>WNFT01006109.1_pt1 | contig 10595 bp, 10 predicted proteins | sample 5400191 | NCBI WGS metagenome assembly WNFT01 (sample SAMN13153359, study PRJNA577476) | soil metagenome | isolation source: 80 cm saprolite under Madrone tree | place: USA:California | collected 2016-06-14 | reverse complement strand
GAAGAGCAGGTTGACAAAGCTCGCCGCCACGCTCCAGCGCCCGACGGTGATGAGCGCCGCGCAGGCCATCCACAGGCCGAGCACCACCGGAAGCGCGTACGGATTCTGAACAAGATCGACTCGACGATCCGACTGGGCGTAGCCGCCCCATCGATCGCTGACGAAGAACCGCCGGGCCTGGACCACCGTCTGCGCGAGGGTCAGGAACAGGAGAACGCCGTAGGAGCAGCGCAACAACGACTGGACCGGGGCCGAGAGCGTCGGCTGAAAAAACGCCTCCATTCAGGCTCGCGGCCTCGGCGCACGACCAGCCGACGCGGGCAAGTCGCAGACGCTCCCGGCACAGCCGAAGCTTCGACGGCGACGCGCGATCCACGAGTAAATCCTCGGGCCCACGAGGCCCGCTCCCGGTGCGTAGAAGAGCACCAGGCAGGGGTACAGCCACGGGCTGGCCCACATCATCCGCCGGAAGGCGAAGAAGCCCCGAAACACCTTGCCCTCCGGTGTGATCGCGAACATCGCCTCGTCGAGGTCGGCGCCGGTGAGCGCGGGGAAATGCTTCAGGACGACGTCGCGGTCATTGCCGTCGTGGAAACGGAAGACCTCGCTCCGGGCGAGAGACCGAACCAACCGGAGCGAGCGCGCGCAGAAACCACACTGAGCATCGTAGACGATGTCGATCACGCGGGATGCCCCACCGAATGCTAGCGCGCCGCGGCGATATCCGCCACGGAGCTGCGGTCGCGCTGGCGCAGCCAGACGAGACCCCCCAGCACGCTCAAGATGAGGAACTGGGAGAACACGATGAGGGAGATCCCGACGGCAAGCTCCTTCGACACGCCGAGGCTACCGAAGAGAAGGTAGTGGAGCTGCTCGCGGAGGCCGATGCCGTTGAGCGAGATCGGAATGTTCGAGAGGACGGCGATCGCGACCAGCACCAGCACGATCGCCGCGTAGGGTACTTCGAGCCCACTCGAAAGCCTGAAGTATGTCTGGTACGACCAGGCGAGCGGCAGGAAGTAGAGGAAGCTGGTCACCAGGACAACGCCGAGCGCCGCCGGTCTGCGCCGGAGTGGCCGGCCGCGCTTCCGGACGAGCTCAACACCCTCTGCGATCCTCCTCATCGGCGAAACGCGGCGAAGCACTACGACCAAGGGCGCGAGGCGCATCGTCAGAGCAGCCACCACGACGACCGCGAGTACGATTCCGAGCACCGTCAATGCCTGACGCGCGATCACGAAGGCGGGGGTCGTGATGTCGAGCCACCAGACGAGCGCGCTCCCCCACGCCGCCGTCGAGAGGAAGCCCAGGCCTCGGTCGACGAACACCGAGGTTGCGATCGTGGCATACCCGTGCTGTCGGCCGAGATAGTACACGCGGGCGGCGTCACCGCCGATCATCGTGGGCAGGAAGTTATTGAAGAAGGTCCCCAGCAGATAGAGCTCGGCGAGGTCCCAGAAGCGTAGCCGAAGACCCATCGCGTTCAAGACGACCTGCCATTTGAAGACGTACAGGGCCTGGCCGGCCACCAGAATGCCGAAGGAAGCCACGTAGAAATGCAGCGGGATTGGGGCGAACGCAGACTGAAACGCCGACCAGTCGAATTTGCGGAACAGCAGGACCAGGAGCGCCGCCGCGACGATCGCCTGGATGCCGAAGACGAGCTGCTTAAGACCCATTGAGGGAGATCACGCGGCCTCTGCCTTTGTCGGAGCGCCGACCGAGCACGATCCAGCGCAACCACCAGGAGAAGATGTCCGCGATAGACCGAAGCACGACCCTCGGACGCGTCCCCTTGGCCACGCCTTTCGTTCGCTTGAGAAACGGAACCTGGAACTCGAGGATCGTCGCGCCCTTCCACCACGCCTTGAGCAGGCACTCGGGGTTCGTGAAGGCGCTTTCGGACTCGAGAGTCACCGACTGAACCAGGCGGCTCGGGTACACCGTGACGTTCTGAAAGTCGTGGATCGGCAACTGGAAGAGAGTGCGGACAAGCAGATAGTTCCCGACGGACACCAGGCCCTTGTAAGCGTTGTCGGAGCGGCGTCGTAAGATACCCGAAAGCGACACGGTCCCCTGGCGCACCCCTTGCAGCACGTCGCAGTCCTTGCCCAGACGAGGTAGGTACTCCGGAAGACGTGAGAGGTCGTAGGACCAGTCCACCATCTGCCAAAAGAGGTAATCTTTGCGCGCCAGACCGATTGCCACTTTGGTGTTGTATCCCGATCCCCGGTTGCGCCCATTCTCATGAAGCCTGAGCCATGGTCGCGTCTGTTGGTATCGCCGCACGATTTCTACGGTCCCATCTGTGCTCCCGTCGTCGATGAGGACGAGCTCGAAATCGTCGGTCAATGTCCGCAGAAGCTTCTCGGCGCGTTCGATGTAGTCACCGATGTTCTCCGCCTCGTTCCAGGCCCAGCCAAGCATCGAGAGACCGACGCCCTTCCCGGGCACGGCGTTCATCTCGACGTCAGGACGCAGGTGCACTCGGGATTGGATGCGTACGGCCCGACCACCGGAAAGGGGCGCACCCGGGCTCGCGGGCCGAAGCCACGGTCGTCATCGCGCGTAGTACGCGAGCACTTTCCGCAGCGCCGCGACGACGTCGTCGACATCTCGGTCCGTCATGGCCGGGAACAGCGGCAGGCTCAGAATGCGTTCGGACGCTTCCTCGGCCCGAGGACACAGCCCGCGCCGATAGCCGAGCGCCTCGTAATAGGGGTGCCAGTACGCAGGTACGTAGTGCATGGCGGCACCGATATTTTCCGCCTGGAGGCCCGCCAGGATCGTGTTCCGATCGGCACGCAATTGCTCAAGCCGCAAGAGGATGGGGAAGATGTGCCACGCGTGCCGCACGTGCGAACTCACCGCCGGCATCGAGACTTGCTCCACCGAGGCGAGCATCCCTGCGTAACGCTCCGCGATGGCCGACCGCCGCTTGAGGAATTGGTCGAGCCGCCCCAGCTGGGAGAGCCCGAGGGCGCACTGCACATCCGCGAGCCGATAGTTGTAACCCAAGTCCACCATTCGCGAATGTGTCTCGCCGCGGGCTGCGCGCTCCCGGAAGTCCGTGTCCAAGCCGTGGTTCCGGAACCGCCGCAGCCGAGACGCGAGCCCGTCATCGTCCGTGGCAACCATTCCACCCTCGCCAGTGGAAATGAGTTTCGCCGGGTGGAAGCTGAAGACGGTGAGATCCGCGACCGAGCCGATGGGACGTCCCCGGTGACTCGCACCAAGTGCGTGGGCGGCATCCTCGATCATCAACAGGTCGTGCGCGCGCGCGATAGCGAGCAATTCGTCCAAATCACACGGCTGCCCAGCGAAATCCACGGGGAGGATCGCTCGGGTGCGGCTGGAAACTCGAGCCGCCACTTCGGCGGGATCCAACATCAACGTGTCCGACCGGATATCGGCGAAGATCGGCACGCCCCCCTGATAGAGGACGGCGTTGGCCGAGGCAACGAACGTCAGCGGAGATGTGATCACCTCATGGCCGGCCCCGGCACCCGCGGCGAAGACCGCGCAATGGAGCGCTGCCGTCCCGGAGTTGACCGCCACGGCGTGCTTCGCCGAGACGAAAGACGCGACAGCGCGCTCGAACGCGTCCACGCATGGGCCCGTCGTGAGCCAGCCTGAGCGTAGCGCGGCCGCGACCGCCTGCACGTCCTCGTCTTCCACGATGTGCCTGGCGTATGGCAGCAGGGTGGCGCGGACAGGAGTGCCACCGTGAAGCGCAAGTGTCTCAGCCACTAGCGATCACTCGCGCTGGTAGGACAACGCCCCGCGAGGTCGGCGGGAAAGCGAAGTTCGTGGGGCGGGATCGTATGATTCGCAGAGCGCGGGTCGCCGACGACAACCATCCGGAACACCTCGGCAGGTCGCGCCGACGGAGTCGGTTGCGATGACCGACTCGGCTACTCGCCGATCACCTGGATGCTGATCTCCCGCTTCCGCGGGCCGTCGAGCTCGGCGAAGATGACGGACTGAAACCGGCCGAGGGTCAACTCGCCGTTGTTCACACCGACCGCGATGTTGCGACCGAGCAGGGCGGCCCGAAGATGCGAGTGCGCGTTGCCGCGCTCGCAATCGGACACCCGCGGGTCGTCGTGGCGATAGCCGTCGCGCTCGGGCACGAGCCGCTCGATCAGGGACCTCAGATCGTCGATGAGCGCGCTCTGAAACTCATTGACGAACAGCGCGCAGGTGGTGTGGAGCGTGTTGACCAGCGCGATCCCCGTCGTGACGGCGAACTGCTGGACCGCGTCACGCACGAGCTTGGTGATGTCCGAGATCTCGGTGCGCTCGTCCGTCGACAGCGTGAAGGACGTGTTGTAAACCTTCATCGTCGTGCTCTCTCCGCGGCGCCCCGCTTGGATTGACGGATACGTTCCCAGGGCTGCGCCAAGACCAACCGTTACGATACCGACATATTTCTGGAAATGTCAATCTTCTTTCGGCACCACGGGGCGAAAGTGCGCGACTTCCCAACCCGATTTCCATCGCTTGCGGCGGCGCTCCGCCTCACGCCGTCTTCGGGTCGAGCAGATCGCGCAGGCCATCGCCCATGAGATTCAGCCCGAGCACGGTCAGCGCGATCGCCCCGCCCGGGAATACCGCGAACCACGGATTCAGCGAGAGGAAGCTCTGCGCCTCCCGCAGCATGAGTCCCCAGGACGGATGCGGCGGCTGCGTCCCGAGTCCCAGGTACGCCAGCCCCGCCTCGGCGAGGATCGCGATCGGAAAGCTGGTCGTGGCCTGGACGATCAGCGGCGCCAGCGTGTTCGGCAGGATGTGGCGCGCGATGAGGCGCCGGTCGCGAGCGCCGAGCGCTCGGGCCGCGACGACGAACTCGCGCGCCCGCAACTCGAGGAAGCCCGCGCGCGTCAGACGCGCGAACGCCGGCACGAACGCGATGCCGATGGCGACCATGCTGATCACGATGCCGGGCGCGAAGACCGCGGCGAACAGGAGCGCCGAGAGAATCGCCGGAAACCCCTGGATCGCGTCGACCAGCCGCATGAACGCCTCGTCGATCCATCCGCCGACGTAGCCGCTGAGGACGCCGATCACGATCCCGATGGCGGAGCCGATGCCGACCGCGATCACGCCCACGGCGATGGAGATGACGGTGCCCGTCATCACGCGCGACAGCACGTCGCGACCGTACTGGTCGGTGCCGAACGGATGCGCGCCGGACGGGCCCTGGAGGCGGCCGGTGATCGACATCGCGAGCGGGTCCTCGGGCGTGTAGACGAGGCTCAGCGCGGCGGTCGCGATCAAGAGCGCGGTGATCGCGACGCCCAGCGTGAACGTCACGTGTCGGAGCGGCCGCCGCCGGGTCACTGCCCCCCTCTACTCATAGCGGATCCGGGGATCCAGGATGACGTAGAGCAGGTCGACGGCGAAGTTGATCAGCACGATCGTCGATGCGACGAAGAGCGTCACGCCCTGCACGACCGGCAGATCGCGCGCGGTGATGGCGCCGAGGGCCAGGCGTCCGAGACCCGGCAGCGCGAACACCGACTCGAGGATGATCGCGCCGGCCATGAGCTGGCCGAGCTGCAGGCCGGCCACCGTCACGATCGGGATCAACGCATTGCGCAGCGTGTGCTTGGCGATCACCGAGAGCTCGCTGACGCCCTTGGCGCGCGCGGTGCGCACGTAGTCCTCGCGGAGCACGTCGAGCACCGAGGAGCGCGTGGCGCGCACGAGCACGGCCATCTGGAAGAATCCGAGCGCGATGGCCGGCAACAGGAGCGAGCGCACGCCGGGCCAGAGGCCATTCGACCAGCCGGCGAAGCCACCGGACTGCACCCAGCCCAGGTGCACCGAGAACAAGAGGATCAGGAGCAGGCCGGCCCAGAACCCGGGGATCGCGATGCCGATCTGCGAGACGACCATCGCCAGGTAGTCTCCGGCGCGCCGATGGCGACGCGCCGCGTAGAGCCCGAGCGGCAGCGCGGTCCCGGCCATGAGGACCGCCGCCATCAAGGTGAGCGGCAGGGTCACCGGCAGCCGGCTCAGGATCAGCCGGCCGACAGGCACGTCGTACTGGAGCGACACGCCGAGATCACCTCGGAGCGCGCGTGAGAGCCACTCCGTGTACTGGACCAGGATCGGACGGTTCAGCCCGAGCGCCTCGCGCAGCCGCGCCGCCGCCTCGGGGCTTCCCTCGGGGCCGATGATCACCAGCGCCGGATCGCCGGGCAGCACGCGGACGACCACGAACACGAGGGCCGAGACGAAAAAGAGGGTCGCGACGAACGCCGCGACCCTCCTGGCGATGTACCGCCGCACGCGCTACGCGCGTGTCCCGGCTACTTGACCCACGCGACCTCGGAGAGATCGAACGCCGGTGCCGGCAGATCTTTCCAGAATCCCTGCAAGCCCTTCTTGGTCACGGCGAGCCGGGGGTGGATGTAGAGCCAGACGACCGGCGCGTCCTCGACGAGCTTCTTCTGCATCTTTACGTAGAGCTCCCGGCGCGCCTTGTCGTCGACGGTGATCTCGGACTCCTGGAAGAGCTTCTGGAACTCACCGCTGTCGTAGCGGAAGTAATATTTCGGGTTCGCGTAGTTGGCGATGTCCCACGCCTCGGCGTGGCCGATGATCGTGAGGTCGTAGTCGGCGTCCTTCCACACGCGTGAGAGCCACTGGCCCCACTCGATCTGCTCGATCTTGATCTTCACGCCGACTTTCGAGAGCTGGTCGGCCAGGACCTCGCCGGTGCGCACCGTGTAGTAGTACTGGGGCGCGACCTTCAGCACCGCCTCGAATCCGTTCGGGTAGCCGGCCTCGGCCAGGAGCTTCTTGGCCTTCGCCGGATCGTAGGGCATGGCGCCGGACATGTCGACGAAGTAGGGATTGAGTGGATCCACGTTGGTCCCGATCACGCGGCCCAGGCCGAACATCGCGCCCTTGACGACCTCGGGCTTGTTGATCCCGTAGGTGACGGCGCGCCGCACGCGCACGTCGCTGAACGGCTTCTTCGAGTTGTTCATCGACATGATGACGTCGTTCGTCGTCTCGCCGACGATCACCTGGAAGCGCGAGTCCTTCTGGAGCTCGGGGATGTGCTCGGGACCGAGGCCGAACATCGCAGCGTCGACGTCGCCCGCCTTCAACGCGGCCAGCGCGGCGTTCGGGTCCGGAATGAATCGGTACGTCACCCGGGCGAGCCTGGGCAGGCCCTTGACGTGGTAGTCGGGGTTCTTCACGAGCACGATCCGGTCGCCGCGCACCCACTCGCCGAGCTTGTAGGGGCCGGTGCCGATCGGCTCGCTCTTCAGCGTGTCGACCGCCTCGCGCGGATAGATGACCGAGCCCTGACGCGCCATGTTCAGGAGGAAATTGGCGGTGGTGGTCTTGAGCGCGAACGTGATCGTGTAGTCGTCCTTCACGATGATGTCGCTGATCGCCGCGTAGTTCGCCGGCGCCGGATGTTTGGTCTCGGGGTTCATCGCCCGATCGATGACGAACTTCACGTCGGCGGCTTTCAGCTCGCGACCGTTGTGGAAGCGCACGCCGCGTTTGAGGAAGAACGTGTAGTTCTTGTTGTCCGAGGTGTTCCATCGCTCGGCGAGCCACGGCACGATCTTGCCGTGGCGGTCGACCTTCACCAGCGCCTCCTGCACGTTGTAGAAGACCACCCCCGCCGTGGCGGAGGCCGGCGTCGCCGTGAGATCGAGGCCGGGCGGCTCCGTCGCCACCTGCACGACGAGGTTTTGCGCCCGTGCCGCGGCCGGTGACGCGAGCGGGATCAGCGCGAGCGCGACGAGCAGTAACTTTCCGCGGTGCCGCATCGGACGATCCTCCTAGCGCTCGGACGACGGCTTGGACGACGACTTGAAGTACTCGACCGTCCGCCGGAATCCCTCGTCGAAGTCGACCAGCGGCGAGTACCCCATGAGCCGCTTGGCCTTCGACACGTCGGCGAGCGTGTGCGCCACGTCGCCGGCACGCGAGGGCGTGTGGCGCCGCTCGAGCTTTCGGCCCAGGAGCGCCTCGAGCCTCGCGATGATGTCCAAAAGGCTCACGCGATCGCCGCAGCCGACGTTGAAGACCTCACCCGCCGCGCCGGGCGCCTGGCCGGCGAGGAGATTGGCCGCGACGACGTTGTCGATATAGGTGAAGTCGCGTGACTGGGTGCCGTCGCCGTGCACCTCGAGCGGTCGACCGGAGAGCCCCCACTGGATGAAGCGTGCGATGACCGCGGCGTACTGCGACTTCGGGTCCTGGCGCGGGCCGAAGACGTTGAAGTAGCGGAGCCCGACCGTCTCGACCTTGTAGAGGCGCGTCCAGATCGCGGCGTACTGCTCAGCGGCCGCCTTCGAGACGGCGTAGGGCGAGAGCGGCGCCGGCGCCTGGTCTTCGCGCTTGGGCAGATCCGGCCGGTCGCCGTAGACCGACGACGACGAGGCGTAGACCACGCGCGGCACCTTGCAGCGCCGCGCGGCCTCGAGCACGTGGAGCGTGCCGGTGACGTTGTTGTCGTTGGCGCCGAGCGGGTCCTTCACCGAGCGCGGCACCGAGCGCATCGCCGCCTGGTGGTAGATCACGCGCGCGCCCCGCGCCGCGCGGAGCAGCACCGAAAGATTGCGCACGTCACCGCGGATCACCTCGAGCTGGCGGCGGAATTTAGGCGCGAAGCCGAGGTTAGCGCGGGCGCCGGTCGAGAAGTTGTCGAGGACGCGGACGCGAGCCCCATCCGCCAGGAGCCGCTCGACGAGGTGCGAGCCGATGAAGCCGGCTCCTCCCGTCACGAGCGCGAGATCGTTCACTCGCCGATTGTATCATCGCCGGCTCGCGTGACCTTCCCGTCGGCGCGGCCCCCACGTCTCGCCTCACGCTCGACGGCTCGCGCCTCGGGACGCGGCCGACCCCCGGTAGACCTCGGCCGTCTTCGCGACCATCGACTGGACCGTGAACTCTCTCCGAACGCGCTCGCGTCCGGCCTGCCCCATCCGCTTGCTGCGTTCGGGATCGTCGAGCAGGGACTCGATGGCGGCGGCCAGCGCCGGCGCGCCCGCTTCCGGCGACACGAGCAACCCCGTCGTCTCGCGATCGACGACGTCCCGGTGGCCGGGAACGTCCGTGGCGATCACGGCAAGTTCGGACGCCATCGCCTCCAGCGGGGCCAGCGGCAGTCCTTCTTTCGAGGATGAGGTCACGTAGAGGTTGCAGCTGGAGTAGGCATTGGTCGTCCACGCGATCGCACCGGGACTGAAGACGACCCGGACCTTCTGCTGGTCTGCGCGCTGTTCGATCCTGGCCTTCTCTGGCCCTTCGCCGGCGAGCCAGAGCGCGACTTTCGGATGTCGCTTCGCGACAATGGCGAGAGCGTCCACGAGAACTTCGTGCTTCTTGACCGGATCGAAGCGCGCCACGTAGCCGACGACCTGTTCCTCGGGGTAGAGCCCGAGCGCCGACCTGTGACTGGCCGGGCGCGCGTCCAGCTCGTCGACGTCGATTCCGTTCACCACGACGGCGCTCCGCCCGGGCCGGGCCACGCCCAGGCGAAACGCTTCCTGTTGTTGCCCATCGGAGACATTGATCACCGTGTGGGTCACGCCCGCCAGCCACCGCTCGAGCGCGAGATAGAGATACTGGCCTGCGCGCGAGTAGCCTTCGTAGTGGATGCCGTGAAACGTGTGGACCGCCGGCACGCCGGCCAGCCACGCGGCCAGCCGACCATACAGACCGGCGCCCTTGCCGTGCGTGTGCACGAGATCGGCGCGCGTGTCGCGCACGAGGCGCTCCACGGCTCTGAGCGTCATCGGAAACGCGCCGAGCGTGTCGACGGCGACCTCGGCGAGCTCGATGCCGACCGTACGGAGGTTCGCGGCGACCCGCTGGTCCACGGGGCCCGCGACCGAAGCGCTGAATTCGTCCGCCGGAAGATGACGAACGAGATCAAAGACCTGGCGCGGGCCGCCCCCGAGCGCCGTCGAGGTGAGAAGCTGCAGGACGCGAATCACACCCATATAGTAGCCTTCGGCGCTCGCAAAACGTGGTGGTGCGCGCTGCAGGCGGTCGCGGGGCCGTCGTGCGAGCCGCAGGGCCGGCTGGGGCCCCCAGGCCCGAGGCGAGCGATACGAAGAGGCCCCGCCGGTCCGAGGCGCGGCAAAACGTGGTTGACGTCCACGCGCCGACGGTCGATCATCCCTCATTCCGATGAGCTCGACCCACTGCCCTCTCGACGGATCCGTCGACCTCTGAGCCCGAGGAGAGCACCGATGGCGTCTCCAGCGTTCGTCGCAGGCGACTTCAAGATTTTCGACGTGAAGGGATTCAAGCCGCGCATGAGCGAGATACGCGCCCGCGTCCGCCCCAAGCTCGGCGCATTCGGCGAGAGCCTGACGCCCTCGGTGGGCCGCTCGGTCGGCAGCGATGTCTTCGCGCACGTCGCCCAGCACGCCCGCCGCACCGTGAACCCGCCCGACGATACTTGGGTCGCGTTCGGGCCCGACGCTCGAGGCTATAAGAAGCACAGCCACTTCAAGATCGCCGTCTCGAGGAGCACCGTGCGCTTCCTGTTCGAGATCGGCCCCGAGCACGCCGACAAGCGGCGCTGGGCTACGGCATGGAAGAAGAAC
>WNFT01019340.1_pt1 | contig 10596 bp, 9 predicted proteins | sample 5400191 | NCBI WGS metagenome assembly WNFT01 (sample SAMN13153359, study PRJNA577476) | soil metagenome | isolation source: 80 cm saprolite under Madrone tree | place: USA:California | collected 2016-06-14 | reverse complement strand
CGCCGAGCGAGCGGAACACCGTGGTCCAGGCGAGCGGCCCGACCACCGGCTCCATGCGCACCAGGCGGAAGCCGCGCGATTCGACTTCACGCTGCAGTCCTTCGGCGGTCCAGCGCCGATAGTCATGCGGATGCGGGTGATAGAGCCAGCTGCCGTGCGTCGAGAGCACGAGCCAGCCATCCCGCCGCAGCACGCGCCGCGCCTCGCCCAGGTAGCTGCCGACGTCCCAGACGTGCTCGAGCACCTGAAACGAGGCGACGAGATCGTATTCGCCGTCCGCGCTGGCGAGGCTGCCGTCGGGCTTGATCGCCACCTCGTGCGCGCCGTCGATGTCGGCGCCGCGGTAGCGCGCGCCGGCGGCGACGAACCAGGCCTCGTAGGGGCGTGCGCCGCAGCCGAAATCGAGCACGCGCGCATCGCGCAACTCGAGCGCCGGATCGGCGAGCAGGCCACGCAGCACGCGCGCCATCTCGCGCAGCACCAGCCAGTCGGGCTGCCAGAAGCGCGGCACGGCGCGGCGGCCGGGATCCATGCTCAGCGTTCCGGCACCGCGTAGATGGCGACGTTGCGTTCGAAGAAACGCGCGTGCCGCCGCGCCGGGTCCCAGGGCGGCCCGCTCCAGCCGGTTACCACGTACCAAGCGATGCCGAGCCTTCGCAGCTCGTCGAGCGCGGCCGCCGCGGATGGCGCGCGGTCCAGGCGCGCGAGCAGGGCGTAGCGCTCGAGCGCGATCTTTTCCCGGGCTGGAGCTTCGATAGTGTGCGCGGATGTGTAGGACAGATACGCCGGCATGCCGCTCAACGCGATGAGCTGGACGGCAGGATCGGTTGCGGCCCACTTCAGCTCCAGTCCGCGCACCGCGAACACCTGTCCGGGGCGGCCGTGCTCGCGCAGGTAGCGACCCGCCTGCGTCAGGCCGGCGTCGATCCTCTTGGGATAGAAGTCCCAGCCCCAGTCGAATTTGGGAAGACCCATCGCCGGCGTCCCGTGCCAGGCGAGCGCCACGCCGAGCAGGCTGGCGCCGAGTACCGCGCGCCACGCCTGCGGCGCGCGCCGCGGCCAACGCAGCGCGAACGCGCGGCACAGCAGGCATACGGTCCAAACCGCGACGGCCGCATAGACGAGGACGAAAGGCCGCACCGTGAACTCGGTCGAGTCGCGATGCTTGTCGATTGGCGCGGTGAGCATCACCGCGAGATACGCGGCGAGCACGAAAGCGGGGAAGACATCGATGGCCTGAAGCGCTCGCGCGCGGTGCGCCAGCCATACCGCGAGCGGATACAGGACGACGAACGCGCCGAGGCACGCGAGGTACACGAGCAGAATGCCCGCGATGACCGCGAAGAGCCGGCCATGCTGATCGAGGAGCCCCTGGTAGAGGCCGGTATAGGCTGTCGGCTCCTGCCAGTCATGCAGCGCGTCGAGGAAGACCTCCAGCGCGATGTCGGCGTCCGTGGCGGCGTAAAAGGCGATGACGAAAAGCAGCAGAGCGAGCAGTCCGCAGCTGAAAAAGAGAAGCTTGCGCGTGCGGACGGCAGGCGCGGCGAGCGCCGCGGTGGCGAGCCAGGCGGGAAATCCCACGGCGAACACCTGCACGCGAAACCACAGCGCGCCGAGGGCGAGCAGCGCGCTCGCGACGAGCGGACGTAGCGACCCTCCTGGCGTCCAGCGTTGCAGCACAGCGGCGCAGAGCAGGAACACGCCGACCACGTAGCTCGCCCCAGGGGTCGCGACCATATGGAAGTGGAAGCTTAGAAAGCCGTTGCGCAGTCCGTACGTCGAGGCATCGGGCACGAGCGTCAGCACCGCGACCGAGGCGAGCGCGCCGGCCGGCCCGGCGAGGCCGGCGCCGAGCGCATAGGCGCCGGCGCACATCGTGAGCACGCCCATCGGCAGCCAGAAGGACGTGGCTAGCGCGAGGCCGGGCTGGTCGAGAAGGCCGGCGAGTACCGCGGGAAGCATGTACGAGGCGTAGTGGTATAGCAGCGGCGCATGGTCGGCGAGGAACACCGAGCCGCGCACAGCGAGCGGATCGCCGAACTGCGAAACGATGCCGCCGTGGACGAAATAGTCGATCCACGCGTAGAGCACGCCCTCGCGCACGAGACCCGCGGGCGCCTGCGCGACCTCGCGGCACCACATCACCGTCACCAGCCCGCAGACCGCGAGACCCGCCAGCTCCTCCCGGTCGAGCGGCTGCGCCCGGGCATCGCGCTCGGGGAAGAAGACTGCGCAGGCCGCGAGCGCCCCGGCCCACAAGGCGAAGGCGTGGATTGCCAGCAGCTTGAACCAGGCCACCAGGGCATATACCGCGAGCGCGGTGGCGAGCACGCCCGCCACCCACGCGGCGCTCGCCGGCAGGTCGGCGAGGCGCAAGGCGCGCAGCGCCAGGAAGCCGGAAAACGCGACGAAGAACACGACGAGCGTCAGGCCGCCGAGCGCGAGATGCAGCGGCACCGCGCCGCTCAGCCATAGAAGACCCGACAGCGGCAAAGCAACCACGAGCGTCGTGGCAATGGTTCTTTTCATCTTTGGCACGGCCCGGCTATTATGCTTAAAAGAAGATGCTGCGACAGGCGATGCGTTTCGTGGTCACGGGGGGAATCAATACAGCGTTCAGCTATGGCATCTACGCGGCTTGCATCTTCATGGGCGCCGGCTACGCGATCGCATCGGGCGTGTCGATCGTCTGCGGCGTCCTCTTCAGCTATAAGACCACGAGCACGGTGGTGTTCGGACCGGGTTATCGCGGTTCGCTCGTGCGCTACCTCGGCAGCTATGTCATCGTGTACCTGTTCAGCGTGCTGATCCTCAAGACCATGGACGAGTTCGGCATCAACGCTTATCTCGCCGGCGTGCTCGCCGCGCCGCCCTGCGCCGTGCTCTCGTTCGCGCTGCTCAAACTCTTCGTATTCCGTACGGGCAACGATGGACCTGTCGATCGTCATTCCGGTCTATAACAGCGAGCGCATCGTCCCGGAGCTCGCGCGGCGGATAGTCGACGCCGTGGCCACGCAGCGCCTCGCGCGGGACTACGAGCTCATCCTGGTGAATGACGCCAGCCCGGACCGTTCCTGGCAGATGATCGAGCAGGCCTGCGACACCTACCCCGCGGTTCGCGGCATCAACCTGCGCATCAACACCGGGCAGCACAACGCGATCATGGCCGGGCTGCGCGCGGCGAGCGGCACAGTGATCGTGGTGATGGACGACGATCTGCAGCACGCGCCCGAGGACATCGGCAAGCTCACGGCGAAGATCGCCGAGGGGCGTGACCTCTGTTACGCGGCGTTCCGCCGGCCGCAGCATGCGGCCTGGAAGACCGCCGGCAGCGCGTTTCGCGACCTGACCATTCGCGCCCTGCTCCGGGTGCCGCGCGGCATCCGCATCTCGTCCTTCAAGGCGATGACGGCGGACATCGCGCGCGAAATCACGCGCTACGAGGGCCCCTTTCCCTACGTCGACGGCCTCGCGCTGATGGTGACGCGCAACGTGGCGAACGTCGACCTCGAGCACCATCCGCGCCTCGACGGCCGGGGCCACTACAGCCTGCGCCAATCGGTCTCGCTGTGGGCCAAGGTGGCGATGAACTTCTCGGTGCTGCCGCTGCGCGTCGCCTCGTGGCTGGGGCTCGGCTTCGCCGCGCTCGGCTTCCTGTTCGCCGTCTACCTGATCGTGCAGCAGCTTCTTTTCCAGCGCATCCCGGTGCCGGGATGGGCGTCGCTGGTCATCGCGATCCTGATCGTGGGCGGGGTGCAACTGCTCGCCCTCGGCGCGATCGGCGAGTACCTCGGGCGTGCCTATCTGCACATGACGGCAAAACCGCAGTACGTCATCAAGTCCAGAAAAGGCTTCGACCGCAGCCCCGGCCAGCCTTGAGCGCCGCACCCGCCGCCTCCGTCTGCATCCCGACTTACCGGGGAGCGGCGCACATCGCCGAGACGATCGAGTCGGTGCTGGCGCAGAGCTTCGCGGATTTCGAGCTGGTCATCGTCGACGACGCTTCGCCGGACGAAACCGGACAGGTGGTGGCGCGCTATCGCGATGCACGCCTGCGGTACGTGCGCAGCGAGTGCAACGCCGGGGTGGAAGAAAACTGGAACCGCTGCCTGCGGTTCGCTCGCGGGCGCTATTTCAAGCTCCTGCCGCACGATGATCTGATCGCGCCGGATTGCCTGGCGCGCCAGGTCGCGGTGCTCGAGGCCGATCGCGACGAGCGCCTCGCGCTGGTGTTCTGCGCCCGCCGCATCATCGACAGCCGTTCGCGCGCCCTCATGACGCGCCGCTATCCCCGTCGCGGCAGCGGCGTGATCCCGGCCCGCGCGGTCCTGCGGAGCTGCATCCGCAGCGGGGCCAACCTGCTCGGCGAGCCGGGCGGGCTGCTGTTTCGCACGGCGCTCGCACGGCGCGTCGGCGCTTTCGACGCGAGTCTTCGCATCGTCACGGACCTTGACTACTGGTTTCGGCTCCTGCTCCATGGCGATGCCTACTACCTGCCCGAGAGGCTGGCGTCGTTCCGGGTTTCGCAGGGCGCGTGGAGCGTGGCCATCGGCGCCGAACAGGCCGCGGAATTCCAGGCCTTCATCGCAAAAGCAGGCGCGAATCCGGCCTTCGGCCTGAGACCTCTCGACATGGCGCGCGGGCGGCTGCTGGCGCGAGTGAATACCCTCGCGAAGCTCATCTTCTATCGGCTCGTGCTCAAGTAAACCGCTACCTTCCGGTCGCGGAAGACCGCGAAGCGCCACTCCGGGTCCCAGGCCGGACCGCGCCCGTCCGCCACCACGTACCAGCGGATACCGAGTCTGCGGAGCCGCGCCAGCGCCGCGGGCGCCCGGGTCTCGCGGGCCACGGCCGCGAGCGCGCCATAGCGCTCCTGCGCCACCAACGCGCGCTCGCCGCCCTGCGCCATGTGGATATAGGGACGCGCGATATAGGCCGGCATGCCGCTCAACGCGGCAAGTTCGGTGGCGGCGTCGGTGGGCACCCAGCCGGGCTGCAAGCCCTGCACCGCGAACTCGTCGCCGGGCTTGCCTTCCTTCCGCAGAAAGGCCGCCGTGCGCACAACGCCCGGCGTGAGGGCGCGCGCATAATAGTTCCAGCCCCAGCTGAACTTCGGCAGCTCGCCCCACAAGCCGCTCTGCGGCCACAGCGCGACGAGCGCCGCGCTGCTCACACCGAGCAGCCACCGGAAGGAAAGCCGGTTAACGAAAACCGCCACCGTCCAGATGCCGATCACCGCATAGACCAGCGCGAAGGGACGGTGGGTCAACTCCGTCGCGTCGCCGTTTGCGGGAATGGGCGCGAGCGCCATCAACGCCGCATAGCCGACGATGAGCAGCACCGGCGCGGCATCGAAGGCCGAGCGATGGCGCATCCAGAGCGCCACCGGATAGAACAGCGTAAAGGCGCCAAGGAACGCCGGGAACACGAGCAGCACGCCCGCGGGGACCGCGATCGCGGCGCCATAGTGCTGCCAGAGCGCGTCGTACCACCCGGCGTAGGCGATCGCAGGCTGATCGTGCACGGTGGCCAGGAATGGCCGCAGGGCACGCTGCTCATCGACGATCAGGTAGAGCACGACGAGCAGCGCCAGCGCCGCGCCGACGTAGAGGAGCCGCCGGCGCCGAAACTCCGCCGTGGCGACCGCCGCCGTCGCCAGCACGCAGGGCAGTGCGAGCAGAAAGATATGCGCGCGAAACAGGAGCAGCCCGGCAGCGAGCGCAACGCTCGCGGCGAGAAGGCGCGGCCGGCGTTCCTCGCACCAGCGTTTCAGGAAAGCGAAGGAGACGAGCGCGATGCCGAGCGCGTACGCCGCACCCGGGTGCGTCAGCACATTCCAGTCGAAGCCGAAGAACGCGTTGCGCAGGCCGTAGTCCGAGGCGTCCGGGACCAGCGTCAGCACCGCCACCGCGCTCACGCCGCCGGTCGGGCCTGCCAGCGCGTGCCCGAGGACGTAGGCGCCTGCGCACATCGTGAAGACGCCGAGCGGCAGCCAGACGGAGGTCGCGAGCGGCAGGCCGGGGAGATCGAGCGGCGCGGCGAACACTGCCGGCAGCAGGTACGAGGCGTAGTGATAGAACGGCCGCGGGAAATCGGCGAGGTCGATCGATTGCCGGCCCACGGCGAGCGCGTCGCCGAAGCCGGAGATCACGGAGCGCGTCGCCGAAGCCGGAGATCACGCCGCCGTGAATCATGTAATCGATCCAGACCGGCAGCACGCCCAGGCGCGAAAGGATCGCGGGCGCTTCGGCGCTGTGATGGCACCAGAGGAGAGTCACGGCAGCGCAAAGCGCGACGCCGAGCAGCTCGCGCACATCGATCCGCAGGCGCTGCAGGCCATGTCTCCAGGCGAGTCCGCCCGCCAGCAGCCCCCAGACGACGGCGGCGGTCGCGGCACGCATCTCCAGCCACTCCACCAGCGCGTACAGCGCGAGCGAGGTCGCGAACACGCCGAGTACCCATGCCGCGGCCGCAGACGCATCGGGCGCGTCGACGGCGCGCAGCAGTGCGAAGCCCGTGGACAGAACGACCAGCGTCGCCAGCGCCATCGCCGCGCATGCCGCGATGAGCGAAACGCTGCCGCTCAACCAGAGGAGCGCCGCGAGCGGCGCGGCAATCGCGCAGACGAGGGCCAAGATCAGCAAGCGGCGCGGATTGTAGCGGACGCACGTACCCCCCGCGCCGGTATACTCGCCGCAAGATGAAGGAAACCGTCTCTGTCGTGGTCCCGGTCTACCGCTCGCGCGAGACGCTGCGCGAGCTGCATCGGCGCCTCGTGGCGGTGCTCGCGGGCCAGGACGCGTTCGAGATCATCTTCGTCGACGACGGCAGCGGCGACGACAGCTGGATGCTGATCGAGACGCTGGCGCACGCCGACCCGCGGGTGCGCGGTTTGCGCCTGAGCCGCAATTACGGCCAGCACAACGCCCTGCTCTGCGGCATCCGCGCCGCGCGCCACGAGCTCATCGTCACGATCGATGACGACCTGCAGAACCCGCCCGAGGAGATCCCGCGGCTCCTCGCCAGGCTGCGCGAGGGATATGACGTAGTGTACGGCGCGCCCGATCGGCCGCAGCACGGCCTGCTGCGCGGCGCTGCCGCGAGCATCACGAAAGTCGTGCTCGCCGACGCGATCGGCTCCGCCACCGCGCGGCATGTCAGCGCCTTCCGCGCCTTCCGGGCTTACGTGCGCGAGGCGTTCCGTGATTACGCGGCACCGTTCGTCTCGGTCGACGCGCTGCTCACCTGGGGAACGACGCGCTTCAGCCACGTGCGGGTGACGCATCACGCGCGCGTCGCCGGCGCCTCGAACTACACGCTGCGCAAGCTCGTCACCCATGCGCTCACCATGATCACCGGCTTCACGACGCTGCCGCTGCAGCTGGCGAGCGTGCTGGGCTTTGCCTTCGCGCTTTTCGGCCTGGCAGTGCTCGCCTACGTGCTCATCGTGTACGTCCTCCACGGCGGCAGCGTGCCAGGCTTCCCGTTCCTCGCCTCGGTGATCGCGATCTTCGCCGGCGTGCAGCTCTTCGCGCTCGGCATCATCGGCGAGTACCTCGCCCGGATGCATCAGCGCAGCATGTCGCGCCCGTCCTACCTCGTGCGCGAGACTACCGCGCGCAGCGCGTGAGCGACGCGTCGCCGTCCTTCCAGCCGCATTACTTCGCCGAGCTGGCGCAGGTCGAGAGCCGCAACTTCTGGTTCCGGGCGCGCAACCGCCTGATCGTCTGGGCGCTCGGCAGGCATTTCCCGGCCGCGCGCAGCTTTCTCGAGATCGGCTGCGGCACGGGCTTCGTGCTCGCCGGCATCGCGGCAGCGCGGCCCGAGCTCGCGCTCGCGGCGAGCGACGTGCACAGCGAGGGACTCGCGTTCGCGGCGCGCCGCGTGCCGGGGGCGCGCTTCTTCCAGGCCGACGCGCGCCGCCTCGATTTCCACGGCGAATTCGACGTAGTCGGCGCTTTCGACGTGCTCGAGCACGTCACGGAAGACGAAGAGGTGCTCCGGGCGATGCGCCGCGCGCTGCGGCCCGGCGGCGGCGTGCTGATCACGGTGCCGCAGCACCCAGCGCTCTGGAGCGTGCAGGACGAGCACGCCGGTCACCGGCGCCGCTATACCCGCGCCGAGCTTGCCGCGAAGCTCGGCAGGGCGGGCTTTGCGCATATCAGGGCGACCTCGTTCGTCTCGCTCCTGCTGCCGGTGATGGCGCTCGCGCGCGTGCGCAAGCGCAGGACGGCGGATCCGTTCGAAGAGCTCAGGATCGCCGGCATCGCCAACCTGCTGCTCGAGCGAGTGCTCGATGTCGAGCGCGGCTTGATCCGACTCGGCGTTTCCTTTCCGTTTGGCGGCTCGCTGCTCGTCGCCGCGAGGAAGGCTGCGCCCTGAGGATCCCCTTCAACAAGCCCCACATGACGGGCAAGGAGCTGTCGTACATCCGCGAGGCGCACGCGCTCGGCCACCTTTCGGGCGACGGGCCGTTTACCGCGCGCTGCAGCGCCTGGCTCGAGCGGCGCTGCGGCACCCGCAGGGCGCTGCTCACGCACTCGTGCACCGCGGCGCTCGACATGGCGGCGATCCTCGCCGACCTCAAGCCGGGCGACGAGGTGATCCTGCCCTCCTATACCTTCGTCTCGACGGCCAACGCCTTCGCGCTGCGCGGCGCCGTGCCGGTCTTCGTCGACGTCCGGCCCGACACGCTCAACATCGACGAGACCAGGATCGCGGCCGCGATCACGCCGCGTACGCGCGTGATCGTGCCGGTGCACTACAGCGGGGTGGCCTGCGACATGGACGCGATCCTGCGGATCGCCGAAGAGCACGGCCTGCTCGTGATCGAGGACGCGGCGCAGGGCACGCTCGCCACCTACAAGGGCCGGCCGCTCGGCACCATCGGGCACCTCGGCGCGCTCTCGTTTCACGAGACGAAGAACATCATCAGCGGCGAGGGCGGCGCGCTGCTCGTCAACGACGCCCGCCTGGTCGAGCGCGCCGAGATCGTGCGCGAAAAAGGCACCAACCGCACGCGCTTCCTGCGCGGCGAGGTCGACAAGTACACCTGGGTGGATATCGGCTCGTCCTACCTGCCGGGCGAGATCATCGCCGCCTTTCTCTGGGCGCAGATGGAGGACGCCGATGCGATCATCGCGCAGCGCCTCGCGCTCTGGTCGCGCTATCACGCGGCGCTCGAGCCGCTCGAGAGTGCGGGGCGCGTGCGGCGTCCGATCGTGCCCGTCGAGTGCAAGCACAATGGGCACATGTACTACCTCATCCTGCCGAGCCCGCAGCAGCGCGCGGCATTCATCGCGCGGCTCAAGGCGCACGGCATCCAGGCGGTGTTCCACTATGTGCCGTTGCACAGCTCGCCGATGGGAGCAAAGCTCGGGCGCACCGCGGGCAGCCTGCGCAACACTGTCGAGCTGAGCGAGCGGCTCGTGCGGCTGCCGTTCTGGCTCGGCCTCGAGGCCGAGTTCGGCGCCGTGGTCGAGCACATCATCGCGGCGGCGACGTGAACCTCTCGCCGCTCGACACCGCGCGCTGGAATGTCGTCACCGCGAAGGCGAGCGGCGTGACCGCCGAGAGCCTGCCATCCGCGCTGGCGCACTGCCGCGAACATGGAGTGGGATTCCTCATCGCGCGCTGCTCGACCAGCGACCTTGCCGCGGCGCGGGCGATGGAGCGCGCTGGCTTCGAGCTCATGGATACGCTGGTCTATTTTTCGCGCAGCATCGGCAGCGACACGCCGCGCGACGAGGGCCAGGCGGTCGTTCGCGAGATCGCGAGGGGCGAGGAGCGCGCGGTGAAAGACGTGGCAGGCCGCGCGTTCGCCGGTTACTTCGGCCATTACCACGCCGATGCGCGCCTCGACCGCAGTGAATGCGATGCGCTCTACGTGGACTGGGCCGAGCGCTCCTGCGTTTCCAGGGACGTGGCGGACGGAGTGCTCGTCGCCACGCTCGCCGGGGAGATCGTCGGCTTTGTCACCCTGAGGCTAAACGGCGACGAGAAAGGCGAAGGCGTGCTCTTCGGCGTCGCGCCGCAAGCGCAGAGGCGCGGCATCTCCCGCTCGCTCATGATCGGCGCGCTGCGCTGGTTCGAGGCGCGCGGCAGATCGCGGATGCTGATCTCGACGCAGATCACCAACGTCGCGGTGCAGAAGGTCTGGATCCGGCTGGGATTCGAGCCGTCGAAGTCCTATTACACCTTCCACAAGTGGTTCTAACGTCTTAGCTGCCGGCCGCGCAGGCCGGGACAAAGCCGCGCTCCGCCCGCTCCCAGTCGGAGAGCAAGCCGAGATCGACTTGAACGTCGGCACGATAGCGATTCAGGATAACCCTGCGGCCGTAGGCTTCGAGACGAGCGTCCAGGCCTGCGTAGTAGCGTGACCACCCCGAACCGAGCGGCTCGGTAACGGAGGTTTGGCCGTGAAACAGCCGGGGACAGGCTTTTTCCATCCGATCGAAGAGCACGGAAACCTTCCGTTCCCGTTCGACGTCGGCTGGATCGCGCGTCGCCGTTCGAAGCCCGCAGCTCACGACCGAGAGCGGCTCGTGCGGCCTTGGACCACCCGCAAGCGAGTTTGCGACTCGCGAGAGCACGTCA
>WNFT01006106.1_pt1 | contig 10597 bp, 9 predicted proteins | sample 5400191 | NCBI WGS metagenome assembly WNFT01 (sample SAMN13153359, study PRJNA577476) | soil metagenome | isolation source: 80 cm saprolite under Madrone tree | place: USA:California | collected 2016-06-14 | reverse complement strand
TGCTCCGAGCGATCTCGGTGGTGTGATCGGTGCTCAGGGAATCGACGACAAAGATTTCGCCGGCCCATGCGACGCTGCGCAGGCACTTGGCGATATTGGCCTCCTCGTTCCTGGTGGGTATCAGAACGGAGACGGGCAACGGTGATGCGCAACGGTGAGCAGCGGTGGTAATCGCGGCGGTCATCTAATCGCGGCAGTCATCGACGAGATGCGGCCAATGTCAGGTTAGAAATTCACTGAAAAAAATAGAACCCACCCAGGGACGGGAACGAACGCTGCACCCTCACCCGCGCGTCACGGCGGTTGCAAAAACACGCAACCGCCGCGCCGCTTGCCCTCTGCTATGAAAATAGCGCCGCTCAAACAACGTTTGGCGAAAAAAGACGGCCATTTTCAGCCCGTGCGGGGTGGCCGAAGGCCCATCCAACCCTCCCGCAACTAAGCGGGCGAGGGATCTTATTGAGTCCTGCACAAGATGAGACACGGCACGTCCGCTCGGTCGAATTTCTCTGTGATTCCCGCGCGCGTGTCTGGCACGCGCGAGGAATCCCGAATTCCGCTGGAGGACGTGGGGAAGGACCGGGATTCTTCGCGCGGCAGCCACGCGCGAGAATGACAGAGCAAGAGATCGAGCAAGACCGGAACTGTCACTATGATTTGCAGAGACTCAATAGAAGCTGTCCGAGAGCCTTCGCCTTCGTTCGCGTTGCTCACTTCGCTTCTAAGGAGAAAACCGCCGCGTTCGTTAAATGTTCGCTGTGCGGAGGTCGCCGCGGTTTTCTCCTGGCGTGTCGTGTTGTGGCTCCCCGCGTGACCTGCTCAGGATGACCGCAAGCGCTGATCGGGCCGGCAAGAGCACGGGAGAGAAGTTTAGGAACAAAGCCAGTTTTCACGAGGGTGTTGAGAGCGAAGTAGATGTGGCTACTGCCCTCACCCGCGCGCGCCAGGCGCGCTTGCCCTCTCCCTGGACAGGGAGAGGGATCCGTGAAGGGAGAGAGAAGGAATCAGAAAAGAACGACCGCGAGCGGGAAAGGCACCTCATCTCGATTTTTTGAGAGTTTCTCAACATCCTGCCAGGGATTACGTAGTACTTATGAAATCGCGCGGGCATCGCTTTCACGAGGGAACCAGCGGTTCGATTTGGAGAGGACTTCGCGGTAGACGCAGAGCATCTGCTCCCCGGCGATCTTCCAGTCGTAGCGCTGTCTGACGAGTCGCCGGCCATTCTCACCCATGGTGCGCCTCAATTCGCCCTCGTCCAGCAAGGCCACGAGGCCATCGGCGAGCGCGACGGCGTCGCAGTTGACCACGATACCAGCATTGGCGCCGGCTACTTCGCGCCAGATGTTGACACGATTCGAGATTACGACCGGAAGTCCGCTCGCCATCGCTTCAACGACCGCGAGGCCAAAGTTTTCGCTATAGGAGGGGAGGGCAAAGATATCAGCGCTGTGAAGCAAAGCGACTTTTTCCTTGCCGGTCAGCATACCGGTGAAACGGGCTTTTGACAGTATCCCTTCCTCTTTGAGCCAGCGCCGCACCCGAGTGCTGTAGTTATCCTCGTCGGGGCCGGCGAGAATCAGACGAACGTCGTCGTGTGTGCGCGCCACCAGGCCGAAGGCCTTCACGAGCAGATCCAGTCCCTTTTTGAAATTGAGCCGGCCGAGGAACAGAATGCTCCTCCGGCCCGCTTCGCCGTATTGGCTCGTCCCTGATGTTGGTGCGGTCATGTTCCGATCGTATTCGCGAGGATGCACGCCCAGAGGGACTACCACGCCCTTTATCTCGGGCACTGATCGGCGCGCCAATTCCATTTCTTCAGCGGCGGTGAAATGAACCGCCGCTGCGTGTTTGAGATTTCTTAATTCGACTAGCCATTCGTATACGAACTTGCGCGGACGGTGACGTGCGAAGAGGTATGGATCAAGGGTGCCATGCGGGCGAAGCAGATACGGGACCCGAAAGTGCCGGCAATAGTACGCGGCAGCCGTCGAAGGAAACGTGTATAGGGAGTTTATATGGACGATGTCAAATGACGGAATGTCGCGCCGAAGCGCGAACGCTAGCGGCATCGAGAGCGAGTACCTTAGCCGCGGCTTGCAGGCAAAGCGTTTGATCGTGACGGCAGCGTCGCGCTCCTCGGTTGGAGATCCTCTCAAATTGAGATCAGTGGAGTAGATACTGACTTCATGCCCACGCCGCGCCAGCTCGCGGCAAAGCTGTAGACAGGCCTCCGGAGGACCTCCTTCCCGCCGGTCGAGACCCGCGATAACGTGCAGGATGCGCATTAGCCAGTGTGGGTAGTCTCGTGAGTTAGAAATTCACTGAAACAATAGAACCCGCCCGGGAGGGCAACGCAGGCTGCACCCTCACCTGCGCGTCACGGCGGTTGCAAAACACGCAACCGCCGCGCCGCTTGCCCTCTCCCGCAATTAAGCGGGCGAGGGATCTTCAGAGAGAGCCGGTTGCCCCATCTTGGCAGCAAGCGGGCGAGGGATCTTAGAAGCGGTCCGAGATCCTTCGACTTCGTTCGCGTTGCTCACTTCGCTCAGAGTTTGTGAATTTTCTGGTTTGTCGGGTGTGTGTCCATCCCAGGCGGAGGCTGCCGGAGTCGAGGCAGGTCATCGTCAATGGGACGGCGGTAACACTTTTATTTGCCTCGCTGCGCTCGGCTGCGCACGTCGCAGACTCCTTAGCTCGGCTCGCAAGCTCGCCTAGTGTCATATGTGGCTGCTGCCCTCACCCGCGCGCGCCATGCGCGCTTGCCCTCTCCCCTGGACAGGGAGAGGGATCCGGAAGGGCAGGGAGAGGGGCAGAGGGGCAAGGCAAGCGCTCGAGTGCGGCTTTAACAGATAGAATATCAAGTGAAAAACAAAAAAAATCACAAACTCGGAGAAGGAGGCCCGATGGTGACAGTGGCGACGGGCAGACTGCCCGATTTTCTCGCGGTCGGACCGCCACGAACCGGCACCACCTGGCTCCATAATGTTCTCGAGGGTCACGTGGGTCTGCCACGATGGATCAAGGAAACGGTATTCTTCAGTCATCGGTACCAACTGGGGATGGAATGGTACGAGAGCCAATTCCGGCATTGTCAGCTCGGCCGGCCAATCGGTGAAATTTGTACTTACTTTGAGTATCCGCAGGCACGGGAACGGATCGCACTGCATATTCCGCACTGCAAGATAATATGTTCGTTTCGCGATCCGGTGGAACGTACGTATTCATATTACAAGTTCATGCGCCGCCTCGCATACACGAAGCTCGGCTTCGAAGATGCTATCGGAAAGCACAAGCAGATGGTCGAGTCGAATCGCTATGCCTTTCATCTCAAAGATTGGCAGGCGCGCTTCGGGAGCGAAAATGTATTGGCCCTCATCTATGATGACCTGATCGCGGATCCGCAGAGCTACCTGGATCGCGTATGCGACTTTGCAGGCATTGAGCGATTTGCACTGAGTGAATCACCGGCCGCAAACGAGCGCGCGTTCGCGATCACGCGTGCTCCGCGGAGCCACCGCCTCGCGCAGAACGCACGGCATTTCTCCGAGTGGCTGGTAATCCATCGCGCCTATCGCGTCCAGAGGCTCCTTGACCGGCTCGGCGCATGGAGATTCTGCTACGAGGGCGGAGAAGAGTATCGCCCGCTCGCACCTGACGTCGACGCGCGTATCCGGGAACGATTTCGCCCCGAGGTCGAGGCCCTCGAAGAGCTGATTGGCCGCGATCTCTCGTCGTGGAAAAAGCCTCGCGTTCACCCGGTCCGCGCCGCGTCATAAACGTCGATGTAATTCGACTGGATGGGGTCTTCACCGTGCGCGGGCTCTCGCGAAATGATAGTCTGCGCGCATGCCGCAGGTTTCAGCCATAATCGCCGTCTACAACGGCGCCGCGACCGTCGCTCAGGCGATTGACAGCGTGCTGGCGCAGACCTTTGGGGACCTCGATCTTATCGTGGTCAACGACGGCTCGACCGACGGGACGCCCGGCGTGTTGAGAAACTACGGCGACCGCATCAGGGTCGTCGACCAGCCCAATTGCGGGGTCGCGGTGGCGCGCAACGCGGGCGTGAGAGCCTCGCGCAGCGAATACATCGCATTCCTGGACAGTGATGACGCGTGGGCGCCCACCAAGATCGCGCGAGCCGTCGCGGCTCTCGAGGAGGCTCGCTCCTGCGTTCTCGCTTTCAGCAACTTGACCATCGTGGACAGCGCCGGGCATCGTCTGAGCGAAGCGATGGTGGGAGCCGAGCGGGCCTACGCACCGACGCTGGATGAGATGCTGGAGCGGCTGTGGCCGATTATGCCTACCGCTATCGTCGTGCGGCGTGAGGCGCTGGATGCGGTCGGCGGCTTTTGCGAGGAATTTCGCTCTTGCGGCCATTACGACGACGTGTGGTTCTGCTTGCGCGTGCGCGAGCATGGCCCGTTTGTTTATTTGCCCGAGCCGCTGGGCTTCTGGCGCTTTTCCCTTTTTCCTGCCCCGCTTAAGGCCGGATGGGGCCGGGCAGAAGCGGAGGAAATATTCCGCCGGCTCGTTCGCGAGCGCTATGGAATCGAGGCGGATGCCTTGGTGGCGGCGCGGAAGCGAGCGAACCGCAGTATCTTCGGGTATATCGGGCTCAAAGCACTCAATGACGGCGACCGTGTCCTCGCGCGTGAGGCCTTCAGGCGCGCCCTTGCGGCCGACCCGTTGCGCTTCAAGAACTATCTCAGGCTGTTGCGCACGTTTTTGCCGCATGAACTTGCGCGCTCGCTCACGGGTCGAACGAGAAATGAGGGCTGGCCGCGCGAATCCGATGGCGACCTTTAGCCGGTGATGGAAACACCGCAAGCGCGAGCCGGCGCGGACCGCGTTAGCGCAATGAGCCGATGCCGCGAAGCGCAATGAGCTAATGAGGGACGGCGCGCCGCTACGACTCCCCGATTTTATCGCGGTTGGCCCGCCGCGCACTGCGACGACCTGGCTCGACCAGGTGATGCGCGGGCACGTCGGACTTCCGGCCGGCGTCAAGGAGACCCAGTTTTTCATCTTCCGATATTCGCAGGGAATCGAATGGTATGGGGCCCACTTCCGCGACTGCCCCGCGAATCTACCGGTGGGCGAAATCGCCCCAACCTATTTCGCCTCGGCGGACGCGATCGAACGAATCGCGCACCACATACCACGATGCAAAATCATCTGCACCCTGCGCGATCCGGTCGAGCGCACATACTCGCACTACAGATTGTGGCGAAAAATCGGAGTGGTTAAAGCTTCGTCGTTCGATTACGTTTGCGCGCATCGCAAGGATCTTATTTCGTATAGTCGATACGCGCTGCATCTCAAGGCATGGCAGGATAAGTTCGGGCCGGAAAATGTCCTGGTGTGTATCAACGACGATCTCGACACATCTCGCCAGGCCTATCTCGACCGCATATGCAGTTTCGTCGGAATTGCTCCGATTCCGTTGCAGGACTCGCCCTTCGAGGAGGAAAAGACCAACACCGTCACCCACGCACCCAGGAGCGGCAAACTCGCGCAGAACGCACGTCACGTCGCCGACTGGCTAAATGCCCATCGCGCATATCGTACGTCGAGCGTCCTCGAATGGCTCGGCGTTTGGAAGCTCTGCCACGAGGGTGGCCAGGAGTTCGCTGCGCTCACCCCGGAAGAGGACGCGCGGTTACGTGAGCAATTTCTCCCAGACGTGGAGGCGCTCGAGGAATTGATCCGGCGCGACTTGTCCGCATGGAAACCACGGTCGCAGACACCTGCGCGCTTCTCGAGCTGCGGCGGCATCCCAACAGAGTTCAAAGCTTGATACTTTCTTCGCCGCGGCTCGAGGTTCGGATCGCGGATTTTGCCTAAGCTCGTGCGCGTCCGCCGGCGAATAGAACTCCTGCTCCGTAAGTCACGGCCGCGGCGGCTATTCCGATCGCCATGCTCTCGAACCCGCTGCGCCACCATGAGCGCCCGGTGATCAGCGTCTTGGCCGCGCCCACAACGAATAGCGCGCCCACCGTCGCTAATGCGGAAACAGCAACGCCGAGCGGTTGATTCACGAACAGGTACGCGGAGACCGGAATGGACGCTCCGAGCAGGTAGGAAATCCCGACCGTGAGGGCAGAGCGTGCCGGCACGTCGGCCATCTCGTTGCCAAATCCCAATTCCTCCCTCATCATCACGTTGCCCCAGCGCGCCGGGTCGGCCGTTATATGATCGACTATCATGTCGAGCAGTGCCCCGCTGAAACCCTTGTTGCGGTAAATTGTGCGAACCTCGTCGCGTTCGCGCTCGGGCCAGCGCTTGATTTCCTCGCGCTCCCGGCCGACTTCGCTCTGGTAGAACTCGGATTGAGCTCGCGCCGAAGCGAACGCCGCAAGTCCCATCGAGACCGCGCCACCCAACATTTCCGCCAGTCCCGCCATGATTACGACGCCGGGTGAACTAAAAGCGGCGGCAACGCCTGAGGTTACAGCAAACGACGCGACCAACCCGTCGTTAAGCCCCAGCATCACGTCGCGCACACTCGGTCCGCCGAGAGCGTGAATCTTTTCGGTATGATGATCATATTCGCGCTTTAAAACCGCGATCGCCATCGAAGTTATCCTCTCGAGTTGGAGTTAATCCGTGCCGGACTCGGCCTGAGGCAGTGGCCCAATATTGCCGCTTGGCGACTTGCGGTCCGCCACCGCCACTCGCGCATGTGTCAAATGGCCGTCATGCGCGTCCAGCTCCCGACGCCTTCGCCGTTCGATTCGGCGGCGAATCTCGAACAATTCGCCTACGCGCCTGCGGGCTTCGTCATGCGCGGGTTTGCCGCCCAGATAATTGTAGAAAAAACGCAGCCGCTGCGAACGGCAGACGAACCGGCCGATACTGCGGTCCAGATGCACGAGGTTGAGCATCCGCCGGCGCATCGAGACCTTGCGCGCCCGCTGAAAATCTTCGAGGTCGACGAAATAAATCGTTAGCTGATGGTCGCGTGCTTCGAGCATCAGGTTCGTTTCCTGCATGTCACGTGTATAAATGCCTGCGTCATGCATTCCGCGAATCTCCCGCGCGACAGCTTCCGAGATCCACTTGCGGCGGATGAAGTTGCGCCCGTCACCAAGGGCGAACACGCTAAGCATCCGGGCGTTGGAAAGTGCTTCGCTTAGTACATAACTCGCGCGCACCGCACCCATTGAGCGCGTCTCAAGCGCGGCAAACGGCTTGGGATGCGCGAATCCGGCGGCTTCCAGAATAGCGGCGCCTCGCAACGTCCTGCGGGCGCGTGAACCGCGCAGGCAGTCAACGAGACCCTGGAGCCAGGAGCCCGTATCGACGCGCTTTACGAATACCTCGACGCCACCGCATACGAGAAAGCCAGCCCGCGTCCGCGCGGTCGCCTTCAGCAAGCGGAAATCCGGTTGCGCGGTTAACGTCGCGGCGCGTCCGATGGCGCTCGCCCATTCGGGCGAACGCGCAAAAAGCAGGCGGTTGCCCATGTTCGCTTCAGCCTAGCGAATTCCGCCGCTGGAGACATCTTGCAGCGCCCCAAAACTTCGGGGGTGCGAATGTGCCCGCTTTCCCGCGATGGCTCGCGCGCTGCCCTTGGGCTGAACACTAGCGAAGCCGAAGGCGGAGCGAGCTAAGGAGTCTGCCATCAGGTGAGCGAAGCGAACCGAGCAAGCGAGTCTGCGAGTAGCGTTAAGAAATCAGTGCGCACAGCGCCCGAAGGGCGCGATTCAAGATTAAGCCGCGGAACGCGGGAAGTGAGCACTACCCGTTAAATTGCTTGCAGAGCCTCGCCCAGACTGCGTCGTCGAAGGCTGCCTTGTAGGGGATGTAGAACGCGACCCGGTCGAGCAGTCCGTCGAACCGCTCTTTCACCTTGTCGGCGATATTGTCGTAAGTGCCGGTCACCGCGTAGACCTCGAGCATCTCGTCGCTGATGAGCGCAGGCATCTTCGCCCAATCGCCCTTGGCAGTGAGTTCGTTGAGCTTGAACGCGACGTCGCCCCATCCGTGACTGTCCAGCACGACCTTGTAAGTGCGGGTCGAGGCGTAGAACGAGATTTGCTGACGCACGCCCGCCCTGGCCCGCTCGAGCTCTTCATCATTGCGGCCGACGATTACAAAGGCGGTCGTGAAGATGGTGAAATCCTTGCGCGAGCGTCCCGACTTCTTGAGGCCTTCCTCGACATGCGGGAGGACGTATTCGCGCAGATACTTCGGCGAATTGAACGGATGGGCATGCAGGCCGTCGCACAACTCACCCGCCATGCGCAGGATATGCTCGTTCACGCCCGCGATATAAATCGGCATTGGGTAATTATGCGGTTTGGGCGCGAAAAACGGCGTCATCAATGAGAAGTTGTAGTATTTGCCCTGGAAGGATAGTTTCTTGCCGCCCTCAGCCCAGCATTTGAAGATCGCGCGCAATGACTGGATATATTCGCGCAGCTTCGGGACCGGCGGATCCCATTTGACCCCGTAACGGCGCTCGATATGGCCCTTGACCTGCGTGCCCAGGCCAAGGACGAAACGGCCCTTGGAAAGCGCCGCAAGGTCCCACGCGGTGTATGCCGTCGCCATCGGGCTGCGCGGAAATGCAATCGCAACCGACGGTCCCAGCTTGAGCCGGCTCGTATGCTCTGCTGCCAGAGCAAGCGGTAGAAATGCGTCGTTACCGGCCTCCATCGACCACAGCGCGTCAAAACCCAACTCCTCGGCCTTCCGCGCCGCCGCAGGTACTTCGCTCAAATCGCGCGTCACCAATCCCGTATCGAGTTTCATAATCGAGGCCTCTGCATGCTGGGATTCAAAAAGTGGGGACGAGAATTAACTGAAGGAGCGTTTGTGGTTAGGGATTCTTCACTCCGGCAGCCTCCGTTCAGAATGACGAAAAAGCGAATCGTAACAGAAGCCGGTTCGCGGTGGAACGTGGCCGCAGGTTGCTCACGCGTTCAGCAAAGCGAGCAGGCGCTCGGGATAGTCGGTCATGATTCCGTCGACGCCAAGTGCCAGCATCTCGCGCATCTCATGCTCGATATTCACGGTCCATACGTGAACTTCAACTCCAAGCCGGTGCGCGGCTGACACACTTTCGGGCGTCACGAACTTCCAGGAATAGTACTCTGGTGGTATTTCGAGCGCGTCGCCCCCCGTGCGGCAGGGCTCGCCACCCGGAACCAGGGACTGAAGTAGGCTCTGTACTTCCGTCGAGGAAAAACTGGTCGGGATATCGGGTGCGAGCGCGCGGACTTCATCGAGCAGCGCGTGATGCTCGCTCGCGACCAGAATTCGCCGGCGCATCTTCGCGCGCTCCACCGCCTTCAACATCGCGTCCGCCAGTTGCGGAGTCCTCTGCTTCACTTCAATGATAAACCGGCATTCGGGAAATGCTGTCAGAACGTCGACAAGCCTGGGGACGCGCAATCCGGCGCCGCGAAACGGGAATTGGTTCCCGTCGACGGCAAAGTTATAACCCGCATCGGCGACCGCGACTTCGGCAAAAGTCATTTCGCGGATTATTCCCTCGTGACCGGCGATCCGCTGCAGGTCTTCATCATGGATGACGACGATCTCACCGTCGCGTGTCATATGCACGTCCAGTTCGCTATACGGCACGCCAAGGTCGCGGGCGGCCTTAAACGCCGCCATCGTATTTTCCGGGTAATGGCCACTCGCACCGCGATGCGCAATCGCCCGCGGACGCACCGGGTCAAAGAATTCCGTATTAACTTCGGGCCGCATCGAACCAGTTCACCGACCGTTATTTTAGCACCAGAAGGGATGATGCGCTGCCTGCTTGTCCGGCCAGAGGTGGGGAGGAAGGAAGTTTGCGGTCCGCACTGCCGAACTAGGGTACTATGCTGAGCGCTCTCGCGATGGCCTGTGACCGGCCAGCGGCGCCAACGGCTGTCGCATTGCTGACGTTAACTCGGCCGGTCGACGAGGATGCGGTGATGGTTCCCGGAAGGCGAAGGTGGCTGCCAAAGTCCGGCACGCGGTTAAGCGTCGCAAGATACTTCTGCTTTAGCTGCTCGAACAGGAGCTTCATTCGCGGCGATACGTGATGGTTGGAACCGAGGCTCTGCGTAAGCGGATCGACGAAGTGACCGTCCTTCTCGATCCCGAAGTGGAGATGAGGCCCGCTGGAAAGGCCGCTCGTGCCTACACGCCCAATAACGTCACCGACTCGAACGTTACTGCCGGACTGGACGGAAATCTGCGACAGGTGTCCATAGAGGCTGACGATCCCGCCCTCGTGCGCGACGCGGACGCATCTCCCGAGTTCGCCGCACCATCCGGCCGCCTCTATCCGTCCGTCCGCCACGGTCCGAACGGGTGTGCCGTAATGGGCAACGAGGTCAACGCCGGCGTGCGGCCGGTAGATGTGCAGGAGCGGATGGTACCGGCGTCCGCTGAAGCCGGACGAAATGTAGTCGAATTGGAGCGGGAAGCGTAGCGACTTCGGTCCGAGCGCCTCGCCGTCAGCGTCATAGAGATGCGCCTGCCCCTGCTCGTCCCGAAAAGCAAAGGCGTTGAAGGTCTTGTCGCCGATACGAATCTGAGCGGCCTCGAGCCCGGTCGGCGTACGTGAGGTGCCGTCACGGCTTACCTTTTC
>WNFT01008432.1_pt1 | contig 10600 bp, 9 predicted proteins | sample 5400191 | NCBI WGS metagenome assembly WNFT01 (sample SAMN13153359, study PRJNA577476) | soil metagenome | isolation source: 80 cm saprolite under Madrone tree | place: USA:California | collected 2016-06-14 | reverse complement strand
CTGATCCGGCGGTCCTACGATGAGGTCCCCGCGAAATACGACGCTCAGGAACCGAAGCTCGACCTTGCCGTGGCGAAACTGTTCGACGCCCAGATTGCGATCGATGTCGGCGAAACCGAGGGCCTGCTCGCGGGGGTCCCCGCGGAGCGGCTCGCCGCCAGGGCAAAGGCCGGCGCCCCGGTGAATGAAGCCTTCCTCGAGCGCAACGTGCACCTCGTCAATCTGGGGAATGGCCTCTATCCCACCGCCACGCTCGCGAAGCGGCTCGGAATCACTCAGACCCGGCTGGCCACAGGCTTCTGGAGGGCGGTTGCCGTGCCGCCGGAACGAATCCAAACCGCCGGGGAGCAGCTGCGCACCGCATTCGCGAGCGGCGGCACGGTCCAGCTCACCCATCCGAACGGGACCAGCCTGACGTTCGACGTGACGGGCCGCACGCCCACGATCAGCGCCGGCGCGTTGACGCCGGGGCAAGCCGAGCAAGGCGGAGCCGCCCTGCTCACCTGGCTCCCCGCCGGCGAGTTTCAGATCGCCGCCGTGCCGGGAAGTGCCGAAGGCAAGATTGTGATCGACAGGACGCTGTGGAGCGGCAAGGTGATCCGAGGCCTCACCCTCGTCTTCAGCCAGGGCAAGCTGACGAGCATGACCGCCGCTTCGGCCCTGGCGCCGCTCCAGGCCGCGTATGACGCAGCGGGGTCCGGCAAAGACCGGTTCGGCGCGATCGACATCGGCCTCAATCCTGAAGTCGACCTCCCGCTCGGGACCGGTGCCATCGTGTGGCCACAGGCTGGAGCAGTATCAATTGTCTTTGGCAACGACGTGTTCTCCGGAGGGAGTAACAACTCGGACTTCGGCTTTGCGGCACAGTTGGGAGGCGCTTCGATCACGGTCGGTGGAAAGCCGGTGCTTGAAAAGGGACGACTCAAGTAAGCCGATCACACCCACGCGGGAGGACCAAGTGAAACGGACGGCGACGCTGGCAGGAATCGCAACCGCTTTGGCTGTGACAGGGGCCGTTGTATATGCGCAGGGAAGGGCCGTGATCTTCGCCGACTCGCGTACGGCGTCCTTCAAAGCCATGATGCCGGGTGTCTCCTCGGCTTTGATTTGGGGGGACACGGTCAAAGGACCCTATGCCGGGTTTACCAAGTTCGTTCCCGGCTTCGACGCGGGAGTTCACTCCCACACCAACGACGTGTTACTCGTCGTCGTGAACGGCGCTTACCTGTACAAGGACGATGCGGGAGAGAAGCGAGTCGGTGCGGGTGATTTCTTGCGCATTCCGGGCGGGCACAAACACTGGAGCGGTGGAGACGCGAAAGAGGGCGCGCTCTTTTATCAGGAAACGTTTGGCAAGTTCGACTTGATCCCAGCGAAGTAGGGTCTAAGGATTGATCCGTTCTTGGACGGCCTGCGCGCGGACCCGCGGTTTCTGTGCTGCTCGCGCCGCTACTTAAGCTTCCTACAGGTATCGTCGGTACACCCCCCGCCCCATGGTGCTGACCCACAGCGACCGATCGTAGGTCCGCATATCGATGTCCGATACGAACGCATTGGGCAGCCCATCGTCAAAGGGCGCCCACGAGTCGCCGCCGTCCACGCTGCGCAGCACCCCAAGCAGCGTGGAGACGTAAATGACCTCGTCCAGCGTGGGGTGCAGCGCGAGCCCCGTGAGCGGGAGGTCCGGCAGCGAGACTGCAGGAAGCGCGCCGCTCACGTCGAACCATGCGACGGCGCCGGCCGCGTCGACGTCACCCCGGAATAGGTGCCGGATCCCGGAGCCCGCGAACGCGACGAAGACGCGCTGCGGGTCAGCTTGCGCCGGGCACAGGCTCTGGATCCGAGCATTGGGCAGGGCCGTGGTATCCAGCTCCGCCCAGGTCGTGCCACTGTTTCTGGAGAACCAGAGCCGCCCGTTCGCCGTACCGGCGTACGCCCACTGGTCATTTGAAGGGGCGAAGCGCATCGCCGAGAAGCTCACGCCCCCCGGCACAAGTACGTCGGCCCACGTGGTGCCCTTGTTGGTCGAGCGGGAGATGACGCTCCCGCCCTTGATGGCCAGCAGCAGGTTCGTGTTGGCTCGGCCGATGGTCAGTGGCTCGCCGTAGGACAAGTCCGTCTGGATTCCGAGGCTGCCCCACGCCCACGGCGCGCCACCTGCCGTGCTCTTGTTTAGGTCCGTGAACCACGGATCGTGGTAGAGCACAGTCTCGTTCTTCGGGTCGTACTCCACGTAGCCGCCCTCGCCCAGGCCGAGCGAGACCCAGTCCGCCGCGCCGGTAAAGGCGAAGCCGCTGTCGTCCTGAATCGCGCCGGCGTAGCGCAGCGTGGGCGTGTCCGAGACCGCCATGTTGTAGAGGTGGGTGGCCACGAGCCCCCGGCTGCGGAACGTCCAGGAGACGCCGTTGTTGGCCGATGCCCAGATCCCGCCGTCCGTCGCTACGTAGACGTGGTCGTGGTTGGTGGAGTCGAAGGCTACGGCCTGATTGTCCGAGTGCGGACCCGCGGAGAGCGCCCACGTCGTCCCACCATCGGTGCTGCGGTACAGACTCACGGCACCCGCCAGCAGCACGTCCTCATCCGTCGGGTCGACAGCGATGACGTTGGTCCAGGCGAAGTACCAAATCGAGCCGCCGGCGTCTGTGCGGCGTGTGAAGCTGTTGCCGCCATCGACGCTGGTGTAGACACGTTCGCCCATCTTGACCGCGACGAACTGCGTGCCGTGCGCGCCGGTCAGGCCCAACGCGATCTTGGGCGAGTCGGCGACGGCGCCCGTCGCGATCCCGTTCTGGAGCCGCGTCCAGGTCGCGCCGCCGTCGGTGGAGCGGTAGACGCCATCGCGGTGCACGCCGATGTAGAGGCGGTCGATGTCGTTCGGGTCGATGACCACGTCCGAGACCTCGCCGTCGAAGACGCCGAACGTACGGCCCACCGGGATGTCCCACGTCGCGCCACCATCCCCGCTGCGATGCAGCCCCGTGGCGCCCGCCACGAAGACGCGATCCGGGTTCGTCGGATCCACCGCCACCGCCGCGCACATGTTGCTGGGAATCGGGGCGCACAGGTCCCAGTCGCCGCCCTCATTCGACGTGCGGTAGACGCCCACTCCGGTGGTGACCGGGTCCACAGGTGCGCCGATTCCCCCCGTCCACTCTCCCGTCGCTGCATAGAGAACATCGGGGTTGGACGTCGCGATCCCCAGCCCGCCGATGGCCAGCGACAGCTCCTGGCTCATAAGCGAAGCCCAGGAGACGCCACCATCCCGGGTACGCCACACTCCGCCGCCGGTTGTGCCGGCGTACAGAGTGTTGCCGTTGGTAGGATGGATGGCCAGCACGCCGACACGCCCCGTGACGTTCACCGGGCCCATATTCGTCCAGCCGGCACACGGCCGCGGCCACCACGGCCACAGCTTGAGGGCCGGCTTCAGCACGTGCCCGGGCAGGTCCACTGCGTCCAGGATGTCCAGCTCCGGCAGCCGGTCGATATCCGTCCCCAGACACTGGTCGCAGATGCTGCCGCCATTTCCGCCGCCGAAACCGCCGTGGAAGTCGCCCGGCGCCAGCCCCAGCTCGCCGAGGAACGGGCCGTCCCGCATCGCGTCCCGCACGAAGTCCGCGCACAGGATGACCTGACAGATCCGTTGCACGAACAGGTTGGCGGTCTTCGACCCCGCTCGCACCCACGGTCGCACGTCCGCGAACAACCGCAGCGTCGTGATCAGGCGCGGGTCGGTGGGCAGCCCAATGGCGGTGTAGGTGCCCGGCTCGCTGATGCGCGCGAAAGCGTAATGGCCGGCCTCGTCGTAGCCCGACTGAGGTAGCACCCGGAACCGTTCAGCCGCCCCGTCCCACCGGGCGACGACGATGGAGCCGGGATCCAGGTGGCTGACATTGCTCTCTCGCAGCTCGAAACGCAGCGAGGCCGAGGCGAAAGGCTGTGCGGCGGAGACCTCGACGAACGCTCCGGTGTGACCCCAGCTCGCTACGTTGGCCGGGTTCTCGGCGGGGGTCAGCCGCAGCTTAGCCTCGGCGGGGCCATGCAGCTCATGTCCCGCCTTGGGCAGCGGCCCACCCGGATTCGCGGCCGTCCTCGGCAGCCCGCGCTGGCGCGGCCGCGCCGCCCGGTAGCGCGCAATCTCCCGAAGCAACCGTTCCGTGTCTTCCGTGCCGAGGGCGGCCCGGAGCCACTCCGCGCGCCGGCGGAACCCCACGTCTTCGTCGCGCTCCTCCTCTCGGGAATACGTCTCCCCCGCTGGGGTCGGGGAGTACTTCACCCGCTCCTCCGACTCCCGCCTCTTCGTGTCGACCGTGTCGGTGCCGTTCTCCCGTTTCATGAGACCTCCTTGGACAGATCCGTCGCTTAAGCCCTCAAGTCCTTCTCCGCTTCGCCATCGCGTCGCTCGGCGTGCGGCTGGTTGCGGAGTTGCAGCAGCGCGCCGGTGCCTATACGCTTCGAGTACGCTAAGACACTGCCGTTTCCCATCCGTGGCGTGAGTGTGTCCTGAGTGTTCCTGCGATGATCGAGCTTCGAGCGCTGGGGTCGGTGGATCTGCGGGAGGACGGCGGGAGGGACGTCCAGGCCGTCCTCGCGCAGCCGAAACGCCTGGCGCTACTCACCTACCTGGCGGTCGCGAGACCCCGCGGTTTCCACCGGCGTGACGTGTTGCTCGCGCTCTTCTGGCCGGAGTTGAACCAGCAGCGCGCGCGGGCGGCGCTCCGGAAGGCCGTCCACGTAGTGCGTCGCCAGCTCGGCGCCGGGGCGGTGGTCGGGCGCGGCGACGAAGAGCTCGGGCTGGCGGACGGGGCGGTCTGGTGCGACGCGGTCGCGTTCGAGCAGGCGCTCGGGGCGCAGCGCTTCGACGAGGCGCTGGAGCTCTACCGAGGCGATCTTTTAGACGGGTTTTTCGTGTCCCGTGCCCCCGAGTTCGAGCGCTGGGTCGACCGCGAGCGGTCCCGGCTCCGCGAGCTGGCGGCGAGCGCGGCGTGGGCCCTCGTCGAGCGGCTGGCGGAGGAGGGGCAGGATGCCGCGGCCGTCAAGTGGGTGCGCGCGGCGATGGAGTTCACGCCCACAGACGAGGGCGCCCTGCGACGACTGATCGTGCTGTTTTACCGCATGGGAGACCGGGCCGCCGCCCTGCACGCCTACAACGAGTTCGCGGCTCGGCTGCTGCAGGAGTACGGGGTGCGCCCGTCCGCCGAAACTCGGAAGCTCGTAGAAACCGTGAAAGCTTCGGGCGAGGTGCTCACGAATAGCAAAGCGAAGCACCCCCCGTCCGCGCCTCCGGCGAACTAGTCGCGTGGGGTTCAGCGGCTTGCAGACCCGCGAGCTGCCCATCGGGCGCGAACGGAGTCGGCCGCTCACATCATGTACGGCACGTCCGACCCGCTGGTTGGGTACGCGTACAGAAGATGCTTCAGATCCGTCGCCGGTACGCCGGACCGGATCGCCAGGGCAAAGAGGTTGATCACCTCTTCGGCGTGCGGGCCGAGCAGGTGCGCGCCGACGACCCGGTCTGCTTTGTCGTCGATGACCACCTTGAACATCGCGCAGGTCTCCGCCACGCGACGGTTGGAATACCAGTCTGAGGTGTCTTGGATATTGACGCGGAGATCGAGTTCCTCTTCCCGCGCTTCAGACTCCGTCAGGCCGACACCCGCGAGCGGCGGGACCGTGAACACGACGCTCGGAATGCCGCGGTAATCCGGCCTCCGGGCGTTCCCCTTCAGGAGGTTGGAGGCGACGATCGCCCCCACGTATCCCGCGACCGGCGTCAGCGGCAGACTGCCCGGAGAGGCGGCGGCGTCGCCGGCCGCGTAGACGCGTGGGTTGGTGACACTCTGGAGAAACTCATTCACCCGCACGCCCCCGTCGGGCTCGGTCGCGACATCCGCCGCGCTGAAGTCGAGGCCCTCGGTGTTGGGCACGCGTCCACCGCCGTGGATGACCAGATCTGCGTCAATCGTTTCGCTACGGCCTTGCGCGTCCAGCCGCACGCGGTAACCGCCGCCGCGCTGCTCGAGCCCGGTTACTTCCGTGTCGAGCCGTAGCTCGATGCCAAGGCTCCGCGTGTGGTGTACGAGCCGCGTGACGAGGTCCTGCTCGAACTGCCGTAGCGGCTTCCCTCGGCCGATGATGGTCGCCTGAGCGCCGGCCCGCCGGGAGACATGGGCGAACTCGAACGAGATGTATCCGGCACCAAGGAACGCAATCCGCGGTGGCAGCTGGTCGAGTTCGAGGAAAGCAGTGCTGGTGAGCAGGTACTCCTCGCCGGGAATGCCGAGGTGTCGCGGCTTGGCTCCGGCGGCGACCACGAAGTGCCGCGCCTCGAGCATCTGGCCATCTACCGACAGCCTCTCGGGGCTCATGAACCGCGCGGGCCCATGATAGGTCGCGATCCCAGCTTCCTGGAACGCCTTCTCCCGATCGGCCGGCACGGGATCAGTGAAGGTCCGTTTGAACTGCATCAGCTCCGGCCAGGAGATATGCGCGTCGCCACTCACTCCCCGGCCCTGCATTCGACGGTGCCAGTCCGCAAGCTCCGCGGCGCCAACGAGCACCTTCTTAGGGTCACAGCCGCGCAACGCACACGTCCCGCCGTACGGGAGCTCATCCACAACGGCGACCCGCCAGCCGGCTTTCCGGCACCGGTAAGCCGGCGCCGACCCAGCCGTGCCGGTGCCGATCACGATGAGATCAAGTGGTTGGGTTAGGGTCTTCACGCTGCGCAACACGAGAGCTTCGCGACGTCCTTCGTGAACGTCTGCGCGGCGAGCTTGATCCCCTCCGAGAGCGTCAAGTACGGGTGGAAGGTCGCGGTGACATCCTCGATGGTCAGCCCCAACTTGATCGCGAGCGTTGGCTCGGTGATCATGTCACCGGCCTCGGCGGCGAGGATGTGCGCGCCGATGATCTTCTTGGTGCCGGCGTCCGCCACGAGCTTGATGAGTCCCCGTGTGTCGTGCGCCGCGAGCGCCCTGGGCACGTGCTCGAGCGGCAACTTCGATACGAGGGGGTCGATCCCCTGCGCGCGCGCCTGGTCTTCCGAGAGACCGACCGAAGCGACGGCCGGATCCGTGAATGTCACCTTCGGCAGCGCCGAGAGATCGTATCGGCGCTCGTTCCCGGTCAGGGCATTCTCACCCGCCAGTGCGCCGCCATAGGCCGCCACATACACGAACATGGGGTCGCCGATCACGTCGCCTGCGGCGTACACGTTTGGGTTCGTCGTCTGCAGAAACTCGTCGACGACGATTTCTCCCTTCGTGCCAAGGGTGACACCGATCGTGTCGAGCCCGAACCCGGCCGTGTTGGCTCGCCGGCCCGTGGCTACCAGCACGTGCTCCGCGCGTGTAATGCGCGGGGCGGAACTTGTGTGGCACTGGACCTCGTAGCCATCTGTACCCCTGCTCACTCGATCAATCCTGACGTCGGTGTAGACGTCGAGCCCCTCCGACCGGAGGTGGTCCGCCAGGGCACTACCGATATCGCCGTCTTCCGCTGGGGCGACGCGAGGCAGCGCTTCGAGCACCGTGACCCGCACGCCGAGCCGCGCGAACATCTGGGCCAGCTCGAGCCCGACCGCGCTGCCTCCGATCACGATGAGCGATTGGGGAAGCCGCTCCAACGCCATCGCCGACGCGTTGTCCAGGTAGCCCGCCTCGGCGAGGCCTGGGATCGGCGGTGCCCAGGGAGAGGATCCCGTGGTCACCACGATCTTGCCTGCAGTCAGCGTACGACCACTCGCGAGTCGAACGTCGCGACCGGAGATGAACGTAGCGCGCTCCTGGAACAGCGTGATGGAAGGGTAGGCCCGTAGCACGTTCCAGTACTTCGTCTGCCGCAGCTCGGCCACGAGCGCATCCTTCTCAGCGCGCACGGTAGGCCAGTCGGGCTGCCCATCGGTCGTGGGGATTCCCCGAAATGAGTGATGGACCCGGCGGTGCTGTGCCTCGGCGGCCCGGATGAGCGTCTTCGACGGCACGCAGGCGACGTTGACGCACGTACCACCCAACGTGCCGTTTTCTGCCATCGCCACGCGTGCGCCGAGATCGGCAGCCCGAATCGCCGCCGCAAAACCCGCCGAGCCACCCCCCACGACCAGGAAGTCAAACGGCGCCTCGGTCACTGGCCGCCCCCGGGAGCCTTCGTCGTATCGGTCAGGATCGTGGCGCCGAAGCCCGTGAGCTTTGTCAGGTGCGCGGCGATCTGTGCGGGATTGACTTGCCGCGGGTCGTATCGCACGACGCCGAGACTGTCGTCCAACGTCACGCTGGCGCTGTATACGCCCTTCAGTCGCTTCAAGGCGAGCCGCGCGGTGGTGGGACAGCTCCCGCACGTCATCTTCGAGATGTGCAGCCGAACCGTGGCCGTATCCGGACTCTGGGCCGCGACGCCCAGATTCTGCAGGCTGGCTCCAACGATTCCTCCGCCGCATAGCGGGCACAAGAAAGCCGCGCCGGTGAGTCCGGCGGCGACGAGGAGCCCTGACTTGGCTGATGACAACATGGTCAACCTCCTGCGGGGCGAGCCCGCGTCACCTACTTCCCCAAATCCAGTCAGATCGCGTTGCTTCGGCGTGGAGCGGCAATCTGCCATGGGCAACGTCCTAGTTGAGTAGAAACTTCGACCACCAGGGGAACGTGAGCAGCGGGATCGAGACGATGGTCGCCGTCCACAGCGCCCATTTCATCCGGCGGCGGGCAATCGGCGAGGCACACAAGGTGCCAGGCACGCACGCCCGCTTCTCCTCACGCCGCAGCTCGACGAAGCCGAAGCCGAGCGCCAGGACGGTGCCCGCGACGAAGTACGGCCGGAGCGGCTCGAACGTCGCGGCGAGCCCGGCGCCGCTCAGGCCGAGCGCGACGGCGACGAGCGGTCCAGCGCAGCACAGTGTCGACACCACGGCGGCTACGACACCGCCCGTGGCAGCGAGTGCCGTCTTAGTGACTGACGTCGTCATGGTCTTCGAGTACCTCCAGGATCGGGCAGTCGTCCGTCGGCCGCCGCGCCGTGCACGCCGTGGCCAAACGCTCCAGCGTGCGCTTCATACGCTGGAGATTGCGGATCCTCTGTTGGACGACCTCGATCTTCTGTCTGGTTTTCCGCTCGACCGCATCGCAGGCGGCGCCGTGCCGGACGCGCAGCCCCAGCAACTCCTGGATCTCCTCCAACGAGAAACCGAGCTCCTGGGCGTGCTTGATGAAGCGCAGGCGCGCCACCGCGTCATCGGCGTACTGGCGATATCCAGCCGGAGTGCGCCGCGGGGTCGGAAAGAGGCCACGCCGTTCGTAATAGCGGATCGTCTGGATGTTCACGTCGGCCGCGTCCGCGACCTGACCGATGGTCAGCGTCATTCTTGGCTCTCAGTGAGGCTGAGGACAAGATAGACCCTATACTAAGGTATAGGGTCAAGGGGTGCATGATCTGAGTTGTTCTGAGTAAGCGAGGGAGGTAGAGTAGGAGGAGAGAGGGGCGTTCCCCCTCTCCGCGCCGCCTTCGCCGTTCAGCGGCTCTGGTAATCGGTGAAGACGTAGTCTCTCGTCTTCACGATCGTGTGGCACCCCAATCCACACTTGGCGTCGTTCCCCTGCGGCGGCACGTCGGCTGTGGTGCCGGGCGAGAAGGTACGGGACGCCGCGCTATAGTTGAACGCGGCCCATCCCCACCCACCGCTGTCTGCGAACCGCTTGCTGTCCTTCACCATGAAGTCGACGTCATGCTGCGCGCCCGGGACCGTCGCGGCGGGGAAGGTCTCCAGCTTTTTCGGGACATAATGGATCTTCGCCATCTTGGAGCCGTCGGGGAACGGCTTGCCGTTCCCGGGAACGCCGGCCTTGTAGGCTTCGATCATCACGGGATTCGCAAGGATTACAGCCATCACGGGTCCGTCTTGACTGATGGAGACAACCTGCCAAGCCTCGTATCCCCTGAACTCGGAGAACGCGAGCCCACCCGGCACCTTCACGGTGTACTTGTCCTGGGCGGCCTGGGCGGACATGGCGCCGCCGCCCAAGGCACTGACGAGTGCCGTCACGATAGCAATCGTCCACGTGCGTTTGCTCTTCATCACCAGGTCCTCCTTTGTCAAGCTTGGAGTATGGTACTGGATGGAGTCGAGGGCCAGGCCTCCTCAGGGCTCGAACGCCTCCCAGGCACTCCGCACCCGGTCCAGCAGACGAACAAACCGCGGCTCACCTCGCAGATTCGCTAGAAACGGCTCGTACTCGGAGAGCCACGGCAAGTTGATGAAGCCGAACTCGACGGCGCGCTCGCAGCAATCGATCGCCGCGTCGCGCTCGTTCACCAGCGCAAAGCAATCAGCGAGCCACCAGGAGAAGATCTCATCCCACTGCGCGGCGGCGCGCAGCTCCGGCGTCACGACGCCCAGCAGCTTGTCGTGCTCACCGCGCAGGGCGCAGGCCATGGCCGGCGCCAACCGCGCCCATGCCATGGGAGATGTGTCACGCCCCACGCCGTCGAGCAGTGCCAGCCCCTCGTCGCGATGCCCGTTCGCCGCCAGCATCATGGCGTGCATCATCCGCGGCGTCGGGTTCGCCGGATCGATGTCGACCGCGCGTTGCGTCCAGGTGAGCGCCTC
>WNFT01007226.1_pt1 | contig 10600 bp, 8 predicted proteins | sample 5400191 | NCBI WGS metagenome assembly WNFT01 (sample SAMN13153359, study PRJNA577476) | soil metagenome | isolation source: 80 cm saprolite under Madrone tree | place: USA:California | collected 2016-06-14 | reverse complement strand
AACGTCATCTTCATCTAAGCCGCCAGCGACATCAGTAACCGAAGACCACTTCTGAAACGGCACTTCGCAGGCGCAGGCGAGGGGGGCATTCTGCGGGTGCGGCGACGAACATGGTGGGAGACGTTCGAAGCAACGGCTCTACGGCGAATGCGCTGTGAACCTCCCCCGTTGGGGCGCGTGCTAACATCCTTTTTCCCATGAAGAACATTGGTGAACACGCGGTGCGTATTGAAGCTGAGGCCTTGCGGGCCCTGGCCGATCGCATTGCGGGCCCAATGGCATCGGCCTTTCAGCGCGCGGTGGATTTGATGTTTTACTGTGCAGGGCGGGTGGTGGTGACCGGCATGGGGAAGAGCGGACTGATTGCGCGCAAAATTGCAGCGACGCTTAGTTCGACGGGGTCGCCGGCTCTGTATCTGCATCCGGTCGAGGCGCTGCATGGGGATTTGGGGATGGTGGTGCGCGGCGATGTGGTGCTGGCGCTCTCGGCGAGCGGAGAGACTGAAGAGATTTTGCAGTTGCTGGCTACGATCAAGCGGCTGCAAGTGCCGCTGATTGCCATGACGGGAGATGAGATTGGCCAGCCTCAGGGGCCTGCTGACGCGAGAAGTTCACCCTCCCTAAAATCCGCGGGCGGGGGCACCCGCGCGACACATCTCTCGACTCTGGCTGCAGCTGCTGACGTGGCCCTGGACTGCTCGGTTGCTCAGGAGGCTTGTTCGCTCGGATTAGCTCCTACGGCGTCCACGACTACAATGCTGGCGCTCGGCGACGCGCTTGCGGTTACTATGAGATGTCGCGCAAGAAGCTGGGCGTAGCGGCGGTAGTGGAAGGCGAGCGGTTGGTGGGGATCATCAGCGATGGCGACTTGCGCCGGCTGCTGGAAAAGCGCGGGAAAGACGTGCTCGATCTGATCGCCCAGGAGGCGATGACCAAGAATCCGCGGACGATCGCGGCTGGAGAATTTGCTGCCAGCGCCCTGGCGCTTATGGAGGAGAAGAAAATAACCTCTTTGATGGTCGTTGACGGAAGCGGAATACTCGAAGGCATCGTGCATCTGCATGATCTCTGGAGTACTGAGTTGGTATAGCGGCTACAGGGTGGCTCCTGGTTTCGCTGTAGCCAATACATTGCCGGTTGCTCAAGCTCAACTGCTTTCGTAGCCCTGGCGCTACAATCACCGCATGTACCATTACGATCCAAATACCGCGCTAGAAGAACTGACTGAGGATGCGACTCTGCCGAACCCCGTGCACGTGCGCGATATGATCTTGCGCAAGAAGCTCACGGCGGACAAGTCGCTAGAGCTGAACCGGCTTTTTGTGGAGTATCAGAAATTCTTCGGTGAGACCCAGAAGCTGGGGAAAGAGATTCTCAAGCAGTTGACTTCTTAGTACCAGTACCGAGCCGCGAGGACCGCGTAGCGAGCTGAGCTCGGCGGACAGCCGAGGGCAGCTGTCTCCCCCTAAGCATTGCCGCTCGATTCGGTCGCTTCAGGGCATCATTTACAATAGCCAATTCCACTTTCACTGGAATCGTTCTCTATGCATCGTTGGTCGCAACTCTTCATCCCTACCCTGCGCGAGGCGCCTGCGGACGCCGAGGTCGCCAGTCACAAGTTTCTGGTGCGGGCGGGCTACATTCGGCAGCTGGCGGCGGGAATTTATTCGTATCTTTTTCTGGGCAATCGGTCGTTCAACAAGATTGTGGCCATCGTGCGGGAGGAAATGGACGGGATCGGACAGGAGTTTTTGTTGCCTGCGCTGCATCCGCGCGAGATTTGGGAGGCAAGCGGGCGCTGGGCCTTGATGGGCGACAATCTGTTTCGCCTGAAGGATCGTAAAGGGGCGCATCTCGCGCTGGGCATGACCGAAGAAGAGGTGATGACCGAGATCGCGCGCAAGGAGCTGCGCAGCTACAAGCAGCTGCCGCAGATCTGGTATCAGATCGCTCCCAAGTTTCGCGATGAACTGCGGCCGAAGTCGGGGTTGCTGCGCGCACGGCAATTCATGATGAAGGACGCTTATTCGTTCGATATCGACGCAGCAGGGCTCGACGTTTCTTACAAGAAACACTACGAGACTTACTGCCGTATCTTCGACCGATGCGGGTTGAAGTACATGGTGGTCGAGGCGGATTCGGGAGCGATGGGTGGCAAGGAGTCGCACGAATTCGTGGTTCGCACTCCGGCGGGCGAGGATCAGATCGTCAGCTGCGACGGATGCAACTACGCCGCGAACATGGAAAAAGCTACGTCGAGGCTGGCAGCGGTAGAGGACCTTGCCGCCGAAGGCGATGGCAAGCCGCTCGAAGTACACACGCCCGGGCAGAAGACGATTGAAGATGTCGCGAAGTTTCTGGGTGTGTCGCCGAAGAACAACATCAAGACTCTGGCTTTGATGACTGAGGAGAAAGATGCCCAGTCCGGAAAGATGAAATTGCGCGCGATTGTTGTGCTCATGCGCGGCGATCATCAGCTGAATGAAGCCAAGTTGAATTCCGCTTTGGGCAAGCCAACCCGGCCCATGGAAGAAAGCGAGATCAAAGCGCTTTTTAATTCTCCAGCGGGCTATCTGGGGGGCACCGGTATTGAGTGGGCCAAACACGTGACGAAGGATGGCCCGGTTTTGCTGGTGGACAAGGCGCTCGAAGGACGCAGTAACTTGATCGCGGGTGCTAACAAAGAGAACTACCACCTGAAGAATCTGACTCTTGGCCGCGATTTTCAGCCGACGGCGTACGCCGATCTGCGCAGTGTTACGGCGGGCGAGGCCTGCCCGAATTGTGGCGCACCTTTGCGTATCGATACTGCGGTCGAGGTCGGACACATCTTCAAGCTGGGCTACCGGTACTCGGAAAGCATGGGTGCGCGCGTGCTCGACAAGAATGGCAAGGAAGTGACGCCGATCATGGGCAGTTATGGCATCGGCATTGATCGAATACTGACCGCCGCAGTGGAGCAAGGCAATGACAACAATGGATTTTGGCTTCCCCCTGCTATCGCGCCCTTCGCGATCGTGGTTACTCCTACGAATGTAGGCGAAGAGAAAGTGAAGTCGTCAGCTGAGGAGATTACGAATCGTCTTGAAGCTGCAGGATTCGACGTTTTACTCGACGACCGCGACGAACGGCCTGGGGTCAAGTTCAAGGATGCTGATCTCGTCGGTATCCCTTTTAGAATCACCGTGGGCAAGAAAGTTACCGAAGATACTGTGGAAGTCGTTCAACGCTCGACTCGCGAGATACGCGATGTTACGATCCCAGCCATAGTGGATTATTTTCAACGGGTGCTGCAAGCCCGGGCCTGAAAGTTCAAACGGTCTGGCTTGGCAGCAAAGTTTTTTAGGCTATGGGAAGTATGAAGGCACTGGCGGGATTTCTTGCGATCGTGGCTCTGGTAGTGGCCGGCTTCCAGGTCACTCCGCCGATCCTCGCCAATTATAGTTTCCAGGATGATCTCAAGACGGTTGCAATGACGGCCGGGGCCAATCCCTTGAAGACGGATGAAGAAGTTCGTAACGATGTGCTCCGCAAAGCCAAAGAGCACGAGCTGCCGATCAAGCCAGAACAGGTGACGGTACAGCGCATTGGGAGCCCGGGCCTGATGGCGGTTTATGTCGCGGCGGACTACACGGTGCCCGTTAATTTGCCAGGCTATTCCTTTGACATGCACTTTAGTCCAACGAGCGGGAATAAAGGCTTCTAGGGATCTCCGGCTCCGATCGAAGGCTGTCAAATCGGCTTATCCGGGTTTGACTGCCTTGTCGACCCATCTCCCTTTGTCAGTTTGCAAACAACGGACGGCCAGTTCGAGCAGAGCGGCCAAGAGCTGTTCGCCATCGGCGTGTTGCGGCCGAGTGGCATCGTGACCCTACAGCATGAATACACAATGGAAGACGATTATTTACCGGTAAGAGACCCGCGCTTCAGGCGGGTCTCTTTTTCTTTACGCCAGACGGTACAATGGGGCATCCGAATCTGCGCGCGGTATTTCCGAGCGTAGGTGGAGTGAAGGGGCCTGGAAGGAACGGCGATAAAACCTTTTAGCGCGTCCCATCGTCTGAGAAAGAGGCGGATGTGTTTCCGCCGACCAAAGCGTGGCTATTAAGCTTAGAATCCCGAAAAATCAGGACGGCGTAGGCGGCGGCACAGCCAGGGCATGGCTGCCGGGCGATCCGGTATTGCGTGCCGCGCTGGTTGTGTTCTTGATCGTTGCCGTCTCGGTGACGGTTGTATTCTCCTACTTCTACATAAAATACGATCGCATCATCGAACGCCGATTCCGCACTCCGGTCTTCAGCAATTCGGCAAAAATCTACGCTCTTCCCCAAACCGTGCGTGGTGGCGAGAAGATTAGTGGCAAGGAAATCGCCGCTCAACTGCGCCGAGCGGGATATTCGGACAAAGAGGGCCAGTCGCGGCTGGGCAGCTTCCACCTGGCAAAGGATGGAATTGAAATCCTCCCCGGTCCCGAGTCCTACCACAGCCCGGAGCCGGCGCAGATCACGATCCACGACGGACAGGTGGAACGCATTACCGGCAATGGCACCGAGCTTTCGGCGTACGAACTCGAACCACAGCTGGTTACGGCGCTATTCGACGCGGAACAAAGATCCAAGCGCCAGGTGGTGAAGTACAACGAAATTCCCAAGGTGATGGTGGATGCTGTGCTCTCCATTGAGGACCGGCGATTTTTCGAGCACAGCGGCGTTAACTTCCTCCGAATGGCCGAGGCGGCCTGGATTGACGTGGTCCGTCAACGGCATGAACAGGGGGGATCGACGCTGACCATGCAGCTCTCGCGCGGTTTTTTTCTCACTCCGGAGAAAACCGTGAAGCGCAAGTTGGCGGAAATGATGATTGCTGAGGAGATGGAGCAGAAGTTCAGCAAGCAAGAGATTTTCGAGTTTTATGCCAACTGGGTAGATCTGGGGCAGCGCGGCTCATTTGCCATCAGCGGTTTCGCGGAAGCATCGCGAGCTTACTTCAATAAGGATCTGAAGGACATTACTTTGCCCGAGGCGGCTCTGCTGGCGGGCATCATCCAGCGGCCAAGCTACCTTTCTCCGTACCGCCATCCCGAGCGCGCGCTCGAGCGCCGCAATTTGGTGCTCGACTCCATGGTTGAAACTCACGCCATCACTCGGGAAGAGGCGGACAAAGCCAAAGCCACGCCCCTGAAACTGGCGCCGCCCAATGTCGAAGCCAGCGACGCACCCTACTTTGTTGACATGGTGCGCGACACCCTCATCAACAAGTTCAGCGAGCATGAATTCAATGATCAGTCGTATCGGGTTTACACCACGCTCGATCCAGACTTGCAGAAGGCGGCGGCGCAAGGGGTAGAGATGGGCATCAAGCTGGTGGATGAGCAAGTTAAGAAGTTGCGCACCAAACGGGTGAAGGTAGGCAAGAAAGTCGAGACTAAGGTCTTGCCCGGGCCCCAGGCGCAAGTGGCTCTGGTGGCCATCGATCCTCACACAGGCGCAGTTCTCGCGCTGGTGGGCGGGCGCGACTACGGCTTTAGCCAATTGAACCATGCCTTGGCGAAACGACCGACGGGGTCCATCTTCAAGCCCTTCGTATATGCGACAGCCATGAATACCGCGCTGGATGGGTCACCGAGTGTGATTACGCCTGCTTCCACCGTGCAGGATGCCCCGTCCACCTTCGCCTATGGGGACCAGATCTATGAGCCGCGCAATTACAAAGAGGAATATCACGGTGACGTAACGTTGCGTTACGCATTGGCCATGTCGCTGAACAATGCGACCGTCAAGCTGGCGGAAGAAGTCGGATACGAGAAAGTCGCTGAATTAGCTAAGTCGGCGGGCATCACCTCGGTGAAGGCTACTCCGGCGATGGCGCTCGGTTCGTATGACGCTACGCCCTTCGATATGGCGGGTGCGTACAGCTCGTTTGCAAATGATGGCATGCGGCTTTCGCCGATTCTGGTGAATTCCGTGCGTAGCGCCAAGGGCGATGTGGTGGCCAACTTCAGCACGGACAAACGCGGGGTTCTTGACCCAAGGATCGCTTACGTCATGACCAACATGATGGAAGGGGTCGTCAACAATGGGCTGGGTTTCTCTGCGGTCCGCGGTCGCGGTTTTACTGCTCCGGCGGCGGGGAAGACCGGCAGCTCGCACGACGGCTGGTTCGCAGGATACACCTCAAACCTGCTCTGCATCGTTTGGGTCGGTTATGACGACTATAGCGATCTGCGCCTCAGTGGTGCACAGACTGCCGCCCCCATTTGGACCGAATTCATGAAGAAGGCTGCCGCCCTGCCGCAGTATTTCGGCATGAAGCCGTTCTCACAGCCCACCGGCGTGGTTGACGTGCAATTGGACAAAACAACCAACCGCCTGGCTACGCCAGCATGTCCGGACGATTATGTTGCTGCCTTTGTCGCTGGCACTGAACCCCGGGAAACCTGCGACCAACAGGGCGGCGTGGCTGGATTTTTCTCTCGCGTTTTTGGGCTGGGCGGCACGAAAGTCCTTCCTCCCCCAGTGAGCCAGGCTGCCAATCAACAGGAGGCCGATTCCTCCAAAGGCGATTCGTCCAAGAAAAAGAAAGGTATTTTTGGCAAAATAGCCGGTATTTTCCGGGATGACAAGTCTTCCGCTCCGGTGTCTAAGCCTCCAGCAGACAGCGGCGACACCTCGCCACACTGACCGGCGTTCCAAGGCCATATTCCGGTTCCGGCACAAGGCTCGACCTCCTTGTACGAGCGGAAATCCACGCCGCCCAGCTGAAACTGTGGCAGAATGAGTTCGCTGGCCGCCTACGGGGGTGTTTATGTCCAGCCCGAAAGCCTTGCTTGGATTTGCCTCGCTTCTTTTACTGACTCTAGTTGCTGCTCCTTCGCTTTCGCTGGCGCAAATTTCATCGTCGGAGCGGGTGCAGATCGCGCCGCCGCTCATTCGAGCCATCGAGCCTCCAGCGCCAGACGCGACGGCCGCGGAACTCGAACAGAGGGCAGACCAGTTACGTGTTTCCAAGCTCTATCTGGATGCTCTCGACTATTACCGTGCGGCGCTTGCCAAACAGCCCAATGATCCACATGTGCTGAACAAGCTTGGGATTACCCAGATTATGATGCAGCGCTTTAAAGAAGCGCGAAAGTCCCTGGAGCGCTCTATTCGGGCCGACCGCAAGGCAGCCGATGCCTACAACAATCTCGGCGTGGTCTATTACGAGGAAAGGAAATATGGCGCAGCCGTCAAGCAATACCACAAAGCCATTGCGCTCGATGCCCGTGCCGCATCGTTCTTCAGCAATCTAGGTGCGGCGCTCTTCTCGAAAAAGGAATTCGAGCCTGCCGCAGCCGCCTATCAGCATGCTTTGGAGCTTGATCCGGAGGTGTTCGAACGAACCTCGCGCGGTGGCGTGCAGGCGCAGTTGCCCAGTCCGCAAGACCGTGCGCGTTACGACTACACCGTAGCCAAGCTCTATGCCAAGATGGGCGTGGCTGACCGTTCGCTGCAGTATTTGAAGAAAGCGATGGAAGAGGGATACAAAGATCTCAGGAATGTGTACAAAGATGTGGAGTTTTCCGCATTGCGCAAAGATCCGCGCTTTGCCGAATTGATGGCCGCCAAAACCCCCGCCATCTCGGACTGACAAAGCTCGGGACGTCCGTCGCTAGTCTGGGCGCGCGAACGTGCAGTAAAGAACGCCCCCGCAAATAAGGTAGCCGCCGAGTTGCGCCTGCCAGCGCTCCGAGTCCACAGCAAAAGATCGCCGTGCTTACAAATGTTTACAAAAACTTTTACAAAAATAGACACAACTCTTTCCGCTTATCGGGTTTAATGCTTACAAATGCTCCTGAAAACAACAGGGTGAGTAAGGAGAAACGGTAACCCACTGGATGCTGACCCGAGCACGCCCCAAGCATGCCTCCAGTGGGTTTTTTTAGCTCCTAGCTGTCCGCTCTTGGCTTTGAGCCACACGAGAACCCTGGAATCATCAACGCACGAGAGCCCGATTCCTCGCTCGTGGTGGAAGTCTTTCGATCTAAGAGCCAAGGACTGACCAGTTAAGAGCGTCCTTTTGGACTGCGCTCACCGATGTACTCGCCGACTACGCTCTTCCATTTGCCCTGGGCCTTTAGGATGTACTCCACGGCATCGCGCAAGGCGCCGTCGCCACCTTCGTGTGGCGTGACATAGTGGGCTTCCCTCTTCACTTCAGCTCGCGCGTTTTTCACCGCAATGGCCAGGCCGCAGGCGCGCATGGCGGGCAGATCAATTACATCGTCGCCGACGAACGCGGCTTCTTCAGATTTGAGACTTTCCCCGCGCAGAACTTTCTCCAGGCAGGTGCGTTTGTCCTGAACGCCCTGATGAATGTGTTCCAGCTTCAAGTCGCGGGCACGCAGGGCCACGGTTTCGGAGATGCGCTTGGTGATCAGGCCGGTTTTGATGCCAGCTAAGCGCGCCAGAGAGATCGATGTGCCGTCGTGGGCGTGAAAGCCCTTGGCCTCGATGAGAGTTTGGTTGTGCAGACCGAAGCCCCCCTGTCCGCCATAATTGGCAGATTGCTGCAGGACAGTCTGCTGCCCTCGGGCTGGTGCGGGAAATATGAAGAGCTTTCCGTCGGTGAGGACACCGTCGACATCGAAAAGGAGGAGCTTGATTTTGCGAGCCCGAGCGTGAGCGGAGAGCTTTGGCATTGGCGCGATTTTAGCACTCCGGATTTGGCAAGCCCGGTGGCGAGGACGCCGAAAGGCCTTCTCCCTCGCGCTGATTCGATAATGCGAGGAGCTGTACTCGGTTCATACGTGTTGAGCAGTGAAGCAATTCCCTTCCCTGTGGTTGGCGAAACGCGACGGTCGTCAGAGGCGAATGTTTTGCGAAGACGATCGTGATAAAATGCCCGGAAGATATGATTCCTGACGCCTCACCTCTAGCTTGGGCTCACCCCCTCGTGCGCGAGTGGTTTGTCCAACGCTTCGGTACTCCTACCGAGCCGCAGGAGCAGGGATGGCCACATATTTTGGCCGGCCGTACGACGCTTATCTCCGCTCCTACGGGTTCGGGCAAAACTCTGGCTGCGTTTCTTGCCTGCATCGACCGGTTAGTGCGCAAGGCGCTCGCGGGCGAGCTTGCCGACCGCGTCGAGGTGCTGTACGTTTCGCCGCTCAAGGCTCTAGGCAACGATATCCAGAAGAACCTTGAGATCCCGCTGGGTGAGATCCTCGCTAGGGCTGGAGAACACGGGCTGTTGATGCCGGAGATTCGGACCGCGGTCCGCACCGGCGACACGCTCATGCCCGAGCGGCGCGCCATGCTAAAGCGCCCGCCGCACATTCTGGTGACCACGCCCGAATCGCTCTACATTCTACTCACCGCGGAGAAGAGCCGGGCGATTCTGCGCGATGTTGAAACCGTGATCGTGGACGAAATCCACGCCGTGGCTGACGACAAGCGCGGCGCGCACCTCGCCCTATCGCTCGAGCGCCTCGAAGCGCTCACTTACAAGCCGCCAGTGCGCATTGGCCTGTCTGCGACGCAGAAGCCAATTGAAGAGGTCGCGCATTTTCTTACTGGCAGCCATCTGACGGTTAACGATCTGAGCAGGAGCAGCCGTGCGGCGCCGGTCATCGTAAATATTGGTCACAAGCGCAAGCTCGATCTCGCGGTGGAAGTTCCTCCGATGCCGCTGGGGCCGGTCGCATCCAATGAAATGTGGGACGCGATTTATGACCGCCTCGTAGCCCTCGTCGAGCAGCATCGTTCCACACTGGTGTTCGTCAACACCAGGCGGCTGGCCGAACGCATCGCGCACAATCTGGGCGAGCGCCTCGGCGAAGAAAACGTAGCCGCGCATCATGGCAGTCTTTCGCGGAAACTGCGGCTGGCGGCGGAAAAGAAATTGAAGGAAGGCCAGATCCGAGTGCTGGTGGCGACGGCCTCACTCGAACTCGGTATTGACGTGGGCACCGTGGACCTGGTGGCGCAGATCAGTTCTCCACGCGCCATTGCCGTGGCGCTGCAGCGCGTGGGCCGGTCAGGTCACTGGCGTGGCGCGGTGCCCAAGGGAAGATTCTTCGTCACGACGCGCGATGACTTGTTCGAGTGCGCGGCGCTGGTGCGTGCGATTCGCCAGGGCGATCTTGACCGGCTGATCATTCCCGACTCACCGCTCGATGTTTTGGCGCAACAGATTGTGGCTGCCTGTGCCTCGGTTCGCAGCGGGGGCGAGGATGCCGGCGCTGGGAATGAAGGCTGGGACGAAGATGTGCTATTCGCCCTGGTGCGCCGGGCCCATCCCTATAGAGATCTTTCGCGCAAGACTTTCAACGAAGTTCTCGAAATGCTGGCTGAAGGTATTGCGGCACGGCGCGGGCGCTACGGCGCCTATCTGCACCGGGATCGCGTGAATGGCAAGCTACGCGCGCGTCGGGGCAGCCGCCTGGCGGCGATTACCAGCGGCGGTGCGATCCCCGATAACTCACTCTATACCGTGATCGCCGAACCTGAGGGCGCCGTCGTGGGCACAGTCGATGAAGACTTTGCGGTGGAGAGCAATCGTGGCGACATCATGCTGTTGGGCAACACATCGTGGATGATCCGTCGAGTGGAGAGCAACT
>WNFT01006103.1_pt1 | contig 10600 bp, 7 predicted proteins | sample 5400191 | NCBI WGS metagenome assembly WNFT01 (sample SAMN13153359, study PRJNA577476) | soil metagenome | isolation source: 80 cm saprolite under Madrone tree | place: USA:California | collected 2016-06-14 | reverse complement strand
GGTCGTGATCGGCGACGATACGGGGATCGGCGGTCATTGCTGGATTTTCACACACGGCGTGTGGCTCAATGCGCTCGACGGTTATCCCGTGACCTACGAGGCCGTCACCCTGGGCAAGAGCGTGTGGCTGCCGTGGCGCGTCTTCGTCATGCCGGGAACGACGATCGGCGACGGCACGGTCATCGGAGCCAACTCACTCGTATCCGGCACGATCCCGCCCGGCAGCCTCGCGGTCGGCTCGCCCGCCAAGGTGATTCGCTCGGCGCCCGACTTTCCGCGCCGTGTGAGTGACGAGCAGCGCGCGGCGCTGGTGGCGCAGATCATCACGGAGTTCGATGAATTCGTGCGGTATCATGGCGGGACCATCGGCGACGAGCCGCCCTTTCGCGTGTATCGAGTCGGTGGAAAGAGGGGACGTCTCCTGTGGGCCCGCGGGGCGGCATCGCCGTCGGACGCGGCGCTGCGGCGGGGCGACTCGGTGTTGGCAGAGTCTGCGCTGTCGGAATCGGTGCAGACGGCGTTCCGCGCGCGCGGCGTGCACTGGCTCGATCTGGACGGGAAAACGCGCAGCCGTGAAGGTTCCGCGCTGACCGAAGAGCTGGCGCTCTATCTCGGTCGTTACGGAATTCGCCTCGCGCGCGACGCCTGATCGCGACGCTCGAGCACGAACACAAACTGATACTGCCACCGCAGCGGGATCAGACGCCACGCAATCTCTAGAACCGGACCCAGCAGGACGCGCTTGAGCCCGCGGGCCCCGGCCGAACGCCAGCGCACGGCATGCCAGCGGTCGGGCGTGGCGCGCACCACCGAGAAACCGTGTTGCTCGAACAGCCGCCGCCATGCCGAGAGCGGTAACAGATTCTCGTTGATATCCTGCTGTGCGGTGCCCTGATGCCCGAGCACCTTCCATCCGATGAAATCCTGGTTGGGCACCATGATGCAGAAGCGAGCGCCGGGCTTGGCGACGCGCTGCATCTCATCGAGTCCTTGCCCCATGTCGAGGAAGTGCTCCAGCGAGCCGAGGCAGGTGACGTAGTCGAATGTCCCCGGGCGGAACGCAAGCGCCTCCCCTGCCCCGACCGCCACCTGCGCGGTCGGGGCGACCCGCTTCGCGAGGCGGACCGCCTCGTCTGACAGATCGACGCCCACGGATTGCACACCGCGATTGTGCGCCGCCGCCAGCAACGAGCCGGTGCCACAGCTGACGTCGAGCAACCGGCTGCCGACTGATGCGCCAAGGAGATCCAGAACGACGGGATATGCCGCGGCGGGACGCATCGTCTGCAGTCCTTTGGCCGCGTAGTGCTGATTGTACCAGGACTTGACGGCTTCGGCGCTCACGTCTGGATGAGAAGGCGGTGCCATGGCGTCGAACGATAACAACGTCACCGAATGATATCGACCCAACCCCCCTCGTTCGGGACGAGCACACTGCCCGTCGTTGGATCGAACGACAGCTCGCGCGGCCGGCCGCCGACCTTGAACCTCGTGAGGATGGCTCCGGACTCGGCATCCAGGACCACAACGGCCCCTTGCAACACACAGCTCACATAGAGTCGGGAGTTGCGGGGTTCACGCACGATGCCGTAGCCCTGGCATCCGGTCATGAAGGTGGCGGCACGACTATTCGTCGCGATGTCCCACACCGTCACATCTCCTGCCTCGGCCGCGATCAGGAGCTTCGTGCCATCAGCGGAGAGCGTTATCGCCTGCGGCGAATCGCCGGTCTCGAAGGTCCTCAGCAGGTGGAACCCGTGGGGATCGATCTCGTACACATGCCCCCCGTCTGACCCTCTTGCAGAAGCATACAGCCGCGTTCGGTCCTGGCTCCAGACGAAGTGATAACCCACGGCCTCAGTCAGGCTGAGCACGCCGAGAATCTCGCCTTGCGCGAGCGCGATCTTATAGATGGCGCCGTTTGTCGCACCCGCAAATACTGTATCACCTGCTGGAGTCGCGATGATTCCGTAGCCATCGCCGCCGATCCGTGCGCTGTCCACTATGGCCAATGTGGCCGTGTTGATCGACGCGATGACCCCACCGAAATGCACCGCGTAAAGCCTTGTGCCGGCGACGTTCGGATACAGCTCGACCGGCTGGCTTCCCATCGGGTCTGTGATCGCAAGACCTGCGAGCCGCGCCCCCGCGATGTCGAGCCGGGCTACCCCACTCCCGCGCGATTGGCCAATCCACCCCATCCCGTCTTTCGTCACAGCCGATCCAAACGGCGCGCCGCCCATGGCAATCTTCGCAACGAGCCGCGGAAGCGGCCTGCGCACGGTGACGTGCGCGGTCCCGCGCTGTTTCGACGACTCGATTGCGGTAATCGTTGCCGCACCTGCTGCGACGGCCGTGACCAAGCCCGCCGGAGACACGGTCGCGACTTGTGGATTGCTCGACGACCAGGTGAAGAGGGCCCTCGCCTGCGCGCCATTCCGGAACAGCTGCGCGGAGAACTGCTGTGTGCCGCCGAGGTCGAGCGTGGCGTCGCTGGGGCTGATGACGACGCTTGCAGCAGAAGTGAGCGCGAGGGCAGCAGCCGCGACAAGAGTGCCGGCACAAACGCGGAGGTTCATGAGTCCAACGATAGGAATTTCGGCCCGTGTACTCGCAAGGGTCAAGGCCCCAGGAGTCATACGCCAGTTGGGCGTACGTTAGTGGATGAAATCCACCCAACCGTTTTCGTTTGGTACGAAGCCCACGCCGTTCGCGTCAAAGACAACGCGCCGCGTGGAGCCTCCCGCGGTGACGCTGTCCGTGATCGAGCGGGTCGCCGGGTCGAGCACGTACACGCGCCCACCGCCGAAGTACGCCGTTGTCACGTAGAGCCTTCCAGTCGTGGGCCGGAGGGCGATGCCGTACCCGGCGGATCCTGTCAACGCCACATTCGTTCCGATCTGCACGCCGACAATCCGATTCCAGAATTGGACGTACCCGGCCTCGTTCGCGATGTAGAGGGTATTGCCGTCCGGTGAAATCGCCATTTTCTGTGGTGTGCCACCGACCACAAAGGTTCGAGTGACAGCGCGGGTCCGCAGATTGAATTCGATGACTGTCCCGCCCGAATGCGTGCTGACGTACAACAGCGTGTCGCGAATCAGCATACCGTTCCCGATCGCCGGCGTCGGGAACGAGTCGATCACCGCCTTGGTCGCGACCCGAATGCCGTAGACCTTGTTGACGTTTGACGAGACGTAGATGATGGAGTCGCCCTTCTGCACGATGACCTCAAAGGAGTCACCGTTGATGGGAATGAAATCGGTTTGCGTATTCGTGGCGACGTCGACGATCCCCACGTTATGACTGAGCTGATTCGTGACGTACGCGATCGTGCCGGTGGAGTTGAATGCGAGTTCGGATGGGGCGGTGCCCACTGAGACCGCTGGGGCAAAAACCTGCGAGGGGAGATCCGTACGGGCGAGCTGGGCGGCCGAACCCAGCGTGATGTAGGCGACGCCGGTCGACGAGATTGCCGCGCCGTACGGCTGCCCCGTGAGTGTGACTCGATCTCCCAGGATCGGCTGTGGGCCATGCGGTTCCGTGGAACTGCCGCAGCCCAGCGAGAGCAACAGCGTCAGGGGGCAGATAATGCTGAAGGACTGGTAGTTGCGCATCGGACAAGTTGTGAGGTTGCTGAACGTTAAGGGGTCAGTCCCTTCGACTGGCAAGGGACTCCGCCCCAGAAGTCATATGACAGTGAGGCGGTTCTCTAGTGGAGGACATCCACCCAACCGGCCTCGTTCGCGACGAGGACGAGCCCCTTTGCCTGGGCGGCCAAGAGCCGCGGTTTGCCACCGGTGGGCACCGTGGCACGGATCGCGAGTGTCTCGCGATCGATGACGAGCACCCGCCCAGCATGGAGCAGGCCGACCACCACATCCGCCTGATCCGCACTCACCGCGAGTCCCAGCGCAGCGGTGCCGAACTGCACGCGCGCAGAACGGTTGCCGCTCGGCAGGTGAATCACATCGAGCCATCCCGACTCGTTGGCGGCATAGAGCGTCTGGCCGTCAGCCGAGACCGCGACTTCCTGCACGATACCGCCGACGTAAAATGTGCGAAGTCGCCGCAGCGTCGGGACTTCGACCTCCGCGATGACACCAGCGCGGAAACACGACGCATAGATGCGGCGCCCGGACGTATGCAGGCACATCTGCGGGCTGCCGTGCGGGATCGGGATATCACCGACGACCGCCTGTCGTGCCAGCGCGAGGGCGATCAGTCGATCGCGATTGGTCGAGACGTACAACGTCTGCCCATCCGCAGCGAGCACTACGCCGAGGGGATGGCCGTCGACGTGCAACGTGGCCGTCCGTTCGCCCCGCTTCAGATCGACAACGTCAATGGCTTCAGAAAACTGGCTGGTGACGTAGGCCAGACTACCCCGCGGGCTCGGCACGACGCGCGTAGGCACGGGGCCGACATGGATACTCTGTGCGACGTGCGGCGGCCCCAGGCGGAGGACATCCAGCGCGGCGGCGTGGCCGCGGGTGACAAGTGCGCCATCGGTTGACGTGAACGCCACGTCGAACGGCGCACCCGGGACCGGAACGCGCTCCCCCAACGTGCAGCGCAGCCGGCTGGGGCGCGGCGGGTGCGACGCCGTTGGCGCGGTAACAGACGCTGCGACCAATGGCGTGTGCCGCGAGTCGGCGCGCGGGTACAGGGCGACGCCGCCCTGCGGTGAGGGCCGGACGGCACGGTTGGGGCACTGGTCACGGAAGCGCACCAACGCGATTGCCAACCCTTCCCGGCGGAGCTCTGACCACCGCTGGCCTGTGACGCGCCGGATCAGCCGGTACGCGACTGCGGGATCCATCTGCTCGCGGTCGGCCAGCTCGCGGAGGGTGGCACCGGAGGTCTCGGACTCGAGCAGCCAGTACAGCGTGCGGGCCCAGCCGCCCAGCGTCTCGAGCGGCGGCAATCCTTCTCGTCGCATGGCCCGCGCGAATTGATAGCGATCGTGGAACCCGAGCCACGTCGCCAGCTCGTTGGACGCGGGAGGACGCCCGTTCAGACATCCCAGCGCGCTCAGCATCGCGCGCCCATTCTTGGAGAGGTGCGGTAACGTCGTGTGGAGCAGGTTGGTGAGCTGCAACGGCGGCATAGGAGTTAATACCTACAACGTTTTCATTTGCTCCACCAGGAGTGAGCCTCGCTCCCTCCCGCATGCCCACCAGCGTTTCTTCCCCTAAGTGCTATTCAGCGAATGATGTCGACCCATCCCCCCTCGTTGGGGACGATGACACTTCCGGTTCCCGGATCGAAGGAGGGCTCACGCGGCCGGCCGCCGGTCGCAAGCGTGACGATCGTCGCGCCGCTGCCCGGATCGACGACGACCACCCGACCATCGAGCGCACAGGTCACATACAGCCATCCGGTGTCGGGTCTCCGGAGCAACCCAAAGCCGCGGCAGCCCGTGGTGATCGTACCGGCAAGCACGTTGCCTGCGACATTCCATACGAGCAGGCCTCCCAGCTCATTCGCGATATAGAGCAGCGCTCCGTCGGCTGAGAAGGCAATTCCCTGCGGCCGGGCATTCGTGTCAAAAGCTCGCGGTACACTCAGGGTCGCGGGATCGAGCTCGTAGACGCGGCCCGGTGTGCCGTCGGCGTCTCGCGCCGAGGCATAGAGACGCGTCCTGGCCGGGTTCCAGGCGAAATGATAACCGGCGGCGATCGGCAAAGTTCGCCCCGCGACAATCGCCTCGCTCTGAAGATCCACTTTGTAGATCTCGCCTGACGTCATGCCCACGAACGCGGTGTCGCCAGCCGACATCGCAATGATGTTCGAGGCGTTGTTGAAGTTGATAGGGAGGTGGACGCTGTGCTCGACCGCAAGCGTCTGCGTGTTGATGGATCCGACGAGCCCGCCCCACGTCACAGCATACACACGCGTACCCGCGTCGTTGGCGCTGACGGTCGCCGGTCCGCTCAAGAGCGACCCGAGTTCCCCCGCACCTGTGAACTGCGCGGCTGCCACGTCGAGTCGCTGCACTGTTCCCGTATCGAGCTGGCCGATCCATCCCGTTCCGTTCGGACCAACGGTCGATCCGATGGGTCGGCGGCTGAGGGGGATCGTCGCCACGATCGCGGGAGGTGGCGGCGCTGCCGTGACCGTGACGGTCTGCGTAGTATCGTCTGTCCCTCCGCCGTCCGTCACACTCAGGGTCACACCATAACTCCCCGTAGATCCATAGGTGTGCGTGAGCGTCTTCCCAGTGTCGACTGGCGTGCCATCGCCAAAGACCCAGCGATAGATCGCGTTGGTCTGCGCCGTGGAAGCGCTCGCGTCGAACGCGCAGGCCAGGCTTGAGCACGTGAACGTCCAGCGCGCCACTGGCGGCGGTGGTGGCGGCGCCGTCACGGCGACCGTCTGCGTGGTGTCCGCGGAGCCGCCGCTATCCATCACGACGAGCCTCACGGCGTAGGTCCCTGCTGCCCCGTAGGTGTGCGTCGCCGTCTTCCCAATGCCGCCCGCCGTGCCGTCGCCCCACGCCCAGGCGAACGACGCCGTCGGTTGAGCCGTGGAGGAGCCGGCGTCGAAGGCACAGGACAGATTGACGCACGAGAAGGTAAACCGAGCCACCGGGGGCGGAGGCGGCGGGGCCGCAACCGTGACCGTCTGCGTGGTGTCTGCCGAGCCGCCGGCGTCAGCGACGGTAAGCGTGACGCCATACGTGCCCGCTCGCGCGTAAAGGTGCGACGCGGTCTTTCCGGTATCCGCCGCAGTGCTGTCACCCCACACCCAGGTATAGGACGCGCTCGCCTGCGCTGTGGAAGCGCCCGCGTCGAACGTGCAGCTCAGGTGCGTACAGACGAACGTGAACCGCGCCACAGGTGGCGGGAACCGTACAGTCGCTCGGGCGGTGCCGGTCAGCGATGACGGGGTGGTCGCCGAGATAATGGCTTCTCCCGGGGATACGGCGGTCGCGAGTCCCGTGGCGGAGACGGTTGCAACGCTGGTATCGCTCGAGCGCCACGTGAAGGACGCGTTCTTGGGACTGCCGTTTTGCAGCAACTGGGCCGAGAATTGCTGGCGCTGGCCCGGGAACAGCGTTGTGTCGCTCGGGCTTACGACGACGACTTTCCCGCCCGCGACGGCGGCCGCGATGGGGCTGCTCGGCTCGCGGGACGTGCAACCGACAAACGCGGTAGAGCTGACCGCGACGGCGCAGCAGAGGCTCAGTCTCATCGCTCAGTTCGCTGAGAGGTCCGACACGATAAGGGAGCCCTCCCCCCGGCTGGCAAGCCGGCGCGCCCCAAGAGTCATAGTCCGTGCTGGAGTGCGGACTCGGGGATCTCTACTTCTCTGCTTTCCGCTGCACTTCTCGCTCCAGGGCGCGAATCTCCTCCCGCATGCTCGCCACCATCTCCCCCACGAACCCGAATCCGAAGAGCGCCACCCCGGAGATCACGAGCACCATGATCAGATCGAGGAGGGGTCGGAACCCGACGTGGGGGGGCCCGAAACGCAGATACAGCGTGAGGATCCCGACCGCCAGGCCGAGCGAGAAGAGCATGGCGCCGATCACGCCAAAGAACAGCATCGGCTTGCGGCCGAAGCGGACCTGGAACCAGACGGACATCAGGTCGAGCACGCCGACGGGAATCCGGCTCACCCCGAACTTCGAGCTGCCGGCCCGCCGGGGATGGACCGGCACGGGCCGCTCGGCCAGCCGGAACCCCTGCGAGGCTGCGACCACCACCATGAACCGGTGCCAGTCCGGACGCATGGGCACGACGTCCATGATCTCGCGGCGATACGCCTTCACCGAGTTCAAATCCTTGACGCGCACCCCGAACAGCCAGCGACTCAGCGCGTTGTAAATCCCGGAGACGACGCGTTTGTTGTACTGGCCTTGCTTCGTCCCGGTGACGACGTCCGCCTGCCCTTCCAGAATCGGACCGACCAGCGTCGGGATGTCGGACGGCAGGTACTGCAGGTCCGCGGGGTAGTAGACCAGGACGCGGCCGCGGGCGAGGTCGGCTCCCGACTTCAGGGCATCGGCGATGCCGCGTTGGGTCCGATGGGTGGCGACGCGCACGAACGGATGCTTGGCGACGAGCTCCTCCAGCAGCCGCGCCGTGCCGTCGTGGCTGCCGTCGTTGATGATGACGAGCTCGCACGCGTACGGCAGCGGCAGCAGCGCCTCGCGCGTGAGCCGCACGAACTCGGCGAGGTTCTCGGCCTCGTCTTTCGCTGGCACGAGGACGCTCACGTCGGGCGGCGTCGAGTTCGTCGCGAGGCTCATAGCCGCTTCCGCATCCGCGCGGGCAGGATGCCGAGTTGATCCCGGTACTTGGCGACGGTGCGCCGAGCGATCTTCACCCCCTTGCGATCGAACATCTCCACGATTTGCTGATCGGTGAGCGGGTTCTTGGGCGGCTCATCGGCGACCAGCTTCTGAATCTGCGACTTGATCGACCGCGCGCTGGCGTCTTCACCGGTGGTGGTCGTGAGACCGCTCGAGAAGAAGAACTTGAGCGGCAGGAGGCCGCGCGGCGTCTGCACGTATTTTTCGTTGGTCACACGGCTCACGGTGCTCTCGTGCATGCTGATGACGTCGGCGACCTCGCGCAGCGTGAGCGGCTTCAGATGATCGATGCCCTTCTCGAGGAACTCGCGCTGCCGGTCCACGATGAAGTTCATCACCTTGAGCATCGTCTGCCGGCGTTGCTCGATCGCCTGGATCATCCAGTGCGCGCTGTTCAGGCGCTGATTGATGAACTCCTTGCTCTCGCCGTCGTATTTCTTTTTGTCGCGCGCGATCTCCTGGTACGTCTTGGAGATGCGGAGCCGCGGCAGCCCGCTGTCGTTCAGGAAGACGTGGTATTTGTCGTCGATCTTTTCGACGATCAGATCCGGAATGATATAGGCGTCGTTCGCGGCCGAATGCTGCAGCCCGGGCTTGGGATCGAGGCGCGCCAGCTCGTCAGCCGCGCGCTGCACCTCGTCGGGCGCCAGGCCAAACCGCTTGCCCAGGTCGCTCCAGCGGTGGGCGATCAGATCGTCGAAGGCGTCCTTGACGAGCCGGTAGACCAGCGTGTCGGTGCGCTTCTGGCTCTCGAGCTGCAGCATCAGGCACTCGCGCAAGTTGCGCGCGCCGATACCGGGCGGATCGAGCTGCTGGATGACGTGCAGCATCTCTGCGACTTCCGCCATCGTGAACGCCGGCACATTCAGCTCCAGCTCCGACTCGGCCTCGTGCTCTTCGAGCAGCTGATTCGCGCCCTTGAGGATTTCTTCGAGGCTGTGCTGGAGATACCCGTCCTCCCCGATGTTGCCCAGGAATTCCTCGGCGAGCAGCTGCTGGCGCGGATTGAGGTCGAGCATCCGGGTCTGGTCGCGCAGATAATCGATCAGGTCTTTGCTCTCGACCGTGACCGGCTCGACGTATTCCCGCGCGTCGCTGTAGCTGCCGCTCGGCACGCCGTGCTCGGTGCGGTCCTGGAGCAGAATGCTTTCCCAGTCAGGCCCGTCCTCGGCCTTGGCCTCTTTCTCGGGCTTGTTCTGCTGCTGATCCGCGGCCGTCGCCTGGACTTCCTCCTCGGGCTCGATCATCTCGAGGAACGGGTTGCCGAGGAGCTCCTGCTTGAGGTGTTGCTCGAGATCGAGCAGCGGCATGTACAGTAAATCCATCGCCTGGTACAGGCGCGGATTGATGCGTAGATCCTGGCGCAGGCCGACGTGCTGATGCAGGCCGGTCTTCATGCCGCGGGGGACAGCCGCGCGCGCAGGCGCGTCGTGAGCGTGGGACCGAGATAGAGCGACGCGACGCGGTCGTCGAAGACGAGCTGCCGCACCGTGCCGGCGACCTGCACGCGGCCCTCGAACATGATGTAGGCGCGGTCCACGATGTCGAGCGTCTGTTCGACATTGTGGTCGGTGATCAGCACGCCGATGCCGCGGTGCCGCAGCCCCGCGACGATGGTCTGGATGTCGTTGACGGCGATCGGGTCCACGCCGGCAAAGGGCTCGTCGAGCAGCAGAAACTTCGGCTCGGTCACCAGGGCGCGCGTGATCTCGAGCCGGCGGCGCTCGCCGCCCGACAGCTGATAGGCCATCTGCCGCCGCAGATGCTTGATAGCGAGCTCGTCGAGCAGTACTTCCAGCCGTCGCGCGCGCTCCTCGGCGCCGACGTTCAGCGTTTCGAGGATGGCGAGGACGTTGTCCTCGACGGTCAGTTTCCGAAAGATCGACGGCTCCTGGGCCAGATAGCCGATCCCGGCGCGCGCCCGGAGATACATGGGCAGCGCCGTGATATCCCGGTGGTCGAGGGCGATCTTCCCCTCGTCCGGCCGGATCAGACCGGTGATCATGTAGAAGGAGGTCGTCTTCCCCGCCCCGTTCGGGCCCAGGAGCCCCACGATCTCGCCCTGCGCGAGATCCAGCGACACGTCGTTGACGACGCGCCGCCCCTTGTACGCCTTGACGAGGTGCTGCGCCTCGAGGCGGCTGCCGCCGCGCACAACCGGGTGCTCGCCGCTGACGGACTCGCTGCGGGCGATCGTGTCTTCGGCGAGGAGCAGGAAGTGCTGCGCTGCCGCCGACCGATCGCCGGGCATGCTGGCCCAGACGTCGGGAGCGAAGGAAA
>WNFT01006102.1_pt1 | contig 10600 bp, 7 predicted proteins | sample 5400191 | NCBI WGS metagenome assembly WNFT01 (sample SAMN13153359, study PRJNA577476) | soil metagenome | isolation source: 80 cm saprolite under Madrone tree | place: USA:California | collected 2016-06-14 | reverse complement strand
TACAAGGGTCGGCTCGAGCAACGCGGCATGCGCTTCTGCGGCATGTCGCCGGATGGCGTGCTGCCCGAGATCATCGAGTACGCGGACCATCCGTGGTTCGTCGGCGTCCAGTTCCACCCCGAGCTCAAATCGCGCCCGTTCGAGCCGCATCCGCTGTTCTCGTCTTTCGTCGAGGCCGCGATGGTGCAAAGCCGGCTGGTGTGAGCCTGCGGGCCACCCCGCCCAAAGGCGGCCTGGGTTGCCGACCCCAAAAAAGGACGCGTCACGATCACGGGTTCGTGACTGGCTTCATTTTGCCAAAACGCGGCCTGGCTCGTCCGCCTCCGACCGGCCGCTAACCTGATCACGGGTTCGTTACTGGCTTCGTTCTGCCAAAACGCGGCCCGGGCGTGACCTCCACCGCCGCCAACTTGATCACGGGTTCGTTACTGGCTTCGTTCTGCCAAAACGCGGCCCCGCGGAACTCGGCGACGGCTTGCGGCGTCGGCTGGTCGGGCAGGCTCGTTACGCCCACATTCAGCCCGTGCGAGGAGCGTGTCGAATTCATGCACTTCGATCTCGTCTGCGTCCCCGGCAAATTCCATCGGGAATGCGCGGCTAGAGCGCTTTCCGATGAGATTGATGCACAACGGCGCCACGCACTCGGTCTGCTCCCTCCCCCCTTGTGGGGGAGGGCTGGGGAGGGGGGTGGCCCGATTGGGTGCAGCATCGCCACATTGAACGACCCCCACCCCCAACCCCTCCCCACAAGGGGGAGGGGAGTCCACCGAACTTGCCGCTCGCACCGACTCTATCTCATCGGAACGCGCTCTAGTCCAGCGAAACATCCGCGCACACAAGATACAAATATTATGAATCCGTTCAATGGGGTTTCCGGCAGCGGATCGATTTTTTTTGGAGCCGGGGCTTCACGCCTTCGTTGGTCATGAGGCTTGCGGCGCGGTTGCGCTGCGCATTATCGTGCCTTCGGGGAACGCAAGACGGATATGGTCGAGGGCTGCGACTTGATCTAACGTCGCGGGCGCTCGTTGCGACGCGAAAACCGCATGGAGGAACTATGATCTACGAGCTGAGGATTTATCGCTGCGTGCCGCTGCGCCTGCCGGCCTTGATCAAGCGGTTCGACACCATCACGCTCGCCTTGTGGAAGAGGCACGGCATCCGCCAGGCCGGCTTCTGGACCACGCTGGTCGGCGAATCGAACCACAATCTCATCTACATGCTGGCGTGGGAGTCACTCGCCGAGCGCGAGAAGAAGTGGATCGCCTTCATGAACGATCCGGAATGGATATCGAAGCGCGCCGAGACCGAGAAGGATGGTCCGATCGTGCAGTCGGTCGAGAATCAACTGCTCGAGCCGACGGCGTTCTCTTCGGTCAAATAATCTTCGCGGGCTCGCGCGCGGCGGCCGCGCGCATTGCGCCGGACGCCGCCGTCGCACCGGCCGCCATCGCTACCCTCGCAAGGGGCGTCCGTCGATGACGGTGAGGCCGACGGCGATCAGCGCCATGCCGGCAGCGTCAATGCCAAGCAAACGACCGTGCGCACGGCGCGATCGCGACGATGATGGGTGGCGAACTTGTGCGGTAGGCACGGCCGGTGCTGGCCAGCTCGCGAGCGCATCGCGGCGGGAGCGGCCTGCTTGCCACCACCGGAGAAGCAAAGAAGCGACCGAGTGTATGAGATGCCAATGGACGCGTTCTCGGGACGCGTTCTCGGCGGCTGCGCGGCAGCGGTTTGGTTTGGTGCGCAGGCTCGTTTGCCCCGCCTTCTCCGCTGGACCGTATGAGATAGTTGTGATTTTATCGATACCGAGGCTTCAAGACGTCCACCGTGGCAAAGAGCAAGGCGAGCATCAATGACTGAAGGCAGTTCTCATGCCTCGGCATCAACCGAACGCGACCACCCGTGGCACGTAGCCATAATCGGAGGGGGAATCGCAGGCCTATATTGTGCCTATAAGCTGTCGAAACAGAACCCAAATCAACGGATATGCGTTTTCGAAGCCTCGGGAGAGCTCGGAGGCCGAATTTGCACTCGAACTTTTCCAACGGGTGAGAAACAGTACAACCGAACTGAGTTCTTTGCCGAGTTTGGACCGATGAGAATTGAACCTGGACACCAAAAACTACTTAGCCGCCTCCTCGAAGACCTCGAAATAAGGGACGAGCGCAAAACATTGGACGGCCTTATAAAGAAACACCATGCCGACCGCGGTTCAGAAGACGCACCTGAATTGACCCATCTACAAACGGTAGCCCAATTGAAGAACACGGCACACTTGATCGATTTCCCTCAGTTCTCTTCGCCTGTAGAGCAGGATGATCCAAAATACAATTTGAAGGGGGAGGAAAATGAACAGAAGAGCCCATTGGATTTGATGAAACTAGGATTCGTGCGCATGCTCGGGAAGCTGAGCGCAGGCGATGTGACTGGGGGAAGTGAAAATGAGAGCCGTGAAAAGCAATGTTTGACATCTCGGCTAGAACACGGGATAGGTAAATTGACGCGGGCCGCTGCCTCACGACAATCCGATTGGAAATCCGCCTTTCAGGAATGGATCAATGAATTGGATGAACGCGATTATCAATATATTCGCGAGCATGCGAAATTTGAAGGGACTTCTTTGTACCAGCTAGGATTGTGGAACGTGTTGAGTGACGTATTGAGCCATGATGCTGTTATGAAGTTGCGAGACCTAGGTACATTCTATCATCTTCTTACCGAAAATCCAAATGCAGCGGAGTGGTTCGTCTTGTGGCTCAGGGGCCTTAAAACGACAAACAAGCTTCAAGGAATTCATGGGGGTATGCGCTGCATTACGAAGAAACTCAAGGAGCTGCTAGGGACGAAAGTACAGTGTAAGTGCGATCGGGAACTAGTTAATATCCATCTAGAACCAGATGGGCCACAAAAGATTGTGCTTAAATTTCTAGGGAAACGCTCGGATAAGGAAAGAGAGACGACATGCGAAATCGCAGAGCGCGTCATCCTCGCAATCCCAAAGGCACCGTTACAAAAGCTTGTGCTTGTCAACGAACGCCATTTTCCCGATAATGTGAAGGATCAAATAGATGCAGTGTTCGGCTTCCCTATGGTGAAGGTATTTATTGTGGTGAAGAAACGCTGGTGGGAGGAGGAGCACCGAGCGAATGTCTACGCGACGCGTATTCCAACGCGGGAGTTGCATTATTGGAGAAGTAAGTTGGAAGGCAGCACGAAGGGAATGATAATGATTTATACGGACCGACCTGCCTCTTCGTTTTGGGCGAACTATGTTGGAGCGACTGGAGCGCAGGAGGCGCCGGAATGGGGCGAGGTTTCAGAAAGTTGGAAGACAGTCGAACCGGCCGACCCAGCTTCTGGGCAGAGGAGGCGCTTACTGACGAAATTGCTGCAGTACATCAGGGAGGGTGGCGTACAGACAGTCGGCGAGACGGACATCGAATATTACGGAATTCGAGACTGGGGCCGTGAGCCATATGTCGGTGCGAATCATGCGTGGCGGCCGGAAAGAAAGTCATGGGAGTGCCTGAAGAGTCTTTCCAAATTCAAACTCTCGGTTCAAGATCACTCGGCATCGGTTCAAGACGGGTCGGCATCGGTTCATATTTGCGGCGAAGCTTATTCAGATTACCAAGGCTTCATGGAGGGCTCGCTTCGGTCGGCCGCGCACGTTCTGCACATGATCGAGCCCGGCGCGCACCCGACGGAAACGCCTTGGCTCTGCGGCTGTGGGAAGTGCTGCGAAGATACGGGCTCGCAGCCTGCCCGATTGGCGAAAGCACAAGGGAGCCGTGGCAGGCAGGCGAGTCGCAGGCTCCCCTCGCGTCGGCGCAAGGGCAAGGGGGCCAGCGGTAGCAATGCAGCGGAGAGGAGATGATGCGGAAATGGGATATACGGGCTTTGGCGATTGCCGCCGCAATAATAGCGGGTCCAGCTCTCGCCCAGAGCAAATACGACGCGGGCGCGACGGACAACGAAATCAAGATCGGGAACATCATGCCGTACAGTGGACCGCTGTCGGCTTATGCGCTGATTGGGAGGACCATTGGAGCCTATTTAAAGAAGGTCAACGCCGAAGGTGGCGTCAACGGTCGTACGATCACATTCTTGTCCTACGATGACGGATTTAGCCCGCCGAAGACCGTCGAGCAGGCTCGCAAGCTCGTCGAAAGCGACGAGGTTCTGTTCATTTTCCAGAGCCTCGGCACGCCCACGAATCTCGCCATTCGAAGCTATATGAACACTAAGAAAGTTCCTCAGCTGTTCGTCGCGACGGGCGCGACGACCTTTGGGGACGTGAGCCGCTTCCCGTGGACGATGGGATGGCAGCCGACGTATCAGACAGAGGCACGCATTTACGCCAAGTACCTGCGCCAGAATTACCCCAACGGCAGGATCGCAGTCCTCTATCAAAACGACGATTCCGGCAAGGATTATCTCAAGGGCCTGAAGGAAGGGCTTGGCGGCGCAGTGCCGATCGTCGGGGAGGCTCCCTATGACGTTCAGGAACCGACGGTGGAGTCCCAGGTCGTCACCCTGCGGGCGTCTGGCGCGGATATCTTCTTCAACGAGGCAAGTCCGAAATTCGCCGCCCAAGCGATCCGCAAGGCCGCCGAGCTGAATTGGCGGCCCATGCAACTCCTAGCAAGCATTTCGGCTTCGGTCGGCTCTGTCCTCAAGCCCGCCGGCGTTGAAAATGCGACAGGCATTCTCACTGCCGGCTATCTGAAAGATCCTACCGATCCGGCCTGGAGGGATGATCCGGCCGTTGGCGAGTGGAGGGCCTTCATGGGCAAATACCTTCCGGACGGAGATCAGACCAGCACATTCGGGGTCTATGGCTATTTGACGGCCCAGACCATGATTCAAGTCTTGAAACAATGCGGAGACGATCTGACGCGCGCAAACGTGATGAAGGAGGCCGCTAAACTCAAGAACATGAGGTTGGAAATGCTGATGCCGGGAATCACGCTCGACACGGGACCCGATGACTATTATCCCATCAAACGGATGCAAATGATACGGTTCAATGGCGAAAGCCTAGAGGCGTTCGGTCCTGTCCTCGGCGGAGAACTGTTGGGGAAATAATGGCGACGATTTCTCTGGAGCATCGATGGCGTGGTGGCTCGCAACGTGCGGGGTCACGACATGGCGAAGACGACTTCGTCAGGGACGCCGAGCGCATCGTCATCATGGCCGGCGCGCGCCGGGCATGTCTGCGGCCACGAATTCGGTGGGCAATAATCGGTTGCATAAGAAGTAGTATACTACCGGTTCGAATTTCGCGCCCGCATGCGCCGCAAGAACGGGCGTTCACGCATAATACAATCCGTAGTTGTTGGGAACGACCCACATGGGCTCGCCGCAGCGGCGCCCGCCCTCGGGTCATGGCTCGCGAATGTATCCGGCAAGAAAAACCGTTGAAATCGAGAGAAATCGGCAGGAATTGCTCATCTAAGTTCGCCCATATATATTGACGTCCGCGTCCGCGTGCGCGTTGCGGCCACGTGACCTGGAGGTACGAAATGGCTACTGGCAAAGAGGATATGACGCTGCAAACTGTCTTCATACCGTTGGACCAGGACGAAAAGCTGCGCGAGCGGGCTGCAAAGGAACACGTCAGTCCGAGCGATATAATTCGTCGTGCTATCGAGAACTACATGAGCAAGGTCGCCGGATCGTAAAGCCGAGTATCGGCCGTGCGATTGATCGCTACCGAGACGGGGGCTTGGGCGTAATCGTCGACCGGGGAGCGGCGGGCGTCTTTGGGCTCCGTCCCAAAATTCGGTCTGACAAGACTCCAAGGCAACTCAGATTGGGAAAGCCTGGGCCGCGGGCAAGGCCCGCCAACGCGGGTAGGTAAAGCTTGGAAGGCGATATGGACGCAGACACGGACAAGTCATCGCCGATTTGGCGCTCGATAGCATACATCCCTTTTACTCGCTTGCGTAATGTTTTCGACAACTGATCGTCTTTGATCATTTCCGCAAAGAACAGGGAGTCAAATCCCATCGCGAATATGAGGAGTTGACACGGAATAATTTGGTTTTTATCTCGGTTCTTGTGCTTTTTGCCGATTATCCGAAGCAAGCCCGTTGATCCTTCCCCAACCTCGATTTTTTGAACGTCCACGCAAAAATGCCGCACACGTGAATCTTGGCTGAGTTTTGCGACCACGCCTTGCGAGAAAACGCCGCGGTCTGCGCGTCGAATCGTCTCGAGTCGCACGTCTTCCGGAAGCTCTTCCCACTCTTCATGGTGGGTAAAGACGCGGTTTTCATAGTACCCTTCTCCGCGGGAGAAGATTGTTCCGTTGCGCGTGATTATAATAATCGGAATACGTCTCGGGCCAAGCTTTTCCGTGAGATATTCTGCAATGGATGCAGCGGTTTCGCCGCCGCCGACAATTGCAATTGGGTCTGAATCTTCGCGCACCGCATCGAGCAGTTTGAGGTTCTCCTCGGTCCAGAAGTTGTCCCCGAACAGAATGTTTTTATCTCGGGGGAACTCAAATTCCGGACGCTTTGCCTTTCCCGTTCCGGTTACCAGCAACTTGTCGCCCTCGAATTCCTTACGCTGATCGCCAATTTGCACTACGACCCTCCAACCTCCATTTTGGGGATGTATCTCCTGCACCGTTCCTATGATTTTCTCGTCCTTTTGTATGGAATTTGTTATGACCCAGGAGATGTAGTCGGAGTATTGCTTGTGAGTCGGATGAGGGCGCCCTCGATCAATCCATTCGGCGAATGTTCCCAGCTTTCGTAAATAGTTGGTCCAAGAGAATCGGCGGAATAGCTCGGATGTGACTTGCGCATTCTTGGAGTCCTCGAAGTACGGAAAGCCGACGTCTTTTTCAGGCGAGGTTCCCAATCGGAGCGTTCCGGTCGTATATCCATGTCGTCCCGTCCAGGCCGCCGCGAGAACGTGTTGCTCAAATACGACAGGCTTAGGTGCAGGCAAATCCAGGTCCCGGAGAATGCAGCACTTGGCGCAAACGGCGGCAGCCTTGGGACCGCCGCCAATGATCAACAGTTTTTCGACTTGGCGTCCAGCCGAATGGAGCGCTTCGGCAGGGACGACGTCCTCCGGCTCTGGCCAAGCGAACGACTCGGGCACCTCCGCGAACTGCGATGCAACGTTACCGACCGGGTCGGGGCGACCGGGAAGGTCGAGCTTCTGAAACGTCCCGAATTTGAGATCGCTGATCACGACCCAGAAGATGTTCGGTCTCGTTGTCGACTCGAAGTAATACACGCTTTGTGGGAGATTGATCGCGGATCGCCACCGCGTTGAGGGGATGGCCTCATCCTGGGCACCAGCGGATCGGACCCGCCGAACGGGTATGACACGTTCCGCAAGACGCTCATCAGGTACGCCACGGTCTCGCGTTCATCGGTCGCTTTCGGTAAGTGCTCGAGGTAGTGCTTGGCGCGCACGAACCGGTGGTTCGAATTGGTTGTGGTGGGTAGCCTTATCCTTCCTCTCTGGAACTGCTCCTTATATTCCTCGTAGTCAGCGTCACGTTGCATGTCGCAACTCAAAGAATTGGTCACCACCGAATAGCCCGGACCTTTATGCGCGTGCTGCTCGCCGTCGACATACTCTATCACCGCGGAGCTTCCGCTCCGGTCTTCCAGCGTGAGGTGGAGCTTGCCCCCGATTTTTCCGATCGGCACGGGTACGAGATGGAAGCGCCGTTTTTTAGCGTCCTTGAGCGCCTCTTCGACGGTCGCGAACTGGTCCAGATAGTACTGGAGCCATATGGCGATGTTGAGAGTAGGCTTGGTTCCATCTAGCTCGGGATATTTGGTCCGACCCAGCCAGAGCGTGTGTCCGGCCAATCCTTTCTGGTTTATTCCGTCCGTGCTGGTGGCGACTTCGACCTGCTTGCCGTTCCTCATTACGGGCCAACTCACGGGAACAACCAGGCTGCCGTACTTGATAGGCCATCGGATGGGGTTGAGTTTGGTTCTACCGTCTCGCTTGCCGCCTGGGGGCAGGATCCACAGGTCTGCCTTGTATTCATCGAAGGCCCAATCCATGACGCGACCGACGACGGCCAGAGGGACCTTCCTGCCGCCGACGCGAGCCGTCGCGACCTTCTCCTTGTCGTTCCAAAGAACTCGGCTACACATGGGTTATGAACCGCGATGGCAGAGCGGTGGAAGCAGGGGGCCAGGCATCAACAGCGCGCGCAGCATAGTGGCGTCTCCATTACTCGATCGCGGTTGAAACTCATGCGGGTTCGGTCGCATGGGCGGGGAGGATCTGCATCTTTCTATACCATCAGGCACGGTCCCTAGCGCACAAAAATTTACCTCAGCGTGTCCAAGACCATCTTTGCTTCCTGCAGATCGACGCAATCGAATCCTTCCGTGAACCACGCGTAGATCGGGGCGAGCACGTCGCGCGCTTCCGCTCGCCTTCCGCGTTCGGAAAACAAACCAGCGAGGCTCGTAGCGGCACGCAGCTCGAGGAGGCGCGCCTCCTGGCCGCCCGCGACCGCCATCGCTCGCGCGAAACAGCTCTCCGCCTGCTCCGGCGCGACGCCCGTTCGAAGGAGAAGTCTCCCCTTGAGCCGATGAAGCTCGGCTTCCCAGGATCCTTCCCCCGTCTCTTCCATCGCCCGGAACGCCTCCCCAAGTTCCCTCAGCGCGCTTACCGCGTCGCCCGCTTTCTCGTGACATTCGGTGAGAAGCGCCAAGTAGCGCGGCAGCCAGTTGATTGCGCCGAGCGCACGAAGCTGGATAATGCCGCTGCGGCAAAACTCGATGCCGTCGGTCGCCTGCCCGCCCTGCGCCAGCGCCCAGCCGCGATACACCAGGGCGGCGCCGACGAAGAACGGGTAACCCTGTTCCTCGGAGAGTCGCAACGCCGTTGCAGCCACAATCGCGGTCTTCTCAGGATCACGCTCGAGCGCGTGCATCCGACAGGCATTAACTTGAGCTGCAGCGAGCGAGTAAAGCTGCGTAGGGCTTTCCGCGAGCGCCCGCCGCGCCGCCGCCTTGGCCTGATCCGGCCACCCCAGCAGAAACAGGCAAGTGTGCAAGTACATCAGCGACGTAATGCGAACATCCGGGGCCGATGCCAGAAAGGGCTGGCGGCCGGGTAGCTCGAACCGATCGATTTCGAGCGCCTGTTGCAGATGCTGGCGTGCTGCGCCGAACCGGCCAGTCATCGGGAGGGTCATGCCCATGAGAAACAGCCCCACCGCTTTGCCGGCTCGTTCTTTCTCGCGCTCTCCCCAGAGGCACAGTTCCTGTGCCTGCTCCAGCGCCGTTTCATAATCGGCCCCGAACCATGCATTGAGACTGTGCCCGAACAAGACCAGCGGCAGCAAGTTCTTCTCGTTCAGCTCTTCGCACAGCACGCGAGCACGCCGATAGGTTTCGCGGACGACCGGTGCGGTGTAGCCCTCCCGTGCCATCAGCGCCCGGCCGAGCGCAACCTGCAGATTCAGCTCCTGGCGGCGCCGCGCGTCGTCCTCCGGCAATCCGGAGAGCAGGTCTAGCGCTTGCGTGAGTTGGGCGAGCGCTTCGGTCAGGGCGGACCGGGACAACGCCCTTTCGCCCGCGGTCAGCAAGTAGCCGACCGCCTTCGCAATGTTGCCCGCCTCCTGGTGATGGTGGGCGAGCAGCTCGGGCTGCGCCTCGACCACATCGGGAAATCGCTCCTCCAAGGCCTTGGCGACGGCGGCATGCAACTCCTGCCGGCGCGCGCGCACGAACAGGACGTAGGCGGCATCGCGCACCAGCGCGTGCTTGAACGCGTACGTCGCGAGCGGCGGGACACCACGGCGGAACACCAGCTCGGACGCCACGAGCCGATCGAGGCCGGCGCGCAGCGCCGGCTCGGGAATCGCGACGACCATGCACAGAAGCTCATAGGGAAACTCGCGGCCGATGACGGCACCGATCTGAGCGATCTCCTTTCCGGGTCCGAGCCGGTCGAGGCGGGAGAGCAGCGAGCTGTGCAGCGTCTTGGGGATTTCTTGCGGCAGATGCGCCCCGATCATCCCATACCGCCCCTCATTTTCGCGCACCACTCCGCTTTCGAGCACCGTTTTCGTCAGCTCCTCGACGAACAGCGGCACGCCGTCGGTCCGGGCGAGGATTTGACTCGTCACTTCCTCGGGCAGCGGCTTTCCCCTCGCGACGCCCGCGACCAGCGACTCCGTGTCGTCGCGGCCGAGGCGGGAGAGAGCGACGGGCGACACATGCGAGTCATCGGGCCAGGATGGGGCGAACTCGGACCGCGCGATCACGAGCATCAAGACCGGAAAACCGGGCGCCCGCTCGACGAGGAGCGCGAGGAATTCCAGCGAGCTCGGGTCGATCCATTGGGCATCTTCGACCACCACCAGCACTGGCTGGCGCGCCGCCACCTCTTCGATGCGCGCCTGCAGGGCCGCGAACGTTCTCTCCTTGCGCTTTTGTGGCGTGAGCTGCGCATTCGAGTTCGTTGCACGTAATGTTCGATCAACCCTCGGACAGTCGCGATGGAGGACGCCCCTCGTTCGAGGGGAGACGAATGGACTAAACGAGCAGGCCGTCACCGAAGGCTGTCGAGAACAACCTTTGCGCTCTGCAGG
>WNFT01011921.1_pt1 | contig 10601 bp, 8 predicted proteins | sample 5400191 | NCBI WGS metagenome assembly WNFT01 (sample SAMN13153359, study PRJNA577476) | soil metagenome | isolation source: 80 cm saprolite under Madrone tree | place: USA:California | collected 2016-06-14 | reverse complement strand
TGCGCAAGTAAACTATTCGAAGTTTATTTTTTCGACGCTGCCGCTTTGTTCTCGAGTCCGGGGGCGATCACCGGCTGCAGGAATGGCATCATGGCGCGAAGTTTGGGGCCGAGTTGCTCGATGGAGTGCTGCTGCTCGCGCTGACGCGTGGCCAGGAAGTTGGGGCAGCCCTTTTCATTTTCTTCGATCCAGGCCTTTGCGAAACTGCCGCTGCGGATTTCCGCGAGGATTTTGCGCATCTCTTCCCGCGTCTGCTTGGTGATGATGCGCGGCCCGGCTGAATAATCACCCTGCTCGGCAGTATCGCTGACGGAATAGCGCATGTAGCTGAGGCCACCTCGATAAATCAAGTCAACGATGAGCTTGAGCTCGTGGAGGCATTCGAAGTAGGCCACTTCGGGCTGGTAGCCCGCTTCCGTGAGGGTTTCAAATCCCGCCTTGATCAATTCACTCACGCCGCCGCAGAGGACGGCCTGCTCGCCAAAGAGGTCGGTTTCGGTCTCTTCGGTAAAAGTGGTCTCCAGAACCCCGGCGCGCGTGCAACCGAGTCCCTTGGCGTACGCCAGAGCAAGCGCTTTCGCTTTACCGCTGGCATCCTGCTCGACCGCCAGGAGCGCGGGGGTTCCACCGCCTTCGGTGAAGACTTCGCGAACGCGGTGGCCAGGGGCTTTTGGAGCGATCATGGAAACATCGACGGCCGCAGGCGGCTTGATCGTACCGAAGCGGATGTTGAAGCCGTGCGCGAACATCAAAGTCTTGCCAGGCTTGAGATTTGGTTCAATGGCGTCGCGATACAACTTGGGCTGCTTGGTGTCCGGAACGAGGATCATGATGACGTCAGCCCAGGCAGCAGCTTCCGCCGGCTTGTTGACCGTCAAGCCTTCCTTTTCCGCTTTGGCGCGCGAGGCGCTCCCTTCGTGGAGGCCGACGCAGACGGAAACGCCGCTATCGCGGAGATTGAGTGCGTGAGCATGACCCTGCGAGCCGTAGCCGATGATGGCGACTTTCTTTGCCTGGATCAGTGAAAGGTCCGCGGAATTGTCGTAGTAGAGATTTGCCATTCTTTTCCTCTCGCCGGCCGCCACGCGGCCGAGCATTCGCTTCGATGGCGCGGGATTATTTTAAGGACGCCCGCGCTTGGCGTCCGGATATTTGAAACCCTTGATCCGGAGCAAAAAAGCATTCACTTTACGTTTGAGCCGGTGGACTCGAGTTCAGAACTTGAGAATTCCTCAACCGGTGGCTGCAGCAAATCGCCGCCCCGGGTCATGGAAATCCGTCCGGTGCGGGCCATTTCAAGCACACCGAAAGGCCGAAGTACTTCGAGCAGGCCATCGATTTTGTCGACGGCGCCGGAAACTTCGATGATGAGCGATTCCGGTGCGACATCGACGACACGCGCGCGGAAAACCTTGATCAATTCCATCAGGTGAGGGCGATTCTGCTGATCGGCAGAGACTTTGATCAAGGCAAGGTCTCGCTCAAGAAGCGCACGAGTGGAGATATTTTCCGCAAGGAGGACATCGACGAGCTTTTCAAGGCTGGCTTCGAGGCGATGCGCACCTCTTTCATCGGTATGCGCCACAATGGTCATGCGGGCGATTGCTTCATTCTCGGTTGGCCCGACCGTGAGCGAATCGATATTGATAGCCAGCCGCCGGGCAAGGGAAGAGACACGATTGAGGACGCCGGGTTTGTTTTCGACATAGGCAACAAGTGTTTGCATGTTTTTCTCGGTTTCTGCTACGGTTCGGTTGCTGTTTCGACGAGCGGACTGTTGGGGCGGCGAATCATATCGCTCAAGGAAGCGCCCGCGGCAACCATGGGATAGACGGAATCTTCCTGTTCGACGCGGAAGTCGATCAGCACGGTTTCGGCTGATTCGCGCGCGGAGCGGATGGTGGGAATCACTTCAGCGCGCTTGGTGATGCGCTCTCCGCGGATGCCGAAGGCATTGGCGAGTGCCGCAAAATCCGGCGCGACGAGCGGAGTGGCGACATAGCGCTTGTCGTAGAAGAATTCCTGCCACTGGCGGACCATGCCCAAGAAGCCGTTATTAATGATGGCGATCTTGATGTTGATTTTTTCCTGGACGATAGTAGCCAGCTCGCTCATGGTCATCTGGAATCCGCCATCACCCACGACGACCCAGACTTCGGAGTCGGGCTTCGCGAATTTCGCGCCGATGGCGGCCGGCAGGGCAAAACCCATGGTACCGAGTCCTCCGGAAGTGATCAGCGTGCGTGGACGATTGTGGTGGTAATACTGCGCTTCCCACATCTGGTGCTGGCCCACATCGGTGACCACGATGGCTTCGCCGCGGGTTTCTTTCCAGATATCGTTGATGACATGCGCGGCGTAGAGGTGGCCGTTGTCGGGCAAGCTCTGGATATCACGCACCGCCGAATCGCCCTTCAGTTCAGCGACATGCCGAATCCAGGCGCTGCGATCGCAGGTCTGGAGGTGGGGCATGACCCTTTCGAGCACCTCGCGCGCATCGCCGACGAGGGCGGCGTCAACCTTGACGTTCTTATTGATTTCGGCGCGGTCGATCTCTATATGGATTTTGCGGGCACTCTTGGCGTAAGTGCGCAGGTCGCCCGTGACGCGGTCGTCAAAGCGCATGCCAACGGCAATGAGGAGGTCGGCTTCCTGAATGGCGTTGTTCACCCATGCTTCACCGTGCATACCCATCATGCCGAGGTTTAGCGGATCATTGGCAGGGAAGCAGCCAATGCCGAGGAGCGTCATCGCGACTGGATAATTGCCTGCGCGGACGAACTGCTCAAAGGACGAACTGCTCAAAGGCGCGCATCGCGCCGGATACCATGATCCCGTGGCCGGCGAGAATGATGGGACGCTTGGCGGTGTTGAGCATTTCGACGGCGCGGTCGAAGTCGGCTTGATCGTGATTGTTGCGGCGGCGCTTCGGCGGAAGTCTTGGCGCAGACGCTTCCCAATTGAATTCAGCAGAAGCTTGCTGCGCATCCTTGGTGATGTCGACAAGGACGGGGCCAGGACGTCCGCTATTGGCGATCAGGAAGGCTTCTCGGAGGGTGCGTGCAACGTCCTCCGCTTTGGTGACCACCACGTTGTGCTTGGTGATGGGCATGGTGATGCCCGTGATATCGATTTCCTGAAACGCGTCAGAGCCCAGGACTTTGCTGCTGACCTGGCCAGTAATGCAGACGACCGGAGAAGAGTCCATCATGGCCGTGGCGATGCCGGTCACCATGTTCGTCGCGCCCGGACCCGAGGTGGCCATGGCGACACCAATTCCACCGCTGGCGCGCGCGTAGCCATCAGCCATGTGCGTAGCGCCCTGTTCGTGGCGCACCAGGACATGATGCAGCTTCGATTTGCCGAGCGCGTCGTACACCGGAAGAATCGCGCCGCCGGGATAGCCGAAGATTTCGCGCACGCCCAGACGCGTGAGCGATTCGCAGAGAATTTCAGCACCGGTGAGCTTCATGGAGTCCTCGAGTTCAAGGCAGGTTGAGCGGTTCCCGAAAAGGAAGAAGGAACCGCGGTGACTGCTCCAAGAGAAGCAGAAGAAACTAGCAAAGCGTACTTGGCCATAACACCGCTTGCGAAGCGCGGCGCAGGCGGTTTCCAAGTGGATAAACGCTTTTGAATTTCCGCCGCGCTGAGTTCCACGTTCAGCTGCCTGTTGGGAATGTCGAATGTGATTATGTCGCCGTCTGCAATCGCCGCGATAGGGCCCCCGGTAGCAGCCTCGGGCGCGAGGTGCCCGGCCATGAGCCCGTGGGTCGCGCCAGAAAAACGGCCGTCGGTGAGCAGAGCGACGGAATCGCCGAGGCCGGCGCCCACCAGGGCAGCGGTTACGGCGAGCATTTCACGCATGCCCGGCCCGCCCTTCGGCCCCTCGTAACGAATGACGATCACATCACCGGCCTTGATAATGTTCTTTTCGACTGCGGCAAAAGCCGCTTCTTCGTTGTCAAACACGCGCGCGGGGCCGCGGAATTTCTGCAAGTTATGCCCGGCAACTTTTATAACGCAGCCTTCCGGAGCGAGATTCCCTTTGAGGATGACGAGTCCGCCGGTCGGCTTGAGCGGCGCATCGAGCTTGCGCACAACTTGCTGCGCCGGCGCTTCCTTGGCTGCGGCTGCTTCTTCGCCGAGAGTGTGTCCTGTAACGGTGAGGCAATCCCCGCGAAGCAATCCAGCTTCAAGGAGGCGCTTTGCGACCAGCGCAGTGCCGCCTGCTGCGTAGAGATCGGTTGCGACAAAACGCCCTCCAGGCTTGAGATCAGCAAGAATAGGCACGCGCGAGCTGATGCGATCGAAATCGTCTATGGAAAGCGGAATCTTCGCTTCGTTGGCGATGGCCAGCAAGTGCAACACTGAATTTGTCGAGCCGCCGGTCGCGGCGACGCCGGCGATCGCGTTTTCAATCGCGGCTTTGGTGATAATTTTCGACGGAGTCACATCGCGTCGAAGAAGGTCAAGAACCATTTCGCCGGCGCGATGGCCGGCTTGCGCTTTTCCGGCGTTGGTGGCGGGAACGCTGGACAGTCCCATGGGTGCGATCCCAAGAAATTCGCACACCAATGCCATGGTGTTGGCGGTGAATTGTCCGCCGCAAGCGCCGGCCCCGGGACACGCTGCGACTTCGAGGGACTTAAGCTGAGCGTCGGTCATTCCGCCACGCGCGTGCTTGCCGATTGCTTCGTAGACATCCTGTATGGTGACGGAGTGACCCTCGAACTGGCCCGGAGCAATCGAGCCTCCATACAGAATGAGTCCGGGAATATTGAGACGCGCCAAGGCCATGATGCCGCCGGGAATGGTCTTGTCGCAGCCGACGAGAACTATCAACGCATCGAAGAGATTTCCGCGGGTGACCAACTCGATCGAATCGGCGATGACCTCCCGGCTGACCAAGGAAGCGCGCATCCCTTCCGTGCCCATGGTGATGCCATCGGAAATGGAAACTGTATTGAACTCCAGAGGCGTTCCGCCGGCGGCGCGAATCCCTTCCTTCACATGCTGCGCGAGTTCACGGAGGTGATAGTTGCAAGGACCGATCTCGATCCAGGTATTCGCCACGCCGATCAGCGGCTTCTTGAAGTCATCATCCTGAAGGCCGCAGGCGCGCAGCATGGCGCGTGCACCAGCGCGGCTTGCGCCGTCGGTTAGAGCCCCGCTGCGTGGTTTGGGCAAAGTGTCACTCACTGCAGAGTCCCTTCGATGGTTGTAACAGCTTCCATCCTGAAATAACTGACCTCGAAAAAAGATGAGGCCATCATCTTGGTTCTGATGATGGCCCCGGAAACTTCCGGTAATGCTGTCCTAGGCCGCCATCATCCGCCTATTGTTCCCCATACGGGAACGGGAATAATTCGCTCAACGATCGGGTATACCATTCTGGCAGTATTGCCCTTCGCGAGAATCCGGCTGTCTGCGATGGCGAGGCGAAACATAAGTGTTGGCCATCAAAGTAGCAGGATGGAGCGGGGAAGTCAATGAGTCAAATTAATAGTTATGCTGAATCAAATAAAACTGGCTTATGCAATGGAGTTCGTTGGCCGCACTTCGTTTTCCCGTTCGAAACAGACACCCGGCGAAATAATGGAAGTCGCGGGCATCTTCCCATGCCGCTGAACATCTAACCTACTTGCGAATCGAGTCGCTACGAGCGGAAGAGATTCAAAGGGGAATGAATGGGGGAAGGTACTGGTGTGCTGGTCATAGGTGGGGGACCAGCAGGATTGGCTGCAGCAATCGCCGCGCGAATGAAGGGTTTTGACGTTACCGTGGCGGACGGTGCAAAGCCTCCGATCGACAAAGCATGTGGAGAAGGGTTGATGCCGGGCACCTTGCGAGCGCTGCGCGAGCTAGGCGTCGCGATTCGTCCGGGTGATGGGCAGGTTTTTCCCGGAATCCGCTTCGTCGACTCCGCGAACTCGGTGGAAGCCAACTTTTCGAGTGCAGGCGGTTTTGGAATACGCCGGACTATCCTTCACCAGAAGATGGTAGAACGGGCGGAAGAGTGTGGAGTTAGTCTCCTTTGGAACACGCCTGTCGCGGGCTTGTCCAGTGGAGGCGCCATCCTTGGTGGAAAGACCATGAAGGCGAGGTGGATTGTCGGAGCCGATGGAATCCACTCTCGCGTGAGGCGTTGGATTGGTTTGGATTCGAATGCACGGTTAGAAAAAAGATTCGCACAGAGAAGACACTTTCGAGTGAAGCCGTGGACGGATTGCATGGAGATTCATTGGAGCAATCGCGCGCAGGCGTACGTCACGCCACTCGGTAATGACGAGACCTGCGTCGCGCTAATATCCCGCGATCCGCGAATGCGTCTGGCAGATGCCTGGCGGGAGTTTCCCGCGTTAACCCGCTACTTGTGCCACGCAGAACCCAGCAGCTCGGAACGAGGCGCCGTAACGGTGACGCGCAGATTGCGCCAGGTCTATCGGGAGAATGTTGCATTGACAGGAGACGCGTCCGGAAGTGTTGACGCCATCACGGGGGAAGGACTTTGCTTAAGCTTCCGCCAGGCGTTGGCGCTCGCCGAGGCATTGAGCAAAGGGAATCTGTTGAGTTACCAACGAGTACATCGCCAACTCGCGACACGGCCGCATATAATGGGCCGGCTCTTGCTAATGCTGGATCAATATCCGGCCTTGAGAAAACGCGCGATAAGAATCCTGGCCGAGGATCCCGCGCTATTCGCTCGACTCCTCTCCGCGCACCTGGGAGAAACTTCCGCCACATTTCTGGCGGGGACGAGTTTGCGCCTCGGCTGGCAATTTCTGACTGCCTAAATGGAGAAAGTAAGGATGCATTGGTCTCGAAGCCGTCTGGCTAAGGTCTTCTATTTTCTGGTGGCAGCTCCCCTGGCGCTGGTTGTTGTCAGCGCCTTGCCGCAGCATGCCGCGCCGCAGCTTCCCACGGGCGAAATTGTTCTCGGAATCGATCCTGCTCGGAGCAAGGTGCACTGGACGCTTGGCACAACCCTCCACACCGTTCATGGAACGTTTGGGTTCAAAAATGGGACATTGCACCTTGATCCCGCGACCGGCAAAGCCAGTGGTGAGATTGTGGTTTACGCAACAAGCGGGGACAGCGGCAACGATGGACGCGACAAGAAAATGCACAAAGAGGTTCTCGCAAGCGGGCAATACCCCGATATCATTTTCCGGCCGGACCGCGTGGAAGGGAAAATCGCGCCTCAAGGAAGCTTTACGGTTCAGGTGCACGGGATTTTTGTTTTGCACGGCAGCGAACACGAACTGACAGTGCCAGTGCAAGCGGAGTTCGCCGGCGATCATTGGACGGGGGGCGCGAAGTTCAACGTGCCATTTATCGATTGGGGCCTCAAGAATCCCAGCAACTTTTTCCTCAAGGTAAACCACACGGTGGAGATCGAACTGGAATTGAAAGGCAGTCTGCAAAATCCCGCTGCGCCTTAGCTCCAGCCTCTCTCCGTTCCAAAATGGGAAGAATACCCCCACACCCCCGGTGTTTTCGTAAGAGTGGCACGCAAAGGACTTACGGGATACGGAACTTGGAAGAGTGTACGGAGAATGGGAGGGAGGGATAGGAACAGGCGGCGGGGCGAGGACAGAGAAAAGTATTTGGGTTGAAGGAGGTACCCCCCTGTTTTTTGTAAGTGTTGCATCTAAAGGATTTAGCCAGGACGTTAAGTCTTTTGTTTGCAATACTTACGGGGAGATCCATAAGTGTTGCAGATAAAGGGCTTGTGGGCGTGTAGTGTTGGCGAGAGAGTAAATGCGTGGGATGGAGGGATTCTGAAGGAGTTAGAAGCACTACCCGGCGGGGGCGCATGGCTGGTATGGCACTCTCATTCGCCAAGGCTAGGGCGAGGTGCCGACCGAACAAGACCATTATACCATATCGTTAGTAATTGTCAAGGAATTTATAAGTCGAGTGTTTACTGCGAGATAAGAGTGAGGAACACGCAAGACGGGGATGCAAATTGGATTAGGCGGCCCATTCGCGGCAGAGGAGTTCGGCTTGTTCGAGGACGGTATGGGTTGCTTTCTCTTGCTTGTCGGGCGGATAGCCGTGCGGTACGATCCGGGACTTCGGAATGAATATTTGCATCGCTGCCACACCAAGGCCAAGGGAGTGGCCAAAGTGGCGGCGGCGAGGAAATTGGCGATTCGACTCTACTGGATGCTGCGCACGAATACTGGGTATCCAGAGGTCGTTCGTGTCGAGAGCAGCTCGCGGGTGGCCCTGGTCAGCGCAAGCTAGACCGAAGGATTGATTGGGCGCTCTCGTCCCGGTGACGGGCTGATCGCGGGTGGCCCGGTTATCGGGCGTCAATCTCCATGGCTGGCATAGTAAGCTGGGGTGGATAGACTAGGGAGCCATTCGTCGTCTAAGAATTCAACGTGCGTGCCCCCGATAAAGGGGTGTGGTCTGGGGCGCGGCACGTCGAGCCAAAGCCGTGCTTTGCTTTTTCCAGGGCAATAGCGTTTAGTTCCCCTTCTAGGCCGCTCGCGCGAATTGCATCCACACGCGTGTTATCGGAAATCGGGGTTCGGCCCTCGTACTGTGTAAAGTATTCCGTGCGGTTCACGCTCATCTTCTTTGGCCTCCCCTTATGATCAAACGAAATATCTATCCAAACGTCGACTCGCTTCACACCTTGCCCTCGCATGCCATCCATCCAGGAGTAGTGGACTCCTTTTCCGCGTGCGCCTTGCAGCAGGGCCCGGCGTAGCTCGCTGTCAGCGGGCAGTTTCTTTATGATGTCGTTAATGTGGGTCTCGACCGCTTGCGAATTCTTCGTTTCCGGCTGCGAACTGGGAGCCTGAGCAACGAGAGCGATGAGCAAAGCCAAGATTATTGTGATCATACAGTCTCTCGTCATTCTGGGTGTTTTTGGAGGCACTTTTTTTGAAGTTTCAGCGCCTCGTTCGGGGTGAGCCCAAGCATGTTTTGTCCAAGCACTTGCCAAAATTGGGGGTTATGGTCAAGGCTCATCAGGTCAGTCGGGCTGCTCGCGTTGTAAGGCAGGTCACCTATCCCCATTCGATGAAGGAGTTCGTGCGGGCCCACGGTTCCCATAATTTGATTGTAAGCGAGGGAGTATATGCCAGGCAATTGCGCGGCTATGTTGTTGGGATGGACGACCGGCGTAAATTGGAAAAACAAGAAGCCGTTTTGGTGTCCTAGATCAGAGTCACTCGCGGAGGCGTTGGCCACGTTAAGCGTATAGTCTGAGCTTCCTGAGCTCACGAAATTCACGCCGACGTAGGCTCCGAAGAGTGACTTAATTTGATCCTCCGCGTTGCCGAGTGTGCCTGCGCCCACACCAGCCCTGTTGTTGATCCTGATATTGAGTATGCACGGTGGAGGGGGTTGCGGTAGCGGACCACCGAGCGGTTTGGGTAGGTTGGATAGCGACGAGGGCGGGCCAAGGTCTGGACCCTGGAGGAGGTTGAGCGCGTCTAGGTTGTCGAAGCTAGGGTCGTCTATCGTCCCGGTGTTCATAAATGCGAACTCGAGAAGCCCCATTTCCCACCACCCAGAGTCAGTCCCGTCGCCGCCGCCGCCGCCGACGCAATTCAGCACGACCGAGTTGTCGCACTGGTGAGGCCCAGCGACATAGAGGCCCCTCGGGTCCACGAAGTCAATGGGATCGTCTCGCGTGTAGACATATCTGTCGAGGGATTGCGGGTCGGAGACGCCGCCCGAGAGGGGATCGGGAGAGCCGAAGCGGCCGAGGCGGTTGACGTGGTAGCGGGCCAGGGCGTAGTCGTTGCCGGATTCGGAGTCGCGCTCGTAGGAAGTGAAGAGGAGTTTGTCGCCCGTGGAGTTGTACCAGGATTCGCCGAAAGGGTAGTGGCCGAGTTGCGCGACGGTGTTACCGCTGGAATCAGTGACGAGGCGGTTGGAGAGGTGATCCTGGTGGTAGTACTTCGTGCCCGAGGAATCGATCTTGGCTAGGAGCGCGCTGCCGGAATAGATGTACTTGCGGGAAGGAGAACCGACGGCCGCGCCGTTGTCGTACTCGGCGATGACCTTGCTGCCGGAGAATACGTAGACAGTGGTGGTGCTGCCTGACACTTTCTTCACGCGAAGGCCGTTGCCATCATAAGTGTACTCGGCAGTTAAGTAGTTAACAATGGTAATTCGTGCGTCGTAAGTGTACGTTGGCGAGGGACAAGGCGGCGCCGATTCTGCCAAGAGATTCCCGTTTGCGTCATAGCAATCGCCGGTGATGCGGTTCGTGGGCGCGGTAATCTGAATGTGGTTTGTAGGCGGATTTCCGGTCGTTTGATTCTGGTCCGTGCGGTTGCCATAGCGGTCGTAGACCATCGACACGCCCCACGCGGCGTAGCCAGTCGAGCCAGCGGTTGCGGCAGTGGAAAGTCGATAGAGTGGGTCGTAATGTTTTATTAGGATAGAATTTCGCTGCGAGATATGGGGATGAGGTTAGAATATTAACGGCGATTCGGTGATTGATTCACCGGAAGCCGGATCGTACCCAGGCGGTTCGAAATTCTAAAGTGGCTTACCTGGGGGTTGATGATGAAAAGCATTAAACGGTTCTGCAAGACTGTATTCTTTCTTGGTTCCTTCCTCGTGATCTTTCC
>WNFT01006100.1_pt1 | contig 10602 bp, 11 predicted proteins | sample 5400191 | NCBI WGS metagenome assembly WNFT01 (sample SAMN13153359, study PRJNA577476) | soil metagenome | isolation source: 80 cm saprolite under Madrone tree | place: USA:California | collected 2016-06-14 | reverse complement strand
GATGGAGATCGCTTCCTTGTGAACATCCATCCCGATATACTTCACGCTATCCATATACAGGGCGCTCCTTTCTGGAGGGGTTGAGGCGAACACTCAAAACCTACTCCAAACGGGGCGCCCTTTTATATTGCGTCGGATAATCGGGAACTGACACACCACTGAATATTAAACGCGCCTGACTAGATCAAGCCGAAGGAAGCAAAAGCGGTGATCGAGACGCATCCCAGCGTCACGCCGAGGACCATCCCGGCGAGCACGTCGCTGAGGAAATGCATTCCAAGCACTATACGGGACAAGGCAATACTTAGTGCCAGGAAGAAAAGCGCACCTTCCAGTGCCGGGTAGAAGAAGCTCAGGACCAGCGCGATGGAAAATGCCGTCATCGCATGGCCCGATGGAAAGGAGAATTGATCGGGAGGCAATATCTTCGACCAGCAATGCGGCTCGATCTGGCAGGGCCGGAGGCGGTGGCTGAGTTTTTTCAGCGCCTTGAAAACAAAAATACCGGCAACCCCCGCGGTCCCGGCCGCGCAGACTGCCGAGTACCGCTGGGGTCCGCCGTAGAGGAAGAGCATGATTCCGAGTCCGTACCAGACCCAGCCATCCCCCATCCGAGTCGCGGCAATCATCCAGATTCGGAACCAGCGCGGTGCTCGCCAGCGATTCATCCGCCGCATCAACCGTTGATCGCGGAGTTCGATATATCCCCAGAGGCTGCGTGCAACCGCCATGGCGTCACCTCAACTAGCCCAGTTGGCCTCGAAACTCGAATCCATGTCCCATAACATTCGCCGGCGCTTTTCGCCGCTCTCCAGAAGTGCAGTCCATTTCTGGCAGAAACGAATTTCGTGGATCCAGTGATTCACAGTGAATGCCGGAACCAGTACTGCCAGCGGCGAAGCCAGCAGAGTCCACGGCTTATCGTGAAAGAGCGATTTCACGATGCTGAAAACGTCCAGCGTGAGCTTCAGGCAACTGCCGTGCTCTCCCTGGACGCGTCCCTGGCCCGCACGCAAGCCCGCCAGGAACTCCTCCGCGGTTCGCGCGCCGGGCACTTCGGTATAGGTTCGTCCCAGTCCGGCGATCGTGTGCGAATCGCTTCCGGCAATGGCAATTTTTCCCAGCCGGGTTGCAAGCCTCGCCGCGCTGGCGTTTGCTTCCGGCCACATCTGTCCGTTCCGCGTTTCGAACGCAGGCACGTACGATTCAAACCACTGATAGTCTTGAGCTTCGCGGCGCCCCGTGAGCCCCGAAAAGATGTGGTTTCCGCTGAAGAACAGTTTCCGCTCCGTGAGGTACATCAGCAGGGCGATGAAGTCGGTTCGCCGGCGTTGGATTTCCACGTGGTCGCGCTCGGTCAGACCATAAACGCCCAGGTGCATTTCCGTGCCGCTGGGCATCCGAACGGTGACCTCTTCGCTGAGGAAGAAGTCCGGGTACCGGCGGAGACCCTCGGCTCCCTCAATGGAGTCGTGGTCGGTCAGCGTTACGATGGACATCCCCAGCCGTTTCAGTCGGTTATAGACTTCCCTGGGGTCGTTGTACGATTCCCGGCAAATCCGGTCCAGAACCGGTGCGGTGAACATTCCGGAGGCGATCGAGTGAACATGGAGGTCGCATCGCATGACTCCATCTTCCGGTACAGATATGAACAGCCTATGAAGAAGTCTGGAAATCTGCATGAATGCGCCCATGGAACTTATTGAACGCAAGAGGCTTAGTAGCTTATCCACATGGCATGCAGTGTGCTCTAGTCGAATGCTCAGTCCCTGTGTCAAAATCGGGCCAATGAAAAGAGTACACGTCGTTTTCCACGACGGCGGCGGCGGACATCGCAATGCCGCCGTGGCCCTGCAAACCATCGTTTCGGAACAAAAGCGCGACTGGCAGGTCGAACTCATTCAGTTTCAGGACCTGACGGACCGGCTCGATGTGTTGCGCAAACTCACCGGGATTCGCATCCAGCAGCAGTACAACATTCTGCTGCAAAATGGCTGGACGCTCGGCAGCACCAACGTGCTTCGCGTGCTGCAGACTGCGATCCGTCTGTTTCATCGGCCGTTGGTCCGTTTGCTCGAAAGCTTCTGGCGCGCTCATCCGGCAGACCTGCTCGTTTCCGTGATCCCCCATTTCAACCGCCAGATCTGTGAAAGCTGGACGAACGTCTACCCGGGCCGCCCCTTTGTCACCCTCATCACAGACCTGGCAGACTTTCCACCGCGCTTTTGGATCGAGCCCATTCCGGAACAATACGTCATCGCCGGAACAGAAAAGGCCGCCGAGCAGGCTCGCGCACTTGGACACGATGACGCTCATATCTTTCGAACGTCAGGCATGATCCTGCGCCCCGATTTCTACGTGGCCGAAAATTACGATGCGGCGGAACTGCGCAAACAGATGGGGCTGCGCCCGGATCTCGCTACGGCGATCGTTCTCTTCGGTGGGCACGGTTCGAAAGTGATGTATGACATCACCGAGCGCCTGGACGCCGCGAATCTGCCGCTGCAGCTCCTTCTGATCTGCGGCCGCAACGAGGAGTTGGCCGCAAAGCTGCGCGCTCGCCCGTGGAAGATGCCTGTGCACATTATTGGTTTCACGAAGGAAGTGCACAAGCTGATGTACGCCGCCGATTTTTTGATTGGCAAGCCCGGCCCCGGCAGCATTGCGGAAGCCATGGTTCGCAAACTCCCAGTCCTGATCGAATGCAATGCGTGGACGCTTCCGCAAGAACGCTACAACGCAGAATGGGTCAAAGAGAAGCGTGTTGGCATCGTGCTGAAAAGTTTTCGAGATGTGGTCGCCGGAGTCCGGCAGATGCTCGGGCCTGCAAGCCTGGCCGAGTTCAGAAAAAGTGTTGCGACGCAGGAAAACCGCGCCATCTTTGAAATCCCGGAAATCCTCGCAAAACTCCTCGGCGAAACCTCTGCCGATTCTCTTCCAGCAAAGTCGGCGCACTCCGCTACTCACGCTTTGTAGGGCGCAGCGCGCCCGAACTCGTTGCTTGGAACCAAAAACTTAGAACTGATTTTAACGCCGGGCGTGCTCCGCACGCCCCGGATGCGGGAATCGCGGGCCCGCGTTCGAATTATTGGTAGGAGTTTGCATGTGGGGTTTAGCGCAAGTCTTCGTCCACCAGTGCGATGCGTATTTCTTCGAATCGCACATCTTCACGCACCCGGTACTTAAATGCGATTCCGCGCAATGGCAGTAGCATCCGCTCACACGGATTCTGCGTAGCAGCGCCGGCGTGTCCGCCAGAACAGTTACGGAGCAGGCGAAGAGCGCTACTGCCGCGCAAACTAGTTTGCGGCTGGAGATCCCACGAGGAACAGCTTTGCCCAATAGCCAGTGCACGGAGCCATTCTGGAGGCAGGGAGGAAAAAAACCGATAGCTCGCAAAGACTGCGAATACTGTTACCCGGGTTCTAGAACCAGCCCAGCGGTAGAGTTGACGCAAACTAAGGAGCCTTCCCCTTTCAGACTGCAAGCAGTTCCAATATGAATCAAGAGGACGGATTTGGTGCGATTGTCCTCGCCAGTCCTCGAATTAAAGTAAAGATAAGAAGCAACTTAGTGGCGTTCGGCTGGCGAAACGCATTGGCGCAGGCCGTGCAATAGCGGAGGGCGTGGGCGCGTTCCACATGACGAGATGTAGAGAGCGACAAGTGAGGGGGAAGGGGCTTGCTTGTCACTTTTTGCAGATCGTTCCCACCTGCCTCTGAGAGGGAAGCTAGGATGGATGACCCCACGCGCTGGTGTGAAAACGACGCCAGCAACGGAACGCGCCTTCCGGGGCTCCCGGTCCCAAGCGGGGGCCCCACTTTTTTGTCCCGCCGATCCTATTCTTACCCCCGAAAACTACCCATCTAGTTGACCCTGCGAGTCACGGCGATGCGCGCTTGTGCGAGCACGTGCGCGACCTGCGTTTCGCGCAATCGGGACGCGTCATATTCAAATGACAATTGTTTGTTCGCTTCGTCGACCCGGAATCGGCGCAAGCCATAGGTGTTCGCGAATTCGCCTAGCCTGCGGAGCTGCTCCGGCGTAAGTGGAGACTGCACTTCGTAAGTAACCTCGACGAGTGTCATGGCGGCATTATACCAGCCGTCGCGAATTCCGAGACATAGCCGGACGCAACCTCAATTCATCTAATATGGAGCCATGTCAGATTCTTCTCCCACTCCCAAACCGTCGCTCACGGGCTTGCCGATTCTCCCAACCACTCCGAAGGTTAAGGACCCTGTCTGCGGCATGATGGTCGATCCACAGAAATCCGCAGCCAAAGTCGAGCACGGGGGCATGAACTACTACTTTTGTTCAGCCCGATGTGCGGAGCGATTCGAAAAGAATCCCGAGAAATTCCTCGCCTCTCCCGGAACGGCCGGTATGGGGCATCATTCGTCTTCGCCGATAGACGATCTAAAAAAGCATTCCGGGCCGACAGCGCCAGCAATCGCTTCATCGAAGACTGCGCGCTACACCTGCCCGATGCATCCGCAAATCGTGCAGATCGGCCCGGGCACTTGCCCCATCTGCGGCATGGCCCTCGAACCCATGGATGTTTTCGCGGAGGTGGAAGCCGATCCCGAATACGACTCCATGCGCCTGCGCTTCTGGGCCAGCGCTGCTTTGTCGTTGCCGCTTCTGTTCCTCTCCATGCTTGGCGAATCATTTGGAATGCATCTCGCACCAACTGTGAAGAATGGAGTCGAATTCCTTCTCGCTACGCCCGTAGTGCTGTGGGGCGGCTGGCCGTTTTTTCAACGGTTCTGGGGATCGCTTGTAAATCGCAGCCCCAACATGTTCACGCTGATTGGCCTGGGCACCGGCGCGGCCTATTTGAGCAGTCTCGTCGCAACTTTTCTTCCCCGTTTATTTCCAGCTTCCTTCCGGGACATGCACGGCGCCGTTCCGGTCTACTTCGAAGCGGCAGCCGTGATCACGACGCTGGTTCTGCTGGGGCAAGTTCTGGAATTGCGCGCCAGACAGCGGACCAGCGGCGCAATTCGCGCGCTGCTCAATCTCGCGCCGCAGCAAGCGCATCTGCTCGCGGCGGACGGAACAGAAAAAGATGTCGCGCTCGATCAGGTAAAGCCCGGCGACCGCTTGCGTGTTCGTCCCGGCGAGCGTGTGCCTGTCGATGGAGCGATTCGCGAAGGGGCCAGCGCTGTTGATGAATCCATGGTCACTGGCGAACCCATGCCCGTCGAAAAAACCGCAGGCGACAAAGTCATCGGCGGCACGCTGAATACCAGTGGAAGTTTTCTCATGGAAGCGGAACGCGTCGGCAGTGAAACCATGCTGGCGCAAATCGTGAAGCTCGTCAGCGAAGCGCAGCGCAGCCGGGCGCCGATGCAGCGCCTGGCCGACAAAGTTTCGGGCTATTTCGTTCCTGCGGTCGTTGTGGCTGCGATACTCGCGTTCCTTGGTTGGGCCTTTTTTGGTCCCGAGCCCCATCTGGCGCACGGTTTGGTCGCAGCGGTAGCAGTGCTAATCATCGCCTGCCCCTGCGCCCTCGGGCTCGCGACTCCGATGTCCATCATGATTGCCGTCGGCCGGGGAGCACACGCAGGCGTTCTCGTCCGCAACGCAGAAGCTCTTGAGACCCTCGCCAAAGTGGACACCCTCGTCATCGACAAGACCGGTACGCTGACAGAAGGGAAGCCCCGGGTAAGCGCTATGACTGTCTTCGAAGGGGGCGGATTCTCGAAGGATAGATTACTCTGGCTGGCTGGAAGCGTGGAGAGCGCGAGTGAGCATCCGTTGGCGCGGGCAATCGTGGCCGCAGCAAAAGAAAAAAACGTTCAATTAGCGCAGGCATCTGAGTTCCAAGCTAGTCCTGGTGGCGGAGTGGAAGGGCGCGTCCTAGGAGACAAAGTTCGTGTCGGAACCTCGAAGTTTTTGCAGGAACAAGGCGTCGAAGCGCCGCCAGGAGCAAAACTTACAAGTATGGGTTTCGGTGTCGACGGGGCGGCTGCTACCTCCATGGTTCTCGTCGCCGTCAACGATAGATTAGCGGGCGTAATTGCGCTGGCCGACTTAATGAAGGAATCCACCCCTGAAGCCATCCGCGCGCTCCAGGAGGAAGGACTGCGCATTGTAATCCTCACAGGGGACCGGAAGGACGCGGCCAAGGTGATCGCCGACAAATTAGGGATCGGAGAAGTGGAAGGAGAAGTCCTTCCCCAGCAAAAAGCTGAAATCGTGAAGCGGCTGAAAAGTGAAGGCCGCATCGTTGGCATGGCCGGCGATGGAATCAACGACGCTCCAGCATTGGCCGCTGCCGATGTGGGAATCGCCATGGGCACCGGCACAGACGTGGCCATCGAAAACGCCGGCATCACGCTTGTGAAGGGCGACCTGCGCGGCATTGTTCGCGCTCGTAAGCTGAGCCGCGCAACGATCCGCAACATCAAGCAAAACTTGCTCTTCGCGTTCCTCTACAACGTCATCGGCATTCCCATCGCCGCGGGCGTCCTTTATCCAGCTTTCGGCTTGCTGCTCAGTCCCATGCTCGCCAGTGCCGCGATGAGCTTCAGCTCCGTGTCCGTCATCGCCAACGCGTTGCGACTGCGCAAAGTCCCTCTTTAGTGCCGGGTTGAGTCCAGATTGTGCGTTCAGAAAGAGAATCAGGTCTGCCCGAGAATTGCGTCGAAGTACGCGAGCATTTCCGGCGAATCCCACTGCTGAAAGCCGATAAATTTGCGCGCGATCTTCCCTTTGCGATCGATGACGTACGTTTCGGGATACATCGAGGTGCCGTAGGTTTGCGCGATCGGCGAGTGATTATCCTTGGTAGCCGGGTCGCGGTAGGTGGGAAAGGTCACGCCCTGGTCGCGCAGAAATCTCTCATAAGCAGCGGCGTCCTCGTCGGCAGCGACGCCCAGGATCACGCCGTTGCGCGGGGCGATGTGTTTCTGCAGCCGATTCAGCCCGGGGGTCTCTTCCACGCAGGGCGGGCACCAGGTCGCCCAAAAATTCAGCACGACAATCTTGCCCTTGTAGTCCGAGAGGCGCCCCGGCTTCCCGGAAATCTCCAACGAGAACTCCTTCGCGGACTTACCGGCAATCGAGTCTTCGCCCTGCCGGTAGCTCGGCATGGCAAAAAGCACCAAAACCCCCACCGCGGCCAGAACTGCGCCCCACGTCACGATTTTTCGACCGATTCCCATCAAATGCTATACTAGCCCATCCGCTCCAGATCGGAAACAAACCCCCGCTTGAGATCAGGACATGCCCAACGCACCGTCTAATGCCGCCCTCATCCGTTCTGCCCACATCAGCGCCATCGTTCCTGCGCGTAATGAAGAGGCATCCATCGCGGCGTGCGTCGAATCGCTGGCTTGCCAGCCCGAGATTCGCCAGATTCTTGTTGTAAACGACCAATCGACCGACAAGACTGCCGAAATTGTTTGCGGGCTCATGGCCACTGTCCCGAACCTTCGCCTTCTGGAGACGCAAGGCGTTCCTGAAGGCTGGGTCGGCAAGAACCATGCGGTTGCTCTTGGCGCACGCGAGGCGACAAATCCGTGGCTGCTGTTCACCGATGCCGACGCTGAGCACGAACCCGGCGCCGCCGCGAGAGCCTTGCAGGTCGCTCAAGAAGCCAATGCTGCTGTCGTCTCTTTCTCGCCCGAGCAAGTCATGGAAAAGTGGTACGAGAAAGCCTTGATTCCTTTCATTTATTGCCGGCTGGCCAGAAAATTCAGCTATGACGCGGTGAATGATCCTGCATCCCCAGACGCCGCTGCCAACGGCCAATTCCTGATGATTCGCCGCGACGCCTACGATGCCGTCGGCGGCCACGCCAGCGTTGCCGCGGAAGTCCTGGAAGACGTAGCCCTGGCGCGCCGCGTCAAATCAGCGGGCTATCGCCTCGCGTTTCATTCTGGCAAGGGAATCGTCCGCGTCCGGATGTACCGCTCCTTCCCTTCGATGTGGGAAGGCTGGACGAAAAATCTTTACAAGCTGATAGGCGGGACGCCCAAAGCTGTTTTCCTCGAGCTGGAGTCCACATTCCCATGGATTGTGCTTCTAGTTCTGCTCCTGGGGATCAAGTTTCCGTTCGCCCTGTTTGCCGGCGTATGGCTCCTCATTTTCCGCCAGATCAACTATGGATCCGAGTTGACCCGTAACCAATTCCCCTTCTCGCTCATCCTCTATTACGTACCTGCAGTAGCTTTGTACGCAGGCGTGCTCTGGGCCTCCTACCGGCGTCACGCCCGAGGTACGGTCGAATGGAAGGGCCGTGAATACCCCGTGCAAGCCGCGGGTAGGCTAAAATAGATCGAGTTCTGGCTACTCCAGAGCGACTAAGGCGCAATGGTTCTGATCACGCGAAAAATCGAGTTTTCGGCCTCGCACCTCTATCACAACCCGAATCTTTCGGCGGAGGAGAATCGCCGCATCTTTGGGAAGTGCAACAATCCCCACGGTCACGGCCACAATTACACTCTGGAAGTGACCGTTGCCGGTGAGCCGGACCCGGTAACAGGCATGGTCCTCGACCTGAAAGAATTAAAGGAAATTTTGGAGCGCGAAGTGATGCAGCGCATGGACCACCGCCATTTGAACTACGAAGTCCCTGAGCTCTCGGGCCAGATCCCCACCTGCGAGAACATTGCGCAAGTGCTCTGGCGTCTGCTCGATCCCAAGATCACGCGCGGCAGATTGCACCACGTGCGTCTGTACGAATCGCCGGACCTTTTCGCCGATTGCTATCGCAACGGTGCGGCTGCGGCAGGGAAGCAATGAGCAGCGCCCTCAAACTCGAGCTCGGTCGCCGGTACCGTTTTTCGGCCTCACATCGGCTGCATACCGCGCATCTAAGTGGAGAGGAGAATTCACGTGTTTTCGGGAAGTGCAATAATCCCTACGGCCACGGCCACAATTATGTCGTCGAAGTCAGCGTCTCGGGAGACGTTGACCCGGCCACGGGCATGATCGCAAATCTCGCGGACCTTGACGCCTTCGTTGCGCGCCAAGTGCTCGAAGATTTCGATCACAAGTCGCTCAACGAGGATATCCCGGCGTTTCGCGACCGTGTGCCTACCACCGAGAATGTGTGTATCGAGATCTTTCAGCGCCTGAAATCTTTCCCCAAGGCTAAGCTCGAACGCATTCGAGTCGAAGAGACCGGGAAGAACAGTTTCGAGTATGCCGGGGAGAACCTGGAAGGGAATCGGCCGTGACCAAACCTACCGAAGAAATCTTGCTCAATGACAGCAAGGAGCTTGACGCGCGGAGGATCGCCTGCCACGTACGCGAAATTATCAAGTTGGTGGGCGAAGACCCGAATCGCGAGGGACTGCGCAAAACCCCGGAGCGCTTCGAAAAGGCCTTCAAGTTTCTCACCAGCGGCTATCATCAGAACATTGACCACCTTCTGAACGGCGCCACCTTCACCGTCGCCTACGACGAGATGGTCATCGTGAAAGATATCGAGTTCTTCAGCCTCTGCGAACACCATCTGCTCCCGTTCTTCGGCAAAGCCCATGTCGCTTACCTGCCGAACAAGCGTGTGCTCGGGCTCAGCAAGATCGCCCGCCTGGTGAACATGTTTGCCCGCCGCCTGCAGATTCAAGAGCGCATGACCAGCCAGATCGCGGAGGCCATTCAAGACAAAATCAGCCCCGAAGGTGTCGGCGTCATCATCGAGGCGCGCCACTTGTGCATGCAGATGCGCGGCGTTGAAAAGCAACACGGCTCGGCCGTGACCAGCGCCATGCTTGGCGGTTTCCGCCACAATAAACAGACCCGCGACGAGTTTTTATCGCTGGTCCGCACAAAGAATTCCTGACATTTGAGACCATTAGTCCGCGAGCCTGACGATCTGCGGCATCTTTCTCGTCACGCGTTTCGCCGTCGTGCCGCTCGCGCACGTCGAACCCGTGCGCGGTTGCCACAGGTGCGGTCGTTACACCAGCGCTTGATTCTCGCTTTCGTGGGATCATGGAAAATCCATCGGCAGTCCGAATTCGCGCAAATCTTGATGCGCTGCAAATCGCCCTTCGCCAGCATTTCTCCCAGCGAGGCGGCAATCCGTGCGATCGCCCAGCTCCAATCGCTCTTCACCGGTACGAGTTCGGTGCGGAACCCAATTTGGTTCTGGACGAGTTTCTGCCGAGCCGGTACTTTCAATGCTTGGTTCAATTTTGAAAGTTCTGCGGAACCCGGCGAACGTCCGGCGGCCAGTTTTTCGGCGACTCGGCGGAGCAGGCTGCGCAATTCCGCCAATTCGCGGCGGGGAACAGCGCTCGACGGCGCGGGATGCAGCTTCCAATGTTTAAGAAACGCAGTCAGCCACTGGGGGTTTGCAAGATGCTCCGTGCGTTTCCCGAAGCCATCCCATTCTTCGCTGTTGGCCAGGTCGATCCAGGGCGCCGCGTTCCCGAACCCTTTGGCCTGAAAAATGTCGCGTTGTGTCATTGCTGTAATGGGTTAAAGTAAGTGGACTCGATACAGAAAATCAGCTAGAATCCGGTAATGAGTATAGCAGTGATGATCCATTACGACAACCGGATCGTTCCGGCCCTTGGGATAACTCGCGCTGCGGTTCAAGGATGACTCCATGTCTGCGAAATCAGCAACCGTCGTAGCGGA
>WNFT01006099.1_pt1 | contig 10603 bp, 7 predicted proteins | sample 5400191 | NCBI WGS metagenome assembly WNFT01 (sample SAMN13153359, study PRJNA577476) | soil metagenome | isolation source: 80 cm saprolite under Madrone tree | place: USA:California | collected 2016-06-14 | reverse complement strand
CCAAGCCCGCCGCTGCGCGAGCTGACGCCGAACACCAGTTCGGCCGCGATCAAGGTGCGCCACGCAAACGCCCAGCCGATCTTCAGCCCGGTCAGGATCGAGGGAAACGCCGCCGGCACCAGCAGCAGCGCGACGTACGGGATCCCGCGCAAGCCGCAGTTCTGGCCCGCCATGCGCAGCGTCTGGCTCACCGACATGAACCCGCTGTGGGTATTGAGCGCGACCGCCCACAGCACCGAGTGGATGATCACGAATACCAGGCTCTTGGCGCCGAGGCCGAACCACAGCAAGGCGAGCGGGAGCAGCGCGATCGCCGGCAGCGGATTGAACATGGCGGTCAGCGTGGAGAGGAGATCGGTGCCGATCCGCGTCGAGACCGCGACCGTGGTCAACAGCGCCGCCAGCGCGAGCCCGATCGAGTACCCCATGAGCAGCACTTGCAGCGAGGTCAGCGTGCGCTCGATCAGGGGTCCGTTGACCACCGCATCCCACAGCGCCTCCAACGTCTCGGTCAGCGTCGGGAACAGCAGCTGGTTGGAGAGGTAGCTCGCATAGGCCTGCCACGCGCTGCCCAGAACGACGAGAATGATCAGCCGGCGCACCGCCGTGATGTGCAAAAGCCGCTCGATCGGCCCGAGCGGCCGCGCGGCGTCGCCGACGACGCCGAGGTCGTCGAGCCGCACTACCCGCTCGGGTCGCCGCGGCGGCAGCGGCGGCAGCGCGCGTTGCGCCACGTCAGCCATGGGAAACCTCCGGTGCAAGTGCAGTTTCGATCCTGTCGGCGAACAGCAGCGAATGAATGCGCTTGTGCAGCGCTTCGAAGGCCGGCGTGCCGATGTCCGTAAATCCCAGGTGGTCGGTGTCGAGCTCGGCCTTGACCCGTCCCGGATGGGGAGAGAGCACCAGGATGCGGCTGCCGACCAGCAGCGCCTCCTCGATCGAATGGGTGACGAAGAGGACGGTGAAGCGGACGTCGTCCCACAGCGCGACCAGCTCTTCCTGCATCTTGCGCCGGGTGAGCGCGTCGAGCGCCGCGAAGGGCTCGTCCATGAGCAGCACCGCGGGCTCCATGGCGAGGGCGCGGGCGATTGCGACGCGCTGCTTCATGCCGCCCGAGAGCATGTGCGGATGGATGTTCTCGAAACGCGTCAGGTTGACCTTGGCAAGGAGCGCGCGCGCGTGCGCGGCCGCTTGCGCGCGCGGCATCGTGCGATTGACGAGGAGCGGGAACATGACGTTGCCGAGCACCGTCTTCCACGGCAGCAGCTGGTCGAACTCCTGGAACACCATCATGCGGTCGGAGCCCGGCCGATCGATCGGCCGGCCGTTGAGCCGGATCGAGCCCTCGACCGGCGCCCTGAAGCCCGCAACCGCCTTGAGCAGCGTCGACTTGCCGCAACCGGACGGGCCGAGCACCACGAAGCGCTCGCCCGCATAGACCTCGAAGCCGACCCGCCAGGTCGCGGTCACGAGATGCTGGTCGGTCTTGTACTGGAGCGTGACGTTGTCGACGGCGAGCAGCGGCGCCGTGGCGTCGGCACGGACCGCTTTTGCGCTACTCGCCGGGCGGATCGCCATGTAGTCTCTCCTTCGCGCTGTCAGCGAGGAGCCCGGGATCGGGCGCCTGAGGCCCGGTCGCTTCCGGCGAGCCTATCCGTTGTCGTACGGTTCTGGGAAGTGCATCCGCCTTGCCGTGCCGCGGCGACCGCGCAGGAGAAACCCGGAGTGATGCGCCGTCTCGTTGTCTTGCGAGCCGTTGCGGCCTTGCTCGGCATTGCGGTCGCATCGCCGACGGCGGCGCAAGCCGAAGCACGCACGCTGCGGGTCGCCAAGCAATACGGCATCGGCTACCTGCAGCTCATGACGATGCAGGAGCAGAAACTGATCGAGAAGCACGCGACCGCGGCGGGACTGGGCGACCTCGCGGTCGACTGGGCGACGTTCCGCTCCAGCGACGTGATGAACGACGCGCTGATCTCCGGCACCGTCGACTTCGTGTGCCTCGGCATTACCGGCATCATCACCATCTGGTCGAAGACCAAGGACAGGATCGGCGTCAAGGCAGCCGCCGCGTTGAATGTCGCGCCGCTCTATCTCAATGTGCGCGATCCGGCGATTGCTTCTCTCGCCGATTTCAAGGAAACCCACCGCATCGCCATGCCGGCCGTGAAGGTGTCGATGCAGGCGATCCTGCTGCAAATGGCCGCGGCGCGAGCCTTCGGCGAGGCGAAGTACGACGCGCTCGATCATCTCGCCGTCTCGATGGCGCATCCGGACGCCACCGCCGCCATGCTCGCCGGCTCGACCGACGTGGTGGCGAATTTCTCCTCGCCGCCGTTCCAGTACCGCCAACTCAAGGATGCGCGGATTCATCGGCTGTTGAACAGCACCGACCTCGTCGACGGCGGAATCTCCTTCAACGTGATCGCGACGACGGCGAAATTCCGCAACGAAAATCCGCAAGCTTACGGCGCCTTCCTGGCGGCGTTGCGCGAAGCGACCGCGTTCGTCAACGCCGACAAGCGGCGCGCGGCCGAGGTGTATCTCAAGGCGAGCGGCGAGAAGACGCCGTTCGCGGATATCGCCGAGGTCCTGAATGACCCGCAGATCGTCTTCACGACGAAGCCGCTCAACATCCAAAGCTTCGTCGACTTCATGGCGAAGGTCGGAACGTTGAAGAGCCCGCCGGCGGCATGGAAGGAGATGTTCTTCCCCGAGGCCCTCGCGGCGGCAGGCGACTGAGCCCTCCCTCTTGCTGTCATCATCCGCGACTCACCGACGAGCAGTTGCCCGCATTCGCGTGGACCAGATTTCCACTGCAATGGCGGTATACTGGATGCCGCGGGGCTGAACACCGCGCGGGGCATGACGGAGGAGTTGGATCAGCGCGACCGAAAACGCGGAGGGGCATCGGTGATCAAGGAGTTTCGCTGAAATGGATCTCATTCTCGATGTCGCTTCGACCCTGCCGGCCGACGGCACGGCGGGCACGCTGGTCGGCCGCGTGTGGCGGCCGGACGCGGACGGCCCTTCGGTGGTCGCAGTTCGCCGCGATGGCGTCGTCGATATCACCCGCGCGTTTCCCACCATGCGCGATCTGTGCGAAGCGCGCGATCCGGCCGCCGCGGTTGCGGCGACCCGCGGCGAGCGCATCGGCGATCTTGCGGCCCTTCTCGCCAACACGCCGGAGCACGCACGCGATCGGCAAAGACCCTGGCTGATCGCGCCGGTCGACCTGCACGCCATCAAGGCTGCCGGCGTCACCTTCGCGATCTCGCTCATAGAGCGGGTGATCGAGGAGCAGGCGCGCGGAGCGCCCGAGAAGGCGGCCGCGGCGCGCGCCGAGGTCGAGGCCGCGCTCGGCGGCGCCGTCGCGGATCTGCGGCCGGGGTCGCCCCGCGCCGCGGAGCTCAAGGTGCTGTTGCAGGCAAAGGGCCTGTGGTCGCAATACCTCGAGGTCGGCATCGGTCCCGACGCGGAAATCTTCACCAAGGCGCCGCCCATGGCGGCGGTCGGTACCGGCGCGGCGATCGGCGTGCTCGCGGCCTCGCGGTGGAACAATCCGGAGCCCGAGATCGTGCTCGCGGTCAATTCCGGCGGCACCATCGTCGGGGCGACCCTCGGCAACGACGTCAATCTGCGCGACCTCGAGGGTCGTTCGGCGCTGCTGCTCGGGAAAGCGAAGGACAACAATGCCTCGACCGCGATCGGTCCGTTCCTGCGGTTGTTCGACCAGACGTTTTCGCTCGACGACGTGCGTCGCGCCGAGGTGAAGCTGACGGTTGCCGGTACCGACGGCTTCCGCCTCGACGGCGAAAGCGCGATGGAAAAGATCAGCCGCGACCCGGCCGATCTCGTCGCGCAGATGATCGGCGCAAATCATCAGTACCCGGACGGCGCGGTCCTGTTCCTCGGCACCATGTTCGCGCCGGTGCAGGACCGCGATGCGCCGGGGCAGGGCTTCACCCATCATCGCGGCGACGTGGTGACGATCGCGTCGGAAAAGCTCGGGGCGCTGGTCAACGTGGTGACGACCTGCGAGGAGGCGCCGCCGTGGCGCTTCGGCACCGCAGCGCTGATGCGCAACCTCGCGCGGCGCGGTTTGATTTGACGGGACGTCCGCTGAGGCGATGGCTGGCCGAAGGCCAGCCGAGGGGTCCCCGTCGCGCGTATGCGCGACGGGGACCCCGGGTGGGGCCGGTGCGGGCGGCCCGCTCACGTGGGATCATGTACGCGATGAGTACGTCGCGAGGCGACGCTCTAGGCTACCGTTCGGCAACAACGATATAGATCGAAATCTCCGGCGTTCTCGATTCTATCGATCGAGATCTCCGCGATCGGCAGTCCCCCACCGCCGGGCGACCTCTACGACAATCCCCGTCACGAGCGGCTGCGGCGCTTTCTCGGGCGCGTGCTGTAGGGGACGCGCACCATGGCTCGCCTCTCCGTGTTTATTTCGCCGGGATGATGGGGAGCAGGAGAAACGGCCTCCGATCTGCGCCGAAGTGCAGCGCGTTGCGGCCAGCGAAGATCGCAGGCGGCCGATCGGTGAGGTCGTCATGCACGAATGGGCCGCAGCCCTTCATGGGGTTCTTCATGTTCGACAGCGTCGCGGCAGGCCCCGAATGCTCGTAGTCGCGTCCGCGCACGGTCAGTCCCACGCGATAGCCTTTGGGCACCACGATGCAAGTCGGCCAGATCTCTATGTCGAGCTCGACGGGCTCGCCCGGCCGGAGCTGCCAGGCCTCGTCATGGCTATGAAAGGGCCGGGCGGGCGTGCTCAGCGCATGGTTCAGCTTGCGATGGGAAGCGCGCAACCAGCCTTGACCGATCGGGCTGCGAGGATCGAGCGCGCCCTGGAACACGACTTCCTCGCCATCCGCTGCAAACAGGCGCAACACCAGGAAGAGATCGGCGTCCGTGGTCGATGAGGAGACGAAGAGCTTCGCCGCTGAAGGTCCGGTGATCTCCGTCTCGTGCGCGAGCGGCGGCGTCAGGAACGTCACGCCCTCGCCCATGGCCTCGTAGTCGATCCTCGCTTCGGGTGCGGATGGCGTCGTGCCAAGGCTTCGTTCCGACGGATTCAAATAGAACCTGGTCCACCGCGTGCGCGCGAGCGGCCATTCGTTCTCATAGCGCTGAATGAACTTTTCGCCGGGATGACGAACCTGCAGCTGGACCGGCGGCTGTTTGTTCCAACCAGTATCCTCGCCTTTCAGGAAATAGCCGAAGAAACGCTTTTGCAGCTTCACCCCGTAATCCGTGTAGAATGACGTCCAGTGCTCGCCGCCATGCATCTCGAGCCACTTTTGCTCGGAGGCGGCCTGAACGTACCCTTCCACGTTTCCGCGCAGATGCAGGCCTTGCCCGCCCCAGTTCCCGGCGCTCAGCAGCGGAACCGTGATTTTCGACCAGTTCGCCGAGCGGGCGCGATAATATTCGGCATCGAGCGGGTGCTGGAGGATCTCGGCCCACATGTCGGCGCGATTCTTCGCCAGCTCCTCCTCGCCGAGCGTCTGCGGTCCGCACGCGAGTTCGCCGGTCAGGCGGCTCCTCGGTCCGCGCTCTCCCCGGCCGTGCTGCACGGTCTTGACCTGCATGTCCTGCCAGTTCTTGCGAAACGTGCATGCGATGCCGCCGTGCCGCGCTCCGTCGCGGTAATAATCGGACCAGCCTTCCCAGATGCAGATGGCGGCGAGATGCGGCGGGTTCAGCCCGGCGACGCGCCATTGGTTCGAGGCATAATACGAGATGCCGTTCAGTCCGATCCTGCCATTCGACCAAGCCTGCGATGCCGCCCATTCGATGCAATCATAGAGGTCCTTGGACTCGCGCGGCGAATTGTGGTCGATATAGCCGGGTGAGCGCCCGGCGCCGCGGGAATCGACACGAACGCAGACGTAGCCGTCGGGCACCCATTTCTCCGGATCGACCACCTCCCAGTTGTGATACTTGTTGGTCGAGCCGGCGGTCACGTCCGGATATTTTTGCGCCATCAACTCCCAGGCGGTTCGGTAACCCTCCTGGAAAGCAAGCCCTTTGCCATAGGGTCCATAGCTCAGGATCGCCGGATAGCGGCCGGGCTCGACCGGCCGAAATACATCGGCGCGCAGCACTAGGCCGTCATCCATCTCGATCGCCGCGTCCCAGTCGATTCGCATGCCGTCGCGCACTTCGCATTTGCTCTCGGTCATTCGATCCAGCGCGCTCATGTCGGCCTCCCGGGAACTTTCAGCAAAATACGGCAGCGACCTCGATCGGCGCCGCGACGTTGCGTTCCGATTGCGACTAAATCGGAAGCAATCTGATCGCTGGCCGCAGCAATAGCGAAAGCGGTAGCACCGCCAGCACGATCACGCCAACGAGAACGAGCGCCGCGGGTACCCCGGCCAAGTCGCTGAGCAGTCCGTAGATGGACGGCGAGATCGCGCCGGCACCGATCGTGCAAGTGTAGAAGATGCCGAATGCTCGGGCGCGACGCTCCGGCGCCACCAACTCGGCGACGGTCCCATAGAGTACGGACGAGGTTCCGTTCAGCGCTATTCCGACGAGGGGCAGCAGGACCATCGAGGCGCTGATCGAGGAGGGCAGCAGCGAAATGATTCCAACTGCGGTGGCGCATTCGGTCAGAATGACGGTGCGGATGATCCCCAACCGCGCCGCGATCACGCCGCACACGAATTTTCCCGCGGCCCCGCCCGCGAAGACGAGCGTAAGACAAGTGCCAATCATCGGCAGCGATGCGCCTTTGGCGGTCAGCAGGAATGGCAGCAAGATGAGAAATCCCATGCGGGTCGCGCTGTCGATGATTCCAATTGCGGCGAGTGCCAAGAAGCCGCGATTCGCGAGATCGGAAGGCAAGGCGCTACGGCGGCCGCTGCCTCGGCCGGCGGATGCAACAACCCGATGTCGGCCGAAAACGGCTGGGAGCAGGATCAATACAATGGCGGCGACCGCAAGACCGGTAATTCCGATGACGGTCGTCGCAGGGCGCCAAGTCCGGCCCGCAACGAGCCATGCGGTAGCCGCCGGAAACAACATTTTTCCGAGGTCTCCTGAAAAGTTGTAAGTGCTCAGCACCGTTCGCAGCCGCGCGCCCTCATAGGCGCGAGCCGAGATCGACGATCCCAACGGATGTTGGACGCTCGAACCAAGCCCGCCGATCGCGAGACAAACCAACAGCCCTAGAAATCCCCCGCTCCAGCCGGCCAGCAAAAATCCAGTTCCCGCGACCGCCGTGCCGGCGGCAAGCAGGGCGCGCTCACCGAGCTTTTCAGCCAATAAACCTGCCGGGAACTGCAGGCTTGCCATGACCGCCGAGTAGGTGCTTTTGAGAAAGCCGACCTGTGCCAGGGAAAGCGTCAGTTCGGTCTGCCACACCGGAAGCAGGACATAGAGCAAATCCGTGTAGCCGTCGTGCAGGATATGCGCGGCCAAGCTAGCCGCGAGCGCCCGCTTTCCAGCGCGCCCGCCTGTCACAGATTTGCTGCCCAATCTCGCTTGGTCCTATTCTCCGGGCGTTTCCCTATCCATTCACGGAGGAACTCCATGGCTTTCCTCTATCGACTTCAGGTATCTATCCGGGCCGGCGCGAACATCGACGGGTGGCTCGATCCGGAACTCCGACATTCCAACCTCTCCAGGGCGGGTCGACTACTTCGGTAACGCATTATAAATTGCTTCCAACGACGGGTCGCGGCATTTTTGGGCCTCGCTGAGACGTAATGATGGGCAGCATTGTTCTGCTGGATCTATTGGGCGGTGTCGCCCTCCTCCTCTGGGGCCTGCACATGGTCCACAGCGGGATCGTGCGCGCCTTCGGGTCCGATTTGCGGCGGCTGCTGAGCTTGGCGCTGAGAAATCGGTTCAGCGCATTCGTCGCAGGCCTTGCCGTAACGGCAATCCTGCAAAGCAGCACCGCGACTGCCCTGATGGCGACGTCATTCACGGCCGGCGGCCTCGTTGCACTGGTTCCGGCACTCGCCCTGATGCTTGGTGCCAATGTCGGGAGCACGCTGATTGTTCAAATCCTGTCCTTCAACGTGACGGCCGCGGCCCCGGTGTTGCTGCTGGCTGGGGTCGTTGCGTTTCGTCAAGGGAGGCGAACCCGGACTCGCGATCTCGGGCGGGTCTCGATCGGCCTCGGCCTGATGCTTCTCGCGCTGCACATTCTTCTCGATAGTCTGGCGCCGGCCGAACAGGCTCCGGAGGTTCGTGCACTATTCGCCATTCTGGCGGCGCAACCGATCCTTTGCATTGCGGTTGGAGGGGTCCTGGCATGGGCGGCGCATTCCAGCGCCGCGGTGATCCTCCTTGTGATGTCGCTCGCTTACTCGCACTTCATCGCGCCGGTGGCTGCCCTCGCCTTCGTCCTCGGTGCGAATCTGGGAAGCGCAATCAATCCGATTTTCGAGGGTGGTACATTCTACGATCCGGCGAGCCGGCGGCTTCCGGTCGGCAATCTGGTCAATCGCCTCGTTGGCGTGATCCTTGCCTACCCATTTCTGCTGCCCATAGCCGAATTGCTCGCGCGCTTTCATCCCGATCCGGCCCGAATGACGGCGGACTTTCACTTCGTATTCAACATGGTCCTGGCGCTTGCCTTCATTGGACCGCTTGATGCGCTCGCTTGGGCGCTCGTGCGCCTCTTGCCCGAGAACAAGGGAAGGCCCGACCCGTCGGACCCGATATATCTCGACGAGGCGGCGATCGCCATGCCATCAGTGGCGCTTGCCTGCGCGGCACGCGAGACCCTGCATATGGGGGATATCGTGGAGGTGATGCTGCGTCAGGCCATAACCGCTCTGATGGCCAACGACCGCAAGCTCGTCGCGGAGATCTCGCGAATGGATAATGCCGTCGACCGCCTCGACGAGGCAATCAAGCTCTATGTGACCAAGATCACTCGCGAGAGCCTGGAGGAACGCGACGGCGCACGGGCGATGGAGATCATCTCGTTCACGATCAATCTGGAGCATATCGGCGACATAATCGATAAAAACCTCATGGAACTCGCGGCGAAGAAGATCAAGAACAAATATCATTTTTCACAGGAGGGTGGCGCGGAACTCATCGCCTTTCACGAACGGGTCATCCAGAACCTGAAACTTGCGTTCGGTATCTTCATGTCGGGAGACGTGAAGATTGCGCGCAAGCTGATCGAGGAAAAGGCGCAGCTTCGTTCAGCCGAGCTCGCAGCAGCGGAGAGCCACCTGGTGCGCCTGCGCGAGGGACGCCCTGAAAGTATCGAAACGACTTCGTTGCATCTCGATGTGCTCCGGGACCTCAAGCGCATCCATTCGCACATCTGTTCGGTTGCCTATCCGGTCTTGGAAGCGGCAGGCGAGCTGGAGCCGAGCAGATTGAGACGAGTGGAGGGAGCATCGTCCTTTCCCGACCTGCTTGCCCCGCAAGGCGGCGCTCAGACGCAACCTCCCAGCTGAGTGGCGGGTTGTACAATACCTCGACCCATATCGAAAGCTCGGGTATCGCAAGAGTTCTTCCGAGCGAAGAATCATGGCTTGACCGGAGAGAGGTCCTCGTCGGGCATCGCCACGAAGATGAGTACCGCGATGATTGTCATGAGGTATCGAAACGCGCTCGGGACGCCGTTCCATTGCTGGGACATCCACATTCCGAACCATTCCCCGCCGATCGTCACAAAGCCGAATTGAAACAGCAGAAAGCCGAGCGCCAGTCCCGCGATGGCGAAAGCCTTCGCCCGATTGAACGTCCTGGCATCGGCGCGCAGCTGACGAAGGAGCCGGAACGAACCGACCCAGCACAGCACCGCCGTCGCTGTTTCGGTGGCAATGATAAGCGCATAAGCGGCGTGGTGAAGCACGGGGTTGGTGATGGCCCGATAAGTGATCGTGGTCATCGGGAAGACGCTGTCCATGGACATGACGTGCTGCACGAATCTGAAGTTGTTGCCGTAGTCGGTGATGTTTCCAAAGGCGACGACGCTGACAACCGCGGCAATGGCGGCGGCCATCGCAATCTTTGCAACCCGAACCAGCATGGACATCTCCAACCGCGAATTCGAGCACGGCGCGTGCCTGAGCCAAGCGCCTGTCACTCCCCTCCCATTCGATCACGTTCCCGGCGCCCCTGCTGCACCGGGTTCGGCAGGACTATCGATTCGATCGCAGGCACCGCCATCGAGAAGATGGATCGCCCTGGCATAATCCACCGAGGAGGTCCAGCGGGCTTCTACGCGCCCGCCAAGAAGGCGCGTAACGACATGCACGCCGGCGGCGCATCGAATGACATGAGAATCGATACGCGAGCGGCTGCGGCTGCGGCTTTGCACCAATTCTCCGAGCTGATAGATTCCTCGCGGGAGACGAAGAGGATACGGCGGCGCCGGCGACGGCGCCGGAGGGCGGCGTTCGCGGCCTGCCTTCTCGTCGGCATCCTGATCGGAATGGCAGGCGTGCTCGTCGTCGCCTGGCTATCGGCGCCGCGCTGAAGCCGAGACATCGAACGTCCGGCGTGCGACCTCCACGACCCCGTCGCGCCCGGCTCGCAATCCGCGCGAGATCGCTTCGCACTGCCACACGGCGGGCGTCCCTTCGATGCGATAGAGGTTGTAGGCCGCGGG
>WNFT01017084.1_pt1 | contig 10604 bp, 15 predicted proteins | sample 5400191 | NCBI WGS metagenome assembly WNFT01 (sample SAMN13153359, study PRJNA577476) | soil metagenome | isolation source: 80 cm saprolite under Madrone tree | place: USA:California | collected 2016-06-14 | reverse complement strand
GCTGATCTCCCTCAGGCCGTCTGGATCAATCCCCCCGAGAGGAAAACGACGCACCAGGATGCCCCAGGATCAACGCAAACGACGGTGGCCGACCTGAGGGTCGACCCGGTTTGCCACACTCACAGCCACGTGGTCGACTCTTCGATCACCTCGGCCCTCGACAGGTCGCAACACTAATATGCGTGTGCTCGGTGTCTCAAAGTCATTGACACGTTCCGAGGCTTCCGTGATGAATTGAGCCTTCAATAGAGCCAGTGGGTGTCGGCCTTGTCGCCTCTTTGGAACTTGACGTAGCACAGCCACCCGTCACCGTCGGTTCTTAGAGAGACTTCAACACCGGCTAGCCACGCGCCCTCGCCGAATCCGCCCTGCGCGGTTTTCCAGTGTTCGATGGCGTTGGCCATGCAGTGCTCCGTGGCCTCCTGTCTTCCAGACTGCAACTCCCTCCTTGGAGAAGTGCACGCAACAGCCAGCAGCGCTCCTACTGCACCTGCCCATCGAATCAAGGTCATCAACTCCCCCTTGGCCTGTTCGAAGTGCTGTTCTACTACAGGGGCGCGCCCGCCTGCGCCGGAGCCCTCGGAGAGCAGTGCTCGACTTCTCCAGGTTGGCCTGACCCTCCCCCGGCACCTTCCGATCGAAATCAGGAGGACCAGGAAGACGAGTGATGGCGCGACCTTTGGAGGAGATCGCTTAGACGTTCGCAGACGAGGTCGGGAAGTGGATCGGCGCGCTCGAGGCTAATTCGCTAGGCTGACGCTCGCGTCACATCGGCAACTTCAATTGGGAATCCTGCCCCGCGGAGTCGGTCCACGAGGCGAGGGACGGTTTCCCTCGCGTGGTCGTTGAACGGAATATATATGATCCCGTCCGCGTCCGAAGGGGTCTCCAAGAAGCCCTTGCGAAGGATGGCAACCCGCGGCCTCCCTAGTGCCGCGATGAGCATTCCCATCTCCAGCACCACGTTCTGCCGCGCACGTGGCTTCACCGCTGTGGCACCCTCTGCTTGGGCATACCCCATGTCGTCTGGCGTCATCAAAACGATGCCGAACCGCGTGGGACTCGACGGCCTAACGATCTCCTGCTCAAGCGCCTCGATGATGGTGAGCCCCCCTCCGCCTGTGTTGGCCAGGACATAGGGATCTAGGTTGAGACGGTGCAGGATTAGTTCAAGCTGCTCGCGCGCCGTGCGGTCGTGGCCGTGAACCACAAACACCCTTGGGGGTGGGCCGGGAGCAGCCGGCTCAGCCGTCATCATGATGGGCTCGATCGGCCGCCCTAGACGCCCCTCCAATAGCGGCTCTACCAGCGCCTTAAGCCGCCCCTGTGCGGACTCGGGTCCTTGAAACTGGACTTTGGCCGTCTTCTCGTACCAAGTCATCACCGCCCCGTCCGCAGTTCGGAAGGAGTAGCCGTGCGCCACCCGAGACCACTCACCGCGAATGTCGGCCTCTGCAACGAGGGCCTCAAACTCCTCCAGGCTTCCTCGGAAGTTGGCCATGCTCCCTCCAACGATGATTGTCGGCGATTGTATCTCGGCCGCCTCCTGCCAGGCAGACTACCGATCTTTCCTCGAGTGCGGCTCGAAGCACCGGCCGCGGTCCCGACCAGGTCGATGCCTCGGAAGATCCGCACCCGGCTCTCGCCCACGAGGACCTCGACGACCCCGCGCCTGCAACAGGTCGGCTACCACGACCCCGTTTCCCTCCGCCGTGGTCTGCCGCTGCTACCACTCTGCTACCACGACAGCAGGCCCTAGCATGTTTCGCCGGGTCCGGCCTCCGGGTCGGGGTCTGGTTTGGTCCCGCTGTCGCCTGCCTTTACGGTCTCAGCGGGTCTTGGCGGGTCACCCTCGGGACAATTCGCAATCAGGAGGTCGGGGGTTTGATCCCCCCGCGGTCCACCAAGCCTACAAACGACTTACAGCCAGTCTTCCCGAAGGCCGAGGCATCGAGGTAGCGCCAAGGTAGCAGGAGGGCACTCCCCTGAGTGGAACAGACTGAAACAGATTGGACCCGCATTGACAGGGGCCAGGGGTAGGCTTCTGTTGGGGGAGATTCCCCCTTTTCTAAAGGAGGTCGTAATGGACAGATGGGAGTTCTACACGGACCCCAAAGGTGAGTGGCGGTGGCGGCGGGTCGCGCCCAACGGGAACATCGTCGGGTCATCCTCGGAGAGCTACAAGAACCGCGCGGACTGCGAGGCGAACGCGCGCCGGAACGGCTGGCCGGGGAAGTAGGTCAGGAAAGGAATGTTCACCCACTGGCGCCGCGAGTGGCGAATCCGCACGACGCTCCGTGCCCTGGCCCGGCAGCGGGTCGCCCTGATCCTCCAGCCCGGCAACGCCTGGGTGATCGAGAACGCTGTGTCAGACCAAGACGACGACACCGCGAGCGCGACCCGCACCTGCTTCATGAGAGGGTGGGTCGAGCCGCTGGCTGACGCAGTACCGACAGGGAAACTCGGGCCCGGTGGAGAGTTGCCCCCCCGGGCCCGGGCTCTTTTCGAGGATGAGCCCCATGTTCCGGCTCACTGAGGCCGGCTGGAACGAGATCCACAGGAGCCACCAGATGACGACCCTTGGCGTGTGGCTCGCGCTCGTCTCTCTGCTGCTCGTCTTCCGGTAGGGTGTAGGCTAGAGATCGCTCCGACCCCTTACAGACGCACCCCCTCCGGGGGATGGCACCGGGATGGCAGAAGGAAGCGCAGGCGCATGCTCACGAAGCCGCTCCACGAGGTGACCGAGGGGGATCTCGACGCCCTTGGTGCGAACGCGATCCCCGAGGGGCTCAGGCTCGAATTCAAGCGCCAGTTGGATCTCACCACGAGGAAGCAGCGGGTAGACGTCGCCGCGGACGTGGCCGCCATGGCGAACACGGAGGGCGGACGGATCGCGTTCGGGGTCGATGAGGTCAAGCTGCCCGATGACACAGTCGTAGCGGGGCCAATCAAGGCACTCACCGACGCGAAGGCCGTGTCGGCGCTGCCCGACATCCTCCACTCCGTGATCGACCCACCCCCGCGATTCGACCTCGTGCAGGTGCCGGTATCCGGCGGCTTCGTGCTGGTGGTGGAGGTCTACCGGTCCTGGGCGGACCTCCACATGGTGAGCGGCTACGCTCAGGGCCGCTACTACCGTCGAGGGCCGAAGGGCAACGTGCTGATGGGCCAGTCCGAGGTCCGAGAGGCTTATGCTCGCATCCTCAAGACGAAGGCCGACCTCGACGCGCGCGAAGCGCAGCTGACGGCTCCGGAACTGACCATCCGCAACGGCACGGACGAGTCCGTCATCGTCACCCCCCTCTACGGGCACGCCACCTTGATCGACCCACGCCACCTTCGGGCGCTTGTCGATGAATTACAGACTCAGGTGCTCAGAGGCATCGACTCCGGCGAGCTCTCCGGGAACCTGAAGCTGGAGGGTGACGGCTACCGGAGCGTCGTGCCCTGGGACGCCAAGCCTGAAAAGGCCATCCTGTATCTCGCCATCCTGAAGAATGGCGTAATTCACGCTTCATACGACCAAGCCCTGCGCCGCGATGCTGAGGCCGCTGAAGGAGCCCCCTATGATTACTCCTCCTTCCAAGCGATGTTCCGCATCCTGCGCGCCCTGGCCGTCGCACGCTTCGTGTTCACACGGGTAGGGTACGGGGGACCTGCGAGGCTGCGGTACGTGCTCCGTTCGGCATTGCCCTTCTACCTCGACCGCAACCCGTCTGGGCTGTACGTTCGCGGACCAGCTACCGCGGCAGCAGGTGAGTACCCGACCGGTCCGGTTGACGCTGACTTGGCGCAAGGGAGCCTTCAACCGCTAGCGAAGGAGCTTCTGGACCCCATCTTTCATGTCTTCGGCCAGCCGGTCGCACCGTGGTTCGGCCTTGACGGACTCTTGAACGACGAGCACCGGAAGGGGCTGCCCCCGGCGCTTCTGAAGCTGATCTAGCGAGTGGGTGGGAGGACGCGCGTGGACGCCCGCGAGGGCCTGGAGCTGGCCGGCCCGATGAGCATGGCCGAGACCTATTATCTGGCCCGGGGGGCCGAGGGCATGGGGGAAATGGAGGCGCGTTTCGCTACCCGGATGCGCGACCGGTTGGCCCCCGAGGCGGGGGCCGGGCCGAGGGTTGCCGCCGAGAGCCACCTGGACCCTCTCCAGATGGGATGAAGGGGAATCGGCACAGGTCGGAGGGACCGAGTGAGTAGGACGGTGTTCATCCTCGGTGCTGGCGCATCTGCCCAAGCGGGCGCCCCTCTCATGTGGAACTTCCTTGAAGTCGCGGAGCGCCTGCGCTACGAGGCCGGAGCCGCTGCCGAGCAGGACTTCGAGCTTGTCCTCAAGGCGAGAGCTGAGCTTCAGGCTGTTCACTCCAAGGCGCGCCTCGACATCGAGAACTTGGAGTCCGTCTTTGCAGCCTTCGAGATGGCGGCGCTTCGCGGTGCCCTGGGGCGCCTCACCGACGGTCAAGTGATGCGCCTTCCGGCTGCCATGCGCCTTTTGATCGTTCACACGCTTGAAATGGCCGTCCGCTGGACCGTGACGCTTGACGGGCAGATCCATTCACCAGCGCCGTACCACGAGTTTGCAGCTCTCGTCAGGGGGATGATCCAGAACTACGTCGTCCCGAGGGCCCGGCCGCACGACGTGAGCGTGATCACGTTCAACTACGACGTGGCCGCGGACTACGCACTTCGACGGGAACTTTCGGCGCTCGGCATTTCGCTTGACTACTGCCTCGACGATCCGCCCGCGGCAGAGACACGGCAGACCCGCCTCGATTTCATGAAGCTGCACGGGTCCTTGAACTGGGGGCGGTGCCAGGAGGAGACGTGCGAGGGGGTCTACCTCCGCGACGTCTTCGACTTCGCAGAGGAGACCAGGGCCTTTCGGTACACACGTGGTGACGGTCAGCCCGAGCGCATTCCGCTCCGGATCTTCGAGCATGGGGTTGTCGGGCTTCGCTGCCCCCGCTCCAACCAACCGTGCATCGGTCAGCCGCTGATCGTGCCTCCGACGTGGAGCAAGACACAGCACTACCAGCGGATCGCAAAGGTCTGGAAGCGAGCGGCGCAGCATCTCTCTGAAGCCGAAAGAATTGTGGTGGTCGGTTACTCCCTCACCCCCGCAGACCAGTCCTTCGCCTACCTCTACGGCCTCGGGACGGTGGGCGACACCTGGCTCAAGGGATTCGTGGTGGTGGACTCAAGCAGCCTTAAGGCCTCGCAACGCGCGGCCCTTGAGGACCGGTATCGTGCCCTCTTGGGGCCAGCCGTGGTCCCATCGCGCTTCAGGATCGAATTCGAGTCGTTCGAGTGGGCAATCCGCGCGAATCTCTTGCCGGATTGATGCGAGCGCACGGCGCCCCACGAAACGCCCCGGCCCGGGCGCGAGCGGCGAAGGAGTGGCCGCCCGTGGACGTTGCCGCGCTGCCGAAGGATGCGGCCACGGCGCCCGTGGGCCAGGGTTGGCCCGGGCGGCGGACAAGTAGCACCGCCCAGGCCGGGCTTGTACTACGGGCTGGTGACCCATCTGCTAGAGTTACCCTGTTGAGCCATCGTCCACCTCAGAACCGGCCAGCAATCGCGCTCTCGATGCGGGACAGGCGCATGCCAATGTCCTGCAAAGGACCGACCCGCTCTAACACTTGCCGCGCCTCGCAGAGCAACTGCGCAGCTGCGGCGTGGAAGGCCCTCACGTCCTGGTCGAGCGTCTCCAGCGGCTCGACGGTGCCCTTTCTCCGCTGGTAGTCGCGACCAATCGCTGCAGCGAGGCACTCGGTGATCGAGCGGCCGGTCAACTTGGCCTCGCGGGCGTACTCCTCCCAGACCGGCAGTGGCACCGTCACGGACCAGGCCTTGCGCGTCTCCCACCGAGCCCGAGCCTTCTTCATGTGCTCGGTTACGAGCTCGCGGAGGTCAGGGCCGAGGCTAGCGTCGTGCTCAAGCTGGCGCTGGACGTCGTCGAACTTGTTCGTGTTCAGGGCCGCGAGTAGGGCGATCTCGCCGCGAGTCGGGTCGCCCGTGAGGGTTCGCTTGAGGCAGGCCGCCGCCTCGTCTTGGCTCAGGTGCAAGCGCTCGAACATGGCGGTCATGGCTCCTCCTCACTACCCGCGGGGAACGAAACGGCTCAAAGTGCGGCCGAGATCACGCATCAGACGGAACGGCTTTGGAAGCGCTTCCGAGAGCCTCCTGAAGACGGCCCGCGCCAGGTCCTTCGCTGCTCGCTCCGGGTCCTGCTCCGCGCGGCGCAGCATCTCGGGCGCCTGGCGGATGGCCACGCCGCCGCGGACAAAGCCGGGGAGCTTCTGCTGTCGGTCCGGTCCGATCCTCGACGGACCGACCTGGGCGATGGCCTGGTGGAAGCCCGTCATGAAGCGTTGCTGGAACTGCGGAGAGCGAAGCTGCTGTGCCGTCCAGCCGAGCTTCTCGGGAACGATCACCTGGACGTCCAGGGCGCGCCCGTGGGCCGAGTAAAGGAAACTGTCGCGGACACCCTCTCGCTCCAGGAAGGGATAGGCGCGATCGACCGCGCGCTGAACGACTCGCGCGGTCTCCTCCGCGCTCAGGCCGGGCGCCTCGAGCTGCTCGGCTCCGGTCGGAACCCGAAGGCGGACGGCAAAGACACGCTCCTGGCTCCAGTCGCGCTCCGGAGGCCCGAGTCGCTCGAGAGCCTCCTTCTCGTCGGTCCTCGCTGAAAAGGCGTTTGCCTCTGCCTCGCGAACATGCTCGCGCTCCAACTGGACGACGATCGCGGGAGCCCCTTGCTCCCAGGCTGACTCTCGCCCCGGTTCGAGAACGGCTGCTGCCCGCTCTCTTGCCGGCGCTCGCTCGGGGAGCTGCGCTTCCACGCGCCCCAGCTCGTTCGGGCGGGCCGCGGCCGTCGGGTCCAGGCTCGGGGCAAAGGCGCGGATCTCGTCGCCCAAGCGAGCCTCCAGCGCCGCGCGCATCCATGCCGGGTCGAGGCTTCCAGGCGCTCGCTCGGGCCGGCTCCGCTGGTTGAAGTAGACGGCCGCCTGCAGGTCGCGACCAGCAGGCCAGGCCACCACCGCGAGCCTCCGATCCCTCTCGTCCGGCAGGCCCGCCGCCCGCGAGGCAGCCGTCTCCAGAACCGTCCGCCGGTGCGCTTCGAGCGGCCCTCGGAGGTAGCGGGCGCCGCCCTCGATCCTGAGGCGCACGACGTCGAAGACCTGCCGGTGTTCGATGTCCCGCAGGTCGACCAGCGGGCCGGCGGCATGGCTCCAGGCGGCTCGCGCGGTGCGCGCGTTCGCGAGCGCGTCGGCCAGCTCCTTGTGCGTCGCCTTCCCGTGGAGGCGCTCCGTATACGCCACGAAGAGGCGCGTCGACGCGCGGGCCCACTCCTGCCGGAGCCGCTCGACTTCGGGGTCGACGGCTGATGCTCGATCCCGATCCGAGCCGCGAGCAATGCCGAATGCCTTCTCCGCGTCACGGCTCCAGGCAGCCTCGAAGCGCCGCGCGTCCTCGCGCGTCAGCGCCGGCGCGGGACCGCCGTCCGACGTCCTACAGCTCAGGTGGACATGCGCGATGGGCTCGAGGCCGCCGCGTGCGGAAGGCTCGAAACGAGCGAGGTAGACACCCTGGGCCCGCGGAAGCTCCCGCAGGATCACATCGCGTGTCGCTTCTTCCAGCCTCCGCTCCACGGCGCGCGGCTCCAGGCCGGCGAGCCGGTCGGCCAGCTGCGAGTCGACGCGCAGCGTCATCCCGGTGAAGTGGCCGTTCTCGGCATGGAACGCGTCTTCACGGAGGAGCGCGACGATCCGGGCGGCGTCCTCGCGAGCTTCGAGGAAGCGCCCGCCGAGCGGCTGGAACACGACCTCGCGGCCCGTGTCGAGGCGGCTGCGGGCGAGGTCCTTGATCGCCCGCTCCGCGAGGTCGGACGCGCGGAAGCTCCGGACCGAGACGCGGTCCACCTACGCCTCCGGCTTCCCCACGAGCGCCCCGGGCGAGAACACTCCGCGCTCGGCAAGCTGCCCCTGCCACTCCTCCTCGGCGACCAGCCGGCCCTCGGCCAGCAGCTCGTCCTCGGAGACGCGCAAGCCGCCTGTTTGGGCCGCCCAATGGCAGAGGATGCGCTGCGTTCCGAGCGCCCCGGGACCGAGGACGTCGACCATCTGCCTCAGGTCGCGCACCTCCCGCTGAAGATCCTCGATGTCCTCTCTGAGGCCCGTCCGCTGCCGCTCGGCGAACTCCAGGCCCAGGTACAGCAGCGCCGAGAGGGCCTCCCCGGGCGTCATGCTTTCCCTGGCGGCATAGGCCCCGATCCGCTCCTGGAGCGGCACGTCGAGCCGGATGCCCACTTCCCCGTCCTTCGATTCCATGACTCCTCCTCTCGCTAACGCTGGCGGATGCCGATGCTGGCGATGCCGCGGACGAGCCAGAGCGCGTTCCGCATGGGGCCCGGCATCGCGCGTGACAACAGCCGCAGCGAGAACCGGCGTGCGGCGCGTTCGGGATCCCGGTTCATCTCCATCGTTCTGTCCAGGAACCGGAGAGCCGCGTCCACCGTGCGCCCGGCCAGCTTCCCGAGCTTGCGCGACGGCCTAGCCCGCAGAAAGACGAGGGTGTTCAGGCCCAGCCGGCGCAGCCGGCGCCCGCGGTCGAAGGGCTGCAGGGGCTGCCTCGACCTCGTCTCGCGCAGCCGCAGGGGGGTCAGCGGCGCCAGCTCGCGCTCCGGCTGGCGGCGGACGAAGCGCCGCTCCTGGCTTTGCAGGGCGCGCAGGACCTCGATCTCCCAGCGCTGCTTGACCTTCTGGATCGCCCGCGGCGAGAAGTGGATCGGCGCGCCATTCTGCAGCCGCGGGCTCAAGAGCGCGTGGACGTGCGGGTGTGAGGGCCGATCGTGCCCGCCGTGCTGGTGGACTGCGAAGACGCCCTGGACGTCTCGCGCGGCGCCCCGGAACGTCTTCTGGGTCGCGTCGCGGATGGCCCTCTCGGTGGCGACGCCGTCCAGGCGCGCGAAGCGCTCCGCGGTGGGGTTGTCGACGGTCAGGATGAACCGGAAGTAGGCCGGCCGGCGCAGCCCTTTGGAGTCCTCGGCGAACGCCTTATCGATCGCCTTCTCGTCGCCCCGTAGGGCCCTGTACCGGTCGCCGATTCCGAAGAGCTCCCGCCGCTCTCCGCTCGGCAGCCGCTCCTCCCGGTGCGAGATGTAGCGGATCTGCTGGGGCACCTTGTCCGGGTTCCGGTGGTAGTGCGCCTCGACGAAGAACACTCACGCCCTCCCTTCGATCCTGGCCTTCTTCAGGGCCAGATGCAGGTCCCGTTCCGCCTCGCAGAGGGCCTGCTCCCACTCGTCGCCGGCGACCGTGCGCAGCTCGGCGAGCAGCTCGTCTTCGGAGACCTTCAGGCCTCCGCTCTGGGTCGCCCAATGGGAGAGAAGACGCATCGTCCCGAAGGACGGTGGCCCTAGTAACTCGACGACGGTGCGGACACCTTCAAGGGCTTCGAGGATCTCTTCGGCCTTTCCTGCCGGGACGCTTTCGCGGGCGCGCAACGCCTCGCGCGCGAGCTGAAGGAACTGCCCCGCGGCGCGCGACCGGGTGATGCCGTGGGCCTTCGCGTACTCGTCGATCTCGGCACGCAGTGCCTTGTCGACCTTCACTCCGATGAGCGAGAGGCGCTCGGCTCCGGACCCGTTCCGGCTCTTGCCGGGCGTCCTCGTCGTCCTCTTGCCGGCCTGGCGTGGGCCTTCTTTGGGCTCGCTGGAGGCGCGCGGTTGGGTGGTCATGGCGCCTCCCAAAGGCCCGTCTCGAGGAGCTGCGCAACCGTGCTTCCGCGGTTCGTCGCGAGGGCTGAAAGGCGCTGCCAAGCGTCGCGACTTAGCTCCGCCTCGAGCTTTCTCGCGAGCCTCCGCGCGTTCCATTCCGAGAGGTCGAGGCGCAGGCGCGGGGTCCTTGGGCGCGCGGACGGGTTAACCCGACCGACTACGCGTAAGTCCTTTCTGCCCCGCGGAGTGGACACGGAGCGGAAGGGCGGGTTAACCGCCTTTAACTTGCAGTCGCGAGCCGTTCGGGCAGTTTCGGGGTCGGGGTGCATCTTTCGGGCTCCTATCGAAGAGTTAGGGGAGAGGGTTCGGCGAGGTCAGCGGAGAGGGTGGGCGTGAGTACAGCTGTATTACGGCAAGACGCCGGCGGGGCGGGTTGCGCCCCGCCGGCAGCGACAGTGTTTGGTAGGTGGGTTTGCACGGCGGCTACGCGGTGGCGGGGGCCCGGCTCGCGGCGGGCGAAGCCGGGCCGTCACTGAGGGTCTTCTGGAACTCGGCGTCCTGCTGTAGGGCGATCTCGATCGCCTGGGTGACAACGTAGGTGCGGTCCGTGCTGCCGCCGAGGTACTTCGCGTACTGCTCCACTGCCCGGACGAGCTGCGCGGGAAGCCGGAGGCTTACGGTCTCGAGCTCGACCGCGACCTTGGGCTGAATACGACGTCGGTTCACGGGCCTCCTTCCCCGAAGCCTTCTGCTTCGACGGTTTCCTGGGGAGGGGCAAGGGGTGTGCCTGGGCCCGGCGGTGGCATCTGCCCGCCGGCATCAGTCCTTCCAAGGGATTACGGGCTTGGAGTCGGCACGAAGATGGCGGCGGGTCTCTCAGAACTGA
>WNFT01006097.1_pt1 | contig 10605 bp, 7 predicted proteins | sample 5400191 | NCBI WGS metagenome assembly WNFT01 (sample SAMN13153359, study PRJNA577476) | soil metagenome | isolation source: 80 cm saprolite under Madrone tree | place: USA:California | collected 2016-06-14 | reverse complement strand
GGCCCGCGGCCGGTTCTCCTATACTGCGCGCATGAAGTGGGTCCGCACGACGGCGGAGCTGTCCGAGCTGGCGGGTTCGCTGCGCGGGCGCCGCGCGCTCGCCCTCGACACGGAGTCGGACAGCCTGCACCACCACCGGGAGAAGGTCTGCCTCGTCCAGTTGGGCGTCGAGGAGGGCGGGTGGCTCGTGGACCCGCTCGCGGCCCGCGACCTGTCGCCGCTGGGTCCCCTGCTCGCCGATCCCGCGATGGTCAAGGTCCTGCACGGGGCCGACTACGACGTGACCACGTTGAAGCGCGACTTCGGCTTCGCCTTCGCGGGCCTCTTCGACACCATGATCGCCGCGCGCTACCTGGGAATGCCCGAGATCGGCCTGCAGGCGGTGGCGAAGGCCGAGCTGGGCGCGGTCCTGAGCAAGGACAGCCAGAAGGACGACTGGTCGCGCCGCCCCCTCACCCCGAGGCAGGAGGCCTACGCGGCGGCCGACGTCGAGCACCTGCTGGCCCTGCGGGCGCGCCTGGAGGCGAATCTCCGCGAGAAGGGGCGCCTCGAGTGGGTGCGCGAAGAGTGCGATGCGGTGGCCGGCCTCGAGCCCGCGCGCCGCCGGAAGGACCCGGACGCCTGGCAGAGGGTCAAGGGAGCGCGGCGCCTCAAGCCGCGCGCCCGGGCCGCCCTGCGCGAGCTCGTGGCCTGGCGCGAGGCGCGGGCCGAAGCCACCGACGTCCCTGCCTTCAAGATCCTCGGCAACGAGGCGCTGCTGGCGCTCGCGGAGAAGAGCCCGCGGAACCCGGGCGAGCTCGCCCAGGTTCGCGGCGTCCTCCCCCGCCTGCGGGATCACGCGGGCGCGCTGCTGGACGCCGTAGCGCGGGCCCACGCGCTGCCGGAACAGGAGCTGCCGTCGTTCCCGCCCGCGCCGCGGCCCCCCGTGGTCCCCGAGGCCGTGCGCCTCCGGATCGAGGCCCTGAAGGCCTGGCGGGTTCGGACGGCCCAGTCGCTGGTCCTCGACGTTTCCGTGGTGCTCCCCCAGAGGCTCATCGACCGCCTGGCCGAGTCCGCGCCCCGCGGCTTCGCCGACCTCGAAGGGATCGAGGGACTTCGGCTCTGGAGGGCCCGCGTCTTCGGCCAGGAGATCCTGGACACCCTCGACCACATCTCTTGACCGGTTCCCTAGTTCGGCTACGGTGCGACGCAGCACCCCTCAGCTTGAGATGAAGATCGGCAAGTTCGAGATCCTGTCCGAGCTCGGCCAGGGGGCGATGGGCAAGGTCTACCGCGCCCGCGACCCGATCCTGGACCGGCTCGTGGCCCTGAAGACGGTTGCCCCGGGCCTGCTCTCCAGCCCGGACGCCGTCGCCCGCTTCCAGCGCGAGGCCCGCGCGGCGGCCCGGCTCCAGCACCCGAACATCGTCACCATCTACGAGCTCGGCGAGATGGAGGGGACGCACTTCATCGCGATGGAGCTGATCGAGGGGCGGGAGCTCGGCGAGGTGATGGCCGCCTCCGACCGATTCACGGTCCCGCAGAAGGTGCGGCTCGTGGCGGACGTCTGCCGCGGCCTCGACTTCGCCCACAAGCAGGGGGTCGTGCACCGCGACGTCAAGCCCGCCAACGTGCGGGTGGGACGCGACGGAGAGGTGAAGATCCTGGACTTCGGGATCGCGCGTCTCGCCGACTCCGAGCTCACCCAGGCGGGGACCGTCCTCGGGACCCCGAGCTACATCTCCCCCGAGATCCTGCGCGGGGGACCCGTGGACCACCGCGCGGACATGTGGGCCACCGGGGTGATCCTCTACGAGATCGTGAGCGGCCGGCGCCCCTTCGAGGCCGCCACCATCACCGGCCTGGTCTACAAGATCGTCCACGAGCCGCCGCCGCCCCTCGACCACCGGGCCCGGGGGCTGCCGGAGGCCCTGGTGGCCGCGGCCACCCGGGCGCTCCACAAGGACCCGAGCGCGCGCTTCCCGGACATGGCCGAGATGGGCCGGGCCCTGCTCCTGGCCATCGGAGACGCCCCCGCGGAGCCGGCCCTCGACCCGGTGGCGCGCCGTCGGGCCTACGAGCTGAACCACGAGGAGGCGCGCCGGCGGCTCGAGGCGAACGACCTCTCGGGGGCGCTGGAAGCGGCGCGCCGGGCCCAGTCGCTCGAACCCGGCCAGATCGAGATCGTCGCCCTCGTGGCCGCGATCGAAGGGCAGCTGCGCGAGGCAGAAACGGTGAAGCGGCCTCCCCGGACCGCGGTTGCGGCGGACGAGCCGACGCGGCTGGCCGTTCTCCCGGGAGCGCGGAGCGACGCGGCGCCCGGCGGACCGTCCGGCACCCTGACCGACCTGCGCACGCGCGGGGCCTCGGCCTTTCGCGAGCTGGCCACGTTCGGGGAGCCCCCCGCCATCCAGACGGTCGCCCTCTCGCCGGTGAAGGACGTTCTGGCCGCGGCGGGCACGGACGGCGCGATCCGGGTCTGGAACCTGCACACCCGGGCCAGGGAGCTGACCCTGCGCACGGACCTGCACCGGCGGACCGGCCACGACGCGCTGGCCCTCTCCCTCGCCTTCTCGGCGGACGGCGCGCTCCTCGCCTCGGGCCACGTGGACGGCAACGCCCACCTGTGGGACCTCGCGAAGGGCGAGGAGGTGCCGGTGCGGCTCCGCCACGAGGGAGTGGTGGGCGCGCTCGGCTTCTCCCCGGACGGCTCGACCCTGGCCTCGGGCTCCACGGACTCGAACCTGCGGCTCTGGGACGTGGGGACGGCCCTCGCCGGCGAATCGCGCCGCGTGCTCCATCGTCAACCCGCCGGCGTCACCGCCCTCACCTACGCGGGCGGAGGCGACTGGATCCTCACCGGCCACGCCAACCGCATCCTGCGCCTGCTGGACGCGAGCACGGGAAGGCTCCTCGCCACCTTGCGGGGACCGGAGGGGCAGGTGAGCCTCCTCTGCCTCTCCCCCGACGGCCAGCACGTGGCGGTGGCGGGCCACGACCGCGCCCTCCGCCTCTTCGACCTGGCGAGCCGCGAGCAGACCGTGGTCTTCAGGAGCCTGCGCCGCCCGGTCACCTCCCTCACCTTCCTGGGGGACGCGGGGCACCTCGCGAGCGTATCCCAGGAGAACTCGGTCCAGCTCTGGGACCTCGAGGAAGGGGCGGCCGGAGCCGCCCTCTGGGGCCAGGCGGGCGACAGCTTCGTGGGGATCGGGCTGCGCGCGAGCGGCGACCAGCTCGCGGTGGCGCTCGCCGATGGGCGCATCCGCGTGTGGGGGATGTCTCCTTGAGCCGGGGGGCGCTGCAATCGCGCCCCCCAGACCCCCCGCTCGCTCCGCCGCAGTGAATGCGTCCGCGCTCGCAGCCCGTAGCTCAACCTTCTCTCAGCTACCAGCGACTTTGAGCGCTTCGGGCGGGAAGCGGTGGTGGGCCTGGCGGCCGAAGGTCGCCGCCTGCACGATCTCGGCCGTGTCCACGAGACGCGGGCCCGGACGGTTGAAGAAGGCGTTGCCGTCGGCCAGGAACACCCGCCCCGCGCGGGCGGCGGCGGTCTCGCCCCAGCCGGGCAGGCGTTCGAGGAGCGAAAGATCGCGCTCCCCCTGCGCGACCTTGAACCCGCAGGGCGCGATCACCACCACCTCGGGGTCGTAGGCCCGGACCTCCTCCCAGAGGACCGGCCGGTTGATTCCATCCCGCACGCCCAGCCGGTGCTCGCCGCCCGCCGCCTCCACGAGCTCGTGGATCCAGTGCCCGCCCACCATGAGGGGCGCCATCCACTCCACGTGGACCACGCGCGGGCGAGGGCCGGGTGGAGCGGCGGCCGCGGTCGAGGCGAGACGGCGCTTCATCCGCCCGACGACCTCCCGGCCGCGCTCCCCGGCCCCCAGCGCCCGGGCGACGGTCTCGACGCTCTCGAAGACGGCCGGGAGGGAGAGCGGCGAGAGCGAGACCACCTGCACGGAGCGCCGCGCGAGGCCGGAGACCGCGGCCGTCACGTCTCCCAGCGAGACCGCGCAGACCTCGCACTGGTCCTGGGTCAGCACCAGGTCGGGCTGAGCGCGCTCCAGGGCCGCGGTGTCGATCCGGTAGACGGAGAGCCCCTGCTCGACCAGGCGGCGCACGTCCCGGTCGATCGCCTCCGTGCCCGCTCCCGGGTTCATCTTGGGCGCGGTCAGCGCGGGCAGGGTCTCGACCACGCTCGGGAAGTCGCACTCGTGCGAGCGCCCCACCAGCCTTTCCCGGAAGCCCAGCTCGCAGACGATCTCGGTCGCGCTCGGTAGGAGGCTGACGATGCGCATGAGCGGCGGGAGTCTACCCCGAAAGGGAGCGGATCTCCCCCTCCTTCTTGAAGAGTCCCATGCGGTGGAAGGCGAAATCGTACTTGACGGGGTCCTGGGGGTCGAAGCGGCGCAGCCGGCGGGTTATGTCGAGGGCCATCCGCCAGCCGGGCGACTTGTACCGCGTCAGCCGCACCCGGCGGGCGATCGCGTAGATGTGGGCGTCCAACGGCATGACGAGGGTCGCCGGGGAAACCGCCGTCCAGACGCCGAGGTCCACCCCGTCCTTCCGGACCATCCAGCGCAGGTAGAGGTTCAGCCGCTTGCAAGCGCTGCCGCCCTCGGGCGAGGGAAAGAAGTAGCGCACGCCGGCGGCGCCGGGCAGACGGCGGCCACCATAGAGCCCGCCGTCGTCGAGGGCCAGGGCGCGGGCGGAGAAGGAGGCCAGGGAGGAGCCGACGTCCTCGGCTCCCGGCGACATCCCCGCCCCGAAGAACGCCTCCACGGATCCGTGTGACTCGAGCATCTGGCGAAGGAGAAACAGCAGGCAGGCCACGTCGCGCCCGTCGCTCCACCGGTGCTTGAAGCCCCGGAGCCGCCGCGCGGCGTCGGCGGGGTCGAGGCGGCGCACCGCCCGGGCGGGACGGGGGCCCAGGACCTCGAGCACGGCCGCGATGCTGCTCTTGATCGTGGCCACGTTCCCGAAGGCGAGGGCGGAGGCCACCATCCCCACCACCTCGCGGTCGTCGTCCTCGGTCTGGGCCCGCACGAGCTGCAGCGGGTCCGGGTCCACGAAGCGATGGTCGTACTGCCGGTACAGCGCGTCCAGTCGTGCTTTCAGCTCGCTTTGGCGCACGGTCGATTCTAGTGCGACCGCGGCCCCCCGAGGCCCACCATGCGCTAACATCAGGGCCCATGTCCGAATCACGCGAGTTCCACGACGGCCGCTCGGACGGCCTGGTCGCCCTCGAGAGCCTGGACCTGGACAAGGTCACCTCGTTCGCCTCCCTCCTCCGCGCGATGGCGAAGACCGCCTTCAGCGGCCGCGCGCTCGGGGAAGCCCTGGACGTCACCCTGGCCATGGTGCGCGACCCCGAGTGCAAGGTCGTGCTCACCCTCTCCGGCGCCATGACCATCGCCAAGATGGGCAAGGTCATCTCCAAGATGATCGAGACCGGGATGGTGCAGGCGGTGGTCTCCACCGGCGCCCTCATGGCCCACGGCCTCTCGGAGGCGGTGGGGATGGTGCACTACCGGCACGACCCGCGGATGAGCGACCAGGAGCTGTTCGAGAAGGGCTACAACCGGGTCTACGACACCCTGGAGATGGAGGCGAACCTCAACTACGTCGAGGAGTTCTCCCAGAGAGCCCTCGACCAGCTCGAAGGAGAGCCCGAGCTGTCGAGCGAGATCGTCTGCCGCGCCCTGGGCAAGGTGCTGGCGGAGGACCCGGGCGGCGCAGGCGTGCTTCGGAGCGCCTATCTGGAGAAGGTCCCCGTCTTCGTCCCCGCCTTCACCGACTCCGAGCTGGGCCTCGACCTCGCGACCTGGGCCATGAAGCGCGCCCAGGCCCGCGGGATCGAGGACGCGATGGCCCTCTTGTCGCACATCCCCCGCTACAACCCCTACCTCGACCTGAACAGCTTCGCCCGCTTCGCCCTCGGCGCGCCGCGGCTGGGAATCTTCACGATCGGCGGCGGGGTCCCGCGGAACTGGGCGCAGGAGGTGGGGCCCTACGTCGACATCACGAACCATCGCCTGGGGGTGAGCCTGCCTCCGCCGCGCTACGGGTACGCGGTGCGCATCTGCCCCGAGCCCACGCATTGGGGCGGGCTCTCGGGCTGCACCTACTCCGAGGGCGTGTCCTGGGGCAAGTTCGTTCCCGAGAGCGAGGGCGGACGCTTCGCCGAGGTCTACGCGGACGCGACCACGGTCTGGCCCCTGCTCGTGAAGGGCGTGCTCGAGGAGCTGGGCCGGGGCTGATCCGCCGCCCCGGCCCCTTTGTTCCCGCTACTTCTGCTTCGCGATCACCTTCTCCTTGATCTTCGCGTAGGTGGCCGCGGGGATGATCTTCTTCTGGACCAGCTCGTCCTTCCGCGCGTAGGGCCGGCCGGCGATGATCTTCTTCGAGTAGGCCTCGCCGATCCCCGGCAGGGCGGCCAGCTCCTCCGCGGTCGCGGTGTTGATGTCGACCAGCTCCGCCTTGGCGTCCGTCTTCTTGGCCGCCGTCTTGGTGTCCGCGGCCTTCGTCTTGGTGTCGAGGGGACCCGCCGCCGCGAGAGGCCCCGCCGCGAGCAACGCGGCCGCGACCGCCACCGCCAGCATCGCCCGGATGTGCTTCTTCATGAGTACCTCCAAGGATTACGGAAGTCCTACTCTGGACGCGCTTGAAAGACCGGCTTGCGCCGACTCTTGAGGATATAAGTCCCGTCCGCATGGACCGCGTGCCCAAACCCGCACTCGGCGTCGCTGCCTTCGACCTGGCGCAGGGTCGCGTTCCTCCCGCTGAACACGAAATCGATTCTACAGGTCCAGTCACCCTCTCGACTGACAAAGGTTGCCTTCGCGTCCTTCACGCTCAGCTGCCCTTCGAGCCAGCCCATGTTGTACGTCGGGGCGCCACGCCAGAGTTGAAGCTGGAACCTGGTCGCGCCGCCGTCGTCAACGAGCAGCAGGAGTCCGCCGCCCTTTTCAGGGTCGCCCCGTTCCCACGTCCCCGTGAGGAGCCCGTCGCTGGTCGGCGCGGCGGCGCGCGGGTTCGCCGGCTCCTCGATCCGGTAGAGATGCGTCCGCGTCCGCAGGAAGAGCGCGTTCCCCGCCACCGCGGGGGAAGCCATGAAGCCGTCGTCCAGCTCGTTCTCCGCCAGCACCTTGAACTTGCGGCCGGCCTCGATCACGGTCGTCTTGCCTTCCTCGCTGAAGAAGTAGACGCGCCCCTCCGCCCACACGGGAGAGGCCGAGTAGCTGCCATCCACTCGCGCCGTCCACACCACCTGGCCGGTGCCGGCTTCCAGGCAGCTGGCGACGCCGGTGTCGCCGATCATGAAGATCAGGCCGTCGACCAGGAGCAGCGACGGTTTCTTGGGCACGCTCCGGCTCACCCTCCACACCACATGGGTGGCGGTGACGTCTCCCGTTCCATTGGGCCGCACCGCGAGCAGCTCCCCGGTCGAGAAGCCGCTCGGATAGAACACCATCCCCTGGCCGGCGACGGGCCGAGTGCTCCCCGAGAAGTTGCTCCGCTCTTCGACCCTCCAGATCTCCCTGCCCGTGAGCGGGTCGTAGCCGTAGGTCGCCATCGAGCCGAGGCTGATGAGAATCGGCTTGCCCTCCACCATCACGACGTGGGGAGTCGCGAAGGCCTTGCGGAGGTCTCCCTCCGCCTCCGGCTTTCCATCGGGTCCGACGTCCTTGAAATCGATCGAGCGCTCCGTGCGCCAGACCGTCTTTCCCGTGCGCTTGTCGAGCGCGACCACGAATTGATGGTCGCTCCCGTCGAAATGCATGATCAGGAGGTCGCCGAAGACGATGGGAGAAGAGCCGGCGCCGCGGAAGTGGTTGCATTCGAAGTCGCGGCGCTCCCACAGCACCTTTCCCGTGCCCGTGTCGATGGCGGCGGTTCCCGGCGCCCCGAACGTCGCGTACAGCCGCCCCGGCTCGACCACGGGCGTGGGCGACGCGTACGTGTTGAACGGATGGGCGTACTGCGGCTTGGCGACCTGGAACAACCTCAGGTCGTGGATGATTCGGCCGGTCTCCCGATCGAGGCCGACCGCGAACAGTTGATCGCCGCCCTCGGTCGCGGTGGTGACCCAGACCTGGCTTCCCAGAACCACCGGGGAGGACCAGGCGCGCCCGTGGATCGCGGTCTTCCAGCGGACGTTCTTTCCTTCGCTCCACGACCGGGGAAGGTTGCGGCTGTCGGACACCCCGGTGCCGTCCGCACCGCGAAACTGCGGCCAGTCCGCGTGCAGGGGGAGCGCTGCGGCCAGGGTGGCGGAAGCGAGGAAGGTGAGCTGGCCCTTGATGCGCATCAAGCCTTGCGCGCCGCCTTCCAGGCGCCCCGCGTGAAGTCCGGGAACGCCACCGGCGCGCTGCCCTTCGCCACCGACTCCTCGCTGAGGGGGGCGGGGACGCTCCACGCCGCGCCGTCGTACACGTTCATGTCGGGCACGAGGCCCTCGCGCAGGCACTCGGCGAGACGCCAGCTCATCACGTAGTCCATGCCGCCGTGGCCGCTCTTGCGGGCGACCTTCTTGAGCTGCTTCCAGAGCGGATGCTCGAAGCGCTCCTTCTGGGCCTTGAGGCCCGTCCACTTCTCGCCCCCCGGCTGGCCTTCGAGGAAGAGCCGCGCCGGATAGTCGCGAAAGATCCCCTTCGCCCCCGCGATCAGGTTGATGCGGTCGTAGACCCGGGGGTTGGCCACGCAGTGTTGGAGCATGATGGTGCGCCCGCGGGCGGTCCTGATGAGGCTCGTGTTCACGTCGCCGCAGTCGTACTTCTCCTGCCACTTCGGGTCGCCCGCCGGCACGCGCCGCTTGCGGTAATCCGTGAGGCCGGCCTCCGGCGAGCTCATGGAGACGAGGTAGTCGAAGCGGTCTCCCTCGTGGATCCCCATGTACTGCGCCACCGGCCCCAGGCCGTGGGTCGGATACAGGTTGCCGTTGCGGCCGATGTGCTCGGCCCGCCGCCACAGCCCCTCCGACGCGTTCTCGAAGACGATCGCGCGCAGGTCGTGGTCGTACGCGCACTCCCCGTGGAGCAACTCCCCGAACATCCCCGCCCGCACCATGTTGAGGACGAGCATCTCGTTCCAGCCGTAGCAGCAGTTCTCGAGCATGACGCAGTGCCGGCGCGTCCGCTCCGAGGCCTCGACGAGCTTCCAGCACTCTTCCACCGTCCGGACCGCCGGCACCTCTAGACCCACGTGCTTTCCCGCGTTCATGGCGGCCAGGCTCATGGGCGCGTGCCAGGTCCAGGGGGTCGCGATGTACACGAGGTCGAGGTCGTCGCGCCGGACCAGCTCCTCGAAGTGGTGGTCGCCCTTGGCGTAGCCCTCGGGGCGGCGCTGGCCCGCCTTCTCGACGAGGGATTGCGCCTTCGCGACCTGCTCGGGCACGACGTCGCAGACGGCTTTGATCTCCAGCTTCTCGATGCCCACGAGGTCTCCGAGGTGGCTCAGGCCGCGGCGGCCGCAGCCGATCAAGCCCACCCGCACGATGTCGCGGGCCTCGAACGGCACGCCCATCATGGTCGGGGTCGACAGGGCGGGCGCCGGAGCCTGGGCGCCCAGGCCGAGCCGCGGAAGCCCGAGGGCCGCGGTGGCGGCCCCCGCGACCTGCAAGAGTTCCCGGCGCGAGAGGGAGACGCGTTCGCTCATGCTGTCCTCGCTTTCTCTCTACGGCCCGTCATGGTAGCGCAGGGAGTCACCGCGAGCCACGAGCCTTGCGCCTGCGTCGGGCCAGCCACTAGAATGCGCCGGGCATGGCCAGAAGCTACGACGCGATCGTCATCGGGGGAGGCCACAACGGACTGGTGAGCGCGGCCTACCTGGCCCGCGCCGGCAAGAAGGTGCTCGTGCTCGAGCGCCGCCACGTGCTCGGGGGGGCCGCCGTGACCGAGGAGGTCTTCCCCGGCTTCCGCTTCTCGGTGTGCTCCTACGTGGTGTCGCTGCTCCGCCCGGAGATCATCCGCGAGCTGGAACTGCCGCGGCACGGCCTCGAGATCCTACCCCTCGACGGCACCTTCACCCCCCTGCCGAGCGGCGACTTCCTCTGGCGGATGAACGATCACGCGCGCACCCGCCGCGAGATCTACCGCCACTCGCCCACCGACGCCGAGGCCTACGACGAGTACGCGAAGGCCATGGTCGACATGGCCCGCTTCGTGAAGCCCATCCTCTCCATGGTCCCCCCCGACCCGTTCTCCTTCGACCTCCCCGGCTTCGCGCGCCTCCTGGAGCTGGGCCAGCGCTTCCAGCGGCTCCCCCGCCTGAGCCAGCACCGGCTCCTCCAGCTCATGACCATGAGCGCAGCCGACATGCTCGACCAGTGGTTCGAGACCGACCCCCTCAAGGCGACCATGTCGGCGAGCGGGATCATCGGCACCTTCCTGGGGGTGCGCTCCCCCGGCACCGCCTACGTGCTGCTCCACCACTACATGGGCGAGATCGACGGCGCCTTCCGCTCCTGGGGGTTCTCGCGCGGGGGGACGGGGGCGATCAGCCTCGCCATCGCCGCCGCCGCCCGCGAGGCCGGGGTGGAGATCCGGACCGAGGCTCCGGTCGAGCGGATCAAGTCGAAGAACGGACGGGCCACCGGGGTGGTCCTCCCCGGGGGCGAAGAGATCGGGG
>WNFT01006095.1_pt1 | contig 10605 bp, 6 predicted proteins | sample 5400191 | NCBI WGS metagenome assembly WNFT01 (sample SAMN13153359, study PRJNA577476) | soil metagenome | isolation source: 80 cm saprolite under Madrone tree | place: USA:California | collected 2016-06-14 | reverse complement strand
ATTGACCAGGTGGGGTGTCACAGGGGACATGCTGGAGGACTTTCTCAAAAAGGGTACCAAGAGCGACGCTGGCGTTTGGAGCCCATTCGAGAAAGGCCGACCTGACCTCCTGGCCCTGAGGATGGATGAAATCCGCGAACAAGGCCGACGGGGGTTGATGGGTATCCAGATGACTGCAGTCTGCGTGGAGGCTGCTGTACCGGGGAAGAAGAAGACCGTGAAGACCTATAGGGCGCCCACGCAGGAGGAAACGGATCTTGCAAATGTTGAACTTGAGGTCATCGAAGATGCCTTCGGAAACGTGCCCTACGGTATCCCGGATGAAGCTACACCAAAAGGCGGTGGCAAGCGGGCATCCCGCGCCTTCTCGGTGCAGAACTACGGAATCATGCAGTGGCGGGATGTCTTCACCTCACGCCAATTGCTCGCTGCGGGCGTGTTCCTGAAGCACACACGCGAGGCAATTACTGCCATCCGGCAAACAGACCCAGACAATGCCGAGGCGCTCGCTGTTTACCTCACAGTCATCTTTGGGCGATTCATCGACTATTGCAGTCAGCAGTGTCGCTGGGAGCCCAGTGATGGCGAAGTGAAGAGCACCATGAGCGGCTACAAGCTGCCCATGGTTTGGGACTTCGCCGAGGCGAACCCGTTATCGGAACGTGACCGCTACTACGCCGGCGGCATTCGCGCGGTGAGCGATGCAATCGGGGCGTTCATGCGAGTCTGCGCTAAAGCGTCGGACACGCCAGCGGTCCGGTGCATGAGTAGCCTCACTACAGAGTTGTCGGGGCAAGACCTCTGTTTCACTGGTCCGTCATACTACGATGCTATTCCGTACGCGGACCTGATGAACTTCTTCCGCATCTGGCAGAAGCGGATCCTCGTGGACTTCAGTCCTGAGTTCCGCGAAGTCTTCGAGCGGCCTTCACCCACATGGGACGCGAGCAAAGAGGACGGAGAACTAATCGACGACGATTCGCGCCATGGCGGGGATGCGGAGAAGTCACGGCAGGCATACGAGCACGGCATGGTCAAGGCATTTGCATGCAGCCTCGCCGCGCTCAAGGACGATGGCCGCATGGTTGTGGTCTTTGCCAACAAGGAAGTGGACGCATGGCAGAGCCTCGTTGCAGCGCTGATCAGGTCCGGCGCCATGGTCACGGCCAGTTGGCCGATTCAGACAGAGATGGTCAACAAGGTGAGCCAGAAGCGCGCGAACCTTTCAACCTCAGTCTGGATCGTGTGCCGCAAGCGGGATATCGCCACACAACCAGGGTGGGAAGACCCGGTGCTCGCCAAGATGCGATCGACCCTGTTCGATCCGCGCCTGGAACTCGGGGGCAAAAACATCCTGCGCTACTTCTTCGATCTCAATGTGCGCGGAGCGGACTTCCTCTGGGCCGCTCTGGGACCTGCCCTCGCGGCCTATAGCGAACATCCGTATGTGAAAAAGACGGGTGGCGGTATCCTGGACGTGAAGGACTTCCTGGATGAGGTTCGCAAACTGGTCCTGCACTTCTCCCTAGGGGCACTCAAGGGATTTGATGATCTGCAACGGCAGGCCGGCACGGGCACGGTAGTCCTGGATCCGGTGACGCAGTATTACTTACTGCACCGGGAGGCGTTTGGGTTTGATCCCGTGCTGGCGGGTGTGTGCATCCTCTACGCGAACGCGTGTGGCAAGACCGATCGCGAGTTACAGATGGTCTGGAACATCATCGCGCAGGGAGGCAAGAAGAAGAAAGGGAAGGGCCTACGGCCCTCCGCCCACACAGTGGCGGAGAGACGCGGAGACGCGGAGGCCCGAGAGGAAAAAGAGGACGAGGCCGGCGATATTCGGCATGCCAGCGTGAAAGCGGACAAGTACCGATTGGTGCGCTGGGAGCAACGCGTCGGGGATGAACATCTTGGAGAGAACAGGGGGAATCAGCCCGCGCCGCTTATTGACAAGCTCCACCGGTTGATGCAGCTGCTCCGGCAGAATCGGGGCAACGATGTGCAATCGGCTTATGATGCATGGGGACTGCAAGGCGATCCTGCTTTCCCGCGTCTTCTCCAGGCTGTACGGGAACTGGCACTCGAGTGCCAGCAGGCCGAAGAGCAGCGGTTGGTCGAATCCCTGGCCAGCCAACTCAAGATGAACCGAAGTGTGATCGTCAAGGACGGCGAAGTCCGCGAAATACTCCTTTTCGAGTACGGTGTAGTCACAGATGAGGAAATGTTATGGCCAAGTCTAAACCGTCCGTAATATTCCCCTGGAACAAGGCCTGCACCCTGCGGAAAGAGATTCGCGAGCGCGAGTTGAAACAGGAGGATTTCGCGGTTGACCTGTTCTTGATCGTCAACAAGCCGGCCAGCGGTGGGCCATTCTACTGTGACCCCGACCAGTTCTTCGCGATTACCTATGCCACAGAAAACCTGCGGAAGTTCTGCTCCGGCGCCCTGGCGCGCCTGGCAGGTCGGGCGGACGGCGTCAGCCTGGTAAACATCGCGCAGACCTTTGGCGGCGGCAAAACCCATGCGCTCGGCACATTGTACTACCTCTGCGCACTCGGAGCGAAGCTGCCGCAGCAACATCCCGCCGTGCGTGAGATCCTGGCAGCGTCACAAATACCCACCCCCCCAGCCGCATGCATCGCCGCAGTGTCATTCGACAAAGTAGACTGGAAAGCTGGTGGCCTGGTCAAATCTCCGGACGGTGAAGCTCGACAGTTCCGTATGCCCTGGAACCTCATTGCCTGGCAGTTGCTCGGGAAGCGCGGCATTGAGATCATCCGGCGCGACGAAAACGAACCAGACTACTACGAGCCTCCGGCGCAATCGCTCTGGATGGAACTCCTGGCGGAAGTTGAGAAGGAGGGCATCGGGGCACTCATTCTTTTGGATGAGTTCCTGATGTGGGCGCACAGGGCGGCCTCGCCCGACCCCGACAGTGCCCGGCAGGACAAGGGTCCGGTGTGGTATGACCGGCTCAAGAACTTCTTCCAGACGCTTTCGCAGGCGGTGGCTGGATCAAAGAAGTCCTGCCTGGTTGTGTCGCTCCTTGCCACGGACCCGGCCAAGCAGGACGAGGTGGGAACCGAGATTCTGGCGCGGTGCAATGCGGGATTGAATCGGCAGGCCGACGTGCAGACGCCGGTAGACCGTGGCGATTTTGCGGAACTCCTGCGCCGGCGGATGTTCGAGTCTTTCCCGAAGGGTACGGCGGAGTGCGACAAGTACGTGACGGCCTTCTGGCATCGACTTCAGGCCGCCGAGCCAGCGCGCGCCAGGGTTCCTGACAGTAAGAACGAAATCATGGAAGCATATCCGTTCCATCCTGATTTGCTCAACCGGCTGTTTGGCAAATGGACCGAGTTGCGTCAGTTCCAGCGCACCCGTGGCATTCTGCAGACCTTTTCTATGGCGCTCCGCGAAGCGGCAGGATGGGATGAGTCACCCCTCATCAGCGCACAGGTCTTGCTACCGCGACCCGATGCCAGTGACGAACTCAGTCCGAGTTTAGAGAAGCTGGCGAATGACGCTATGAACTCTGTAGACGAAGTAAACAAGCCTAACTGGCCAGGCAATCTGCGGACCGAGTTGCCCCGAGCCCGCAGAGCACAGCAGAACACGACGCTCACCGGGCGAGAGGTCGAGGCTGCCTGTGCAGCGGCCTTCGTCTTCTCCCAACCCATGGGCGAGCAGGCGGAATTAGGCGACCTGCGCTGGCTCCTCGGTGCGAGCTGCGACGTCCCGGCCATGCTCAACACGGGACTGCTCGAATGGTCCAAGACCTCGTGGTATCTCTCCGAATGCGAGAGCACGGACCCGGCAAGCGGGCTCCCGCGCTACTGGCGCATGGGACCGAAGCCAAACCTCAACCAGATGCATGACACTTATAAGCGAAATGCGCTCAAGAATGCGCGCACGAAATTCGATGATCTGGTCAAGGATTGCCGGCCGCTTCGGGATGGCTGTGTGGAAGAAGGTGTGTCCTTCCACCTGTTGCCGTTAGCTCCGGAGAAGGTGGGGGATGACACCACATTCCGATTGGTGCTGCTGGGAGCGGACTATGCGGGTACGCCGGGCAGCATGCCCAAAGCAAATGCGGTGGAGTTCCTGCGGACGCATGCCTCGCCCACTGATCCGCGGCAGAATCAGAACGTACTACTGGTGGTGATCCCGAGCGCAGCGGGCCTGCTCCAGGCAGAGCAGGAGATTGCTGCGTGGATGGCCTGGGGGGAGATTAAGAACTCGAATGCGTTCAAAGACCTGGAGATGGAGCAGCAGGAAACTGTCAAACGACGCGAACGGGCAGCGCAGAAGGAAGCACTCACCTTTGTCAAGAACGCGTTCGAACTCGTGATCTACGTGGACAGCGCTGGGGATGCTCAGCAGAAAAAGTTCACCATGGGCAACGAAGCCTTGTTTCCGACGCTCGTACGAGAGAAGGATCTCCGCATCTTCCGCGAGAAAATCAACCCCGAAACGCTCCTCCCTGGCGGCCCCTTCAGCAAATGGCCGGCCGGCGACTCCAGCATCAAGGTTAAAGACCTGTATGGCGCGTTTGGTCGGTATCCCGATATGCCAAAGCTGGTCAATCGGCAGGTGATCATCGAGACGATCGAGGAAGCTGTGCGCCGAGGTCTCTTGGCCCTGTGCTATCTGCCGCCGGGCGGTGGGGAAGACTGGTTCTGGCACTGCCCCATCGAGGGAGTTGTGGACTGGGGGGACTTCTCAGAAACGTGGCTGCCTGGAAAGGCCACGATAAACAAAATCTATCCGGCCGCGGTTCTACCGGCGGCGCTGGCAGGATTGTGGCCCGGTGATGACAGCCCGGTGAAGCTTTCGGCCGTGTGTGCGTGGTTCGACGGCACGCATGTGTTCGATGAGATCGTCCAGCCAGGGTATCCGCCGGAGAAAAGGCCAATCCCGAAAGCCGATTATAAACTGGTCCATCAAGCTGTGGCCCAAGCGGTCGCGCGCGGAGAAATCTGGCTCGTCTTCGGGAATGACAGCCTACTTAGCGAGAAGCCGACCGATCTGCAACTTGATCCCGATGCATGTCTCTTGCGTCCACCTGCGCCATTGCGGGCGATGGATCTGCTGCCGGGTGCCCTGGCTGCGGCCTGGAGCGTGAAGCCGGAGACGACGACGGTTGGCAAGCTCTATGCTGAACTCAAGGCCCAGAAGGGCAAGCCATGGCCGACGCGCCAGTTCATCGACGTGCTCAACGAGACGGTCAACCGGGGCATTCTGGTGCGCGCAAGTGGTGGGTCAGAGTTTACATCTGTGCATGCCGACGCGGAACGGGAGTTGCGCGTGCCGGCTGCAAGCGCCAGTCCTCCGCCGTCCACACCGCCGGCCACGGTTGGAGCCAACGAAACGACGGAAGTCACGCTTGACCTTGTGCAATTGCAGGATTTCGTCGAAGAAGGTGCACCAGCACTGACTAAAATGCTGGCCGGTGCTGCACCAGAGTTTGCTGTCAAGATCCGGCTGAAAGGCAAAAAGCCAGCGAATTTGGCAGCAGCGAATGAGGTTTTGAAGAAGATCAACCCGGCCTGGAAGTTCGGAGGTTAGTTAGGCAAAAACCCTATATTCGAAAGTATCCTTTGAGTAATGCCTGAGGCCTAAAGTATCTGAGACCCCGACGGAGGAAGGGGGAATGGTTGATGAGCATACCTCCAGGATCGTCGAACAGCTTACACTCCGGAAATTGGAGTACGTAAGAAGCCTACTGAAGGCTAGCAATCTTCCTCATAGTGGCCCACGTCTCAAAGTCCGGGAACGGTTGCTAGACGCTATTGACAGCAAGTGCATAGCCGTTGCTACCCTGCAGGCGCTTCTCGACGAGTTGGACGCGTGGGGCGATCAGCGTGTCCGCATAGGTCGCCTTGCGGCAGGCATATTGGCGGAGTTCCAGTCTGCAGATGCCATTGCGCACAAGGCGACTGAGGCAGGGATGAGCCATCTTCTACACGGCGAGGTCGATCTTGTTCCCCCGTTAGAACTCACACCAATGAAAATTTTCTATGAGGAGTATGCTGGACGAAAACAATTGCGATTGGTTGCAGCAAAGACTCGACAGCTCATGCTCCCACAGTCCGAGATTCCGGAGCACGTCGATGAACAATATCCGGGCGTGATCTTCAAGCCCTTTAAGGTCGAAACACAAAAGGCACTGGCATTTGCAGAAATCAGTCTTGATAGTGGACTGGCATGGATCAGCACAACATTACTGCGGCAGGGACAAGGATACATCGCCGAATTTGGGGAATTCCTCTCTGTTTTTCGTCCCTTGATTGCGTTGGACGAGGTTAACGTTGTTCCTCTCTATAATGCTACATACCAGCTTCGCCAGTTGTCAGTCAGTGAAGTTCGGCTTGTCGCGAGGCGGACAAGGACATCAGTGGGTGGGGAGATCCACGTCTGCTCCCATAGCGCTCATGCAGACATACGAGCTGATCCTGAACTTGATCAAACCCAGGCGGCTTTGCCGAATGCCCCTGGTTTCCATTGCAACTGCTTCTGGGAACCCGTGAACGGATTAGAAGAGCGTGTGCACACCCACGTGTTTGCCCGCGAAGGGGAAGTTTCCATACTAGGACAAGTCAAGGAGCCCAGTGCAAGGTATGTACTACAAAAGATCCTCCAAATTAATTGAGCAGAATCCACTCGACAAGCAAGCCCTGAAGAGGCTGGATCGCGAACTGGCGCATGCCTACGCTGCTGACGGACACGGATATATTGATGTGCCACTTCTCTGCACGAAGACGAGTCTCTCGAAAGCGGTTGTAGAAAATCTGTTGGAATGCTACGAGTCATCTGGAGTTGTGACCCGCTACATTCAAGCGGTCTGTCCCTGCGGAGAGACGTACGATCCGAGCGAAGCGTCATGTATGGCTTGCGGACGTCGTGTGACTGACGCAAGTCCAAACGGCATTGCCTGTTGTCGTATCGTAATGCAACCGGTTGCTCCTGCTTACGACCTGAATGCCCAGTCAGACACACCGAAAGTGTTCCTCAGCTATCGTCATGCTGACTGTGCAGTCCTCGCTGCCGATATGTATTATTCGTTGCTGGCTGAAGGGCAGTCCGTCTTTTTGGACGATGGTAGGATTGCGGTCGGGGCTGATGCTGAGCAGACCTATTTGAGAGCTGCAAGCCATGCTGAGTATTTCATTGCATTAGTAAGCAAAAACTATTTCCAGAGCGATTTTTGTAAAAGAGAGATTGCGCATGCGGCACGCTGTCGGCGCAGGCTCGTCCGTGTCAATATCCTGCCCGTCCCGCCAGTACCCAGTGATATGCCGTGGATAGATGGACCCAACTGGAATAAGCAACGGGGGAATGCTAATGGCTTGGATCTCGGTCTTGAGGAGTCACTGCTCTCGGCGGTGCGTATATCATCATCAGTAGAGACCATTGCTGACCTGCGAAAGGAAGCGTGTGAGTTTCTCATGGAGCAATTGTCCCCAGGAGAGTTGGAGAGACTCTGGAACCGGTTGCCATGGATGAGGGATTTTAGCCCGGGGAATGCAAGGCATCAGAATATCGGTTCGATTCTCCGGGAGGTGACAACCCAAAGGCTTCCTATGCTGTGTAATGCGCTCGCCCCGTAGACGGGTATGGCTGAGGTACCCGCACATGGTCTGTGCACCATGTGCCATTTTTCTTTACTAACCTCCTTCTAAACTTTGAAATTGTATGGCTCATAAAGTTCTATAAGGTGTTGTCTCCGGGCAGCCCGAAAGACCTGATAGACCTACGATATGTCAATTTGGCGAGGCTTCATTGTGCAGAGGATACGGGGATGCGGGCATGCAGAACAGCATGCGTGCTATCCCGCGAACGCCTTACGGCTTGGCCAAAGCGTACATGTCATCATCATGACGAGGTGAAGCATGTGCTCCCGACAAGGTGCCGCACCTTCTGACCCTGTTCGCGGGACGCGCATGTCTAAATCAGACCACAAGAGATTCGTACACGCGTATCGCCGCCCCTCTCTGGGTAGCGTGCGCTATGCGCACGAAAAGAGGCGGCGACAGGCAACCGTGCGCACAGCGCACGCTACGCGGAGTGTCCCAATGTTGTGTGGCCTGATTTAGGGTATTTGTCGCAGAGAGCTTTTTCGATACATCCTGCTAATCCGTGTGCCGTCCCAGACATAGCAGAGATGCCGCTCTTGGCGGCAGTTACTTAACGCTGGAGGCCGGAACACGGCGGCACACTCTCCGCTAGGATGACGGACACTGTCATAGGCAATTCCCCAGGAGTTTTGTGCTCGAAGCCGTTTCCCCAAGGCTTGTGCAGCGCTATAGTCATCAAGGGCATAGACATCAGGCAGTTCCTGTTGCCTACCGCGGATATCATGCAGTTGCTGGTGCAAATCGGCCAGTAGGACCCGCATATCAAGTTCCATAGGAGGCTCAGACGTCGCTCGCAGGAATTGCTCTCGGTGATACCGTGTTTCAGCAATGGCGGCATCGAGGGTAGACGCGGCGTAGAAAACCCCATAGGTGCCATCGCTGAACCGGCTGCCAGCAAGATTCAGATGCGTGAAGGCTGCCATAATATAGCTGGTTCCACGCCCAGAAATATGGTCCTGCGAGGGCACGAGCTGCAACTCGCCCACTTCTTCCCGTAAGCGGTCATTAGTGAGACTCTCAAGCTCATAAATGGCCTCAAGGTCTGCAGGATCAGCAACGCGCTCGAACAGATCGATAGGGGGAAAACGGCTGGGGATGATACGCCAGCAGGGGAGCCAGGTGACGAGAGTGACCGGAATGTTCATGCCCAACCGCCGCGTTGTGCATCGAGATATTGCCGGACCACATAGAGATCACTGACGTGACCTGAGAGCATCCTATGCAGAGCCGACTGTCCCCCAAAAAGGGGCGCTGCGTTCGGCTTCCGTATCCAGGCATCTGCAGCTTGCTCGTCCTGAAGCAAGATCTGGAGGGCTTTATAGATGCCGAGGATATACGAAATGCGCTCCAAGGCATCCTTTGGCAGGGTGACGTCTGGCGCCCGTTTCCACTTGAAGAAGGTCGAGTGCGAAGTCATCCCGAGGAGTGTTATTTGTTCGTCAACGCTCAGCTTCCACAGCTCAGCAATACGAAAAAACGTGCGTAACGCCGGTGCTGACAAGGTCTTGCGGTCAAGACTACGCGGGCCAGTGCGTGCGGTTCCATGGGTAGTTCGAGCAGTCGAAGACATTGCTCTTCCTCCATATCCATATATAGACTCTTAACGGAGTTTAAGTTATATATGGACTTCCGTCAAGCGTGGTAGACGGTTGTCTCAGGTGGGTAATACTCGGTCATAAACATCTTGTATCGAGAGAGTGCAGGGTATGGAGGCAAGATTTACTGTCTCTTCGAGCGCATGAAAATCCACCAGTAACCACTGCTTGTCGGCTTGTCGAATGTACTGCTCAAGGCGGCATCGATCCTGGGCAATGAGCAGATATTCGGCAAGTGAGTCTCGGAGGCGATAGCCCTGGGCCTTCACACCTCGGTCACGAAATTCTGTTGACTGTGACAGGACTTCAATAACCAGGGTAGGATTGAGAAGCGTATCCAGGTCGCTATCTTCAAACTGCGGTGTGCCACATACCCCGACGACGTCGGGATATATGTAGAGGTCAATCGCTGGCATCTTCACACGCATATCACTGGCGTACACCTCACAGGGTCGCCCACGCAACTGCTGGACGAGACTGGCGACGATATTGGTCACAATGAGGTTATGCTTACGACTCGTGCCAGACATGGCCACAATCGCCCCAGCGATATACTCGCTTTTATACACTGCTTGCTTTTCAAGCGCTAGATACTCCTGGGATGACACGTAGACGTCAGGTTGGATGGCCATGGGATGCTCCACAATGCTTACTACGAAAGCCGAAGGTGGGTTCGGCTTATTCTACCCTCTCTGGAAGGTAGAGTATAGGGCAACTGACCACATTGAGACCACGCGTAGATCCGGCTCGTATTGCACAAACGCGGGCGTTGAGGTTGACCAGCCCTGGCATCTCGTCTATCCTGTGCCATACCCGTTGCGGCGCTCCATTCGTCCAGTATGAGAGAAACTCCTGCGCCAGGGAGGACAATATGGCAGTCAAGGCCTCGCGCGAATTTCAGATCTTTGCTAAACCGATAGGGGCGATCTGTAACCTGGACTGCCACTATTGTTACTATCTGCAAAAGGAGTTGCTCTATCCGCAGACCCAGTCGTTTCGTATGTCCGACGATCTGCTGGAGGAGTATATCGTCCAACAGATCGAGATCGCCCCTGAAGCAGTGATCAGTTTCTTTTGGCACGGCGGCGAGCCTACTATCCTCGGGCTAGACTATTTTCACAAGATTGTCGCACTCCAGCGCAAGCACCAGCCCCCTGACCGGCGCATCACCAACGGCATACAGACGAATGGCGTATCTCTCGATGACGACTGGTGCCGCTTTTTTGCGGCAGAAAATTTTGCGGTCGGGCTCAGCCTCGACGGTCCGCCGGCACTGCACGACGCGTACCGTGTGACCAAGGGCCAGAAGCCTACTCACAAGCAGGTGATGCAGGGTTATCGCCTGTTGCGCCAGCACAAAATCCCGGTCGATA
>WNFT01010091.1_pt1 | contig 10608 bp, 9 predicted proteins | sample 5400191 | NCBI WGS metagenome assembly WNFT01 (sample SAMN13153359, study PRJNA577476) | soil metagenome | isolation source: 80 cm saprolite under Madrone tree | place: USA:California | collected 2016-06-14 | reverse complement strand
TGGGTTGTGAGCGTGAAGCACATCGGTGATTTGTGTTCCGATATCCAGGACCGGGTTCAGTGCATTCATGGCACTTTGGAAGACAATAGAGAGATCACGCCAGCGGAAGGCTCGTAATTGTGCCGGGTTCAGCGCAAGGATATCCACCGAGGCATCATTATTTCTATCTGTTTCACGTCTACCGGGATAATACAACACCTGTCCCTGGGTTACAACTGCTGGCGGCTGGAGCAAGCGTGCGATGGCATAGGCAAGAGTGGATTTTCCACTGCCACTTTCGCCGGCCAGTCCATAGATCTGGCCTCGCTCGATGTTGAGGCTGACATCATCGACAGCATGCACCGTGCCTCTTGCAGATTCATAGTCTACACTGAGATGTTTGATCTCTAGCAAAGTGTTGGTGTGTATCGCAGTGACCATTATGCCTCCACCTTTCTGGCCTGGGCCGATAAATCGGCGGTGGGCGCGGTAAACCGGCCCCTACGTTCCTTGCGCAGCCTTGGATTCGCTAATTCATCGATGCCGAAGTTGATGAACGCCAATCCTGCTCCCAGCAGTGCCACACAGAAGCCGGGGGCCAGGAACCACCACCACGCTCCCAGCAGCAGCGCCTCATTGTTTTGTGCCCAGTAAAACATGGTTCCCCAACTGATGATAGTGACGTCACCGAGACCCAGGAATTCCAGTCCTACCTGTGCCAGGATGGCGTAAATCACAGTGCCAACCAGGCCTGCCGCTATTATCGCGATCTCGTTGGGGAGAATCTCAGAAAAGATGATGCGGAAAGTAGTCTCTCCACTAGCACGGGCCGCCTGTACGAACTCTCGGCGGCGCATCGAGAGGGTCTGGGCACGCAGCACTCGCGCGCCCCAGGCCCAGCCGGTGATGGTGACAATAATGGCAACAGGCAGTGGTCCCCGGAAAGGGAAGTATGCGGCCAGGACAACGGCAAGGGGCAGAGCAGGAACGACGAGGAAGATGTTCATGAAGAGAGAGAGTAAATCATCGACCAGTCCACCAAAATAGCCGGCCGTCAGACCAATGATGACCGAGATGAGCGTTGCCAGGAACCCGGCGACGAATCCGAGCAACAGCGATACTCGTGTGCCGACTATCACCTGGGCAAAGACATCTTGCCCGGTCTGGGTAGTGCCGAGCCAGTGCGCAGCCGATGGTGGTTGAAGGACATCGGGGCTGAAGGCATTGGGATTGTGCTGGATGATGATGGGTCCCAGGATGGCCACCAGGACGAAGAAACCAACGATACCCAGGCCAAAAGCGACCTTGGGGTTGCCAGCAAGCCAATTCGCTGCCGTACGCCAGCGGCTTTCTCGCTGTACTGTGTGTTGGATGTTGTCAACCCTGGTGGTCTCATTTGCAGGTCTGTTATGCTTTGGGAGTACCAGGAGCCGCATTAGCTGTGCGGTTCTCGCTTTTGTTTTCCCTTCATTCAATTGCATATGTTAGCTCCTTTCCTCTCGTACGCGAGGATCCAGTGCGACATAGATCAAGTCGGCCAGGAAGTTAGCTCCCAGCACCGCCACAGCAATGATCAGAAAGATGCCTTGTAACAGGGCGTAGTCGGAGTTCTGGACTGCTTGCAGCAAGGCAAAGCCAATGCCGGGATAGGAGAAGACAATCTCCGTGAGCAATGCACCACCGACGACGAAGCCCAGAGAGAGAGCAAAGCCGGTAATATTCGGCAGGATGGCATTGCGTGCCGCATAGGTCAGCATCACTCGTCGCTCAGGAAGTCCTTTGGCCTGGGCCATCAGCACATAATCTTCACTGAGCGTGGTCATCATCGCGTTACGCATGCCAAGCATCCACCCGGCGATAGAACTGATGACAATGGTAAGGGCCGGTAAAAGAGCATGCTGAACAGCACTCAACATGAAATCGGGAGTCCAGCCTGGCGCGATCGACAAATCGTACCCGCCACTCAGCGGAAACCAGTTGAGGACAAAGCCAAGGAGATAGAGCATGATGAGTGCAAGCCAGAAGTAAGGGATAGCGGAGAGGAAAGTGAGCACCGGTGGTAGCAAGGCATCCAGCCGCGAACCGCGTCTCCAGGCTACAATGATTCCCAACAAAGTACCACTCACGAAACTGATGACGATGGCGGTTCCCACGAGTAAGAGCGTCCAGGGTAGGTCTTGCCCAATGACGGTCGCGACGGGGGTGGGAAAGTAGGTGACTGAGATACCCAGGTTTCCGTGAAGAAGGTTACCAAGATACTCGAAGTATTGCCTCCACAGGCTTGCGTGGCTAACGCCAAAGGCAATCTCCATCGCGTGCTCAGCACGTGGGTCGATGCGTCCCTGAAGTCGAGCTATGAGTACCTGGGCAGGGTTACCCGGGACCAGTCGTGGGATCAGAAAATTGAGAGTGATCGAAGCCCATAGCGCGACCAGGTAAAAGCCAAAGCGGCGTAGCAGGTGACGCATACAGTCTCTCCTTCTCTATTTATGTATATAGTTTCTCGTATGGATGATCTTGTAGAAAGATCATCCATACGAACTAAGAAACGTTTTTATGCCTGGTGCAAGTTCAGCACGACGATCTCTTCGTCGGGATATGCGTATGGTGCTGGCATCGCATACGGATGCTGCTGATCGGGCCAGCCAACGAAGTGAGCTGTGCTGTACTCGTACCAGGTAGCACCGTAGATAAGAGGAATGGTTGGCAATTGCTCGACCATGATCTTCTGGATGCCGGCGATTGCCTCTTGCTGCACCGCCGGGTCGGGTGAACTTGTATACTGCTGAAGCAGCCTATCCGTCGTAGGGTCACTCCAGCGCTCAAAGTTCGAAGTCGCGGGTTGACCGATGGGTGCCGTATTGGTACTGGCCAGCATCGAGTTATACAGGAAGTAAGGCGTGGGGCCAGGACTCGTCCAGGAAATGGCCGTATCAAAAGTGCCCGTCTGCAAGGAACCGTAGTACGCATTGAAGGAAATGGTGTTCACCTTCACATCCATACCAACCGCCTGCAAATTGCTCGCCAGGATCTGGCTGTCAGTCACCCAGTCGGTCCAACCCGACACGACATTGATGTTAAATGCCAATCGCTTGCCACTCTTGTCGACATAGATGCCATCGTTCCCTTTTCTGAAGCCTGCACCTTGCAGCAGGGACGCGACCTTTGCGGTATCTACTGCGAAGGAGGCATTGGCATAGGTTGGCGACAAGAAGTTCTTGTTTGCCGGCAGGACTAATGCCGTGGGATGAGCAGGTGGTTCGTATCCGCCCTCGCCAACATTGTAGAGCTTGTTGCGATCAATAGCTGCGCTGATAGCCTGGCGTACCGCGAGCGTGTTAAAGGGATATTTCGTAAGGTTCAGATAGAGTGTGACGACGTTGTTTGGCGGGAACCAGTAGTGATTGTGTACCGGGTCACGGCTCACGAACGTTTTGTTGACGTTTGGGGTAAACAGCCCCGTCCAGTCCACAGAGCCCTGCGAGAGCAGCAAGTCAGCGCTAGTATTCGAGTTGAAGGAGGGGTAACGTATTTCGTTGATGTATGGCTTACCCGGCTGCCAGAAATGAGGATTACGATCGAAAACATAGAGCTGCGGCGAAAAAGACTTGAGCAAGTAAGGCCCGGTACCGACAGGGTTAGGGTTCGTGTAGGTGACCGGATTGCTCACGTTGGACCAGAGATGCTGCGGAAGGATATACGTCTGTCCTCCCAGGTACCACAGAAGCGGCGACGATGGCTGCTTCAGCGTTACGATGACGGTCTGATCATCAGGAGCCGATACGCCCTTGATAACATTCCAGAGCGAACTGTAATCAACAGCAGGATGATTGTGAATCAGGTTCAGCGTGAAGACAACGTCAGCACTGGTGAAGGGCTTTCCATCCGACCACTTAACGCCTGAACGCAGCTTGAAGGTGATGGTAGTGGCATTATTCGAGAGATGGTAGCTCGACGCGAGCCAGGGTTTTACGCTCCCATCTTCGCGGTTGAAGAAGAGCAGGGTCTCATAGATCAGGCCCTGGGTACCACTCAAGACCGAGCCGCTGGCAAATACGTTAAAGTTGCGGGTGTAGTCCCCGGTGGGACTGGGTGCGACTGTGAGCGTTCCCCCATAATTAGAGTTATTCGAGGCGGAACCACAGGCAGGCAGAAGCGTGGCAAGGACAAGCAATAATGACAACAGAGCAAATACTTTGCCCAAACCATGCCGAAATGGATATGATAACATAGCAAACCTCCTGGCATTGGACTAAACGAATAATTCGATGCTCGACAAGAGCAGCAATCATTCAAAGCGATCTAAAGTACGAAAATACGGACGTATACTTCGACGCAGTTACAATAGCCAACGAGACAGCCCTACGTCCTGACATCAGGATGTCGAACTACTAGTAGAGGGTGAATTGTCTGTTCTCAAAACAAGGTACCCTCAAGAGACACGTACATTTATTGCCTCCAGTCCTCCCCTATCCATTCTGTCCTATTGCGAAGGCTAGTCGAGCTCAAGCGGCGTTGCCGATCCGCTCTGCTGAGTGCGGAGCACTAGCCGCGAACGAGCGGCGTTGCAGAGCGGAATAAGCCCAGGCAGAACGGATAGGTGCCAAGGTACTCAATGAGGCTGAGGCGCACTACAAGATGAACGCAATACGAGATTGGTAGCTAATTGGATGCGAGTAGGCTCGCTCGGCTTGACCGATGAGAAGGAAGCATATGTTTGCAAGGAATCCGGATACCAGTCCTGATTCACCGGACGAGGCGACTCCAGCAAGGACAGGAGCAACTCGATGGCGCGCTGTCCTATTGAATGGAATGGCTGTCGTACAGTGGTGAGGGCCGGACGCGTATGGGCGGAGAGCGGAATATCATCGAAACCAATGAGTGAGAGGTCCTCCGGTACTCGTAAACCGTACTCCTGGGCGGCTGCCAGCACACCGTAGGCCATCAGATCATTGGCTGCGAAAATAGCGGTGGGCCGCTCTTCCATAGAGAGAAGCTCGCTGGCACAACAACGTCCTCCCTGGGGCATAAAATCTCCTTCCATCACGAGCGTTGAATCAAGGGTTATGCCAGCCTCATTCAATGCCTCACAGTAGCCCTGATAACGTTCATGTGAAACAAGGAACTTCGACGGTCCTTTAATGTATGCAATACGTCGATGGCCCATGCGAAGCAGATAACGTGTAGCAGCGTAGCTGCCCCTACGGTTGCCGGCACCCACCCACGGGATACTCGTCGGTTTAGCCTGGTCGTCGATCATCACGATAGGAAATCCCTGCTCATACAACCTGGTGAGGTGTTCAGCCGATTGGCCAGGAAATATGGCGAGCAGACCCGCCGCCAGTTTTGTAGCCAGGATGCGGTCAATTACATCGCGCTGATCCTTTTCAGTACGATCTTCCTCGTGCGTGATGCTATAGAGTAGAAGTTCATACGGGGAATGTTCAACAACCTCAGACACACCGCGCATAATCTCTGGGATCGATGGCCACGTCAACGAGGGTATCAGAATACCAATCACCCGGCTGCGACCACCAGCCAACCTGGACGCGGTGATGCTGGGCACGAATGCCCATTCTTCCATGAGACGTAAGATCCGCTCACGTGTGGCAGGGTTCACATCTGGTTTCTTGTTCAAGACCCGTGAGACGGTAGCCTTGGAGACGCCAGCTAAACGAGCGATGTCACGTATCGTCATTTTCTCTACCATAATTATTCCTCTTGCAGGGCCATTGCTTGCAACCCTACTTGACTCGACTTTTGAGTGAGTTATGAGAGCGGTCGCGTGATCGATATCGGTATCGGTTACGGTCAACAAGAAATTTACGTTCCTAGCATACCTGTTTTTCTTGCTGATTTACCAGAGAAACGCCTACCAGGATCAAGACGAGCATCTCATGGTTGTGAGGATATCAGGAAAAGCTCTGGTTTGACGAACCGCTTCATAAAGAAGAGGAGCAGCATTTCGAACAGAAAAATGAGCAAAAAAGCTGATCCAAGAACTATATCCGCTCTATACCCGGTGGGCAATAGCATTCTGGTACGTCTTGTACTACACTTCTGCTCAAGAGGAGTCGCTGTTCGATGTGAGCAATGGTTTTCTGCAGGCTACTCCTCGTTCCTGAGTAAAGTAGGAGGTAGAAGGTGAGTTTCACAACAACTCAACAAACCAGTCGAAATTATTGGCTCGTGCTGCTGGTGCGTGGCATTCTTGCGATACTCTTTGGTATTGTCGCCCTTGTCTGGCCTGGTTGGACTATCCTTGCCCTCATCTACGTATTCGGTGCCTATGCACTTATTGATGGCGTGATGGCGTTGGTTAACGCGATTCAAGATCGTAGTACTTCTTCGGAATACTGGTGGCTGGTGCTGATTCGTGGCATAATCGGCATCATTATTGGCCTGCTGGTCTTTTTCTGGCCTGGCTTGACGGCTCTTGTGCTGTTCACCCTCATTGGCATCTGGGCAGTCGTCATAGGTATTTTCGAGCTTCTTGCTGCTTTTGTACTTCCAGGTGACCTTAGACTGGAGTGGACGTTTGTGCTTGGTGGGATCCTCTCAATAATCCTGGGAGTAATCTTTATCCGGCATCCTGTAGTTGCTATGTTGTCGCTTGTTTGGGTCCTGGGCATTTTTGCTCTTGCGTACGGCCTGGTGCAGATTGTGCATGCCTTCCGGTCCAGATCGCTCGCTACCACCTGATCTCGTCAGATGAAGGAAGAAGCGAAGGGCTACCTAGAGTAACTTGTCCGATCTTTGTGGATGAGTGGGTATGACGGTGAAAGGACTCATATTTGAGGACCTTTGACCGTGATAAATCACAGTTATTCGAATGGTATAGGTACCAGGCGGCGCGTCATTTGGCACGGCTGCGGGCGAATAATAGCCCGAGAGGCCGGGAGCAACGGAGGCATCTTGTTTCCAGGAAAAGATCTGGCGTGGTCCTGTGGCCTCAAAAACGAAAGTTGCTGTGACTGTAGTATTACTTGAGTTCTTAACGATCACGGTGTACTGGATGGCGTCCCCGTGGACGAAGTTGTTTTTGTTCTGGCCATTGCCATCTCTCGTCCAGACCCGCTCAACAGTTACTGCTGGAGTAGTGGTTGCCTGCGCAAAAGCTGTGTGGGTAGGTAGCATGGAGGACAGTAACATCGCCACAAACAGCAGACAAGATATTGTAATGGCAAGACCCGGCCAGAATAAAGAGCGAAACATTCTGTTCCTCCTTCTCCTATTGTCCTGCCTGAGTGCGTCATATTTTATATTGCACTAGATATCCCATGTTGGAGAGCCAAGCAACAACTCTTCCTGAGCAGGAGTGTAATACAAGACGCCTGAGAAATCTATTGCCTATAGGGTATAGAAAGGATATAGTTCTTGGAAATCAGCCTCATGTCGTCCTGCCTGTTCTAAGCAGATTGAAAAAACCTTTTCACGCAGCTTGTTCATGAAAGGACATGATGATGAACATACACATGAATACGAAAAAACATAGTGAAATGGCAGCGCACATGGAGACGATCACGATTGATATAGAGAGACTTGTTGGCTATGGCTTTACCTCTGAGGAAATTGTTTCACTGCTCTGGCTCCAAAAGTGGTACCAAGCGGGGGGCAGTGACCGCATGGAAGTAGTGCGCCACTGGGAGTTCCTCCAATTCCTCGTTCTCAATGGCAAGCTGGACGTGTAATACCTATCTGAATGTAAGTGGATATGGATTGTGCCTGTATTTGCAGCTAGTATAATGTGACGGTAGAGAATTCATGTGTATCCTCCTGGTCATAAATCCTCTCGTAGCTCATCCCTCCAGGTTACAAGGCTCTCATTTCAATAGGAGAAATCCTGCAAGATCAATATTACTGCAGTGTCAGTAAACACACCTCGGTGTCCTTGTAACACTTCCCGTTCATGACGATGCCCATGGCGCTTTCATGACGCGCTCTTGTCATACTAGGAGAAGAGATGGCGATGTGCAGCCGGTCGTAGAAGGAGCGATGGGGCTCTCAAGACATGAGTGAGATCTCGTGGAGCGCGTCGGCGCAGGCTGGCACGGACTACACCCTCAGCTGACGGTTCCGGGGTGGACAGACAGCATGGTAGCCCACCTGGAACTGTGGGTAAAGGAATCACGAGAAAGGTTGAATCATGTTACATCGCACTGCGTTGGGACCTTTACAGAAGCGTTTCCAACCTTTGATCTTGCATATGCTGCGCGCCCCGATCATGTGGGTATGCCTGGTGGTGGTGCTGGCAATACCCACATTCATTCTGGTAACCAATCGGGCTGTACCGGCCAACACTCCTACTCCTGCTGATCTGTTCATGCAATCGGTGGTCAAGCGCGATGCTGCCCTGGGCTGGCACCAGCTCTGTTCATCTGTGCAATCGCGGAGGCTAGGGAGGGTTTGACGCTCGCCGTCGACTATATCGGGGCTCACGCGCAACCGCAAGGTGGACAGATTCGCCTGTACGTAGTCACGGCACATCGACCCGATGGCTGGGTTGGGCAGAGGACGTACATCGTGTACACGCAGGCTAGTGGCTGTGTCGAGGACGTCAAGAGTTCCTAGCTCCTGGCCAGTAGATATTCAGCCGTCTGGAAGGTAACTGCCACCCATTTCTGCAGTAACTCGACATTCATAGCAAGCTGTTCTCTGCTCAAGAGATAGCCCATGATGAAACTTTGACGGAATATAACCTGAGAGTACTTCAGGAATGCTTCCGTGCAAACTTACGGGGTGTAGCTTTCCTGCGCCCACCTTTTCCATAACGATGACGCCGTTTCTTTGAAATAGAAAGGGAAAGCTCCTTAACTGACTCTGTGAGAGCAGGGCTCCGTGAGTGAGCATCTAAAGCGATGGCAAACCTGGATTACGATGACATCCCTACTCATGTACGCAGTACTAAAGGAGAAAGAAGAGAAACTTCCCTGGCGGGACCGGGCCAGCATGACCCGAGGTCGTTCGCCACACGATGTTCGCCTGTGCTCCCAGTCCGCGTGCGGAAGCTCACGCACCACGCCTGCGCCACGCTTACCAGGTTGAGCAAATTTCTGGTGGTAGGGGTGACAGGAATGCTGGTCAACAGCCTGGCGCTGTTCCTCCTCTTCCAGTGGGTGCGTCTGCCTCTGGTGATGGCCTCGGTCCTATCGACAGAGATAGCGATCGTCAACAACTTTTGTTGGAATGACCGCTGGACGTTTGGACGCACGCATCTCTCTTTGAAGAATCGCTTCGCCCTGTTCAACCTGGTATCACTGGCCGGCCTGGTCATCACCGCAGGCACACTATGGCTCCTGGTGCGTCACCTTGGATTCTACTACCTGACGGCGAATCTACTGGGTATCGCTTTGGCAACGGCCTGGAACTTTGTCGCGAACTCGCTGTGGACCTGGGGAGGTGCTCGATGAATTTCGGCAATGCCATACTCGCCATGTTCACGCAACTTATGCTCTACTGTGCGATGGCACTGTCCATTATTCTGACCATTCAGTCGGTCTATACGCTCTATATCATGCTCTATACGTGGGATCGACCAGAGGCATCCAAGATGGCGAAGGCACCTGCGCGCTTTCTGCCTCCCAGGAGGTCTTTCACCGTGATGCTGCCTGCCCGTCACGAAGAGGAGGTCATCCAGATGACCATCGACCGGGTCGTGCGTGCCAACTATCCCCTGTCCTTGTTGGAGGTGGTGGTGATTTGCTCGATCGACGACACCGGAACGATCGCCAAGGCCCAACAGAAGATCGCGCAGTTGCGTCGTCAGGGAATCGGGAACGTGCGCGTGCTCGCCTTCAAGAACCGACCCATCAACAAGCCTCACGGCCTCAACGTAGGCCTGCGGAGCACCCGCAACGAGGCGGTGGCCATTTTTGATGCCGAGGATGACATCCACCCCGAAATCTTCAATGTGATCAACACGGTGCTGCTCAACGAGGAGGTGTCGGTTGTGCAGGGTGGCGTGCAGTTGATGAATTACCAGTCCAAGTGGTACTCGGTCCTCAATGTACTGGAATACTTCTTCTGGTTCAAGAGCCGGCTACACTACCATGCCCGGTTGGGTATGACGCCGCTAGGGGGCAACACGGTATTCTTCACCCGGGAGGTGCTCCAGCGTGTGGGCGGCTGGGACGAGCAAGATCTGACAGAGGATGCCGATATTGGCATCCGCATTAGTCTGCTGGGTGAGCAAATGCGCGTCATCTATGACGACCGCTACGTCACCCGCGAGGAGACTCCCCCCACACTGGGCCAATTCATCAAGCAGCGCACACGCTGGAGCCAGGGGTTCTTGCAGACGCTGCTCAAGGGCGATTGGAGGCATTTGCCCAGGCTGAAGCAGCGGATACTGGCGATTTACACGTTGGGGTTCCCCGCCGTGCAAGCTGTGCTTGGGCTCTACATCCTGGCTTCAGTAATCATGATGTTCACATTTAAGGTCCCGGTGCTCGTGGCTCTCCTGCTGGACCTGCCGTTCTATCTGCTGGCGGCCCACTTCATCCTCAACGTCATCGGGCTCTACGAGTTCACCGATGCACATGGGCTGAAGCCGACCTGGAAGACCCCGCTGGTGATGGCCCTGGGCTATCTGCCCTATCAATGGGTCCTGGCGTATGCCTCTGTACGCGC
>WNFT01008616.1_pt1 | contig 10609 bp, 10 predicted proteins | sample 5400191 | NCBI WGS metagenome assembly WNFT01 (sample SAMN13153359, study PRJNA577476) | soil metagenome | isolation source: 80 cm saprolite under Madrone tree | place: USA:California | collected 2016-06-14 | reverse complement strand
AAGGCCCCCGAGCTCGCCGCTGTGCTGGCTAAGAGTCCGCGCCGCATCCAGCTCAATTTACTGCGTACGCTCTCTGCGGATCAACTCGTCGAAGCGCTCAACGAAGGTCTTGCCGAGAACAATACCACCGCCGAGCTCGCCGCGGTCAAGCCGCAGGTCGATCAGCTGGCGACGATCATGAAGTCGTTCAAGGAGGTCAAGGAGAAGGATGTCATCACGCTCGACTTCGTGGACGGTGCAACGCGGATCGGATTGAACGGCGAAGCCAAGGGAAGCATCGGTGGTGACGCGTTCAATCAAGCGCTGACCAAAGTCTGGCTTGGCGAGAAGCCGGTTCAGGCGGATCTGAAGAAGTCGCTTCTGGGCGTTTAGCGCCGCCGCCCGGCGTTTGCTGCATGCCCGAATTCTGGACCTCCTGCGGCTATCGTCTGCTCAAAGCCGATTCCGACGGCACGCTCGTCGTCACCGACGAATTCCTGCAAAGTTTTCTCCTACGTCCCGAGCTCGTGCCGGTGCTCGAATCCTGCGCCGCGGAGCACGCCCTCCACGATCGCCTTCTCGCGCAACCTCGAGCCGACGTGACCGAAACTGATTTGAGCGCGATCACGGATCCGGATGCGCGCGAAAACTATCGGGTGTGGCTCCGCTTTCGCGATCGCCTGGCTGGCGCCGCGACCCTCGAACAGGCTTACGTGGGTCTGTTCGCGGGCGCCGGGGTGAACGTGCCTCCCTTGTTCGTGCATCAGCTGACTCAAATACTCCTGCGCCATGTGCTGGGTGACGAAGCCGACCCGTTCGAGGCGCGCTGCGCGGAGATGCTGTTTCGGACGCAGAAGATCAGCGTTCTCGACGACGGCGCGGTGATGGCCGCGGACGAGCGCTCGGTCGAGCTGTACGCGACTGCCGCGGGGTTCGGCAGTCTGGGCGAATTGCTGAAGAAGAGTCAAACGCCGGCGCGAACTGTCGACCTCGACGTGCTGTCGCAAGAGAATGCGCTCGGTTACTGGGAGCGCGACGAACGTTTCGATCTGGCGATCAGCCTCAATCGCGGCCAACCGTCGCTCTCCGCGCTCTCCCGCGTGCTGGAACGCTGGATCGCGCATTTTCTGTCGGTTGAGGTATCGATCACGCCGCAACGCGAAATCGAGGACGCGCGCTGGGTCTGGCACGTGGGGCTGGACGCGGAGGCGAGCGGTATGCTGAACGACCTTTACAATCGCGTCGAGGTCAGCGACGAGCGCTTGGAGCGCTTGCTCTGTCTGTTCGAGCTTCGATTTGCCAATCCGGCAGACATGCGTCCGGCCCTCGCCGGGCGGCCGGTCTATCTCGCGATGGCGATGGATCGCGACCAACGGCTCCGACTCAAGCCGCAAAATTTGCTTCTCAACCTGCCGATCGCCAAGCAACAATGAAAACGAGTCTTCTCACCATCTGCCGGTGGTCGATCCGTGGCTTGCCGCCGCGCTTTGCGGCGCTCGCGCCGAGGATTCCACTCCGGCCCGCGGGGTGGTTCGCTTTCGCTCTGGCTCTGGCTTCGGGTCTGAGGCCTGTGCTGGCGCAGACACCTGCTGCAACTGCTCAGGATCCGGCGGCCGCCAACGCGTCCGCTGCTCCCGCCAATACGGCCGCCCCTGCCAGCCCGGCATCAACACTGGAGCCGTTCGGATGGCTGCACGGCTGCTGGGACGGCAAGGTCAATCAGCGCGATTTTCGGGAGGAGTGGCTCCCGCTGCGCGGCGACATGATGATCGGCGTCAGCCAGACCGTGTCGCAAGGCAAGACCCAGGATTTCGAATATCTGCGGCTGGAGTTGAGACCGGAAGGCATTTTCTACGTGGCCGTGCCTTCAGGCAAAAAGGAGACATCGTTTCGCCTCTCGGGCAGGACGCGCGACGGCGAAAACGAAATCTTCACCTTCGAGAACGCGGTCGATGAGTTTCCTCAGCGAATCATCTATCGCCGGGGCAGCGAGGGGTGGCTTTATGCGCACGTCGAAGGCAACCTCAACGGCGCGCCGCGGAGCGTGATCTATCCCATGCGACGCGTCGATTGCGCGAGCGGAGAGCTCATCCGCCAATGACCGAACCGAGCGCCGCTTTGCTCCGTTTGCAGAAGCTGCTCGACGGCGGCAAGGATAGCGCGTTGCTTCGCTTTGGGCTCGGTTTGGAGTATCTGCGCGGCGGCGACCCCGGCATGGCGATCACACACCTGCAACGGGCGGTCACATTCGACCCCACGTACTCCGCAGCGTGGAAGATGCTGGGTAAGGCGCTTGCCGAGGCGGGGCGCGACCAGGAGGCGCTAAGCGCGTATCGCGACGGCATTGCCGCAGCCGCAAACAAAGGCGACAAACAGGCGATGAAAGAGATGGAGGTCTTCGCCAAGCGGCTTGCAAAGCCGATACCTCCAGCGTAGAGTTTTCTCATGCTGCATCGCAGCACGCACCGCCACCCCACAATTCTCATCCCCTTTCGCGCACTCTCCGTTGCCGCTTGTCGCGAAAGCGTCCACTAAGCCGTCAGAACGTTCGCATCCGCCGTGATCAGATACGAACAAGTACGCGAGTGGGTCATCGGCGCACCACTCGATCCATTAAGTCAGAGCACGCGCCAGCACATCGCGCTGGCGGCTTTTATCGCCTGGGTCGGTTTGGGCGCGGACGGACTTTCCTCTTCGGCCTACGGTCCGGAAGAGGCGTTCAAGGCGCTCGGCGAGCACGCCCACCTCGGGCTGTACATGGCGCTCGCGACCGCGGCGACGGTGTTCATTATTTCGCTCGCCTACAACCAGGTTATCGAGTTGTTTCCGACCGGCGGCGGCGGGTATCGCGTGGCGACCAGTCTCATCGGCCCGCGCGCGGGATTGGTCTCCGGCGCGGCGCTGATTGTCGACTATGTCCTCACTATCGCGATATCGATTGCCAGCGGCGTCGATGCCCTGTTCAGCCTGCTGCCACCGGCGGCGGGCGATTTCAAGCTCGGCACCGAGTTGGTGCTGGTCGTCGTGCTGCTGGTGATGAACATGCGCGGCATGAAGGAGTCGATCCGCATCCTGCTGCCCATTTTTCTCGGGTTCTTCATCACTCACACGTTCCTGATCGGCTACGGCATTCTGGGCCATTCGCACGGGCTCGCCCTCGTCGTGCCGAACGCGCTTGCGGAAACCAGCAAGCTCGCGCACGACATCGGCTGGGTCGCAGCGCTGTCGTTGTTCCTGCGCGCGTATTCGCTGGGTGGGGGAACGTACACGGGAATCGAAGCGGTATCGAACAACGTGCAGACCTTGCGCGAGCCCGTGGTGCGCACCGGCAAGCTCACCATGTTCTACATGGCCGCCTCGCTCGCCTTTACCGCCGCCGGCATCATCCTGCTGTATTTGCTGTGGAACGCGCAGCCGGTCGAGGGGCAGACGCTCAACGCCGTTGTCTTTGGCTCGATCATCGAGAGCTTCGGTCTGCCCGCCGGCTTCAATCAGGTCTCCCTGTCGCTGGTGCTGTTCTTTGAAGCGGGCCTGCTGTTCGTTGCCGCGAACACCGGTTTCCTCGGCGGGCCCTCCGTCCTGTCCAATATGGCCGACGATTCGTGGCTGCCGCATCAGTTCCGCCATTTGTCGACGCGGCTCGTGACCCAGAACGGCATCGTGATCATGGGGCTTGCCGCCTTGGTGATCCTGCTCTGGAGCCGCGGCAAAGTCGATCTGCTGGTGGTGCTGTATTCGATCAACGTATTTCTCACTTTTTCGCTGTCGCTGCTCGGACTGTGCATTTACTGGTGGCGTGCGCGCGCAACCGATCGCCGCTGGCTTTTCCGCTTTTCGCTGTCCGCGGTGGGCTTGGTCGTGACCTCGGGCATTCTCGCGGTTACCACCATCGAGAAGTTCGGCGAGGGCGGCTGGGTTACAGTCGTCATCACTTCGGTGGTGATCGCCTTGTGTCTCGCCGTTCACCGCCATTACGACTGGGTGAAGGCCCGGCTCAAGGAAGTCGACGAGATATTCACCGCCGCGCAATGTCCGAAGCGGGCCGACCCCCCGCCACTCGACCCGGAAGCGCCGACGGCGGTGTTCATCGTCGGTTCGAGCCGCGGCGGCGGAATCCACACGGTGTTATGGGTTCAGCGCTTGTTTCCGAATCACTTCCGCAATTTCGTTTTTATCAGCGCCAAGGCGGTCGACAGGCAAAGCTATGGTGGCCCCGAGCAGCTGGAGTGTCTGAGAACGGCGTTGGACAAGGCGCTGGCGTTTTACGTTGATTATTGCCACGCCAACGATCTCGCGGCGACGGCGCGGTTTTCACTGGGAACCGACAGGGTCGATGAGCTGGTCAAGCTCGCCGAGGAGATTCAGCGCGAATATCCGAACTGCGTGTTCTTTACCAGCAAGCTCGTATTCCGCAACGAAAACTGGGTGACGCGACTGCTGCACAATCAGACCGCGCTGGCCTTGCAGCGAAGACTGCATTTGAACGGAATGCAGATGGTGATTCTGCCGATGCAGCTTTGACGCGGTTGCCGCCGCGTACACTTGGGCGCGGTTGCGGATTCTTAGCGAACCGCCTCGACGCCAAGGTTGGCTAGCTCGTCGGCTCGATGGTTGCCCGGCGTCTCGGCATGCCCTTTCACCCAGTGCCAGACAATGTCATGCTGCGCGGCTGCATCATCGAGCGCCCGCCACAAATCCGCGTTCTTTACCGCCTTACGGGCGCTGGTTTTCCAGCCATTGCTCTTCCAGGTGTGAATCCATCGCTCGATACCCTGTTTCACGTATTGCGAATCGGTGTAGATCTCGACCGGACATCGCCGCTTGAGGCTCTCCAGCGCGCGGATCACCGCGGTGAGCTCCATCCGATTGTTGGTCGAGTGCGCTTCGCCACCGAAAAGCTCGCGCGTCTTGCCCTTGTACTGCAGCAGCGCGCCCCAGCCTCCTGGTCCCGGATTTCCTTTGCAAGCGCCGTCGGTGTAGACGATCACTGGCGCGCTCATGCGCGGCAGCTCATTCGGCAGGCTCGGTGACGAGCTCCCTTGCCTGCCGCGCCGCCGGCGCCAATGCCTTTTTTCGCACCCGTCGGGCCCAGGTTGGCGTAATCACGCGCATGCCCAGCACCCGCTTGGTCGCCCGCAGGAAATAGACTCCGCCGGCAACGGGCCACCAGCGATCGCCCGCTTTTTCAAAGAAGCTGAACCGCTTGAGCCACTTCTCCTGTTTGAACGGCGGCACATAACAATCGAGCCTGCCGCCGGCGACCTCGAATCCCAGCAGCGCAAGCCAGTCCTTGAGGCGATAAAGCGTGATGAAGTTGCCATTCCACGGCATAGCCTGCTCGCGGCCGAAATAACGCTTGCCGCAGAACAGGCTGAAGGGATTGAAACCGGCGATCAGGAGCTGTCCTTCTGGCCGCATCACTCGATAGATCTCGCGCAGCAATTGGTGCGGCTCGTCGGTGAACTCGAGCGCGTGGGGTAATACGATAAGATCGGTGCTGTTCTCGGCGAACGGCAGCCAGTGCGGGTCGGCGAGCACCTGCGCGGGCTCCTCGAGGTCGACACTGCAGCGGGTGCTGATACGTGACGAGCGCAGAAACGGGCTCTCGGGCAGCCCTATCTGGAGAGCCTGATAGCCGAAGATGTCCGCAAGCGTTTGATCGAAATACGCCTGTTCGCGGGACTGCAAATAAGCCCCCAGCGGGGTCGCGAGCCACGCGGCCAGCGTGCCGGTTGACAGGACGCTTGCCTCTATCGAAGATTCCGCCATGCCGACAATTATCCCCATCCCTGCGTTTGCCGACAACTACATCTGGCTTATGCTGCACGATGGCAAGGGCGCGGTCGTCGATCCGGGCGACGCAGCGCCGGTCATCGAATACCTGGAGCGTGAAGGCATCGAGCTTTGCGCGATCGTCAACACGCATCATCACGGTGACCACGTCGGAGGCAACCGGGGCCTGCTGGCGCGCTGGCCGGTGCCGGTATTCGGGCCCGCGCGCGAACAGATTCCCGGACGCACGCACGCGCTCGGCGAGGGCGACACATTTACGCTGCCGGGAATCGGCCTCGAGTTATCGGTGCTCGACGTACCGGGACACACTTCCGGGCACATCGCGTGCGTTGGCAAGGAAGTCGTGTTCTGCGGTGACACTTTGTTTGCCGCCGGCTGCGGACGGCTGTTCGAGGGAACTCCCGCGCAGATGGTGACATCGCTCGACAAGCTCGCGGCGCTTCCTCCTGGCACTCGCATCTATTGCGGGCACGAGTACACGGTTTCGAACCTTCGCTTCGCGCTCGCAGTTGAGCCGCAAAGCGCGGCATTGCGAGCACGTCTGGAGCGCGAGCAGGCCAAGCGCAACCGGGGCGAGCCGACGCTGCCGTCGAGCGTCGGCGAGGAGCGCTCGACCAATCCATTTTTGCGTACGTCCGAGGCCGAGGTTTGCGCCGCGGCGGCGCGCCATGCCGGGCGCGATCTGCCGGATCGCGTGGCCGTGTTCGCGGAGCTTCGCGCCTGGAAAAACGCATTCTGACGAAGTTCAGTGGCCGAGCGCCATCTGCCGGATCGCGGCCATATCAGCCGGATCGCGGCCATATCGGCCGGAGCTTAGCACCTGGAAGAGCGCGTTCCGACGCAGGCGAGTGCCTCAAATCCATCGATTCCGGCGCGATTCGGCCCTCGGCGTAATCGTATTGGCCCGCTTCGTGCCTAAAAGACCGGAGGCGGTCATTGCTTGACGCGCCGCGCCACTGACCCCTAAGATCATGACAATGTCGTTTTTCTTGAAGGCGTATTTGACACCCGCTCAGACATCCCGGATTGCCGCTGCCCTTGTGACGCTTGCGCTGGCTGCCTGTGCGAGCTTTCCGGCGAGTCCTCCGCAGACGGTGCCCGCGCCCTCATCGGCACCAGCACCAGCTCTAGCGCCGGAGCCCGTGGCTGTTCCTGCTCCGCCGCCCGTTGTCACCTTTCCGGCCGAGGATGAGTTGCCCGCCATGCACGCAACCGGTGGCGACCCTGATTCGGTCACTAATGTCACATTGCAATTGCGCTCCGAGTACGGCGATCTTTGGGAAAGAATCCGCCGCGGCTTCACCTTGGCCGACCTCGATACGCCTCAAGTGAAGCAGGCTGAAGAGTGGTACGCGTCGCGTCCCGATTACATGGCGCGCATGATTGAGCGCAGCCGCCGCTACCTTTACTACATCGTCACCGAGGTCGAAAAGCGCGGCATGCCTCTCGAGGCTGCTCTGCTGCCTATGATCGAGAGCGCATACAACCCGATGGCGTATTCGAGCGGCCGCGCTTCGGGCATCTGGCAGTTCATCCCCTCGACCGGCAAGTCCTTCGGCATGAAGCAGACATGGTGGATGGACGAGCGCAGGGACGTGGTTGCCGCCACCGGCGGGGCGCTCGATTATCTGCAAAAGCTTTATGCGGAATTCGACGATTGGTATCTCGCGCTCGCCGCGTATAACTGGGGCGAGGGCTCCGTGCGACGCGCCATCGCCACCAACCAGAAACGCGGCTTGCCAACCGATTATCTGAGCCTGTCGATGCCGGCGGAAACGCGCAATTACGTGCCCAAGCTGCAAGCGGTCAAGAACATCGTCCGCGACCCTGAGGCGTACAACCTCGAGCTTGCCCACATTCCGGAGGCGCCGTACTTCACGGTGGTGCGAACGACCCGGAAGATGGACGTCAAGATCGCCGCCGAACTGGCGGAGATGCCGCTGGACGAGTTCCTTTCACTCAACCCGCAGCACAACAGGCCGGTCATCGCGGGCGCCGACGAGACGACGATCCTGTTGCCTTACGACAAGGCAGAGCTCTTCGCATCCAAGCTCGCGCTCTCCCATCAGCCAATGGTCACCTGGCAGGCCTACAAAACCAAACCCAACGAGACCTTGCCGCAGCTCGCCGCGCGCTTCGGCCTTTCGCTGGAAACGCTGCGCACCGTCAACGGCATCGGCGCACGGGCCAGCGTACCCGTCGGTCACGCGCTGTTGGTGCCGACGCAGGCGCCCAGCGACGCTACGATGGCAAGCCTCCAGAACGCGGTCTTCACAACCGTGCCGAGCGGACGGACGCTCTACCACCGGGTTCGCAACGGAGAAACACTGTCGTCGATCGCCTCGCGCTACGCAGTGACCGCGCAGGACTTGAAGCAGTGGAATTCCGGAATGAACCCAAAAATGGTCGCCGGCCAGCGCCTGCGGGTCATCAGCGATGTTGCTTCGCCGGGAACGAGATCGAAGCAAAGAAAGACCACGTCAGTTCGGCCTGCACATGCGGTCAGCAAGAAGGCCGCATCGCCGAAGACGGCCGCGGTCAAGGGACAGCTGCTGCCAGTCAAGCACCTCTGATACGCCCGGCTTTCCAGGCTCCCCAAACAAAACAGGCGACACTTGCGCATCGCCTGTTTTGAGGTCCATCGCAGTTTCACGATGGACGTGTAGCCGCGGAAATCTTATGTCTTTTTCGCGGATTTCTTCTTTGCGGCCTTCTTCTTGGCCGGTTTGCGCTTGGCAGCCTTTTTCTTCGGGGCAGCCTTCTTCCGCTTCGCGGCTTTCTTCTTTGCTGGTTTGCGCTTTGCAGCCTTCTTCTTGGCCGGTTTGCGCTTGGCAGCCTTCTTCGTTGCCTTCTTTGCCTTCTTCTTGGCGGGCTTGCGCTTCGCTGCCTTCTTCTTCGGCGCAGCCTTCTTTGCAGCCTTCTTCTTGGGGGTCTTCTTCTTCGCTGCCTTCTTCTTGGTGGCCGCTTTCTTCTTCGCCGCCTTCTTCTTCGGCGCGGCGGACGGTGCCGTCGGTGTTGCCATGGTCATCATGTCAGCCATCTTTGGTTCTCCTGTCTGAGTTGCTATAACTGTTATGAGTGCTACTTCATCGCAGGTTTCTCTGCATCCGTCTCAAGACTTTTGTTGCGGCTCTTGACAAACACATTGACACCTGCTGCCTGAATTCTAGCCAATTTTTTTCGAAATTCAGGGCATCAAAGATTCGTGTGCGAAGAGCTCCTCGATGGTCTCGCGCGGGCGCACTAGATGCACCTTTTCGCCGTCGACAATGACCTCCGCGGCGCGCGCTCTCGAGTTGTAATTCGAGCTCATGGCCATCGCGTACGCACCTGCGGAAAGTATGGCTAGCAGATCGCCTTCGACGAGTGCCAGCATGCGGTCGCGAGCAAGAAAATCGGCGCTCTCGCATACTGGCCCGACCACCTGCCATAACTGCTCCGCTGGAGTGCGCGGAACGACCGGCCGCACGTCGTGCCACGCGTCGTAAAGAGCCGGTCTGAGCAGGTCATTCATGGCCGCATCGACGATAGCGAAGTTTCGCAACGGACCCGGCTTGAGGTAGCTCACGCGCGTTAGCAGCACGCCTGCGTTGCCGACCAGAAATCGCCCGGGCTCGAACAGCAACTTGAGCGGTCGGCTGCCGAGCAGACGGCGGATCGCGAGCGCATATTGATTCGGATCGACCGTCTCCTCGTCGCGGTAGCGGATGCCGATGCCGCCTCCGAAGTCAATGTGCTCGAGTCGAATGCCTTCCGCCGAAAGCCGGTCGACCAGGACAAGCATTTTTGCCGCCGCCTCGAGATGCGGATCGAGTCCCTCGATTTGCGAGCCGATATGCATGTCGATTCCGCGCACTTCGACGTTGGCGAGCCCGGCGGCGCGGCGGTAAAGCGGCAGCGCGTCGCCGAGCGCCACGCCGAACTTGGTTTCCTTGAGTCCGGTCGAGATGTAGGGATGCGTTCCGGGATCGACATCGGGATTGACGCGAATGCTGACCGGCGCCCGCTTGCCCGCTTGTCCCGCCACGGCATCGAGGTGATCGAGCTCGCTTGTCGATTCGACGTTGAAGCAATGGATGCCCAGTTCGAGCCCACGGTGCATTTCCGCGATGGTCTTTCCGACGCCGGAAAAAACGATCTTGCCGGGGTCGCCGCCGGCCGCGATGACTCGCGCGAGCTCGCCGCCGGATACGATGTCGAAGCCGCTTCCCAGACGCGCCAGCAGGTTCAACAGCGCGAGGTTGGGGTTGGCTTTCACCGCGTAACACACGAGGTGTGGCGCTTCGCCGAAGGCGGCGTCGAATTGGCGGAACGCGCCTTCCAGCGCGGCGCGTGAGTAGACGAAGCAGGGTGTGCCGTAGCGCCCCGCGATGTCAACAAGCGACACGCCTTCGGCGGCGAGCACGCCGCCGCGATAGTCGAACGCTTTCACGGCTTACGGTCGCCGGGAATAGGCGCAGGTGCTATCGGCGGCGAGGCGGGAGGGGGCGCGGACGCAGCCGGTGGCGACGACACGGGAGCCGGCAATGCCGGTTTTGCATCAGGTGCGGTTTCAGGCGTTGCGGCGGGCGCGGCAGCTTTTGCCGGCGGCGGCTTCAGCGGGCCCTTGATGCCGCACGAGACGATCGCGAGAGCGGCAAGCGGGACGATGATGGTGGCGACGAAACGGCGTAACATCCTGATGCTTGAGCTCTATGCGCCCGATGCGCTCGATGCGATGTGCGAAGCCATCGACGAGCAGTCTATCACGCGACGCGAGGACGCTTGCATGACCAGCGAGAGCGAGTTCGTCGCGCTGGCGGACAAGGTCCTGATGTCGATTGGCGCCGCACTCGAC
>WNFT01006091.1_pt1 | contig 10609 bp, 6 predicted proteins | sample 5400191 | NCBI WGS metagenome assembly WNFT01 (sample SAMN13153359, study PRJNA577476) | soil metagenome | isolation source: 80 cm saprolite under Madrone tree | place: USA:California | collected 2016-06-14 | reverse complement strand
ATAGTACGGCCAGCGCTTCGAGCCCCAGATCGATCCCGGCGCGAGCGCGACGAACCGCTCCCGCATCCCGTGCTCCCGCAGGAACCCCTCCGTCGCCGCCCGATCGGCGAGCGTGACGTGCAGCGTGGGGCGCGCGTGAGGCACCGCGACGCCTCCGAGTGCCAGGACCCGGTCGATCTCGTGACTCTGCTGCGGCCGCCGGCGGACGTCGCTATAGAGCGACCGCCAGCCGTCGTCGAAACCGACCCGCTGCGGGATGCGGGCGAGCCACGCCGCCAGCGCCGTCCGCAAGGAACGATGCGGAAGATACGCGCATTCATACTGCTCCGCGCGCAGGGTGGTGGCCAGCCTCAACAATCCGCCCAGGCCGCGGTCGCGGCCTTTCTTGTCATAGGGGATGACCCGCCGGACGGCGGGATGCGTCTCGATGAGCGGTGCCGCGGCCGGGGTGGTCACGACGTCCACCGGTCCGTGGCGGGCGGCGAGCACCTCGAGCAGCGGCGTCGTGAGCACGACGTCTCCCAGGAAGGCGGTCTGGATGACGAGGCTAGTCAACCTGCAGGACCGCCAAGAACGCCTCCTGTGGGATCTCGACCGTTCCCACCTGCTTCATGCGCTTCTTTCCTTCTTTTTGCTTCTCGAGCAGCTTGCGCTTGCGCGTCACGTCGCCCCCATAGCACTTGGCGGTGACGTTCTTGCGCAACGGGCGGACCGTCTCGCGGGCGATCACTTTGGTCCCGATCGCGGCTTGGATCACGACCTCGAACAGCTGGCGCGGGATCAGCTCTTTCAGCTTCTCGGCGATCTTCTTGCCCCACTCGTACGCTTTGTCGCGATGGATGATGACCGAGAACGCGTCCACCGCCTCGCCGTTGAGCAGCATGTCGAGCTTGACGAGCTCGGCCGGGCGGTACTGGAGGAACTCGTAGTCGAGCGATGCATAGCCACGGGAGATGGTCTTCAGCTTGTCGTAGAAGTCGAGGATGATCTCGGCGAGCGGGAATTCCCAGCTGAACTCGACGCGCGTCGGGTCCACGTAATGCATGCCCTGGTACACGCCGCGCCGCTCCTGGCCCAGCTTCATGATACCGCCGATGTACTCGGCAGGCGCCACGATCCGCGCCTTGACGTACGGTTCCTCGATGTGGTCGACGGCCGAGCCGTGCGGCATGAGGCTCGGGTTCTCGACCAGCTCCATGGTGCCGTCCGTCTTGTGGACGTGGTACTCCACGTTCGGCACGGTGCTGATCAGGTCGAGGTTGAACTCCCGCTCGAGCCGCTCGCGCACGATCTCCATGTGGAGCAGCCCGAGGAAGCCGCAGCGAAACCCGAAGCCGAGCGCCACCGAAGACTCGGGCTCGTAATGCAACGATCCGTCGTTCAGCTGCAGCTTGGCCAGCGCGTCGCGCAGCTCTTCGAACTGCTCGGCATTCGTCGGGTACAGGCCGGCGAACACCATGGACATGATGTCGCGGTACCCGGGCAGGAGGGGCAAGTCACGGTGGTCCGCGTCGAGCACCGTATCGCCGGAACGGGTGTCGCGCACGCCCCGCACGTTGGCGACGAAGTAGCCGACTTCACCGGCTTCGAGCTGCTCGGTCGGCTTGTGCCCGAGCTGCAGGTACCCGACCTCATCCACCTCGTAGACATCGTCCTTGTGTGCGCCGAAGGCGATCTTCATGCCGGGCCGGATGGTGCCGTCCACGACGCGGATGCTGGGGATCGCGCCGCGGTAGCGATCGTAGTACGAGTCGAAAATGAGGGCGCGGAGCGGCGCGTCCGCCACCCCACGGGGCGGGGGGATGCGGCGCACCACCGCCTCGAGCAGCTCGGGGACGTTGCTGCCTTCTTTGGCGGAAATGCGGAGGATTTCCTCGGGCTTCGTCCCGATGAGCTCATGCAGCTCCTGCGCCCGGCGCTCCGGTTCGGCTCCGGGGAGATCGATCTTGTTGAGCACCGGGATGATCTCCAGCCCGGCATCCATCGCGAGGAACAGGTTGGAGAGCGTCTGCGCCTGGATTCCCTGCGAGGCGTCCACCACGAGGATCGCCCCCTCGCATGCCTGGAGCGAGCGGGAGACTTCGTAGGTGAAGTCCACGTGCCCGGGGGTATCGATCAGATTGAGCTCGTACACGCCCCCGTCGCGGGCATGGTAGTTCATGCGCACCGCGTTCAGCTTGATCGTGATGCCGCGCTCGCGCTCCAGGTCCATCGTATCGAGCACCTGCTCTCGCATCAGGCGCTTGTCCAGGGTGCCCGTGAGCTCGATCAGGCGGTCGGCCAGGGTCGACTTCCCATGGTCGATATGGGCTACAATGCAGAAGTTGCGGATGTGATCCTGGCGCATGTGCGGGAGAAATATAGGCGCTATCTTTAGCGGACCGAGGCTTTGTCTCTGCCCCCCATCACCGGCTGGTTCGACCCTACGTCCAACGGCGGCGCCGTACGGCTCGCCGCCAACAGCTATCTGCCCGCCAAGGGTGATGCCGGGGTGCGCCTCCCCGGCCTGCGGCGCGGCGATCTCGTCACCATGGAGAACGGGCGGGTGACGAGCGTCAACGGCCTGCCGCCCACCCACCTGGACCAGCGGCCCGACTTCGCGAAGCTCGGGGCGGTGCACCCATCGCGCCCCCTGCGACTCGAGACCCCCCAGGCCTCGAGCCCGCGCACGGCCGAGATCCAGCGCGTCGTGGACTTGATCTGCCCCCTGGGCTTCGGCCAGCGCGCCCTGATCGTCTCGCCGCCCAAGGCGGGAAAGACGGTGATGCTGCAGGCCGTGGCGGAGGGAGTCGCGCTCAACCATCCCGCTGCGATCCTCCTCATCCTGCTCGTGGACGAGCGACCGGAAGAGGTGAGCGAAATGGTGGACTGGGGTCGGGGCGAGGTCATCGCGTCGAGCTTCGACCTCTCACATGAGCGGCACGTCGCGGTGGCCGACATGGTCTTCGAGCACGCGCGCCGCCAGGTGGAGCTCGGCAAGGACGTCGTGATCGTGCTCGACTCGCTCACGCGGCTGGCGCGCTCTCACAACACCACGGGGCGGGGGAGCGGGCGCACCATGTCGGGTGGGCTGGACGCCAACGCGCTGGCCAAGCCCAAGGGGCTGTTCGGGGCGGCGCGCGCCGTGCCCGAGGGCGGCTCCCTCACGGTGATCGCCACGGCGCTCATCGAGACGGAGAGCCGGATGGACGACGTGATCTTCGAGGAGTTCAAGGGGACCGGCAACTCGGAGCTGCGACTGTCTCGCACGCTGGCGGACCGACGTCTCTACCCCGCCGTCGATGTGGCCGCGAGCGGCACGCGGCGCGAAGAGCTGCTCGCCGACCCGCCGACGGTGGCCGCCAAACAACAGCTCCGGCGGGGCCTGGTCGGGCTCCCGCCGGAGAAGGCGATCGACGTGCTGCTGGCGCAGCTGCGGCGCGCCAAGACGAACGCCGAGCTGCTCGCCGCCGTCAGCTAACCGTCAGCCTCCGCCCACAATCCGCTTGTAGCTGTCCGGGTTCCACCGGGGCCGTTGGGACGTGTTGGCGACCGCTTGGCCCAGATAGAACACGAGCCGCGCGAACCGCGCCTCTTTCTCGGCGTTGATCTTCTCCGGGGAATCGGTCACCTGGTGGTAATCCGGATGCAACCCGGTCGTGAAGAAAAGGATGGGCACCCCCTTCTTCGCGAAGTTGTAGTGGTCCGAGCGGAAGAAGAGCCCTTCCTGCGGCCACAGATCACCCACCGGCTTGATGTTCAGCTCGCGGTGTGCCGCGGCGACGCTGTCGAGGGTCGCGCCGAGATTGGAGTGCTCGCGGCCGATCACGGCGACCGTGTCCTTCGAGTTGCGGCCGACCATGTCGATGTTCAAATCGGCGATCACGTCCGCGAGCGGCACCGTGGGATGGTCGGCGAAATACGCACTTCCCCACAGGCCCCGCTCCTCACCGCTCACGGTCATGAACACCAGAGAGCGCTTGGGTCGCTCTCGCGCCGAGGCGAACGCTTCCGCCAACTCGATCACGGCCACCGTGCCCGAGCCGTCGTCGTCCGCTCCGTTGCAGATCGAGTCGGCGCCGCGGGGCGTGCAGCCCTCACCGGCGCTCGGCGTTCCGATGTGATCCATGTGCGCCGTGAACAGGACGTATTCCTTTTTCAGCGTGGGGTCACTGCCCTCGAGAATCCCGATTGAGTTGGGAGCCGACGCGTGCTGGAGGACCCGCTCGCGCACATCCAGCTGCAGCGCGACGTCGGTCAGCGGTCGAGCCGCGAGGGGCTTGTCAGCCCATGCCCGAAGCGAGTCGAGGCTCACGCCGCCCTGGGCGAACAGCGCTCCGGCGGTCGCCGTCCGCACGGCGAACACGGCGGGGCCCGCCGGCCCGCTCTCTTCGCTCGGATTGCGCACGATCACGCTCGCCTCGTGACCGGGAAGCTTTGCCCAGATCGAGTCGGGGAACCCGGCCACCAGGATGACGGCCAGGGGCCGGAGCGCGAGGACCTTCGATGCGATCGCGTTCAGCCCCGGCCCGTACGCCAAGAAGACGATCTTTCCGGTGACGCCGGCGGAATCGAGCGCGCCACTGGCGTCCGCAGAACCCGTGATCACCGCGGCCGGCCCCGCCGCCGCCGCTGCCGGCGGCAGTCCCTGCACGAGCAGCACGTCCTGGCCGGCGCGCCAGATCCCGGGCGTACGGCCGGTGATCCGGATGGTCGCGCTGTCGGGATCGAACCGCAGCACCTCGAGGGGATAGTGCTGGAAGTAGGTGCCGCTATCGCCGCCCGGCTTGAGACCGAAGCTCCGGAACTCGCCCGCGACATAGGCCGCCACGGCGTCGAGCTGCGGGCTCGGGGTGGCACGACCGAGCATCGAGTCGTCGGCGATGATGCCGATGCGGCGCTGGACGTCCGTGGCAACGATCGAAGCCGCACCACGGGCGGCCGGTCCCTGCCGCTGCGCGGCCGCTGTTCCGGGGAGCACCGCGAGCAGCAGCGCCAGGCGGTATCGCATCGCTAATAGCCTTGGGTGGGGAGACCGAAACCTAACGCGCCCGAACGCGGGGGACTACGGTCGGGCGCGCTTGCGCTGCTGTCGGGTTACGGCTTGCGCCGCTTCAGCTCGGGTTCGGCCCGGGGCTTGTCCTTCGGGGGCTCACGCTTCGGCTCGGCCCGCGGCTCAGTGCGCGGGGGTGGCGCCTCGCGTCGCGGCTCACCGCGCGGGGGTGGCGCCTCGCGTCGCGGCTCACCGCGCGGGGGCGGTGCCTCGCGTCGCGGTTCGGCGCGCGGGGGCGGCGGGTCAGCCCGCCGGTGCTCCTCCGGGGCCGCTCGGCGCTCCGGTTGCGCAGGGGGCCGCGCGGGCCGGTCCAGACGACCGGGCTCGTCCCGGTGATCGGGTTGGTCGGGCCGGTCGCGATGCTCCGGCTGGTCAGGCCGGTCACGATGCTCGGGCTGGTCAGGCCGGTCGCGATGCTCGGGCTGGTCAGGCCGGTCGCGATGCTCGGGTTGGTCAGGCCGGTCGGGCCGACGGCCGCGGCCGTCTCCCTGATCTTCGGAGCCGGGGCGACGCCGCGGTGGCTGAATCTTGGGCGGGGGGATGACGCCCGTGCCACCGAGGTCACGACCGCGCACGCCCACGTCGCGCCGGCGATCGTCGTTCACGGGCCGCTCGCGCACCCGCGTGATGAAGGCGTCCGACGCCTGGCGGTCCTTGAAGATGAACCGGGGCTCGGGTCTGTAGGGGCGCGTGAAGACTACCCTCGTGCCGCCGTAGTACCGATACGGGTAATAGTACGGATCATCGAACACCACGATCCGAAAGCGCACGCAGGTGTAATCGTAGGGGCTCCAGTACGGGTAGCTCACGTAGCTGTGGCAGTCGTAGCACAGGAACCGAGGATAGTCGTAATGCTGTTGCACGTAGTACGGCGTGATATCGTAATCCCAATCGCTGTAACCATCGGGCACGATGCGCTGGGCCACGTCGGTGAGGGCGACGTACGGATCGCCGCGGACCCGTCCGTCGGCGATCAGTCGATAATCCCAGTGGTCCCTGCTCTGGATCCCGTCGTACACGAACGGGTCGACCGAGGCCACGGCGAACAGGTAGCCGACACCCGGATAGTCATCGATGTAGAAGGCGTCGCGGTCGTCTCCGCCCTGCACCTCGTAGTCGCGACCACTGCGGGCGAAGTTGTCCTCCCACGGCTCGCGTGGAAACAGGACGCGCACCCGGCCGTCGGTGTCGACGCGCAGGATCGTCACGAACGCGTCCCGATCGGCGCGGAAGTGAGCGCGGACGCCCTGGCCGCTGGTGTAGGGGCTGTCGCCCCGGTCGGTCCAGACCTCGACGCGGGGCCGAGAGTCCACCGACACCGGCGGGATCGAAGGGCTGCCGATCGGTGTGGTGACGAGGCTGAGCAACCAGATCGTGTTCAACATGGGGCCTCCGTTCGCGCCGTGAGGGGGGCAGGTTACATGCCAACCCGAGCCTCGGTCGCGAAGCCGGTAAATCACAGTGAAGCTTAAGGTTCGACCGCTTATTGATGTTGATCACCAGGTCCCGGCTGTCCTCTACCCGGGACATTCGGCTGTTCATTAGCTTCCGCGAGGCCATGGCCGACGTGCAGCGCTTCGATCTCCTGGATCCCGCCGAGGTAGCCCGCTTCGGCGGGATCGAGATCGTGGCGGAGGGGGTCGTGGAGGGCTTTCTCAGCGGGATCCACCGGTCGCCGTTTCGTGGCTTCTCCGTCGAGTTCACGGAGCACCGCGCCTATCAACCCGGTGACGAGCTGCGCTACCTCGATTGGAAGATCCTCGCCCGGGCCGACCGCCTGTTCGTGAAGCAGTTCGAGCAGGAGACCAACCTGCGCGCGATGATTCTGGTGGACGCGAGCCGCTCGATGGCGTGGCGCGGCTCGCCCAACCGGCTCACCAAGCGGGCCTATGCCGACCGGCTGGCGGCGGCGCTCGCGCTGATCCTGCTGCGCCAGCGGGACGCCACTGGGCTGATCACCTTCGATGACGTCGTGCGCGAGGTCGTGCCGGCGCGAGTGAAGGCGGGACAGTGGGCGCGACTGGTGCGAGGTTTGGTCGACACGCCGGACGGTCAGGGGACGGCGGCGCAGGCGGCACTGGTGCGTCTCACGTCGCTGCTCACCCGGCGGGGGCTCGTCGTACTCGTCTCCGACCTGCTGTTCGACCGTGAGCTGGCGCTCACGGCACTGCGCTACCTGCGTCATCGTGGTCATCAGGTGATCGTGCTGCACCTCATGGATCCGGCGGAGGCGGAGCTCTCCGGCCCGCCCGAGGTACGGTACCGGGATCCTGAATCCGCGGCGAGCGTCGTGGTTCGACCGCGCGAGCTGGCCCGGGCCTACCAGGCCACCGTGCGTCGGGAGGTCGACGCATGGCGTACGGCGTGCCGGCGGCACGGCATCGCGTACCACCACATCCTGACCGACATGCCGTTCGGCATGGCGTTGCGGCAGCTGGCGTGACGTTTCTGCATCCGTTGGCGCTCGTGGGGCTCGCGGCCGTGGCGATCCCCGCCTTGCTCCACTTGCTCGAGCACCGGGTGCCGCCGGAGGCGGAGTTCCCGCCGCTCCGGTATCTGAGCGAGGCGGAGCGCCAGAACGCGCGACGCTTGAAGCTGCGACACCTGCTGCTCCTGCTTTTGCGGATGGCGTTGATCGCGCTCATCGTGCTGGCTGCGGCTCGGCCCCTCTTCCCCACACAGGCGAGCGGCGGGTCGTTGCGCGAGCCGACGGCCCTCGCCGTGATCCTCGACAACTCCCCGTCGTCCGGGCTGGTGGTGGACGGGCGTCCCGTGCTCGAGCGCCTGAAACCGATGGCGCGAGGCTCGTTGGTGCGGGCGACGGCGTCCGATCGCCTCTGGCTCGTGCTCGCCGACGGCGTGGCGCGCGCGGGAACCAGGGAAGCGTTGCTGGCGACCGTGGATAGCGTCGGCGTCTCGGCCCGGCGGCTGGACCTCACGGCCGCCGTGGGGGCGGCTACGCGCTTGGTGGACGCGGAGCCGCTCCCGGCGCGCGAGGTGCACGTCGTGAGTGACCTGCAGCGTACGGCACTCGGCTCAGGCCGGGCGGCCGTGCCGCGGGGGGTCCGCGTGCTCGCCCTCGCGCCTCCGAGCCAGGCAGCTCCGAACCGGGGCGTGGGCACCGTGCGGGCGACCGACGGCGCGGCGGCCGTGGGCATCGTCGGGACGCCCGGCGCGGGACGGGAGGGAGGCGCCGCGCCGGTCACGCTGCGGATACGCGGCCGTGAGGTCGGTCGCGCGCTGGCGACGCCGGGATCGACGGTCTCGATCACGTTGCCATCGCTCGGTCCGGGCTGGTGGGTGGGCGAAGTCGTGCTCGACGCCGACGAGCTGCGGGCGGACGATGGACGATTGCTCGTGTGGCGCGTGGCTCCGCCTGTCCGAGTCACGGCGCCTCCGAGCGCTGGGGGAGGCCCGTTCGTGGCCGCAGCGCTCGCCGTGCTGGAAGAAGGGAAGCGGGTCCGGGCGGGAGGAGAGGGGGGCAGCGACGTCGCCATTGGAGACCGGCCGCAGGCGGGGACGAGGGTGAGCGTCGTGGTCCCACCCGCCGAGCCGGCGTTGATTGGCCAGGTGAATCGCGCGCTCGCGGCACGGGGCGGGCGCTGGCGCTTTGCCGAGGCGGGCACCCCCGGCGTCATCGCCGGGCCTGCGGTACCGGGGATCAGCGGGGTGCAGGTGACGCGGAGGTACCGGATCGAAACCGTGACGGGTGAGGCGGGACGGGGAATGAGTAACGACACGACCGTGCTGGCGACGGTGAACGGCGAGGCCTGGCTGGTGCGGGACGGCAACGTCCTGCTCCTCGGCAGCCGGCTCGACACTGCGTGGACGGCGCTGCCCGCGACACCGGCGTTCGTCCCGTTTGTGGATGCGCTGGTGAACCGGCTGGCACGGGGTGAGGCACCCGTCTCCGAGGTGGAAGGCGACCCGCGCGTCGAGTTCCGGACCCGCGGCGCCGACACGATCGGCGCGGCGGTCTACGGACTCGACCCACGGGAATCGGATCTCACGCCCGCGCCGCCGGCGCTCGTGCGCGACGTGCTGGGGGCCGAAGTGCTCGACGCCACCGCGTTCGCGGCCGCCCGGTTCGCCGGCGCGGGGCGTCACGATGCCAGCGGGTTGCTGCTGGTGCTGGCCCTGGTCTTCGCGCTCGTGGAGCTGGGGGTCGCGACGCGCACCCGCTGATGCCCCTCGACTTCGTGATCGACCGGTTGGACGCGCTGCCGGCGACGCGGGCGTTGGCCGAAGGGTTGCCCGCGCCCGGTACCCGTCTGGGCATCTCCGGCCTCCCCGGCTCGAGTCCCGCCGTGCTGGTGGCCGCGCTCGCGCGCCGACTCGGGCAGCGCGTCTTTGTCGTGATCACACCCACGCCGACCGATGCGGAGCGGTGGCTTGCGGACCTGCGGACGCTGTCGGGGTCCGCGGTGGCGCTGTACCCGCAGCGTGAGGCGCTGGGCGCCGAAGAGCCGCACTTCGAGATCGCCGGCGAGCGCGTGGAGACGCTGGAGCTGCTGTTGTCGGGGCAGGTTCGGGTGCTGGTCACGACCGCGCGCGCCGCCGCCGAGCGCACGGGGGTGCCTGGGACGCTGCGAGAAATGCGATTGGTGTTGGAAAAGGGAGTAGGGGCGCAGCAGGCTGCGCCCCTGCAATTCGCAACCGTCATCCAGCGCCTCGAGGCGATGGGTTACGCGCGCGTCGCGACGGTCACGGAAGTGGCGCAGTTCAGCGTACGGGGCGGGATCCTCGACGTGTATGGGTTTGGGATGGCGGCACCGGCGAGGCTCGAGTGGTGGGGAGACGAGATCGAGTCGCTGCGCACGTTCGATCTCGACTCGCAGCGTTCCGGCGAAGCGATCGAGCGGGTGACGGTCCTGCCGGTGAAGACTGAGGGAGGGCAGGCAGGCGACGTAGGGGCGCAGCATGCTGCATCCCTGCCACGTCAGTCGCTCCTGGGTCTGCTCCCCAGCGACGCGCTGATCGTATTAGAGCAAGAGTCGGCGCTGGGACAGGAAGTGGAGCGCGCCTGGAGCGAGGCGGCCCACCATCTCGACGTGGCGCGGCGGCTGGGTGAGGAGCCGCCGGCGCGGGAGGCGCTGTTCGTCGAACCGGCGGCGTGGCGGGCGCAGCTCGCCCGGTTCCCCCGGATCGCGCTCGATCCCACCGAAACCGGGGTTCGGTTCCCGATTGTGCCCCCCGAGCCGGTGGACCGCGACATCAAGCGGCTGCGCCAGATCGTTGCGACCGAGCCGCCGACCGTGATCCTGTGCGACAACGAAGGCCAGCTCGAGCGACTGGAGGAGCTCCTGGCCGGCGACCGGGCGACGCTCACGGTCGGGGCGTTGGATGGCGGATTCGTGCTGCCCGGGCTGCGCGTGCTCACCGACCACGAGATCTTCCGTCGGGCCCGCCGGCTGCGGCGGCCGCGCCGGTATCGCGAAGCCACCGCCACGGCCGCGACGCGGGCGCTCAAGGCCGGCGATTACGTGGTGCATCTCGAGCACGGCATCGGGATCTACCGCGGGATTCAGACGATCCCGGTGGGAGCGGAGGGCGGGACGCTCGAGGTGGCCGTCGTAG
>WNFT01006829.1_pt1 | contig 10610 bp, 8 predicted proteins | sample 5400191 | NCBI WGS metagenome assembly WNFT01 (sample SAMN13153359, study PRJNA577476) | soil metagenome | isolation source: 80 cm saprolite under Madrone tree | place: USA:California | collected 2016-06-14 | reverse complement strand
GGATTTCGTCTTCATGGCGGTATCTTAACCCATTGTGCGTTGCGTCAATGCAACTTGTCCGCCAGGCGGCGGCTGCACATCCTGTCGGGACGGAGGGGGGATGCACGAAAGGCCGCACGGTTCCATCCTGCGACGGGCGGGACCGCTGTTGCTCGCCCGGATCGGGATCGCAGCGCTCACCTTCGCCATCCCCATGGTGCTGGCGAGGATGCTGGTGCCAGCGGGCTATGGGACCTTCAAGCAGGCGTGGTTGCTCTCGAATACGCTCTTTCTCGTCCTGCCGCTCGGCCTGAACCAGAGCCTGGTCTACTTCGTTCCCCGCGAGCCGGAGCACAGGGGCGCCTGGATCTCGCACGCGCTCCTGCTCACCACAGGCGTGGGAGCGCTCGCCGCCGCCCTGCTGCTGGGCTTGGGACCTGCGGTCAGCGCGGCCTTTCACAACCCGGAGCTTCGGGAGGTGATGCCGTCCGTCGCCGCCTTTACCGCCTTCCGCCTGGCCGGATCCTCCTTCGACCTGGCGCTGATGGCTTCAGGCCGCATCAAGGCAAGCGCGGCCGTCCGCATCGCCTCGGAGGCGTTCTACTCGCTCTGCCTGATCGTCGGGGCCCTGTGGACGCGCTCGGTGGCCGGCGCCTTCGCCGGCGTGATGGTCGCCACCTTTGCCAAGGCGGCCGCGTGCTGGATCGTCCTCGGCAGCCGCGGGCTGCGCATCTCCCCGCGTGACCTGCGCCGTCAGCTCGCCTACACCCTCCCGTTCGGTGTCGCCTTCGCGCTGATCATTCCCCAGCAGCAATTCCACAGCTACCTGGTCAGCGCGACGGTCACGGCCGCCGCGTTCGCCGTCTACAGCGTCGGCTGCTTCCAGCTCCCCATCGTGGACATGCTCTACACCCCGGTCTCGGAGATCCTTCAGCTCGGAATCGCCGAGCACGACGCCAAGGGCGACAATGCCGGGGCGCTGCGCCTCTTCCGCCAGGCCGTGGCGCAGCTCTCGTTCGTGTTCGTGCCCGCCATGGTGCTCCTCGCCGTCGCCGCACCCGAGGTGATCCGCTTCCTCTTCACCGACCGGTATCTCGGCGCGGTACCGATCTTCCGGCTCGCGCTCGTCTCCGTTCCGATGGCCGCGCTGCCGCTCGAAGGGCTGATGCGCGCCCGCGCGCAGAACCGCTTCATGCTGTGGGTCAGCGTCGGCAAGCTGGCGCTGACGGTTCCGTCGGTATGGGCGGGCCTGCGGCTCTTCGGGCCCATCGGCGCGCTCGGGGGCTGGATCTGCGCCGAAGAGGCCTGCCGCCTCGTCCTGCTGCGCCGGGCGGCGGTTCTACTCGGGACGACCATGCTCGGTACGCTGCCGCGGGAGATCTGGTTGCAGGCGGCGGCGGCGCTGGTCGCCGCGACGCCGGGCGCGCTCGCGCTGCGCCTGGCCCGCGGTCCGCTCATCGTCCAGCTCTGTACGGCCGGACTGGCGTTCGCGATCGCGTACCTGGGAGCGCTGCGCGCGATGGGTGTCCTCCCGCCGGTGCGCGCCTGGATTCCGCAGAGAAAACCCGAGTTGGTCATGAGGGAGGCGGCCTAGATGCGCATCGCGTACGTCAACTATGGCGACCAGAGCGGCGTGACGCCCAACTTGGCGAAGGCGCTGATCGCCATCGGGCACGACGTGGTTCGCGTGGACCCGACCGGAGTGCTCGCGCTCCGAAACCCGCGGACGCGACGGCCCCGGCCGACGCCGCGAGTCCTGATGTCGCTGGCGGCCAGCGCTCTCAGGCACGGGCAGCAGCTCATCCATCACCGCTGGAACACGGTCTACGCCTTCGAGCAGCACTCGAAGAGGGCAGGCGCGCTCCTCGCCGGGCTGGCGGAGCCGCCCGACGTCGTGCTGCAGAACGGCGCCCTGTTCGCTCCCGGGCGGCCGCCGCGCTTCCCGTACGTGCTGCTGCTCGACAACACCTGCCTGCTCGCCGAGCGGCACCCGCCCGTGCCGGAGGCGGACATCGGCAGGCACATTGCGTTTGGAAGTGCCTGGCTCGCGCGCGAGCAGGAGACGTACCTGCACGCAATCGCCGTCGCCACCTTCTCGAACGTGGTGCGCGACTCGCTCATCCGCGACTACGGCGTCGACTCCAAACGGGTGCACGTCGTGGGCGCGGGCGCCAACGTGGTGCCGGACCGCGAACCGCAGCACGCGGATGATGGGCGCACGCTGCTGTTCGTCGGCACCGCCGGCTGGCGGCGCAAGGGTGGTCCGGTGCTGCTGAAGGCGTTCGGGCTGCTGCACCAGTCGCGTCCGGACCTGCGCCTGGTTCTGGCCGGTCCCACCGAAAACTTCGAGCTGCCCGAAGGGGTCACCAATCTCGGCCGCGTGCCCTTCGAAGAGGTGAAGCGCCTTCTTTCGGCAGCCACGATCTTCGTGTTGCCCACGCTGCGCGAGCCGTTCGGGATCGCGTTCCTCGACGCGATGCTGAGCAAGGTTCCGTGCGTCGGAACGCAGGTTGGAGCAGTCCCCGAGATCCTCGGGCCAGCCGGGGTCTGCGTGCCGCCTGCGAACGTGGAGGCGCTGGCGCAGGCGATCGCCGGGCTGCTCGACGATCCCCCGCGCCGCGCCGCGATGGCCGAGGCCGGCCGCCGGCGCGTGATCGAGCGAGGCTACCTCTGGCCCGAAGTGGGACAGCGCATCTCGACGATCCTCTCGAGCGCAGGCAACCGCCAGCGCGCGGCGTAGGCGACGGCCTGCGCCTTCTCACCGGTGGAAAGGCTCTTCCTCCTGGCGGAAGGGGATTTGCCCTGGAAACTCGGGCATTTTGGCTCGAACGTCGGCGGCGCCTAGCGGCCGATCGAGGGAGTGGCCGCGCCAGCGTTGGCCCGCCGCTCGCAATGAGATCCACCGGCTTCGTGCACCGGGGGTTGGGGGGAGGCGCCGTGGGGAAGTTTGCCGTGCGGATGGTAGCGATCGCGCTACTGGGAGCGGCCTGCGCGAAGGGTCCAGGCAATCCGATCAACGTCGATCCATCGAAGGAGGGTCCGGCGGACGCAGGCGACGGCGGAGCAACGGATGCCGGACCGGTCGATGCCGGGCCTGTGGATGCAGGACCGTCTCCTGGGTCAACGGCGTTTGGTACCAAGGGACCATGGCCCATCGCCAACGTCGAATACGGCTATGCGGATGGTATCCGTGAAACGCCGGTCGTTGCGGTTTCCACCGACGAGCTCGTGGTGAAGGAAGGCGGAGGCACCTCCCAGAACCTGTGGGTGGCCACCAACCAGGCGCTCTACCTCCTCAAACCTGGGGAGAACACGTTCCGCCGCTTCGACGCCGCGGACGGATTGCACCTTCAGTCCAATCCCGTCTGCTACGATGACAGTTCTTTCATAGGCGGAGATCGTTCCCACACAATCTGTGGAGCTGCCGCCGATCCTGGGATCAGCGAGATCGTCGGCGGCGGCCCGAACGAGGTCTTCGTCGGGTACTACGGAAGGCATACCTGGGACGTCAACGACGGCCTCTGGTCAGATCCGGACCGGCATACCGGAAAGCTGGACCGCGTGCGCCTGGTCAGCGCTCCGGGAAAGCCCGATAGCCTGGAGGTGGTCCGCTTCGACATGGTGTCCGGCGTCAGCGTGGAGTTCTGGCACAACAAGACGGTCTGGAAGATGATCTATGATCACTTCAAGAATCCGCACGAGCTCTACGCTGCAACCGACCACGGCGTGGACAAGTTCAGCGCCGATCTGTGGCGGCCGACGATCCCCGGAACGTGGTTCAATTCGAAGGAGAACAACCAGCGGTGGATGAGCGACCACCTGCACCCGGGGGCCTGCTACCACCACGCTTGCAAGGATGAAGATCCGGATCAGCGCCTGGGCGACTTCCGAGGGCTCGCGCTCGACGCAAAGGGCGATCTCTGGGTGGCCGGACGCTGGGCGGCCGGCAAGATCCGGTACCTCGCCGATAACAGCGAGTGGTACATCACACCGCGCTCCAATGACCACAAGTCAGTGTTCGACCCCAATTTCGGCGATCCGTACGACGGCAACTGCTCGGGGAATCGGCCTGTGTTCTGCGCGCCGCTCGAGGGCGACGTGGTCAACCTCAGCGCCGTCACCGTCGCGAAGGACGGCAAGGTCTGGTTCGCGAGTGGCACGCTCTACAACGATCCCACGGACGTGCCGTACGGGATCGCCGCGTGGGACGGGCGGCAGTTCACGTACTACGATCCGGTCCGTGACCTGGGAATGCCCGAGAGTCACATCCGTGACATGATCGCGCTGCCCGATGGCCGGCTCGTCGTTGCCGGGCTGAGCAGCGGTCTGGTCTTCTGGGACCCGCAGACCGGAAAGCGCACATTCATGCGCGCCGGACAGGGAATCCCGGACGACAGCGTGCTGCGCCTCCAACTCGACACGATGGCCGACCCGCCTGCGCTGCAGGTGGCAACGCGTGGCGGCGCGGCTGTGCTGAGGGTGCTCCCTTGAGCCGTTGCACGTACCGAGGGCGTGATTAGATAAGCGCTTGGGGAGGGCGGCGATGGCGATCCGATCCTGGGGTTTGGCCGGAGAAGGGATTCCCGACGCAGCAGCTTCGGAGACTGGCGACGACAGCGCGCCGGGGTGGGAAGCTCCTGGCGACAACGTTGCCGAGGCGAAGAAGCTTCAGGATGACCAACTCGAAGACTTCAACGTCGAATACGTTTGTGAACAGGAGTGGCAGTTGGTTGAACCAGGTTTCGATTCGCGTTTTTCCGGAAGAGCATTTTCCTTCCTCGATGTAGGAGGAGGAAACGGCAACTTCGCAGACCGGCTGCTTCAACGGTACCCTGACGCCACCGGGACCGTTCTGGACAGCGCCCGAGGTCTCCTCGCCGAGAATGCCGGTCACCCACGCAAGGAGCTCATCCTGGGCTCGGCGGAGCACCTGACGCGCACCTTCGAGAAGAGGACCTTCGATCTCGTGATCTTCAACTGGACACTGCATCACTTTGTCACGTCGACCTACGCCGGAACCCGGCGCCTGCAGCGCCAGATCCTCAAGCAGGCTCGCAAGCTGCTTTCCGCGAATGGCGCGATCTCGGTGTTCGAGAACCTCTATAACGGACTCGTTCTCGACGGTCTGCCCGGGCGTCTGATTTTTCACGCGACTGCAAGCCGGGCGTTCGCCCCCGTCGCGCGACGGTTGGGCGCAAACACCGCCGGGTGCGGAGTGTGTTTTCTCTCCAAGCGCCAGTGGGAGGAGGAAGCGAAGCGCGCAGGTCTCCGGGTGGCCAGCTACGTGGATGGCTTTCCAAAGAGCCTGAGCTGGGCCAAAAAGGCCGCACTCAACGTGGGCTCTGTCCATCACGGGCACTACTTCCTGACGAAGGAAAGCTAGTCCGTCAGGATTTCAGCAAGGCCTGCCGCGGAAAACGCGTCCCGGAAACGAACAGGGCTTGCGGCCCGGATGCGAGCCGCAAGCCCCGACGACAGCCGACCACTTCGGACGATCAGGCGGTGCGGCGCCGCCGCAGCGCGAAGAGCGCGAACACCGGGAGCGCCAGCCAGAGGGACTGCACGCCTGAGCTCGAGCATCCGCCGCCGGGCAACACGCTCGGGGACGCCGCCTGCGGACTCGTCGGATCGGTGGAGCAAGCCGTCGTGCCGCACCCGCTCCCCTGCTGCACGTCCTTGCCGAGCGCGTGCAGGATGAGCGCGGCCAGCTCGGCCCGCGCGCTGTCCAGGGCCGCGGGGCTGGTGGTCGCCTGGTACGTCTTGGGGAAGACGCCCGCTGCGATCGCCTTCGCCTTGTCGCCCGCGCCCAGCTGCTTCGCCAGGTTCAGGAGCTCGTAGTCCTCCATGCCGTCGCGGATGCCCTTGAGGCGCAGGGACTCGACCGGGACTTCGGTCCGTCCGCCGATCTTGGCCGGCGTGCCTGGATAGAAGAGCGTGCCGTCACCCGTTCCCCCGAAGGCGCTCTGGTTGACCCACGGGTCGGCGCTGAAATACGACTCGGTCACCTCGTAGTAGAGCTCGCCTTGGATGTCGTAGGTGAACGACAGCCACTCCATGGCGCGGTGGCGGGTCGCGTCCGCGTCGATGGCGTAGGTGGGCCAGCCGGTCTCGCCGGTGCCGTCGAGGTTTCCGCCCACGCCGCTGCAGCCGTGGGACATGCAGCTCTGGTACCACCAGATGTTGGCAGGGAACCGCGAGCGCTGGTTGCCGGCGAGCGAGGTGCCCGGCTTCCCCTCCATGAAGTTGATCACGGGAACGAACAGGTCGATTCCGCTGATTCCGTTGCTTTGCGCGTCCCAGGTGGCGGTGGTGACGAGCGTCTGCATCCCGGGGTCGCCCGCGTGCACCTGCGCGATCCGGCCCGGGATGTCGGACCACTGGCAGGTCAGGGGCGGCTCGTCGCAGACGTAGTCGAACAGAGTCGTCGCGGTCCAGCTCTTCGCCTTGAAGTGGCTGGACCACGCCTTGACGATGGGCGACGCCGAAGAGCCGTACACGCTCGTGGACGAGAGCCTGGCTCCGCGCAAACGCGTGTCGGCCGTGCCATCGAGGAAGGGGCCGGCGTACTGGTCGAAGGCGCCCCAGTTCTCGTTGCCCGAGTTGTCCACGGGGAGCGCGTTGTACGGCTGGTGGAGCGAGACGTGGTTGTCGAGCGCGGCCTGGACGTAGCGCGCGCGCAGGGCGCGATCAGAGTCCCCGCCGCCGCAGTTGCCGTCGCCGTGACCCATGCAGGGACCATTCCACGACATGCCGAATGCCGTCTTCAGCGTCGAGGTGGAGGGCACCTCGAAGTCCCACACCGTCAGCTCGACCGGAACGTCTTGCGTCACGCCGCCATTGATGTGGAGCGTGCCGGTGTACTTCCCGGCCGGCGTGCCCTGCGGCGCGTGGATGTCCACCAGCACCGCGCGGCTCTCGTTGGCCGGCACGTCGAAGGGAAACGCGTTGCGCTTCTCGCCCGCGATCGGGTCGACGTCCGGAATCAGCGCGTCGGGCCAGGTTCCAGCAGCGCCGTCGCCGCCGCTCGGCCAGGCCACGTTGATCAGCGCCTCGCGGTAGAGGACCAGGTCACGGCCGGAGATGGAGTGGCCCGCGCCGTCGCTGAGCCCCTCGAGGCTCATCGACACGCCGGCGGCCTGGCCGGTGATCACTACCTGGAAGGACTCGAACTCGTTCTTCGCGGCGGCGATCTTCGCAGCCGCAGTTGCGCCCGCGGGCGGCTGCACATTGGGGCGGATCTTCTCGGCGGCCGGGGCGACCCAGACTTGGGCGGCGGATGCGGAACCGGCGGCGAGCAAAGCGACGAACAGGGGGAGCATCTTCACGGCTGAGTCTCCTTGGTTGGCTGCTTCCCGGAACGGCAGGTGCTTTCCGTTTCGGTTGGCCAACTCAGGGGGCGTGCCGCTTATTGCACAGTCGGTGTGCTGCTCCGTGCCCAAAGCCGGGCGATCATCGGTTGAGCGGGGACTTGTCCGGACGTTCACCTACAGGGGAGCACCTCTGCCGCTGTGTCGAGCAGAGGCCCCCGGATTGACCCATAGCTCCAGCTCGCGGCGGATCTGCCTCTTCCCGGACGGGGCAGGGGACCGCCGGCCGGGTTGCAGGCAGGGGGACCGGTGCCTGCAAGCTTGCCCGTGCACCGGGAGAAGGCGCCGCCACGTCGGGCCCCTCTACGTCCGCGAGAGCGCATTGCGCCTTGCCTGGAGATGTCCCTCAGCGAACGCTGCAGGGGGTCGTCAGGGCAGTCAGGCGATGCATAGGTTGGCCGACGTGCAGACCGTAGCCTTGCAGGGCGCGCCCGAGATCGCGGCGCGCAGATGGCAGGCGGAAAAGGCGGCCCAGGTCGCCTTCTTCGCCACGACCTTGTTCGCCGCCCAGCTCTATCTCTCGCCGGCGCAGTGGTTCCCGGCGCTGGAGCCGGTGCACCTCGCGGCCATTCTCTCGGCGGTCGGGCTCTCCGCGCTGCTGGTGCGCCGCATGCTCTCGAACCAGCCTCTGTGGATGGGTTGGCGGACGGCGCTCCTCGGCGTCTACACCGTCACGGCGCTGCTCTCACCGGCCTGGTCGCTGGCTCCGAAGAACTCGCTCGACGGGGCCTTGGAGGTGGCGAAGCACTTCCTCTTCTTCCTGGCGATGGCGAACGCCATCGATACGCCGCGTCGGGTCCGGACCGCGCTGGCCCTCTACGCGCTGGCGGCGATCGCGCCCGGCTGGGGAACCTTCAACAACTGGATCCACGACGAGCTGCTGGTGGAAGGCTTCCGCGGCCGCTGGCTGGGCATCATGGCCGACCCGAATCACGACGCGATGGCGCTGGTGGGCGCCCTGCCCATCCTGCTCTTTCTCTGCAGCGGGCGCGGCCACGGGTGGCCGCTCCGGATCGCGGCCGCCTTCGGGGTTGCCGCCTGTCTGGCCGGGATCATCGCGACCCACTCGCGCGGCGGCACGCTGGGCCTCGCGGTGGCCGTAGTGATGTTCGCGCTGCTCTCGCGCCGCAAGGCGCTCGCCACCGTCTGCGTGCTGGTGGCAGCCGCCGGCGTACTTCTCTTGGCGCCGACGAGCTTCTGGCAGCGTAACGAGACTGCCGCCGTCGGCGCCGAGGACCTCTCGATCGTCGGCCGCCTCGAGGCCTGGCAGGTCGCGGAGCGGGTTTTCGAGGAACGGCCGCTGTTGGGAGTGGGCGAGGGTGCTTTCCTCGACGCCTGGGGCCAGTACGCGCCCATCGACTCCGACCGCCTCTTCGGGCAGCGGTACGTCGCGCACAACCTGCTGCTCGAGGTGCTGGGCCAGCTCGGGCTGGTGGGCCTGTTCGGCTTCCTGGGTTTCGTCCTCATCTCGCTCTGGTCGGCCTGGAAGGCGCGAGACGGCGAGTTGGGTGGGGAGGCGCGCGCGGTCCTCGCGGCGCTGATGGGATATCTCGTGTGTCAGATGTTCGCCGGCTCGTCGGCGAGCTGGTTCCTGTACGCGCTCTGCGGATTCACGACTTGCTGCGAGGCGTGGGGGCGCCGCAACCCACCGCAGGCGGCGTGAACGAGCCCGTCGGGGTGCTCCGGCTCGCCGATCCGTTCCGGGCCGGCGACGGATGGGTGTCGCTGGCGCCGGCGGGGTACCGGGTGGCGGTGGAGCAGGTGTCGTGGCCGCCCCGGGCGTCGGACGTGACCCGGATCGCCGCGGCGGCGGCGCGCGAAGGAACGCGCATCGTGCATTCGCACGGGAGATGGGCGAACCTGATCGCGGTGCCCTCGGCCCGGCTGGTGCGGGCCAGGGCGATCTGCACGCGCGGCCCCGGGTCCAGCCTGGCGGAAGCGCTCATGCTCCACGCAGCGGACGCGGTGATGTGCTCGTCCCGGGACGAGCGCGACCGCTGCGTGCGGCGCGAAGGCATCAGGGCGGCGAAGGTCTGCGTGGTGTATCCGGGGGTGGATCTCGCGCGCTTTCCGGCTCGCGCACCGGACGCGAAGCCGCTGCTGGTCGCGCTCGGTCCACTCTTCGCGCGCAACGGACACGTCGAGTTTCTCGAGGCGGTGGCGCGAGTGCGGCTTGCCGTACCGGAGCTTGCAGTGGTCTGTGCCGGTGAGGGGCCGCTGCGGCCGGTCCTCGAGCAGCGCATCGCGTATCTGGGGCTGCGCGAGATCGTGCGGCTCGCGGGCCATGTCCCGGACGTGCCCGCCCTGCTGGCGCGCGCGCACGCCGCCTGGACCCCGGGGTTGCGCGCGACGGTGGAAGCGATGGCCGCGGGCGTGCCGGTCGCATCGCCCTGGCGCGAATTGATTGGGGCAGACCTCGCGGTGGGACCGGGGGATCCCGCGACGCTGGCTGGGCGCTTGCTCGCTCTCCTCCGCGACCGGAAGATGGGGTCGCAGCTTGAATTGACACTGCCTGGTGATCGCGCTACATCGCTGCGCCGCCGCGGGCTCCCAGGCCCGCCGGGCGCGTCGGAAAACGGGGCATTAGCTCAGCTGGGAGAGCGCCGCAATGGCATTGCGGAGGTCGCCGGTTCGATCCCGGCATGCTCCACCATCCCGAGCTCTACCATCCCGAACCAGCGGTAATTAGCGCGTAAATGTGGTGCCGCACGCGGGCGCGCACGCCGTGTTGAACACGTGCTTGCTACGCGGGTGCTACACGAGTTGCGCGGCCACCAGGGGCGCCCGTGCGGACCAGCCCGGCATTGCCGCTCCGGGAAAGGATTGCAGCGCAGTCGGTCGCCACGGACGCCTGCAAGCGGCGCGAGTTTCAGATCGACACGGTACTGGAAAACTTCAACGCCGACCTGGCGAGCCGGAATGAGACGGGCCTCGCGATCCTCGACACCTTCACCGCGGCGCGCCGGCTGCGCGACATCGCGAAGGAGCGGTATTCCAAGGGTCTGCAGTGACCGTCGCCGTTGCCCGGTGCCGTCCGCCCACAGCACCTTCCCGCCAACGCGCTCGACGAGCCGCTCGACCATGCCGGAGACGACGACATCGCGCGCGAGCGCCGCGCCGCCCCTAGACCGACCATCCCGGCGCCGATGACCGCGACGTCCGCGAGCTCGGCCATAAGAAAACCGTCCTCGAGTGATGGCCTCGCCAGCCCGGGATGGGTCGTCATTCTGACAGGACTCGCTTTCCCGTCGTTGCCCCAAGTGG
>WNFT01006085.1_pt1 | contig 10612 bp, 10 predicted proteins | sample 5400191 | NCBI WGS metagenome assembly WNFT01 (sample SAMN13153359, study PRJNA577476) | soil metagenome | isolation source: 80 cm saprolite under Madrone tree | place: USA:California | collected 2016-06-14 | reverse complement strand
GTTCTTCGAATTCGTCAAGGGCATTGCGGATTTCTCCACCGAGGGCAACAAAGTACGCCTGCCAACTGCGCTCATCCAGCCTATGGCGGCTGACGATGTGGCCAGTGCGGTGGGCCGGATCGCGACGAGCTCACCAGTGAATGGCACCGTTGAAATAGGAGGGCCGGAAAAGTTTCGCCTCGATGAACTCGGCCGGCAATACTTGGCCGCAAACAAGGACCCGCGCGAGGTTGTCGCAGACCCGAACGCCCGCTACTACGGCGTGGAGCTTAGCGAGAGGACACTCCTTCCCGGCGATGACGCGCAACTCGGCAAGACGCATTTTGAAACCTGGCTCAATCAGTCCGCGGCGAAAGCGGCGGCGGCCACCCACTAGTGGATCTGTCAAAGAGAGGCCGGTTTGCGGGGTGCCCCATAGGCCGGTTTGGCGTGTGGGGCTTTTGACTCTTCTTTGACTCTTCTCTCTTCCGTTTTCTAGTTTCTGCCTTCTAGTTTCTGATTTCTTGTCTCCGATTTCTAGTTTCTAATTTCCAGTTTCTGATTTCTAGTTTCTGATTTCTAATTTCTAGTTTCTCGCCGTTGAAGGTGCCGACGCACTTTATGCCGAGTACGCCGCCCAAGGCGTGGAATTCACTCGGGGACTTGGCAACATGCCATGGCACAAGCGGGAGTTCGTGGTGAAGGATTGCGATGGCCGTCTGCTGGCTTTCGGCGCAAACCTGTAGCCTTCTTCCCATGTGGCCGAGGGCCTGCCAATTTATGGCTGAACTTTTTTCGTTTTTCCTTTTCTCACAGGCTTTGGTAGTAGAACACCTTCAATTCTCGCAAGTATCTGAGGAAACTTCGGGTCAGAGTTAAACAGCACTCGGTGACCATTTCCCTTGTGCAATTCAAGGCTTAGGGACGGTTCCACGTAGGCATAAAACTTTCCAGAGTAAGAGTGAGTAGCTTCATCAAACAGGTGAAAGCTCACTTTCTCTTCTCGTTTTTTCCTTGGGTTTTTCTTGTACGGACGTATGACCAATGTCTGACCGAATGCCTGAAACCGCTGGGCCGCTGCACCACCCGGCACCATCGAACGCGAATAGCTTCCGGGTTGGAATCCAAAATCATTATCGAAACCGCCGCGTTGTGCGGCAGCTTTTGCTGCTGCATCAACTTTCTTTCCGATCACGTCTTTCTTGCCCTTCTTATAGTGAAAGTCTACGCGCAACCCCACTTTAGAAAGCTTGAGTATGCTTTTCAGGATATCGTCCCAAAGGTCTTCGTGTGCCACGGGTTCGCCTGATGAGTAGCGCCAACCCTTCTGTTTCCAGTACTGAATGTTGTTTCGATTGTTTGCCAAGAATTGCAAGTCAGTGACTATGTAAATGCGCGTCACATCCTGCCAAGGCTCATTTTCTATTGCCCACTTCAGCCCCTTTGCACACGCCATAAGTTCCATTCTTATGTTTGTGTTCTCCGCGCACCCATAGTCCACGATCTGAAATTCAGGAAGAGCCAGATGATCTGGATATATGACCCACGCGGCGCATCCTGAGATGCGACTTTGATGCATGTAGCAAGAGCCATCGGTGTGGATTTGAATTGCGCGTGAGTCAAGCATTGCCGAATACCACCACACGACGAGCCTAGCAGAAATATGAGCGAATATAAGGCGAACATAGTTGCGAGGTAGTTATCCGACGTGATAATGTCACACTACCGTGCCCAAGAACTACCGAACGGTGCCCGAACGGATCACCGCCAAACTCAAAACCATCAAATCCACTTCAGTTGTTACTGCGTGTCTTCTGAAACTTTCAAAGGCTGACATCAAGGTCGGGAAGTTTGCTCACCTCGGAATTGTTCTCAAGAACGATGAGCCTCATTACCCAAAATCAGTCATGCCTCGTTACGATGTTGGACGTACATCGAAAATCAATGCTGAAGGACAGGAAGTCGTTCGGAAAGACCTGCCGATGGTTACCAAGAGTTATTCGATTGAGACGCCCAACTACGGAGATTGGTCTAAAGGTTCTCATGAGATAACCAGGGACAGAGATGTGTACCAGCGAGAGCACATCCCACCAAGCGAGAACGAAATTCAGATTGAGCTTACGGGCAAGGAAGGAGCAGGAGAAGTCTACGTTTTTCGCTTTGTCGTTTCTGAAGTCATGGACAAAAACGCGAAAAAGTTTCAAAAGCGACTACTGTTTAACTTAAATCTGCTTTTGGAAAATGTTGGCAATACTGATGTGTTCGCTTCAGACGCCACCATCGGAGACTACTTAAGAACTCTGTATGTGAATTGGGAAATCTTGCCGCCCGGCGAGCGGGAATCCAATATCAAGCGGATTTTGGCGAATGTCCCGGATGACCCTGAGATCAAAAAGAAGGTATTGGACCGCTACGATTTTCTTGAGAAGTTAAAGCCAGAAGCTTTCATACAGGGTCACGGTGGGTTCAGGCGGTATTTCGGCGCAAAGTTTTCTGATTCCCTTGTGGTGTTTGAGAATGTTGAATACGGGAATGCGATTTATGTCATGTTCGCAGAATGGGAGCAGGAGAGTAAACGGTCGCGCCAAGAGCTACTAGCTAGTGGTCAAGAGGGTAAGACGTTTGTGAGAATCCCACATGTGCAGCAGAAATGGAAAAAGGAAGTCAAGGAGATTCTAGTGAAACGCCTTGGTAGAAAAATGTAACGGCGCAAGTAAAGGAATACATCATGCCCAATTGCTTAGTTCTTGTGGCGGGTGGCGCATTCTTGGAAGCTAGGGATAGACGGGATGTTTAGAGGAAGCGGCGAGTGACGAGAAAAGAGTCGGCAGGTTTGAAGGTTCAACGCGAGAGTAAAACAGATAAGCAGCGGATCGGACATTCGACTTTGGACAGAACTGGAAACCGGGGACAGACGGGAAGTTACACTTTGTCTGAAACTACCAATCGTTACGAGCCAAACGAATCTTGTCAGGCAAATGTCAGCGAACGTCCCGTCTGTCCCGGATCCCCAGGGCCAACGTAGCTAGGGGAAAGAATGATGGACGTATGGACAACGAGGGGGCGGGACGGCAGAACCGTTGTCTTCAAAAAAGAAGGAGACAAGGAGGTTGGTTTTATGTATTCGGTGCAGGGTCGTGTAATTACGGAAACCTGGGGACCAACGCCAAAAGAGTATACGAGGGAGCAGGTAGAAGAGCATTTCGCTGATTACGTGAACGGCCCAAAACCCGCGACAGAGTAAACGTGGACGGCGGGTGGCCGCGCCTTAATTCCGAAAATCGCCTTTGGGTGGCCCACCTTGCGGAATTTGTTTCATGCATCTCTGCCCCATCCCGATGCTCTCGCGGGATGAACGGTGGGGCTTTTGAATTTCTTTCTTTTGCCCCTAATTTTCAATTTGACAAGAATTATCGCTATGATACAATATCCCTGTTGACTACTGCGTCCCGGCACCAGCTGGGGCGTTTCTTTTTTTAGGCCCATGTTTGTTAGTGGCACAGGCTTCAGTTCACCCTGAGTGAAACGAAGGGCCTGTGCTCTTCTCAGTAAGCAATCCCAAAACTTAACTCTAAGGAGACTTCTATGTCCTCTCTCAGTAAAAAGGACCGCGTGTCCTTGTGTTCGTTTACTTTCTCGGATGGCCGCCGTTGCCGCACTCCGCGCGCCGCCAAACATCCCCGCTTCTGCTTCTCCCACGCTCAAAAAGAAGCCCGAGCCCGCGCCGCGGAAAAACTCGGCAAAGACCTGGCCTACTTCTTCTCCGGCGACTACCTCTCCGCCTGCGATCTCAGCACCGCCCTGTCACGCCTCATCTCTGTCGTAGTCCGCGGCGATGTAAAACCCAAAACCGCCCGCACCGTCGCCTACCTGGCCCAAACTCTCCTGCAGGCCATCCACATCTCCCAGCACGAATACATCAACGCCTTCGATACCGACGACTGGCGCGAATCCATCCGCAATTCCGTCAACAACAACCACGACTACCTCTTCCCGCCCAAACCCCAACCCCAACAGTCCCAACCACAATCCCAACAACCGGGCCTATCGTCGCGCGCTCCAATGCCTCCCACTAGCGCCGAATTCGTTCAGCATGTAGTGGCCGGTCTTCCGCAGTCTTTGCGGTCCGACCCGGTCGGACAGACCGGCCAGAAATCATCGCCATCCGCGCCGCAGCCGTCCACCACCCCACCCCAAGCCTGTTCTCCGGCCAATTCACCCGCTGTACCCAAACCTCAGCCCACCCAAATCCCCGCCCCACCACAGCCCCGCTTGCCAATTCTAACGCAAGCCCCTCCCACCACTGTCATCCCGAACCCAGTCGCGCCTCTTGCGAATGGGGGTGAGGGACCTGCTTCTTCTTCCTCTTCTCCAACCTCTGCTCCTTCTCCAACCTCTGCTCCTTCTCCAACCTCTGCTCCTTCTCCAACCTCTGCTCCTTCTCCAACCTCTGCTCCCTCTCCAACTCCATCCCACGCCCAGCCCGACAACCCACCGCGGACCGCCCCATCCACTCCGCAACCCACCCCAAACAGAAACACCTACGCGCTCCACTTCGACCACAACTGCCGCCTCCTCCTGGACGGCAAACCCTTTTAGACCTCTGCACCTTCGCGCGCCTAAGTCGCGAAGAATCAACACTTACACGACAGCCCGCAACTGTTGATTCTAAACCACTTACGGCAACACTAAGTCCTTTATCAGCAACACTTACAAAAAATAGGGGGGGTGTTATGGATAACTAGAAATCTGCCGCAAGAGTTCTGTCCCGAGGGATCATCGCGAGCAAGGCACCTGTCCTTCTCTTCCCTCCGTCACCAGTCAGCCTTCGCTCAATACCCTAGCCGCCGCGCACAATCTCGAAGAATTTCCGCTTCCCACGCCGGGCGCCTCGGATTCTTCGGGTGCGTTAAATCAGAGGGGATTCTACTGGCAAGATGCAAGAAGACTGCGGCGGAATGTTTGTAAGCGGGAACCGGCTCGCGAAACGCCACGTTTCCCAAATATTGTAGCGCATCCGACAGGGCGTAATACGCCGGATCACCCGCTTGCCAGAGCCGGTCGCGCTCCGCGAATTTCTCCGGCGCGAATGTTGCGAGTCCCAGCAAATAGTCGGAGCCGTATTCGATCATGTTGATGCCTAAATCGTTTCCCGTATAGATGCGGAAATCTGGCCGGTGTGCGTCGCGAACCGCGAGCCGTTCCAATTCCAGCAGCCGGTTGAGCGAAGAATGTTTCATCCCCTTGATTTCCGGAATGTCCATCAATCGCCGGAACGTTTCTTCATCAAGGATTTCGCCGTTCGGCGCGAACATTTGCCCCAGCTCGAACGCCAGCACGTGCGGATATCCTCGGCACATTGCCGCATACGTTGTCGCTTTCTCCGCGGATGATTTGCCGTGCAGCCGGCTCGTTTGAAACAGAATTGGAATTCCACCGTGTGCAACGATGATGTCCATCTGCTTTCGGTAGACCTCAACGATGTCGCCTGTTTGCCCTTCGATATAAGCGCCCGCCACAAACGGCACATTTTTCTCGAGAGCTTCTTTGGTCCAGCGCAGCACGTCTTCTTTTTCCGAATCGCTCAGATAGTTCACGTAGCCGGTGTCCATATTCACGGCGTTCATCAGTCCAGCGCGATGCGTGGCGCGCAGATGATTTTGAAAAGCTTCGACAGCAATTCGCCCATCCGCTTCAAATGGCAGAAGCGCCGCGGCAATGCCTTGCACTTTGCGCCCCAGTTGCTGCCGTTGAACGATAGACTCGATTTTCATCGCTTCGCCTTCGCGATCTTCAATTGCTTTGCGAGCGCGGAACTCTTGTAGTAGCTGTCGAGCGGATAGCATCCCGAAGGCAGGCCGTTCCGCGGCGCGGTGGTGCAATCGCTGAACGTTCTGCAAACCCGCTTGCGCTGAATCTCATTTCCTTCCGTCGCGTCCCACAAGATCTCTGGATAAGTCAAAACCATCCGTCCGAGCCCGACTAAATCCGCCCAGCCCTCGCGCACCGCAGCTTGCGCCACATGCGGCAAAAAATCCTGCAAATAGCTGTACGCAGTTCCCACAATAATGAGATTCGGAAAGAGCCGCTTCAATTGCTGCGTGACATTCATCTGCAGCGCCACGCCTGCCAGCGGATCTTCCGGCGGCTGATATCCGTCCGACGGAGGATAGAGCGCCGGCCGTTGAATGTGCGGATTGTAATAGGGACTCCCCGCCGTAATGTTCACGAGCCGGATCTCCAGTTCCTCGAGCAAAGTCAAAAACCGAATCGTCTCGGCCAGGTCCACTTCCGTGGGACGGTGCGGATCCACGCCGAATCCCCAGCGATACGGGATCAAGTTGTCATGAGATTCGGGGATTCCCGGCCCCAGCTTTCCATTCGCTGTTTGGGACGGATCGGGACGAAATGGCACGGTGTCGAACGCGGAGAGCCGTACGCCAATGTGAAGCTCCGGCGCAATCGAGCGAATCCCCTGCACGACTTCGCGCAAAAATCGCGTGCGATTTTCAAAACTTCCACCGTAGTTTCCTTCCCGCGTGTGCGCGCTCAGAAATTCGTGCCCCAGATACCCGTGGCAATGCTTGATGTCCACGAAATCAAAACCCAGTTCCTGCGCGATTTTTGCCGCGCGATGAAATTCTTCGATGATCGCGCGTATCTCTCCGTCCGTCAGAATGGGATAGTCGCGAGACAATCCCAATCTTCGATCCAGGATCGGATGATAATAAAGAATGCGCGGTTCCGGCTTTCCGTGCGAATTCGGACGGCAGTAGCGTCCGGAATGCGTCAACTGCAATCCGATGAACAGGCCTTCGCCCGAACCCGTCGTCCGCCGGTCTTCTTCGATCAGGACTTTTCGCAATCCCGCCAATCCTTCTCGGGTGTGTTGCGCAATCACGAGCTGATTCGGATTCGCGCGCCCCTCGTGCGAAATCGCAACCGCTTCCCCTCCCCAGATTAGTTTTCCCCCGCTCCGTCCGAATTTTTTCCAGCGATGGATCGTATGCTCGCTCGGATTTCCATCCGCAGTGCCGTCCCATCCTTCCATCGGCTGCACGGCGATCCGATTGCCGATCTTGATACCGCCGCGCGCGAGCGGCGATCGCAACGGTGAATCGGATCCGCTGAGTAGCTCGCCATCGCACGGAATCTTCAATCCGAGCAAGCGGACATGCTCTTGAAAACCGGCGACTTCTTTCACCGTTCCCAGCCGCAGAATTGAGAGTGTGCTCATGCTTCCATCGCTTGGGTCTGTTCGCTCATCCTGGCCCGTCCCGTTCCGAAGGTTTAGAGCAAAACGCATCTCTTGACAAATGAGGGCATGCTAAAGATTCTTTGTCTCGATGTCGAGGTACTTCTCGGCAACGTTTATGCGAATTCGCTAAACAATGCATTGGAAAGTTGAAAAAGGAGAAGTGAATGTCACTCACGCGACGTGATCTATGCCTTCTGCTTCCGGCAGCTCTGGTTCCTGCGGTTCTGCGGCCCGCGAACGCGGCCGCGCAAGAAGGAACGATGCCATCCGCGATGTATCCGTTCGAAAAACTGCCGATTCGAACGCCAAACAATGCGCAGATCCGCGACGTTCTGAAGGGCAAGCTCGCTACCGGCGAGTCGCTGGAGGTGCATGAAACGACGCTGCCTCCAGGCGGCGCGCCACACGCAGCACATCACCACGTGCACTCCGAAATGTGGCTGATTCGAGAAGGAACGGTGGAACTGACGGTGAACGGCACGAGCTATCGTCTCGGGCCGGGTTCCGTGGGGTTCGTGCATTCGAATGACGAACACGGAATCAAGAATGTGGGCACAACGCCGGCGACGTACTTTGTGGTGGCGGTGGGTCCCGGCGCGGACTCCTGACGTCCGCTATATTTCGCGAGGCATGCCAAGAGAAAAGGATGAGATTGTGAAGCAATCCGCGGGCCCGAAGCCCTCCTCTCTGCCTAAGAGACGCTGGGGTATCGCTTTGCTTCTGGGGTTTGGCGTACTCGTGAATTATTTCGACCGCGTAAACCTCTCGGTTTCCCGGGATGCGCTGCACGCCACGTTTGGGGTCTCCACGGTGATGTTTGGGTATTTGTTGAGCGCTTACAACTGGACGTACGCGGTGCTGCAGCTCCCTTCCGGTTTGCTGCTGGATCGATTTGGTGTGAGACGCGTTGGCATTGTCAGCACCATTGTCTGGAGCGTGGCTTCGTTCGGCGCAGCCATTTCTACGGGAATCGGCGGCATGTTTGCATCGCGGTTTCTGTTGGGAATCGGTGAAGCTCCCACGTTTCCCGGCAACGCGAAAGCCATTGGCTACTGGTTTCCGGAGAAAGAGCGAAGCCTGGCGACGGCGATGTTTGATTCCATGGCGAAATTCGCATCGGCGATCGGAGTTCCACTGCTGGGGTTGACGCTCCTGTATTTCGGATGGCGATGGAATTTTGCGGCCACGGGGATCATCAGCGTGGTGTATTTCGCACTGTTCTACATTTTCTATCGAAACCCGAGTGAAGATAAGTTACTGACGGACGCCGAGCGGGAATTCATCAAAGGCGGAGGGGCGCAGCCGGAAGACCGGGCACGGGCGGCCAAAGGGGCGCCGCTCGGCTATTTGTTGCGGCAACGGAGAGTTTGCGGACTCGCATTGGGATTCGCATCGTACAACTACAGTTTCTATCTGTTTCTGACGTGGTTGCCCGACTATCTGTCGACAACACATCATGTCGATCTGCTGCACGCTGTTCTGTACACCAGTATTCCCTGGCTGTTCGCGACCATCACGGACCTGTTAGTCGGCGGATGGCTCGTGGACTCGTTGATACAGCGCGGATGGAATGCGGTGCGCGTTCGTCAGGCGGTTTTGATCGGAGGAACGACGCTGGGGCTGGGAATCCTAGGCGCAGCGCGAGCGCGAACTCCTTTGGAAGCGGTTCTTTGGATCAGCATCGCGCTCGGGGGTTTGTCGGCTGCTTCGCCGGTGGGGTGGTCCATTCCCTCGCTGATTGCGCCAAGAGAAAGCGTTGGCACGCTGGGAGGAATCATGAATTTTTGCAACCAGCTGTCGGGGATTGCTGCGCCGATTGTCACGGGCTACATCGTGGCGGGGACGCACTCGTTTTCCTGGGCGTTTGCTGCGGCTGCGGCATTTCTTGTCGTGGGTATCGCGGGTTATGTCTTTCTGCTGGGGAACATGGGACCGATCCCCGAGCCCGAGCCGGCTTGAAGGTATCGTCAGTGCGCCGGAGCGTAGCGCTTGGTTGCTTGCGTCCTGGAGTTGAATACCTCGAAATTGCCGTCAGGCCAGGCGGAAAGCTTCAGGTAATTCCCTGCGTCAGGCCCGGAAAGATTGGCGATGAACGTGTCCGTTGCGTTATGCGCGGCGCCGCCTTCATTCGAGAAATGGAGCTGCCAGAGATCTTCGAGACGCGGAGATTTCTTGACGGCGTCCCAGGGAGCAGGTGAGCCGCCTTTTGTAGCGCCGTTGTCCATGACGGCCACGCGCGGAGCGATGCCATTCAGAAAAAGAGTGCTATTGCTGGTGAGCGAACCGTGATGGGAAACGATGTAAATGTCGACGGCGCCGAGCTTATTGACCGGGCACATCAGCAACATTTCCTTGTCCGAAGTGAGGTCACCCAAGTCGAGAATCCGCAACTTGCCAAACGTGAAGAGAGTACCCAGCGAGCGCGGATTCTCACCGGACTCAGTGGCAGGCTGTTCCGCAGTCTTGCAAGCGGCGTTTGCCGCGCCTGTCCCAACCAGAGAGTGTTCAATCACCGCGCCGTCGGAACTGATCACTTTGGTTTCGATTCCCTGCAAAGGAAGAGTGTCTCCGGCTTTGGCGCTCGTGCGCGTAAGCTTTTGTTGAGAAGCTATCTTGAGATACTCCTTCCAGGTCTGCTCGGTTGAAGCATCGGCAGGCTCACGATTCTCGCCGTGATCGAGAAATGCGCCGATTGGAATTTTCGCAGCGAGCTGGGGAAGTCCTCCTGTGTGATCGAGGTGGTAGTGCGTGAGAAGGACAAAATCAATTTTCTTGAGCCCGGCGTTTTTTGCTGCGGCGACAATGCGATTGGCGTCACGGCCGTCGAAGCCGGGCCACCCTGTGTCAATGAGGAGAGACTGACCGGCGGGAGTCACGAAAAGCGTAGCCTGGCCGCCCTCGACGTCCACAAAATAGATTTGCAGCGGCTTTTGCGTATCCGACGGCGGGATCGCGAACGCTACCGATACGAAGACAAGACTTAGGGATGCTGCGAGAATCCCACGCCGAAATGAATTGCTGGACATGTTTTCAACTCCTGGAACAAAGTTTTCTACTTTTCCGAATTAGTTGGCTCCGGAGAGGGCTATCGCTCCGTCCAAGCATCGGTGAGCATTCAAATTACCACGACTGCCCTTTCCGTCCCATGGCTCCAACGAACAAAAGCGTGCTATCCATCCCGGGTCGGCATCAACAGCGACGACCCCATTTTGAATCATCCAGACGATAGCGCCAGAACCAGGGTTCGGATTACTATGCGGGGCGTCCAGGAGGACACCCATGAAGCGCGCGGCACTCTTTATCCTGTTGATTTTAACTCTCGTAGCTCCTTCAGTCAGGGCTCAGTCCAAGCTCTCCACGCGGTGGGAAGAGCTG
>WNFT01006932.1_pt1 | contig 10613 bp, 10 predicted proteins | sample 5400191 | NCBI WGS metagenome assembly WNFT01 (sample SAMN13153359, study PRJNA577476) | soil metagenome | isolation source: 80 cm saprolite under Madrone tree | place: USA:California | collected 2016-06-14 | reverse complement strand
GAAAAATTCGACAAGCCTGCGCGCGCGATTCACGCGCTAGTTTTGCCGGAAGCGCTGGGCTTATTCAAGAAAAGGTGGATCGAGCAGTCGTCGCCGCGGCGACCTCGATGCTAAATTCAGGCGGCGCAGCCGGAAATTAATTAACATCGCCCCCGAAAGCGTTCGGGGCCGATCCACCTAGTCGCGCTGCGCGACCTGGCGTTTGCATTCGGCGTAAAGCGCGTCATAAACGACGAATTCGCGTTCGAGAATTTCGTGATCGGCCAAACCAAGCGCGCCGAAGCCGCTCGCAATCCAGCGCAGCCCTTCACCGGCTGCATGTGGATTGTTCGGATGCGAATCGGCCGCGCGCACAATTTCGCCCAACAGAACGAGGGCGGGATCGGTGAGTTTGTATTTTTTCAAGATCGAATTGAACGAAACGTCTTCCCCGTGATGGCCAAGCTCGCAATTCGGCACGTCGAATACAATTCCGTTGTCAATCCTTGCCCAATCGGTGTCGCGCGGCAGAAAGACAAACTCGGCCTCACGATCGATAAAATTTCGAATCAACCACGGACAGGCAACGCGATCGACTTTAATTTTCTCGCGCGTGATCCATCAACCACGGACAGGCAACGCGATCGACTTTAATTTTCTCGCGCGTGATCCATCTCATGCGTGCGTTACCATTTACCGAAAAATGTCCAGATTGGGAAGCCAACGGCTTCCCCTACAGAAGACATCGCGGGCGATTACGGTCAATCGCTTACCAATTGAATGTTGGGTGTTGGACGTTCGACCTTGGCGAGCTAATCTCGCCGCATGAGCCCATGGTTTTGGTATGCGGTTGTCGCCGCCGTTCTTTACGGTGCGCATCAAATCTTCACACGCCTTGCCTCTGAGCGTATCGGCGATGGTCTCGGTGGTTTCGTTGTCGAAGCCAGCGCGGCATTGTCGATCTTGCTCTATCTCGCAGTTCTTTGGTTCGGCGGACGGTGGAATCAAAAATTCAGCGCGGCTGGATTCAATTATTCAGTTCTCACCGGGATCTGCGTCGGAGCTGGCACGATTGCGTTTTTCCTTCTTTTCCAAAAAGGCGGGCCACTCTCGGCCGTGCCGATCATTCTCGCAGCCGGCGCTGCCATGATGGCAATCGCGGGGATAGTTTTCTTTCGTGAGCCAGCTTCATGGCCGCGGCTTACCGGAATTGTTCTCGCGATCGTTGGTTTATTGTTACTGCGTCGTTAATTTCGTAGCAGTCGGCACGAACGCCGCTTTGACAACATTCAGAAGCTTAGTTGTACTCCGGTCGCGTGTAAGGTTTTTTTAACGATACTCGTTATCGGCGATGCGATTCCTTCCGATTAGATTCCAAATCTTTCTAGGTTGTTTCCTTAATTTCGCAGTGGCGATCGCGGTCCTGCGGGCTCAGTCGGAAAGGCGACTAGGTGCTGCCCTTGAGGCACCAGTGAGGATCCCTGCAGCGCGCTTCGAACATGTTTCGCCCGGCCCACTGTCGTTGGACCCTCGCACTGGAATCGGCCCGGATGAAGCGGCGACGATCGCCCTTTATTCAAATCCTGCTTTGCGCGCCATTCGCGATCGACGCGGACTTGCCGTGGCGCAATTGATCCAAGCTCGGATTTTGCCGAATATAGTCGTTTCCTACGCGCGCGACTACGTTACCGGAGGGAACACCGCCGGCGCGGTCACTGCCTACAATTTGAGCGCAGGCTGGGAATTCAGCGCGCTCGTTCCCTTTTTGCCGAAACAGACGGTCGCGCGGAAGAATCTCGGCTCGGTGGATCTGGATATTGCATGGCAGGAGTGGCAGATGGCGGAAAATGCGCGAACAGCCGTTTACCGCGTCATTGCCTTGGACGCTCAGGTTGCACGGGCCCGTGAAGGAAACCGAGGATTGCAGGAAAGCACTGATGCCGTGCGGCAGGCGGTGGACGCACATGAAAAAACGGTGCTTGATCTCGCGGCGGTCGAATCGGCCAGCCAGGATTCGCGGGCGACCATGCTCGCACTTGAGCAAGATTTCGAGCGACAGCGACTTGGTTTAAACAAGATACTGGGAGTGGAATCGCAAATGAAGGTGCGCTTGCTTGACGGGCTCATGCTTCCCACCCATCTCGATCTTCCGGACGAGCACGATTTACTTTACAACATTGAGTCGCGTCGCCTTGATCTTCTTGGATTGCAGCAAGGTTATGAGAGCCAGGATGCCATCGTGCGCGTGGCCATCCTCGCGCAATTCCCGAAGATGTCGGTGGCGTTTGTGCGCGCCAAGGACAATACGAATGTGCAGAGTAGCGGTTTCAATGTCGCGGTTGACGTTCCAATCTTTGATCGGAACCAGGGTGCTATCGCGACTGAGCGCGCCACGCGGCAAAGATTACTGGACGAATACAATCAGCGCGTGTTCGAAGCACGTTCCGACATTGCCGTGGCAATCGCCGACATTCGCGCGTTAGATCGACAAGTAGCCGCTGGGCAGGAAGCGTTGCCCGTGCTCGAGCGACTGGTCGATTCCGCTCAGAAAGCGCGCGAACAGGGTAACGCCGATGTGCTGAGTTATTACACTGCGCGCAACAACTTGCTGCAAAAAAGAATTCAGCTAATCAAGTTGCAGGAGCAATTGCTCGAGGCGAACACTGCGCTTGAGATTGCCTCCGGCCGTTATCTTCCATCGAACGCTGCACTAAAGGCCAGATGAACAAGAAGCGAATTATCATCGGCGCGCTCGTCCTCATCATCATTATCACTGCGCTCGTCTGGACTGCGCAACGATTCGGTTTTGGGAAAAAGCAGAAGACCGCTGGTCGAGTCGCGCAGGTGCAGGTCGTGAAAGTGGAACGGAAAACGATCGCTGAAAAAGTGACCGTTTACGGAAGCGTTGTGGCGCAGCCGGGCAAAACGCATTCCGTTTCGGTCGCGTTTGAGACGCGCGTGCGACACATTCTCGTCGCGCCCGGCCAGTTCGTGCGGGAGAACGATCCCTTAACTGAAATCGAGCTGAGCCCGGCGGCGCAAGTGCAATTTCAACAGGCCAAGAATGCCGCGGAAGCCGCCCGGAAAGAACTCAAGCAAACGCAAGAACGTTTCAATTTGAAGCTCGCTACAAATCAGGAACTGAGCGCGGCGGAGAAAATAGCGCGTGACGCCGAAGTGCAGCTCACAACTTTGCAACGCGCCGGAGCCGGAGGCGATAACCGCATTCACTCCGACATGGCCGGCGTGATTGCCAAAGTGAATGTGCAGGACGGTCAGATTGTCGCGGCGGGCAGTCCGCTGATTGAGATCGTTGCTGAAAGCGAGATTGAAGTGAAACTCGGCGTGGAACCAGAAGATCTTTCGGCCGCCCAAGACGGCGCACCGATCATCATCTTTCCGGTCAACGATCCGACCGCTGCCAAAGTCGAAGGTTCCATCCGCCTGGTGACGCGGCGCGTCGATCCGGCGACGCGCCTTGTCGATGTTTACGTAGCGTTGCCCGAAGGAACGAAGCTGTTACTCGATAGCTACGTTCGCGGCGAGATTCAGCGCACGGAAAAAGACGCGCTGGTCGCGCCACGATCGGCGGTTTTGCCTAACGAGTCCCGTGAATACAAAGTGTTCACGGTGGCAAACAATCGGGCAGTTAAGCATGCGGTCAAAATCGGCGCGGAAACTCCAAAAGAAATACAGCTGATCGCGGAAGATCTGCACGAAGGTGATCCGATCGTGACCATCGGCAATTACGAATTGGAAGACGGCATGGCGGTGGAAATTCAAAAATGAACTTTACCGCGTGGGCGCACAGCCATGCGCGTTCCATTTTATTCTTGCTCGGCGCGTTCGCCCTGGCGGGCGCGTTCGCAAGTTTTTCCCTGCCGGTCGCGCTTTTTCCGCAAGTCAGTTTCCCGCGCGTCCGCATTACACTCGATGCGGGGGATCGGCCAGCCGAGCAGATGGCGGTCGAAGTAACCACGCCGGTCGAAGAAGCCGTGCGCGCGATTCCCGGTGTGCGCAACGTAAGATCGACAACCAGCCGCGGGACGGCGGAAATTTCCGTCAATTTCGATTGGGGCGAAGAAATGGTTTCGGCCATGCTCCAGTCGCAATCGCAGGTGAATAAGATTCTGCCGAGCCTGCCGCCCGGCACGTCGTTCGAAGTTGAGCGCATGGATCCGACGGTATTTCCGGTGATCGCTTACAGCCTCACCTCGAATTCACACTCTTTGGTCGAGCTACGCGATCTCGCGCTTTACACTTTGCGCCCGGCGCTTTCCACCGTTCAGGGAGTCGCGCGGGTCGGCGTCCAAGGCGGGCGGGTCGAAGAATATCGGGTTACGGTCGATCCAGACAAGTTGCAATCGCTTAAGATGACATTGGCCGAAGTGGCGAGCGCGCTCTCCGCCTCGAACGTTCTTGTCGCGGTCGGACGTCTCGAACAATACGACAAACTTTACTTGGTCGTTTCGGACACGCGTTTTCAAAAGTTCGAGCAGATCGACCACACCGTCTTACGCTCAACGCCGGATGGTGTGGTCTTGCTCGATGATGTGGCCAAGGTCGAACATTCGTCCGAGCCGCAATGGATTCGGGTGACCGCCGATGGTCACGATGCCGTGCTCTTCCAAGTTTATCAACAACCGAGCGGAAACACAGTGGAGATTGCAGGTGGGATCAAGGCGAAGCTCGGCCAGATGAAGAAACAAATTCCAGGCGGGGTGAAAATCGCAAGCTGGTACGATCAAAGCGATCTCATCACCGCGTCAGAACACAGCACCCGCGATGCGGTGCTCATCGGCGTCATTCTCGCCGCATTCGTGCTGCTCATTTTTCTGCGCGACTGGAAAGTCACCTTGATCGCGACCTTGACGGTACCTGTCGTGCTCGCTGCCACAATCCTGCTCCTTTACGTGCTGAAAATGAGTTTCAACATCATGACACTCGGCGGCATGGCGGCTGCCGTCGGACTCATCATTGATGATGCTATTGTGATGGTGGAACATATCGTCCGGCGCGTCCGCGGTATGCGCGAAACCGATCCGCATTCGCGCGTGCTGGGCGCAGCGAGCGAGTTCACGAGCCCATTGGCCGGTTCTTCCGCGGCCACGATCATCATTTTCACGCCACTGGCGTTTCTCACCGGCGTGACCGGGGCATTTTTCAAGGCACTTTCCCTAACGATGGCGTCGAGTCTCATCATTTCATTCGTTGTGGCGTGGCTGGCCGTGCCAATCCTGTGCGCGACGTTGTTGAAAAGAAAAGACGCCGAGATCGAAGAGCGCGGGACTTTCACGCGTCGCGTGCACGAAGTTTATCGCGAGAAGATGCAGCGCCTTCTCCGTCAACCGCGGTTCGTAATCGTGTTTTTGATTCCGCTTCTATTGCTCGGCTTTGTCGCATTTAAAAATGTGGGTTCCGGATTCATGCCCGTGATGGACGAAGGCGGCTTCATTCTCGACTACATTTCGCCGCCCGGCACGTCGCTCGCCGAAACCGATCGCCTTCTTCGCCAGGTGGAATCGGTTCTGCAAGAAACTCCGGAAGTGCAGACCTATTCGCGCCGGACTGGATTGCAGCTCGGTGGCGGCATCACTGAAGCGAACACCGGCGATTTTTTCATTCGTTTAAAACCATTCCCGCGCCGCGGAATCGAAGAAGTTATGGACGATGTCCGCACCGAGATCGAAACACGCATCCCCGGTCTTCAGATCGAGACTTTGCAATTGATGGAGGATTTGATCGGCGATCTCACGAGTGTGCCGCAGCCAATTGAAATCAAACTTTACTCTGACGACGACCAACTCTTGCGCACGCTCGCTCCGCGAGTGGCTGATACGATTTCGAAAGTTGGCGGTGTCGTCGAGGTGAAAAACGGCATCGTGCCGGCGGGCGACGCGCTCAACATCCAAGTCGATCGGGTAAAGGTCGCGCTCGAAGGCATGGACCCAGAGGTGGTGACCAAAGCGCTCAATGATTTTTTGACGGGCAACGTCACCACCCACATTCAACAGGGCCCGAAGTTGATCGGCGTGCGTGTGTGGATCCCGCGCGATGTGCGGGAAACTATCCGCAACCTCGACAATCTCCTTTTGCGCGCACCCGATGGCCATTTGTTTCCACTTAAGCGCGTGGCTACACTCACTCCGCTGAGCGGCCAACCCGAGATCATGCGAGACGATCTCAAACGCATGGTCGCGGTAACCGCTCGCATCAGCGGGCGCGATCTCGGTTCGACCGCGAACGAAGTCAAGAGGAAGCTCGCCAGTTCCAGAGTGATTCCAAGTAACGTGCTTTACACCTTTGGCGGCCTTTACGAACAGCAACAGATCGCCTTTCGCGGCCTCACGATGATTTTACTCGCCGCCATCATCCTCGTGTTTCTGCTCCTGCTCTTTCTCTACGAAAGTTTTCGCGTCGCGGTTGCCATGTTGCTCATTCCGTTGTTTGCGGTTGCCGGAGTTTTTCTTGGCCTTTGGGTCACACGGACCGAGTTCAACATCACCTCGCGCATGGGCATGACCATGATCGTTGGTATCGTCACCGAGATCGCGATTTTCTATTACTCGGAGTTCCGCGATCTGCCTGCGAGCGACGACCGTTTCATCCTCGCCGGAATCAACCGCATGCGCCCGATCTCGATGACAACGTTCGCGGCCATTTTGGCTTTGTTGCCGCTCGCGCTGGGGATCGGTCAGGGTTCGGCAATGCAACAGCCGCTGGCTATTGCCATTATTGCTGGGCTGATTTTTTCGCTGCCGCTTGTGCTCATCGTATTGCCGGCATTACTCGCAATGTTCCAGGTAAATCCCACTCCCCTCACTGCGAGCCGCAGACACTGAGGAGTGACCGGAAAATCCGACAGATTATTCGATCTGGTAACGGCGAATCTCCGCTGCCTGGCTGCCGCGGTGTGGCACAGCGACAAACAGACTATCTCGTTCCGGTACGAAAAGTCCCGTACGAGCGCCATCGGCCGTGTTGATTTTAGCTGAAACCTTATAACTGTTGGCATCAGCTTGCTCGATGACGTCGATCTTGCCCGCGCCACAAATGGCATAGAGGCGATGGCGCTTGCTGTCGTAGAAGAGATCATCGGGATCGCCGGAGATGCCGATCTTCGCAGCGACTTCACCTGATTCTGTATTAAGCACAACGAGCTTTGATGGAACACGGCACCCGATAAATAACCGGTGATTGCCTTCGTCCAGCGCCATCGGAAAATTTCCAAGCGCGCCGTCGGTTTTCCAAGTTGCAATCACTTCGCTTTTTTCCCGATCAATCACCGCCACCTGCCGCGCGTTGGGGACATTCACGAAAATACGATGCGCTTGTTTTTCTAACTCGAATGCTTCGGGATGCGCTGCGAGTTTGATTGACCCAACCTGCTTGCCATCGGCCGCGTTGATGATTCCGATTCCGCCGCTACCAAACCCCACGTAAATTTGTTTCGATGAATCTTCGTAACGGACATTGTCGGCATCGTCTTTGAAATTGATTTCTCCAACCGCCTGATATGATTTTGCTTCGTAGATCTTGCAAATGCCGCCTTTGTCATTGGCAACAAAGAGACGATCCGGCTCAGGGATGTAGGCGATTCCTTGAGGCGCGCCGAGGCCCGTGATGGAATGAATTCGCTCCCCTTTGCTTAAGTCGAGGACTTCGACGGTATTGTTGCCCAACGCGCAGACGAACAACCTGTCACCCGCAGGATCCAGCGCGAAGTGGTCGATGCGGCCTTCCACTCCAGGCAGCGCGATTGTCTGTTTCAATTGCAGGCTCGCGTCACTCGATCCCGCGGCGGCGAGAGAATGGCCTACGACTGCGATGATGATAACAAGAGCTAAGCGTTTCACTTGGCTCCGTAAGTGAAATCGTCAAACTCCGTCACGCTATCAGCTTTCGTCCACACGCCCACTTTTCCGGCGTGCGCGAAGCTCTCATCAGTTGCATCGATTACTTTGTTGCTATCGAAGACGACGGCGAATTGATTGCCGTGGAATTCCACGCGCAGCGTGTGCCAGACGCCAGACGTCACCTTCGTGTTGACATTTTTGAACGCCACGCGCTTCCCGTTGATCGTGTGATAGATCGTGACGTTGTCCTCCAGAGCGTTCGCGCGCGAGATGTAATAGTTGTTCGCGTCCTGCACCCGCCAGATGACGCCGCCGGCTTGATCTTCCTTTCCCGCAATCGGCTTGAACTTTACTTCGACAAAACCGTCTTTGAGGTTGGTGTCGTTCTTGATGCAGACGGGGAACGTCGCCTCGCCGGATTGCTTTAACACGTTTGGCTTGCTCGGCGCTGAATCGTCTTTCTCGACAGACCATTTCGCCGAGCCGCTGCCAGTTTGCGTCGCCGTCCATCCGGGAGGCGCCGCTCCGGCTTTAAAATTATCAAAGCTCACGGTGTCGGCCGATGACAATACAGCAACCGCAGTGCTGGCCAGCGATGCGAGGAGTAGCGTTTTCATTTGAGGCTCTGTGCGTACCTCCGCTTTAATTCCCCGCCGGCGTAGTTACGCCCGACAGTCCAGTGACCAGGAGCGCGCCTTTGACCGCTTGCGCTAATTCTTTGGCTGAACCTCTGCCCCAGTAATGGAAAAATAGAATGCGCGGCTGTTCGTGTGTCATGTGGGAATGGATCGCGACGATGCTAATGCCGCCAACGCGGATCGCTTTGAGCGCGGATTGCAATTCGTCTTCGGTCACGGCGAAATCTCCGTCGACCACTGCGTTGTCATCGCTGCCGGCAAAGGCCATCCACGTGTTCACGCCCATCGCGTTGTCAATCTTAACGCCGTGCATCGTGGCCGGCCGACCGATAGTGAATTTCACCATTCCGTTGTTCGTCTCGCTGCTCATTCCGAAAATCTTGTTCAACGGTTCGGCCGAGATTGAGCTCTTCTCCGGCAACGCAGTTGCCCCGAATGAATCTTTCGGTTGCGGATTGGCCGCCCGGATTTCTTTGATCTTGTCGTAAACCTTGCGCACAGCGGTCGCGAGTTGTTCGACCGTTCCCTCGCCTTCGATGTGCATGAAATAAACTTTCGGATGATCGAAGAAAAAATGATTGTGCAGCGCGGTTACGCTCAGGCCGTTCTCGAGCGCGACGGACATCGCGGCATTTGCTTCGTCTTCAAAAAGGACGGTGTCGCCCATCACCATCGCTTCCGTTTGCGAACCTTGAGTGAACGCCGCCCATGTGCCCAGCCCCATGAATGCCGGCATCGTCCATCCATCGAGAACGATTTTCACGTCGTTGCGCGGGAAGGTGACTCTATAAACGTCTTCCTTCTGGTTGAGCTTGCCTTTGAGACCCGTGATCTGGTCGATCTTCATCGTGTCAAGTGCGGCGAAAGCGATGTCAATGGTCGCGCCGCACAACGCAATGATTAGCAAAAATTTTCTCATAACTGTGATTTTTGACCAACGTCTCTCAAAGATTGTTCGAAGATCGATGATGGTTCGGCGGTGGCGAACTGATCGCACTCGAATTGTTCACATCGACCGACATACATCATTTGCTAACGGCTAGCTTAACGCCTAGCCCAACGAATATGGCGCCGGATGCGCGTCCAAGCGCCGCGCCCATCGACGGATTCTCACGAAAACGGCGACTCATGGCGGAGCCGAACCAGGCAAGCACCAAACACCAAATGGTGCCTGTGCTTATGAAGACCCCGCCGAGGAACAAGAAGGCCAGAATCTTGGAATCCGCAGACGGCGCGACGAACTGCGGAGGAAGGCCATGAAGAAAAGCGCTACCTTGGGGTTGAGGAGATTGGTCAAGAAGCCGGCGTGGTAAATGGCCAATTGGCTCTCGCGAGTGAATTCGACCGGTTTCACTGTCTTGCCCGCTCCGTAAAATATCATTTTGAAACCCAGATATATTAGATAGACGGTGCCTGCTAATTTCAGAATCAGGAATGCCCGCGCAGAAGTAGCGAGAATGGCGGACAAACCGAGCGCAGCTGCAAAGGTGTGAACGACGGTACCGGAGGTAATTCCAAGGGCGGAGAGAACCCCAGCGCGGCGGCCTTGAGCAATGCTCCTGCCGAGAATGTAAAAGGTGTCTTGCCCAGGCGTCAGGTTGAGAAGAATCCCGCTTAACACGAAGACGACGATATTTTGTGTTCCGAACATAGATCTTTGTGCGTTGTGTCTGGCGATTGAAGCTCAGCCGCGAGACCGACTTGGCGTTTACATTCGGGGTAAAGCGCATCATAGACAACGAATTCACGCTTGAGAATCTCGGGGTCGCTTAGAGCGAGTGCGCCAAAGCCGGAAGCGATCCAGCGCAATCCTTCCCCGGCTGGATGCGGTTTAGTAGGATGTGAATCGGCCGCCCGGACAATTTCACCAAGCAAGATGAGCGCAGGATCGGTCAGATTGTATTTTTTCAAAATCGAGTTGAACGAGACGTCCTCGCCGTGGTGGCCGAGCTCGCAGCCGGGAACGTCGAACACAATCCCGTAGTCGACCTTTGCCCGATCAGTTCCCTGCGGAAGAAAAAGAAATTCCGCGTCCGGATCGACAAAATTTCGGATCATCCACGGGCAAGCCACGCGATCCACTTTAATTTTTTGGCGAGTAATCCATTTCATGAACTACGCTCTTGTTTTGTGGCAGCTT
>WNFT01006084.1_pt1 | contig 10613 bp, 11 predicted proteins | sample 5400191 | NCBI WGS metagenome assembly WNFT01 (sample SAMN13153359, study PRJNA577476) | soil metagenome | isolation source: 80 cm saprolite under Madrone tree | place: USA:California | collected 2016-06-14 | reverse complement strand
AAGCCCAGCCACTACTAGACCACGCAAAGGCTGTATGAGGTACCAACCTCGTGGCCGTCTCTAGTAGTGGCTGGGCTTGCCCCAGCCAGGCAAAAAAATGAACCGCACCCAACATCAATTGATGGGTTGCTCCCACCAGCAAATCATGGTATACTTTCATCTAACAAACGTTTGTTAGATGAAAAAGAGGTGAAGACAATGTCCGACAACAAGGAACTGACGGCCATGATCCGTGTGCGTTTGAGCGCCAGTGATGCTCACTATGGAGGCCAACTCGTCAATGGTGCGCACATGCTGGCACTTTTCGGGGATGTGGCGACGGAACTGGCCATTCTCTGTGATGGTGATGAGGGTCTGCTCGTTAGCTATGAAAATGTAGAATTCCTGGCACCATTATACGCAGGGGATTATGTAGAGGCCACAGGGCGTATTATCAACATTGGGCGTACCTCGCGGCGGATCGCGTTCGAGGCTCGGAAGGTCATCACCGTACGGCAGGATATTAGCGACTCCGCTGCCGATGTGCTGGACCCTCTGGTTGTCATCGGGCGAGCCATTGGTACGACCGTCGTCAAAGCTGAGCGACAACGCAAGACCCGTACGGCGTAGTTTCGCGGGTTTTCGCGTGCAGTAAGACGGAGCGGATGCTGGCGATTGAACATTGGCATGACCTGCGGCTGGCGGAGCGCATGCAGACTTAAACTAGCCTTGAGTAGCCAGCCGCTCCCACTCGGCGAGCAGTTCCTCTGATTGCAACCGCAGTTGGTCGTACTCGGCGGAAAGCTGTGTGAGTTTTTCCGCATCAGCCTTGAGTGCGGCCTCTGCTAATGCCTTCTCTACCAGCTTTACACGGTCCTCGACCTTCTCTATCTCACGCTCCACATCCTCGATGGTACGAGCTTTCGGGGCTTTCGCTTTCTCACCTTTTTTGCTGCTGACCCTGGCTGCGGCAGAGGATGCGGGACGCTTTGTCGTCGTCGATGGAGCTGATTTCCCATTGCCGTTCACAGGAGATGGAACATCAAGCACGATGGGGCGCTTGCGAGTACGATAGTCTGTATAGTTGCCCAAGTAGGGAATCAAGACGCCATCTTCGATGACCCAGAGCTTCGTTGCCAGCCGATCAATGAAGTAGCGATCATGCGAGACAAAGAGGAGGGTACCCTCAAATTCACTCAGGACTTCCTCGAGAAACTGGCGCGATTGCAGGTCGAGATGGTTCGTTGGCTCGTCCAACACGAGAAAGTTGGAGCCTTGAAGCGTCAGCAGGGCTAAGGCTACGCGACTGCGCTCGCCACCACTCAAGGCAGCAATGGGCTTGAAGACATCATCGCCGGTAAAGAGGAAGCGCCCAAGGAAGGTGCGTGCCCCCTCTTCGCTCAATGTACTCACGTGGCGGATTTCATCAAGGATGGTACGTTGCGTATCTAACCTGCTGTGCGTCTGCGAATAATACCCGATGCGTACGTTGTGACCGGGGTAAACGTGCCCACTGAGAGGGGGAAGTTCACCGATGATGGTACGCAGCAAGGTTGTCTTACCCGAGCCATTTGGTCCCACCAGGCCTGCACGGTCGCCGCGCAAGAGTTCCAGGTCGGCCACATGCACGAGCACGGTCGGTGCGGTGGCTTGATTCTGCTCAACGCCGTAGCCCACCGAGAGTTTTTGCGTCGAGAGGACAACCTGGCCGCTATCGATAACCGGACTGAACTCGAAGTGCATCTCTGGGAAATCTTGTGGGCGCTCGACACGTTCCAGTCGATTCAGCAATTTCTGGCGGCCTCGTGCCTCGCGGCTGCGCTGGCCTGCTTTGTAGCGGCGAATAAACTCTTCAGTACGGGCAATATGTTCCTGCTGCGCTTCATACTCACGCAGACGGCGCTCCATGCGTTCCTCGCGCAGTTGAATGTATCGCGTGTAGTTGCCGGGGTATTCTTCGATACGGCCAAAAGCCATTTCAATGGTACGCGAGACGACTCTGTCCAGGAAGTAGCGGTCATGAGCGACAACGACCAGGGCATGCCTCCAACTCGCCAGGTAGGTCTCCAGCCATTCCAGAGCTGCGAGGTCTAGATGGTTGGTCGGTTCATCTAGTAACAGGAGATCAGGTTCCTGCAAGAGCAGTTTGCCCAGGGCGGCTCTGGTCTGCTGCCCACCGCTGAGATTCATGACGGGGGCTTCCTGCTGCTCGCGTGTAAAGCCTAGACCATCGAGTACCTGGGCTACGCGATTCTCATAGGTGTAGCCGTCGGCGTGCTCGAAGCGTGTCTGGAGGTCGTCATAACGTTGCAAGAGTTGTTTATGGAGGATACTGTCAGCCGTAGCCGCCAGTTCAACAGCGAGTTCGTTTAGTTCGTGTTCCCAGTCGCGCACTTCTGCGAATACGGTGAGCATCTCTTCACGTAACGTATGCTGTGGCTGAAAATCTACGGTCTGGGTCAGGTAGCCAATGCGCAAGTTGCGTGCTGTGGCAATGATACCTTCATCCGGCTCTTCGCGACCAGCTAGCAGGTTGAGCAAGGTTGATTTGCCTGCGCCGTTGGGGCCGACCAGCCCGATACGATCATGTTCATCAATTTGGAAGCTGACTCCGGCAAAAATGCGCTCCGCCCCAAAGGATTTTCCCACGTCTATTATACTGAATATTGGCATAACTATTCACCTGGTTGCTAGGTATACAGTAACTCTTCAAGTTTCTTCGCTTTCAGACTCCTCGCCGCCTGCGGCGGCTCCCCTATTCTGGCGATGAGTGCAGACGTTGCCGCCGCAGGCGGCAACGTCTGCACTCATCGCCAAACACCTGCGAACTGCCGAAGGCAGTGAGGAGTCCTGAAGAGTTACATTCTACATTTGAGTGTCAGCGTATCATAATGCAGCTTCTGATGCAAGCGGTTGGCGGTTCGCATGGGATGTGATATACTGAAAGAAACAAGTTCCTCTTAAATGGATGAAAGGATGCAGACGTGGCGAAAGAGCCGTCTCTGGACAATCTCTGGTTAGCGCAAACGCTATTTGATCTTGGGGGAGTGCAGTTCGGGAACTTCACGGTGAGCGAGTCGGCGGTGAGTTCCCCCGTTTTTGTTAACCCCAAGGTCCTTATCAGTAATCCCACTGCGCTGCGGGTTGCAAGCAAGCTGATGCAGCAAGAAATTCACCTTGCTCAATCCTTGCGCCGTGTGCGAGTCCATCCTTTTGCTGTAGTGGCTGGAGTACCGGTAGGTGGGTTACTCCTGGCCTCCGCCTATTCCCTGGAAACGAACACCCCCCTTATCTACGCACGCATCCATCCAGAAGGTACCGGTAAACGCGGCATCGAAGGCCGTTTTACTCGTGGGGACACGGCACTCGTCATCGATGACCTGATCACCAGAGGCAGCAGCATCCTGGAAACGGCGGATTTGCTTGAGGAACATGGGATGAAGGTGAAGGACGTCATCGTGCTTGTTGACCGCGAACATGGAGCTACTGAGCGCCTGCGGCGGCATGGCTACAATCTGATCAGCATTTTGAAACTGGAGATTATGCTCAATCACTATATGTCCAAGGGGCTTATCTCAGAGGAAACCTACCGTACTTGTGCTGAGTATGTCCGTAGCAAGCAGATCGAAAACCGCGCGTTGTAACCCCACGGGTTCATTTGTGCCACTCGTCCAGGCTGGTGATGAAGCCTTTCTCACCAATCATCATGCCTGAGGTGTATCGCTGCCACTCTGTCTATTACAGTATTCTGGATATAGAGTGGCAGCAGGTCAAAGCTCAGTTCGAAACGATCCTGCAGGCCGTTTGAGGTACCCCATTGCTGTTCGATGGCTTGAACGCCGGTGAAGAAATCACCCGTGCCCTAAAGTCATGATAGCGTTAGGGACACCTCTAGCGGCTTATGGTCGTCTTTCAGGACCGTGGCGGCAACTCCGGCACGGGTTGCACAGGCGGAATGGATGGCGGCTGGTAGACAGGGCCGTTATGCTGCTCGGACGACGATACGCTCTTAAAACGCCGCATCGAATCCAGGATTGGCTCGATCAGGTCAATCGGTAGCGGGAAGATGATGGTTGAGTTTTTCTCAACGGCAATCTCCGTCAGCGTTTGCAGGAAGCGCAGTTGTAGGGCGTTAGGCTGTGAACCAATCACTGCGGCTGCCTGTGCCAACTGCGCGGAGGCCTGCAATTCACCCTGGGCATGGATGACCTTCGCACGCTTCTCACGCTCTGCCTCTGCTTGCTTCGCCATAGCACGCTGCATCGTGACAGGCAGCTCAATATCCTTGATCTCAACGGCTGTTACCTTCACCCCCCAACGTTCTGTGTGTTCGTCAATGATCGCCTGCAGTTCTTGATTGATCTTGTTGCGCTGCGCGAGCAGTTCATCCAGCTCGGACTGGCCCAGCACGTTTCGTAGCGTCGTCTGGCCGATCTGCGTCGTCGCCTGGATGAAGTTCATCACGTTTACAACAGCAGCATTGGGATCTACGACGTAGAAGTAGATGACGGCTGTGACTTTAATTGTGACATTATCGCGAGAGATCACCTCTTGTGGCGGCACGGTAAGTGTGACGATACGCAGATCGACTTTGATCATGCGTGTGACGAACGGTGGTACCCAGAACAGGCCTGGTCCCTTTGCCCCTTTCAAGCGACCCAGGATAAAGATCACACCACGCTCGTACTGTTGCACCACACGAATGCCAGAAAGTGCAAGCAACCCGAGGATAACAAGGACAACGATACCTATTGTCGAAAAAATTGCACCGAGATCCATAAAACGCCTCCTTCATGCACCCTGAATGTATTCAGGGGAATAGCTTGAAAGTCTCGTAACAATGGGCTGAACGTGTAAACGCAAGCCCTCGACGGCGACAATCTGTACTTCAGAGCCAGCATCTACAGACGTAGCGGGCGGCACCAGTACAGCGGCCCAATTCTCGCCAGCGTAACTCACCCGTCCCTCTGGTATGAGCGGCGTGATGGCGGTGGCTTTGGCACCAATCATGCCTTCGACGCCGGTGGTGACCCGTTGGCGCTGCGCACGCACTATGATGGTGACCAGGGTGAAACCGATCAGGCCCATGAATCCGGCCATAGTGTAGACGACGATGGGATTCACCTGTGGCCCACTGTAAGGACCACCACTGTTAAAGAAGATCAGTGCGCCGAAGATCAGGGAAACCATGGCTCCCACGGTCAGTACCCCATGTGTCGGTAACTTTACATCGAAGACAAGCAAGACGAATGCCAGTGCCATCAATGCCAGACCTGCCCAGTTGGGCGAGATGGAGCCTATGGCAAAGAGAAAGAGCACGAGGGCAATACTGCCGGCGACGCCTGGCAGGATAACGCCTGGATGTGAGATTTCCAGGTAAATGCCGAACATGGCAACGACGAACAACAGGAAGATCACATTTGGATCAAGCAAGAGGCCATAGGCCGTGTCCAGCAGACTGGCTTCGATCATGTGTACATCCGCTCCTGCTGTATGCAGCGTCACCGCGCGACCGGACCCAAGTGTGACAGAGTGACCGTCTACCTCATTGAGGAGGACATTCAGATTGGCTGCACCATAATCGACGATGTGCTGGCTCTCCGCCGTCGCATCGTCATATGAGGAAGCATCAGTAACCATTTTCGCCGCTAGCGGGGCATTGCGATGATAGCGATGCTGGAAGCCGGTGATTGCGGCTACCAGATCGTTCTCTATCTTGGATTTGAGCGTTTTGTCGATATCAGCACCCGTGCTTGTCACCGGACTAGAAGCTCCGATACGGGTGGCCGGGGCCATCACGGCAATATCGGCAGCCAGCGCAACAAAAGCTCCTGCCGAAGCGGCACGACCACCGGCAGGCGAAACGTAGGAGATGATGGGAACAGTGCTGCTTAACTCCGCCTGGGTCATGGCCTTCAGCGAATTGACGTCACCACCAGGTGTGTCAATTTCGATGACGAGCGCTTCTGCCCTATCCTGCTCGGCGGTACTGATTGCACGCTGAAGAAAGCGCAGTGAAGCCGGGCCAATGTCACTATTCAACACCATCACGTCGACGCGAGGCGCTGCTGCCAGAGCGGTTCGTGGGACGAGCAACAGTGTTAAGAGGATGGAGAGCACAAAAAACATGGGAAGCAGCGACAGCGCATATGGTCTGCGATGAGCTTGGCGCGAATACATGGTGATATACCTCCGATTGTTGAGATGACGCGCCTGGAATACAGTTGTCAACGACTTACTATGGGTATGATATCACAATATGCCCTAACCCTGGGCAACCTCAATACATCAAGTCCCCTAGATTCATTGCTAATTGCTATAAAGAATATAGCATACTGTTATTTCGTTGTCAAGTGGCATCTCCTGCTGACCTTACGATCCAGAAAAAAAGGACAGCCAAATGGGAACCTTTTGTTGCTCTCTTGCCGTAGTACATCTACAGAAGAGAGGAGAGGCAGTGGTTACCTGCGAGAACGATCTCATCGAACAAGCGAGGCAAGGCGACCAGGAGGCATTTCGACACCTCTGGGAAGCTCATCATGGGGTTGCTATGGCAGCAGCATTGCGACTCTGTCATCAGCATGCCCTCGCCGAGGAAATTGCCCAGGGCGCTTTTCTGCTCGCCTGGCGTGGGTTACCTCGTTTTCAGCAAGGTAGTCCATTTCGTCCCTGGCTCATGCGCATTCTGTACCGTCACGCACTGGATGTGATGGAGCAGCAGCATACCCGTTCTGTCTCCTTCGATGACGTCGTCGAGTTAGAACGCCGGACTGGAGCCAATCCAGATGCTTCCAGAGATGAAGATCTGCAAGAACTGGTCGCTCAGCGGGAAGAGCTACGCCAGGCATTGGCACGATTGAACAGCGATCAACGTCGTGTGATCGCCTTACGTTATGGAGCTGATTTAACCGAGGCCGACATTGCCCGGGTATTAGGTTGGCCGGTTGGTACCGTCAAGTCACGACTGAACCGGGCGCGTGAACGTCTGCGGGTACTCTTGACGAACGAGTGAAAGAGGGTGAGTGGCTATGAATGAATGGGAACAAGCTGAAAAGGAAAGCAGCGGCAGGGTACAACCTGGTGTGGAGGAGCGTCTAGCAGCGTATTACGGTCCACATTTGCCGGAGCAGCCGTTATCCTCAACTTCGTGGGAACGTCTACGTTCTCGACTTGGTCCACAACATGCTCCTAAACGTCGGCGTATATGGCGACCGCGGAGTTCCTGGTTGAGACGTGATCGTTCTGACCCTGCGTATATCCGGGAAACGTTGGTACGCATCATGCACGAAGCTCGTGTATCCTATCCGTTGTCATTGATGCAGTGTTCGTTCAATGCACGTATACGTGTGCCCTCTGTGCGCGTCTCCGCGTACGGTAGGCATGCAATCAAACTGGTTCTCCCATCGCCGGCGGAGCAGTTCATCGGACAGACAGAGCTTGATCTACTGGTTGCTACTGGCCTGGCACGCTACCTGTATGTGCGCAAACCTCTGTCTACCATCGTGCGTGGCCTCATAGTCATCATCTGTTTACTCGCGGTCATAGCCTCCATCTTGCTCTGGAAGCACAATGGCTTATTTGTAGCATTTCCTATAGCCATAGGGCTCTGTGCTTCCTGGCTTTTGCATATACAGGGGCGTAAGCTGGCCTTTCGTGCGGATGGCCTGGTGGTGCAGTGGTTAGGGCGAGAAGCTACTTGTCAGGGATTGCATGCCCTGGCAGATCGCAGTCGCTCGCCACGGCGCGGCCAGTGGGGGGAACCTTCACTTGCCGAGCGTATTAACCGGATATGTGGAACGCGGGTGACGGTTGAGGAAGATCGTTTGATGCTGGTGAGATGAGACCATACAGGACTTTAAGCGAGAGAAGGGAAAAAGATATGAGAAGCAAAAGCAGCATTCTTGGTTTGTTGGTCTTCTTTGCGGGAGTTGCAGGCATTATTCGCCTTATAGATAGCCTCTCCAGGAGAGATAAAAAGGCTGGAGTCGATAGAGATAGGTTTGATAAGTTCACGGAGCGAGCCCGGAAGGTGTTGGGTCTTGCCCAGGAAGAAGCCCAGCGTTTGCAACACAATTACATCGGGACGGAACATCTTCTGCTTGGCCTGGTACGCGAAGGAGAGGGTGTCGCCGCGAAAGTATTGCGTAACCTCGGCGTTGATCTGAACGAAGCTCGTAGTGCCGTTGAAGCTATCATTGGTCGTGGTCACCGTGTTGTGGTCGGCGAGGTTGGCTTGACTCCACGTGCCAAGAAGGTGATCGAGTTGGCCGTCGATGAAGCTCGCCGCCTGAACCATCCCTATATCGGTACTGAGCACCTGCTATTGGGATTAGTACGAGAAGGCCAGGGTATTGCCGCGGGCACGCTGGAAAAACTGGGCGTCGAGCTAGAGAAACTGCGTGCAGAGACGTTGCGAGTGCTCGAAGATGCATCTTAAATGATGCGTGTGGTCTTCAGCAGCTTACCCATGCGGAAACGCTCAATACGGAACGGCTCAATGGGTAACGTTGTGCTGGTGCCGTCGAGGATTAGCTCGGTGAGCAGTTTGGCTGCCATGGGAGTGTGCATAAAGCCCTGTAGGGAGAAAGAGTACCTCACCCTCCTCACTTGGAGAGTACCCAATAGACCTTAGGAGTGAGATATACTATAGCAGTGCTCTCACAGTCTCTGTGTACTCATAAGGGAGGAGAAATAGATCTATGGCAGTGTCTTCATCAGGCGACCACGTCGTAATCATTGGTGGCGGTGCAACCAGTGCGCTTTCTGCCGTTCGACTGGCAGAGCGAGGGTTGCGCGTGACCGTGCTTGAGAAAGCCCACGTCGGCAATGGGTCGTCCAGCCGTTCCGCGGCAGGAATTCGGGCGCAATTCAGCACTGAAGAGACAGTGGTCGGGATGCAATACAGTCAGTGGTGGTACACCCACTTCCATGACGTCTTGCAAAGTCCCCCGGATGTTCGGGAGCAACCGGTAATCCACCAGAACGGCTACCTGTTTCTTTACGAGTCCCCGGAGGCCATTCCCGCCTGGCAACTTCGCCGGCAACACGAGGCTTCACGATTGTGGCACCAGGCCCAAACACTCGCAAAGATGCAGCAACGCGTTGGCCTGCCGGTGGAAGTGCTGACTCCTGAGACTGTTCATGAGCGCTGGCCGCATCTTCTTCCTGACCGGTTGATTGGTGCCACCTGGGGTCCCACCGACGGCTTTATTATGCCACAGATGGTCTATACCGAAGGGTTCAGGAGGGCACGAGAACTTGGGGTTGACATCCGACCACAGACGGAGGTACTTGGTGCCATTCTTCACGAAGATCGTATCCGCTCAGTGGTGACTACGACAGGGACAGTCGAGGCTGATTGGTTCATCAATGCCACCAATGCCTGGGCAGCTCGTGTGAGTCCACGAATTGGCGGGATACCCCTTCCCGTCTCACCCCTGAAGCGCTACCTCTATTTTCTCAAGCCCGCACAGCCTGTCATGGATGAAGCGCTGTGGCATCGCCTGCCAATGACGATCTATGGCCTGGACAGTTTTCGCCGTGCTCATTCACGACCAGATCAGGATCTCTTAATGCTCATCTGGGGGCACGAGACAGAGCCGGAGCCACAGTTTCGCGACTCCGACCAGGACCGGATCGATCCTCCATTTCGCCATGACAATGGTATTGACAACTACGGGTATGCTATCCTCCAACAGGTAGAAGAGTTTTCGCCGCTTCTTGCCAATGCGGGCGGCCTGATTGCAACCACCACTGGGTTCTATGGCGCCACACCTGATGGTAACCCGCTTATTGGCTTTGATACGCATCAGCAAAATCTTATTCATGCAGTCGGGTTTTCAGGCCATGGCATCATGCATGCTCCGATTACCGCGCTGTTGGTTGAAGCTATTCTGACAGGAGAAGTTGAGAACGGGAGCGTTCGTCTCCCTGCTCCTTTCGATCATACAACCATTGCTCTAAGCACATTTGCTCCTGGACGTGCGTTTGAGAGTTCACACAAAGAAATGTTCGTTCTCTAACAGTGAAGCTCTCTTACTCCATCTCAAGTTCAGAATCCTGCTTGATGAAAACATGCCGGGCAGAAGAGTAATTGCAGGCCTCAACTACCTGTTCAGAGTTCATGGAGGGCGTTTCATAAGAGGGCATTTCCTATAAGATACAATGAGATGATTTGGATCAAACCAGGTCAATATTTATTAATGGCACAACAAGCCTCCATGGCTGGCGGCTTCTTTGGTCAAGAAAAGTTGTGTTATAATGTGCGTGCGTATTTGGTATAACCGTCACTCTAGAAGAATGAAGGGAATCTGTAATGAAGTTGAACGCCAAGGGCTTGAGTCATCTTGGTCTCAGAGTCACTAATCTAGCACGGGCGAAACACTTCTATATTGACCTACTCGGATGCCAATTGGTAAGGGAAACAGACGGAGGAGTGTTAGTCAACGTGTCTGGAGTGCTCGTTGCCCTGTATGAGACCGATTCGTCCTCTTCAAGCTATGATCGCTTCAACCCGTTTCGAGTCGGTCTGGATCATCTCGCTCTCGCCGTAGAAGACCCAAGCATCCTAGAAGACCTGAAGCGGGATTTAGACGCAGCAGAGGTACGCAATAATGGGGTCGAGGAAGACCCAG
>WNFT01006082.1_pt1 | contig 10614 bp, 8 predicted proteins | sample 5400191 | NCBI WGS metagenome assembly WNFT01 (sample SAMN13153359, study PRJNA577476) | soil metagenome | isolation source: 80 cm saprolite under Madrone tree | place: USA:California | collected 2016-06-14 | reverse complement strand
CGCCCCTCTCCACCGAGGACGGCGGCGATATCCTCAAAGGGCCGCGCAACCTCGACGCGGCGAAGCGCTTGCTGGCGCAAAGCGGCTACGCCGGCCAGCCGGTCACCTGCGTGGTCGCACAGGACATCGCGATCACCAAGGCGATGGGCGATGTGACGGCGGACCTTCTCAAGCGGCTCGGCGTCAACGTCGATTTCGTCGCCACCGACTGGGGCACCAATGCGGCGCGGCGGGCGCAGAAATCGCCGCCGGGCCAGGGCGGCTGGCAGATATTCCATTCCTGGCACGCCGGCGCGGTCTGCATCGACCCATCGTCCTACACGGCGATCCGCGCCAACGGCGACAAGGCGTGGTTCGGCTGGCCGACGAGCCTCAAGGTCGAGGCCGCGATCGAATCCTGGTACGACGCCGCAAGCCTCGATGAGGAAAAGGCCGCGATGCGCCGCCTCAACCGCGCCGCCTTCGAGGATGCAGTCTACGCGCCGACCGGCTTTTTTCTGGAATACCAGGCGTGGCGCAGGAACGTGAGCGGGATCGTGAAAGGGCCGCTGCCGTTCTTCTGGGGAGTGAGCAAGATGGCGTAGGTGCCGCGGAAGGCGCACCTTTGCCCACCCTACAAGTGATTCCAGTCGATCGAAATCCGCCCTGCCCTCATTCTTTGCTCCGGAATTCCCTGAGAACAGGGAAAATAACAGGGAATTTGCTATTTTTTGACGTTTGACGATTTTCGATATTAGTTATGATTCAATGTCTTGCACCCGAGTTCCCGAAAATTAAAACAGGGAATGTGTTTGCCGGAACAGGGAATTGATCTGCCGGAACAGGGAATAACAGGGATTCTCCTTCTCTGATAAGACAAACCGCCCGAACGCTGGGCGGCATCACAATTAAAATATAATATAAAAGTGTGATTATTTAATGGCGGTGCAGAACAAAGTCTTTTGCCCCGGGCGAAAGCCTTTTGCGGGTAGGCGAAGCGTAGAATGCGGCGACGAACGACGCGGCGTCTTCCCTTTCTAAGTGATTCCGATTGGTCGAAATCCGCTCCAGTCGCCACGGAAGGCGGCCAAGGCTCAAGTCTCCGGCAGCCCCGCCTTGCGCAGCCCGTCAAGACGGTGCTCGGCATCCTTGGGGTCCTTGAAGACGACAAGACGTTTCCAGCTCTCAATTGTGAACCCCGGGTTGATCCGCAGCACCTCTGCGGCTTCGGCTCTCGCCTCCTCGAGTTGCCCCGACTGCGCATAGGCGGACGCCAGCAAAATATGAGGCCACTGCGAATTGGGCAGGCGCGATACGCATTCGCGTGACAAACGCACCGCCTCCCCATAACGCTTGAGCGTGTACTTGGCGAAGGCCAGCCAACTTGTCGGGTAGATGAGCGGCTGAAGAGGATCAAGGCGCATGTTTTCCTTCAGTACCTCGATCGCTCTTGTGGGCTCGCCCGCAAACGGTGCTCAAACTCGAACCGGGCGACCACAAGGGTCGCGCCTACAGCCGGGCAATTTTGGACGACGCCGCTCGTGCGCGCCCCCGGATTACGCGACCGTTAGCGGTCGCTCTATCCGGGCTATAGCGTACGGTGCTACGCTACCCGGCATGAAACCTGCTACCATCCCTTCATGCTGACCTACATCATCCGCCGCATTCTGGCGACCATCCCGGTGATGGCGGTGGTGGCGTTGTTCGTGTTCAGCCTCCTCTACATCGCGCCCGGCGATCCGGCCGCGGTGATCGCCGGCGACCAGGCGACGCCGGACGATGTGGCGCGCATCCGCGCGAGCCTTGGCCTCGATAGGCCGTTCCTGATCCGGTTCGGCGAGTGGAGCTGGCAGATTCTCCACGGCGACCTCGGCACCTCGATCTTCACCAACCTGCCGGTCGCCGCCATGATCGCGCAACGCATCGAGCCGACGCTGTCGCTGATGGCCGTCACGCTCGCATTCGCGGTCCTGGTTGCGGTGCCGATCGGCGTCGTGGCGGCCTGGCAGGCCGACACCCTGATCGACCGCGCCATCATGGCGTTCGCGGTGCTGGGCTTCTCGGTTCCGGTGTTCGTCATCGGCTACGTGCTCGCCTATGTGTTCGCGCTGCAACTCGATTGGCTGCCGGTGCAAGGCTACACGCCATTCGCGGAAGGCGTTGCGCCGTGGATCGAACACCTGATCCTGCCGGCGCTCGCGCTCGGCTGCGTCTACATCGCGCTGATCGCCCGCACCACCCGCGCCGCCATGCTGGAGGTGCTGCAGCAGGACTATATCCGCACCGCCCGCGCCAAGGGCATCGGCCAGGCCGGCCTGCTGTTCGTGCACGCGCTTAAGAACGCCGCGGTGCCGATCGTCACCGTGATCGGCATTGGCATGGCGCTGCTGATCGGCGGCGCCGTCGTCACCGAGACCGTGTTCGCGATCCCGGGCATCGGGCGCCTGACCGTCGATGCCATCCTGCGCCGCGATTACCCGGTGATCCAGGGCGTCGTGCTGTTGTTCAGCTTCGTCTATGTCGTCGTCAACTTGGCTGTCGACCTGACCTACACGGTGCTCGACCCGAGGATCCGGTATTGAACCCTCCTCCCGTCACGGCGGCGACTGCGCCTGATGCATTCTCGCCCGCGACGGCGGCGGGCGGCGCCACCCTTCCCTCCCTCGCGGTCGCGCCGGACCTGCCGGACCTGCTGCGGCCGGTGGCGCCGCGCCGCGGCCTCATCGGTTTTGCGTGGCGGCATCCCGCCATCGCGATCGGCGGCGCGCTGATGCTCGCGATGCTGCTGATCGCGCTGTTTGCGCCCTTCCTCGGCACCGTCGACCCGACCGCGCTGGCGCCGGCGCGACGCACGCGCGAGCCATCGTCCGCGTTCTGGTTCGGCACCGACATGCTGGGCCGCGACATCTATTCTCGCGTCCTCTACGGCGCGCGGGTGTCGCTGACGGTCGGCTTTTCGGTGGCAATTCTGGCATCGGTAGCGGGCCTCTCGATCGGCCTCGTCGCCGGCTTCATGCGCTGGGCCGACGGCATCGTCATGCGCGTGATGGACGGGCTGATGTCGATCCCGCCGATCCTGCTCGCCGTCGCCCTGATGGCGCTGACGCGCGGCAGCGTCGGCAACGTGATCACCGCCATCACCTTCGCGGAGATTCCGCGCGTGTCGCGCCTCGTGCGCAGCGTGGTGCTGTCGCTGCGCGAGCAGCCCTTCGTCGACGCCGCGGTTGCGGCCGGCACCCGCACGCCGATGATCATTCTGCGTCACATCCTGCCCAACACGCTCGCGCCCATGACGGTGCAGGCAACTTATGTTTGCGCCAGCGCCATGATCGTCGAGGCGATCCTGTCCTTCATCGGCGCCGGCACGCCGCCCACCGTCCCGTCGTGGGGCAACATCATGGCCGAGGGGCGCGCGCTGTGGCAGGTCAAGCCCTACATCGTGTTCTTCCCGGCGGCGTTCCTCTCGGTGACGGTGCTTGCCGTCAACCTGCTCGGCGACGGCCTGCGCGATGCGCTCGATCCGCGCATGGCAAAGCGCCTATGAGGCGGAGGCATGGTGCAGGAAACACGGGTCGCGCAAAGGTAAAATTCGCTCCTATCGGCGTAAAAATCTCATAAATACGTTTACTGCGAATATATCCTAGAATTAAACGTTGGAAACGGAACACCGGTATAAAAATCTCATAAAAATGTTTTGAGAATATCTTTCCGTCTTTCGCAGTGTATGGCGTCCGGAGCGTAGAATAGCCTCCGAACATGGGCGCCATTGGCACATCGCTTGCCTCTTCGGCCTGGAAGAGCACGGTTTGGTCGCGTCTGCGGGCCGTTTGCGATGGTTTGCGTGCAAATCTTCACGTCCTCCCGCACGCGGGGAGAGTTAAATGTTTGCAATAAATCGCACGATCACCTGTCTTTGATGCACTGCGGCCGTCTCATCCTTGTAAGACGCAAGTGCGAGATAGCTTGCCGTCGTCGCGGGGAGCATGGTCTTGATGGGAATAGCTGATGGGAATTGTACGCTTTGCACTGAGGTTTCCGCATACGTTTTACGTATTGGCGCTGCTCATCTCCTTCCTCGGCATTGTGGCGGCCGTGTCGATGCCGACCGACATTTTTCCCGAGATCGATATCCCGGTGGTGACCGTCATATGGACCTATACGGGGCTCAGCACGCCTGAGATGGAGCAGCGCGTCACCACCTACGGTGAATTTTCGATCAGCTCGAGCGTCAACGGCATCAAGGACATCGAGTCGCAGACGCTCAATGGAATCTCGATCCAGAAGATCTTCTTTCAACCCGACGTGAACATCGATCTTGCGATCGCTCAGATCGTGGCGGGGACGAACTCCGTTCGCGGCATCATGCCGGCCGGAATTCAGGCGCCGATCGTCGTCAGGTACAGCGCCTCCAGCGTTCCGGTCCTCCAGATCGGCCTCAGCTCGGATGAACTCAACGAGCAACAGCTCTATGACTACGGCATCTACCGTTTGCGCCAGCGCCTCGCGCCCATCCATGGCGTGACGCTGCCGACGCCCGCCGGCGGCCGTTATCGCCAGATCATGGTCGACCTCGATCCGGCGAAGCTGCAGGCGAAGGGGCTAACCCCGCTTGACGTCGTCAGTGCCGTCAACAGCGAGAACCTGACCCTGCCGTCCGGAACCGCCAAGATCGGCGATACGCAATATGCGGTGCGCACCAATGCGACGCCGGTGGCGCTCGACGACCTCAACAACATACCGGTGAAGTTCGCGAATGGCGCCACCGTTTTCCTCAGGGATGTCGGCTACGTCCGCGACGGCAATCTGGTCCAGCAGAACGTGGTGCGCACGGAGGGACGCCGCTCGGTCTTGCTCAGCATTATCAAGAACGGCAACGCCTCGACGGTCGCGGTCGTCGACGCCGTCAAGAATGCACTCAACGCGGCGCGCGTGGCAGCTCCACCGGGGCTCAAGATTACCGAGTTGTTCGACCAGTCGATATTCGTCTCCGAATCGATCAACGGCGTATTGCGCGAAGGCGCGATTGCGGCGGCGCTGACCGCGCTGATGATCATCCTGTTTCTGGGCTCCTGGCGATCGACGCTGATCGTCGTCATCTCGATTCCGCTGTCGATCCTCGCCTCGCTGGTGGTGCTTTATTTCCTCGGCGAGACCATCAACACAATGACGCTCGGCGGCCTTGCGCTTGCGGTCGGCATCCTGGTCGATGACTCGACCGTGACGATCGAGAATACCCATCGCCTGCTCACCGAGGAACATAAGCCGCTGCCCTACGCGACCTTGCACGGGGCGGCCGAAATTGCGGTGCCGACGCTGGTGTCGACGCTGGCGATCAGCTGCGTGTTTATTTCCGTGCTGTTCCTGCACGGACCGGCGAAGTACCTGTTCACGCCGCTCGGCCTCGCGGTGGTGTTTGCGATGCTCGCCTCCTACGCGCTGTCGCGCACGTTGACGCCCATCACCATCGGCCTGCTTCTCAAGGGAGAGCGCCACGGATCAACTGGCCGTTTTGCGCGATTGCATGCGGCTTTCGAGCGCGGCTTTGAGCGCATGCGTAACGGCTACGCTGAAATGCTCACTATGCTGCTGACAAGGCGCGCCATTCGTCCCGGCCGTGGCGGCGGCGGTGCTGGCGCTCGGAGGCGTCCTGTTTACCCTGGTCGGGCGCGATTTCTTCCCCCTCATCGACGGCGGGCAGATCCAGCTGCATGTGCGTGCTCCCGCCGGCACCCGCATCGAGAAGACTGAAGAGATTTTTCAGGCCGTCGAGGACAAGATCCGTGAGGTCATCCCCGAGAACGAGCGCGAGCAGATTCTGGACAATATCGGCCTGCCTGCCCGCAACTACAATCTCGCGTTCGCGGACGGAACCACGATCGGGGTCAACGACGGCGTGATCCTCGTCACGCTCAAAGAGGGCCATCCGCCGACCGCCGGATACATTCACAGGCTGCGTGAAGTTCTGCCCGCCGCCTTTCCGGAGGAAGTGTTCTATTTCCAGGCCGCCGATATGGTGACGCAGATATTGAATTTCGGCATTCCGGCGCAGGTCGATGTGCGCACCGTTGGCTACGATCGCGCCAACAATCTCAACGTTGCCCGCGAGCTGCGCGAACGGTTGGCCGCCATCCCGGGCATTGCGGACGCGCACCTCCAGCAGGAGGTGGACGCGCCGGAGTTCTACGCGGTGATCGACCGCGCGCGCGCCGCCCAGTTCGGCTGGAGCGCGAACAGCATCGCGACGAACCTGAATGTGAGCTTGGCCTCGTCGGTGCAGGTCAATCCCAATTTCTGGACGGACCCCAGCACAGGCACGCCCTATTTCCTCGCGGTCCAGACCCCCGAACACCGGATCAGGAGTATTGACGACCTGAAGAACACGCCAGTCGGCTCCTTGGTGGCGCCCAACGGCACGCCGGTACCGGGACTGCTTGAGAACGTCGCCACACTGAACCGGGACTCGATTCCGACCAACGCCAACCACGCCAACATCCAGCCGGTCTACGAAATCTTCGCCAACGTCGAGGGAACCGACCTCGGACGGGTTTCCACTGAGATCGACAAAGTGGTCGCGGACCTGCAGAAAAAACTTAAACCCGGAAACACCATCGAAGTGACGGGCCAGATCGACAGCATGAACGGCGCCTTCAAGGACATGGGACTTGGGCTGCTGTTCGCGGCGGTCTTCGTGTATCTCCTGATGGTGGTGAACTATCAGAACTTTTCCGATCCCTTCGTGGTTATCCTGGCGTTGCCGGCTACTTTCTGCGGCATCGTCACCATGCTTTACATTACCGGCACCACCCTCAATGTTCCCTCCCTGATGGGCGCCATCATGGCGATCGGCGTCGCTTCCGCGAACTCGATCCTGCTCGTCACCTTCGCCCGGGAACAGCAGCAAGCGGGCATGAAGGCGTTCGATGCCGCGATCCTGGCGGGACGCACCCGCATCCGGCCTGTGCTGATGACGGCAGCCGCGATGATCGCCGGCATGCTGCCCATGGCGATCGGCGGCGCCGGCGAGGAACAGAATGCGGCGCTCGCACGCGCCGTCATCGGCGGCCTCTTGTTCGCCACTCCCACGACTTTGCTGGCGGTGCCGTACCTGTTCGCCATGCTGCGCAAAGGCAATGACGGTAACACCTCCCACGGCGTGTTCGCAGAGGAGCCCCTATGAACGTTCACAAGCCTCTCCTCGATGAGGCGAAAGGTCGGAACCGCGCTGTGCCGATCGACCGCGACATCGCTCTGCCGGGCGAAATCCGCGACAACAAGCCCGCCTCCGGCGCGCGCAGGTTCGCGATCGCGGCGCTGCTTCTGCTGGCCGGTGGCCTCGCCGTCGGCGCATGGCAGCATTGGCGGCTTGACAGCGATGTTGCGGCGACCGCGGCCCAGCGGCGCGACCTCGTTCCGGCGGTCCGCGTTGCCGCCGTCAAATCGAGCGGCGACATGATTTCGGTCAGTCTGCCGGGAACCACGGAAGCCTTCGAGGCCGCGAACATTTATTCGCGCACCAGCGGCTATGTGGCCAAGCGCCTTGTCGACATCGGCGACCGCGTCAAGGCCGGGGACCTCCTGGCCGAGATAACAGCGCCCGAGCTCGACCACCAGGTCACGCAGGCGCAAGCCACGATGCTCCAGAACGAAGCTGCCGTCCACCAGGCCGAGGCCAACATGGAGATCGCCAATGTGACCTGGGAGCGGGACAGCAAGCTGCTCGATAAAGGCTGGATCCCGAAGCAGCAGGGCGATCAGGAACGCCTGACGCTGCTCGCCCAGCAGTCTGCGGTGGCGGTGGCGCGGGCCAACCTCGAGGCGCAGAAGGCCCAACTCATGGTGCTCAATCAGCGCAAGGCCTACCAGCGTGTGGTTGCGCCTTTCGACGGCGTCGTGACGGCGCGCAACATCGACAACGGCAGCCTGGTCCAGGGCGATGCCACCGGCGGCACCTCGATGTTCACCGTGATGCACAGCGATGTGATCCGCATCCAGCTTTACGTTCCGCAGGATCAGGCGTTTGGGCTCAAGCCCGGCGTGGAAGGAACCGTTCGGGTGCCGGAGCTGCCGGGCATCGATTTCAAAGGAACGGTCACGCGGATTGCCAACGCCCTGCAACCCGGAACCCGCACTTTGCTGACGGAGATCGACGTGCCCAATCCGGACGGACTGCTGACCCCCGGCACCTACTGCCAGGTCGGGCTGCGGATTCCGCGCAAGACTCCGTCTCTGATCCTGCCCGCAGAGGCGATCATCTTCAAACCGCAGCGGCCTCAACGTTGCGGTGGTAGAAGAGGGCCTCGTGCACATCCGCAAGGTGGCGCTGGTGCGCGATCTCGGAACGACGGTCGAAGTGAGCGAGGGCGTGAAGGACGGCGACCAGGTGATACTGAATCCCGCGGTCAACATCATGGAACGTCAAGTTGTGAGCCCCCGCCTTGTATCTCTGCCATCGAAGACTTCGTAGGGGACCGCTCGGCCCGCTTGACGAACGCCAATTGGCGTGAATGTGTCAAGGCCGTGAGGCAACGTCATGGCCCTGCTCGAAGTTGAGAACCTCCAGACCCATTTTCGCACGCCGGACGGAGTCAACCGCGCGGTCGACGGCGTCTCTTTCGCGGTCGAGCGCGGCGAGACAGTGGCGATCGTCGGCGAGAGCGGCTGCGGCAAGTCGGTGACGGCAAATTCCATCCTACGGCTCGTCCCGCAGCCGCCCGGCAAGATCGCGGGTCAGATCCGCTTCGAGGGCGCAGACCTCCTTAAGCTCTCCGAGCGCGCCATGCGCAACATCCGCGGCAACCACATCAGCATGGTGTTCCAGGAACCGATGACGAGCCTCAATCCGGTGCTCACCGTGGGCGGCCAGATCGCCGAGACGCTGCGGCTGCACCAGCGGCTCGGCCGCAAGGCGATCCGGGAGCGCGCCGTGGAGATGCTAAACCTCGTCGGCATCGCCGAGCCGCGTCGGCGCGCGGGCGAGTACCCGCACCAGCTCTCGGGCGGTATGCGGCAGCGGGTGATGATCGCCATCGCGCTCGCCTGCAATCCCAAGCTTCTCATCGCCGACGAGCCGACCACGGCCCTCGACGTGACCATCCAGGCTCAGATTCTCGACCTGATGGCTGACCTCAAGAAGCGAGTCGGCGCCGCCATTATCGTCATCACCCACGATCTCGGGGTGGTGGCGGAGACTGCCGAGCGTGTCATCGTGATGTATGCGGGCCGCAAGGTTGAGGAGGCAAAGGTCGCGGACTTGTTCCGCGCCCCGCGCCATCCCTATACCCAGGGCCTGCTCGCGGCGGTGCCCAGGCTCGGCTCCTCGTTCGCCGGCGCCGAGGCAAAGCTTGCCGAGATACCGGGGGTGGTGCCGAGCCTCAAAGAACGCATCGCCGGATGCGTATTCGCGAACCGCTGCGCGCTCTCGCGCGATGTCTGCCGTCAGGTTGCGCCGGCGCTCGAAGAGAAGGCGGCCGGCCACTTCGCGGCGTGCCACTTTGTTCCCAGGGAAACCGTGGCCGCATGAGCACGCTGCTCGCCGTCAACGATCTGAAGAAGCACTTTCCGGTGCGCGGCGGCTTCGTCGGCGCCGGCGCGCGGGTTGTCCATGCGGTCGACGGCGTATCCTTCCACATCGACCGGGCCGAGACCCTGGCGCTGGTTGGCGAATCCGGCTGCGGCAAGTCGACCGTCGGCCGTGCCATCCTGCGGCTGTTCGACATCACCGCCGGCGAGGTGGTGCTCGACGGCAGGCGCATCGACGACATGGCGGCCGGCGCGCTGCGGCCGTTGCGGCGGCGCATGCAGGTGGTGTTCCAGGACCCGTTCGCGAGCCTCAATCCGCGCCTGCGGGTACGCGACCTGCTGGCCGAGCCGATCCGCAACTTCGGCCTCGCCAAGTCGTCCGCCGACATGGCGGAACGGATCGACGCGCTCCTCGACAAGGTCCGCCTGCCGCGCGACGCCGCCCGCCGCTGGCCCCACGAGTTCTCCGGCGGCCAGCGCCAGCGCATCGCCATCGCGCGCGCGCTCGCGGCCGAGCCGGACCTGATCGTGTGCGACGAGGCCGTCTCTGCGCTCGATGTGTCCGTCAAGGCGCAGATCGTCAACCTGTTACAGGACCTGCAACGCGAGCTGGGTTTGGCTCTGCTGTTCATCAGCCACGATCTCGCGATTGTCGAGCACATCACCCATCGGGTCGCCGTGATGTATCTCGGCAAGATCGTCGAACTGGGCCACAAGCGGCAGATTTTCACCGCGCCCAGGCACCCCTACACCCAGGCCTTGCTGTCCGCGGTGCCGGTCCCGGAGCCCGGCGCGGCGCGGGCGCGGATCATCCTCAAGGGCGACATCCCAAGCCCGATCGACCGGCCTGCGGGCTGCCACTTCCACACGCGATGCCCGCACGCCTTCGACCGCTGCCGCAGGGAGGAACCTGCACTGCGGCCCATGCTGGACGGGCCATTGGTGGCGTGTCACCTGCACGATGGGTCGGTTGCGTAGAAGCGAAGAAGACCGTGGCTGCCGCGAAGACGGGTTCCCCGCCGCGTGAAGCGGCGGGGCGTCTCGGCGCGGGCATTCCGCACTATGGCGTGCGGCGGCCCGCGGCTCTCATGTCCTGAGCTCGGCCGGCACCTTGCC
>WNFT01006080.1_pt1 | contig 10616 bp, 9 predicted proteins | sample 5400191 | NCBI WGS metagenome assembly WNFT01 (sample SAMN13153359, study PRJNA577476) | soil metagenome | isolation source: 80 cm saprolite under Madrone tree | place: USA:California | collected 2016-06-14 | reverse complement strand
GTCGATAGTGGCTATGTGGATGCCGACCTCCTGGTCACCGCCCAGACGCACCATCAGATCGATGTCGTGGGACCGCCCTTGGGGTCCTATAGCTGGCAACATAAGATCGAAAAAGGCTATGACTTGCAGGCCTTTGTGTTGGATTGGGACACCCAGCAGGCCCACTGCCCCCAAGGCCATACCAGCGTCAATTGGCGACCTGGACGCGATGTCTCGGGCGATCCGGTCATTCGCATTCGGTTTGACCGCGCCACCTGTCGCGCCTGTCCCACCCGTCCGGTGTGCACCACGGCGAAAGACGCCCCACGGCAACTCACGGTCCGGCCGCAAGCGCACCATGAGGCGCTCCAGGCGGCGCGCCAACGGCAGGAAACCGCCCCCTTCAAAGCCCAGTATGCGTTGCGGTCGGGCGTCGAGAGCAGCCTCTCGCAAGGGATACGGCGTTTTGATCTCCGCCAGAGTCGATACCTTGGGTTCGCACGGACACACCTTCAGCAGATTCTCACAGCGACGGCGATGAATGTGGTCCGGGTGATCGCCTGGCTTTGGGACGAGCCCTTGGGCGAATGCCGGCGAAAGCCCGGACATTTTGCCCGGCTCGCGTCCCATCCCTTGTCACGCCAGACGGTACTCTGTTAAGGAGGGACTTAACCAACAGAGTCTGTGTTGGCGGGGTTTGTATCGCACATCCAAGCAGGACAAGGAGGTAAGGTTCTATAGTCTCTACGATAAGGTCTGGAGGGTAGACGTCCTCTGGGAGGCTTGGCGGCAAGTCAAGGCCAACAAGGGGGCACCCGGGGTGGATGGCAAGGCGATCGAGGCCATTGTTGAAACCGGTCAAGAAGAGGAGATGATTCAGAAGTTGCAAGAGGCGCTGCGCGAGAAACGCCACCAGTTCGCACCAGTCCGGCTGGTCGAGATTCCGAAGCCGAAAGGCGGTACGAGACCTCTCGGCATCGCGACGGTGGAAGATCGCGTTGTTCAGACTGCCATGAAGCTCGTCATGGAGCCGATCTTCGAAGCGGACTTTCACGACTGCTCCTACGGCTACAGGCCGAAGCGGGATGCCAAGCAGGCATCCATGGCGATTCGAGAAGACCTGTACAACCGGGTCTGGGGCGTCGTGGAAATCGACTTCAAGGCGTACTTCACCAGTATCCCGCACCGCAAGCTCATGAAGCTGATCACGAGGCGGATCGCAGACGGTAGTCTGCTGAAGCTGATCAAACAGACGCTCAAGGTCGGGGTCAAAGACAAGGGACAGGTCGTGCCGACGCAGGTCGGAGTACCGCAAGGCTCTCCGATCTCGCCGTTGTACAGCAACATTTACCTGAACCTCATAGATCAACTCTGGCATAGCCGAGGCTACCCGGAAAAGTTGGGTGCTACACTGCACCGCTACGCCGATGATGCCATTCTGGTATGCCGCAAAAGCCCTCAACCGGCCCTCGCCGCGCTTGAGGCGATCGCCACGAGGATGGAATTGACCCTCAACCGCGACAAGACCTGCGTGACCCGGGTGACCGATGGATTCGATTTCATCGGTTTCAACTTCGTGAAACGCAAGAGTCCTAGTAGTGGCAAGAACACCATCTATATCTTCCCGGCGAAGTCCGCCCAGCAGAAAATTCGGAACAGACTGAAGTATATCACGTCGAGACGAGCGCCGATCAATCCCAAGGAATTCGTGGAGATGGTGAACCCAATCGTGACGGGGTGGGCGAACTACTTCCGACACACGAACGCCAGCCAAGCCTTCCGAGGGCTTCAGCGTTTCGTCAACATCCGCTTTCGCAGGTACTTGACCCAGAGAAGTAAAGGCCGGGGGTTCGGTTGGAAACGCTTTCCGAACAGCAAGCTGTATGCGATGGGGCTCGCCTACATCGGCAGCGGCCTGCTCGAGTATCGGGCGAAACCTGCGCACGGTGTGCGAGGAAGACTGTCGGACCGCCGTACTCGGGAAAACTGCACGTACGGTGGGATGGGAAGGGGATGGTAACCTGACTATGAGAGAGCTAGTGAGGCACTGCCATGGGGAAACCCGCAGCAACTGATAGGCCCTGTCTACGGTCACTGAGCCATTCCTTTACCCTAGACTTCATCATCGGCTTTGAGCGCGAAGACGATGCACGACGAGTGTGGGCAGTACTTGACAAACGGCTAGAGCGTTTCGGACTGACTCTCCACCCGGACAAAACGCGGCTCTTGCCCTTTGGGCGTCCGCCACAGGGGCAACAAAGCGGAAAAGGGCCGGCCACCTTCGACTTTGGAGGGTTCACGTGCTCTTGGGCGCGGTCCCGGAAGGGTCGATGGGGGATGTGCTGCAAGACAAGGCGGGCGAGCTTCAGACGGGCCAAAAAGGCCCTCTACGACTGGTGTCGTCGCCATCGGCACCAACCGGTCAAGACGCAGCACGCCGCGCTCAGTCAACGCGTGCGAGGCCACTTCAACTCCTTCGGCATCAGCGGCAACTTTCGCAGTCTGCTGCGGCTCGTCGAAGCCACGAAGCGGGCTTGGTACACATGGCTGTGCCGTCGCAGCCAGCGCACGCGTTTGACATGGGAGAGGTTTGGAGACGTGCTCCAGCAGTTCCCTCTCCCCCGCCCACGGATTACGGTCCGTATCTGGGGCGGGTAGCCACGAGTCACATCAACGGAAGAGCCGGATGGTGGAAATCTCCTTGTCCGGATCTGGTGAGGGGCCGGGGTGGGGAACCTCCCGGCCTACTCTACAACGGTATTTTTGCGGATAGGAAAGCTGGAGCAGCACCCGAAGATTGTCAGGGTGCATTAGACGAGTCTGTACACTACCAAGCAACTTTCTCAACTCTCTTGTCCGACGAGGTCATTTCGATGCATAGGAGTGAGCAAGGTCCGGCAACTGTGTCGCCTACCCCTCGCACGAGATCAGACACCGATGTTGAGCAACGCCGTCGCGTCATTGTGGCACTGCTCCACCAGCATCAGGACGGGTTGACGGCTCGGGAGATTCGTGAGGCAACAGAGTTCTCCAAGAACCTTACCGAAAGTGCCCTCTCTGGGCTCTTTACGCGAGGTGTGGTCCACAAGCGCGGGCACCGGTATGTGCTCGCGGCCCAAGATGATGCTAGAGAACGCTAGCAAAATAGCTGTTTGGGGCTCCAGGCGTAACTGTAGCGGCCTGCAGCGCTGATTAGTACTGCGCGCCATAAATACACCCCGAGTGGTATGGCCCCCCACCCAGCCCTCCCCTTCGACGGGGGAGGGTTCGGGAGGGGTGAAATTGCGGCGCACGGTACTTAGGAGTCACGATGGACTGTGTGCGGTGGAAACGCCGGTACGCACACCAACACGTAGTTAGCGCCCTCCGGCTCCGGCGTGCTATAGCGCACCCACTCCCCCGCTGGCGCGTGCACGGCTTGACCCACCCGCACCTCCAGGACGCCTGTCTGTGTCTCGACGCGGCGCATGCCTGCAAGCACGAGCGTGAACTCGTCGAATGCAGGCGTCTGCCCCGGCTCCTCCCATCCGGGAGAACTGTGCATACGGGCACTGCTGACTTGGTCGGTGTGAGTGTTCACATGACCGACGTACTCTTCAATGCGTTTTGGCTTGTTCCCCACAGCTGCTATGACAGTTGGCTTCTCGATCAGTCGAGCCATCTATGTCTCCTGATACCGTAATGCTCCCCCGAGCTTCCATAGCGGAATCGTTGGTGAGACCATAGTCAAGCATTACGGCTCTCATCAGTCAAGTTTACCCGTCCCTAGGTCCTAAAAGGGACTATGTTTTTCCAGAGGAGTATTTGTCACTGCCTGGTTGAGGAATCTTCGTTGTCTTTGGTCGAGCTTTTGGAAGGGACCCGTCCACAAGGTTCTCCCCGACGACAAGAGGGACCATTCCATCGCGCCGTATTCGTCGACGAGATCTCTGAAGAAGGGCCAGAGCAGCAGCTTGAAACAAAGCCTCCTACCTTCGGCAAAAACACTGAGATGCCCGTTAATCTCCGTAGCCAGACCTAGGGCTGCACCAAACGACCCGCGCGGCCATCGACCTCTCATGGCAAAGAATGTGGATGCCGGGCCATGTGGTGCACCCATCACGTTTATGCAACTGGAGGCAGGAGGCCAATACAGGGGCATCGAGGGGATTGATGGTATCAGCGCCGCCAAGCGTTCAACGGTTATAGGGGAGGAGTCAGCACACGCATGCGGATGTAATAGCACGGGTCAGATGGCGGGACTCCCCCCACAGGGACCCATGCGGGACCGTTGCCAATTACCCCTCATGTAGGCTCACGGCGCACGCCCAACCCACGCCACACAGCTAGCAAACCGATGAAGAAGATGCCGGTATTAAACAGGAAGGCGCCGCGCAGACTGACCGCTGCCAGCATGCCAGCCATGATGGGTCCCATGGCCGATCCGACCATCGCCGCACTGTTCAGCGCGCCAAAGGCGCTCGACCGCTGCTCAATCGGTACAACCGTCCCCACCAGGCCATAAGCGAGCGTGAGGATGCTGCCCGCAAAGAGTCCGACTCCAACTCGCAGCAACCCGAGCTGCCACGCGGTGTGACTGAATGCCATCAGAGCAGCTCCGCATATGCCCGCAACGAGGGCACCCCAGAGAACCTGTGCATGGGTAAAGCGTGGCACGAGACGACTCGCTGCGTTTGCTGAGAGCGCCGTAGCCAGAGCTCCACCCGCTACAATGATGCCGGTGAGCGACGCCACAGCACCGTCGGGGGGCACAAGGGACGCCACAAACAGTGGAATCAGCGGCTGATAGCTGCGATCGGTGAAGGAACCGGCAAACAGCACGACCAAGATGGGGACAAATCCATGGGTCCGGATCAGTGCCTGCAGACTGGCCTTCGGGCGCATTCTCCGCTGCGGTGCGGACGATCTCGGCTCATGGTACACCAGGAGTATATTGAGCCCAGCAATGACGGCCAGACCGCTGGAACCGACGAAGGCCGCGCGAATGCCTAAGTGATCGGCGAGGAGGCCCCCTAAGGCGGGCCCTACCATCAAGCCTAAGATCTGCGCGGACTGCGCCATCGCAATCGCGCGGGTGAGGTACTCCGGGGGCGCTGACAGGCTGGCCAGTGCGAGTGCGACGGCGGTGAACCCACCCAACGTCCCCATCAGCAACCGCAGCAGAGCAAACTGCCAGACGGTCGTCGCCATGGCGCACAGCACATTGATGAGCGCAAAGCCAAAGACTGTTCGGACGAGGAGCAACTGCCCGCCGATCCGATCCGCGAGCCGACCCCACAGGGGCGAAGCGATGGCCGCGCTCGCCGGGCCCAGCCCAATCAGAATTCCCGACCAGACGGCCACGGCTCGGGGGTCAGTCACCCCGAGTTCACGCACCAGGAATGGCAAGAAAGGCGCCGAAAAATAAAAACCAACGAACGCGATGAAGAGAACTGCCAGCAGCGAGCCGAGATTGATCTGCCACACATAAACGGAGTACCCCCAGAGGGCCCGCTGTTCGGTCCAGTCTATAGGAAGCGGCGATGTCTGACTCATGTGCAAGGCCTATCTAAGCATTTCCCCATAGATGCAGCACTCCGCAATGGCGTTGAACCCGCCAGGAAGAGGGGCCGCGGATAGGAATGTTCAACGCACTTGTCTCCCCGCGCCACCGGGCGCCACCCCCCAGCCGCGCCAGCGCGCAGCGGCGCAGGCCGCGGACGGCGGCGGCGTGGCCCGACGGGCGCCGTGAGCGATGGGTGCAAACGCTCTGGACTGCTTCAGCCCTCTGGCACACGCGGAGGCGCTGCAGAGGGCTGCTCGTACAGCGCGAAGGGGCTTTTTCCATCACCATCATCCTCACGCTCTGGAGCCACACCGTGACGCGTGCCCCCCGCTGACAGCCTGCCTCACGCTGGCGGCATGCGTGCCTGGCGTTTGTCTGCGGCTCTGCCAGGAGGCCGACGCCTCCCACACCACCGCACGCGTATTGCCACGTCTCTTTGTATGAGATGCGTGCCGTCCCGCCAAGGTGACACGTCTCCGATCCCAGGACGCCTCGCATTGCCTGGACGGGGCGCGCGGGAGAAGGCGGTGATGCCGGCCGGCCCTGTCACCTTTGCCGGCACGGAGCATCTGATGTGGAGAAGCGCCGATCGCCTCGCCTGAGGTATGACAACGCCCAGGCGCCATCAAGACCGAGAAGTCTCTGAGGAGCAAGGAGTGTGCGATGGACTGGAATGTGGTGCTGTTGACGGTCATCGTCGTTGTCGCGCTGGGTTTGGGCATGGCCAGCGGCGGCTCTGGGGGAGGGGGAGGCCGCTCGGATCACTCCGGGAGCGCGTGGCAGAGGCACGGTGGTACCATGAGGGAGAGAGGATGGAGCTGCGAGAGATCCCTGGAGAAGGATACGCAAGAGTCCTCCAGTGTCACGATGTCGACAGTGGACTGCAGGCCATGATGGCCATCCACGATACGACGTCCGGCCACGCCTTAGGCGGCTGGCGCAGGTGGCCTTACGCCACGCGGCATGCCGCGCTCCGTGACGCCCTCCGCCTGGCGCGGGGTATGCCCTACGCATCGGCGGTCGCAGAGACGGGCTGTGGGGGCGGGAAGGCGGTGGTCCTCGGCGATGCCGAATGTACAACACAACGACGAACATGTGGAAGCCTATTCCCAATGACTCTGCATGTTGGAGAGCAGAGTCGATGCTGCACAGTGAGGATATGACCATGAAACGTCTCACACATAGCATAGGCATGTGTGGTGTGGTCCCCCTCCTGGGACTCGCACTGCTCGCGCGCCCCCAGTCCGCCGAGGCCCGCGTCGATGTCACCGTCGGCCTTGGCGTCCCGGCGCCAGGCGTGGTCGCTCCCGCGCCGGTCGCGGTAGTGCGCCGGGGGCACTACCGCGACCATCCTCACCGACACTACTATCGGGGAGACGACCCTGGGAGCTCCTACCGGTATCCGCATCGGCACTGGCGCCACCATCATCATGACTGGCACCGCTGGTAAGACAGAGGGGAGCGGATAGCTCTAACGGCGGAGCCCAGGCCGGACACAACGTGGTGACCCCTGAAGGCAGGCACCATACTTTTTCCCAATGCGGGAGCGGCACATAGGCGTTTTATCTTACGGCCCTGACTCACTGGAAAAGAGTTTAGCTGGTAAAGATGAAGCAAGGGAAGGAGGGTTTTATGTCAAGGTCGCCTGAATCCGGAGTATCTTATTTAACTTATATTCCCAATGTTTTATGGCCTTCAGATCTAAAGCACGTTCCTCCGGACCCGGATTTGTTGGAAAAAGTTTCAGAATTGATGACTCCTTCTGAAATACTTGAGATTTCGGACTTTGATAAACCAGAGACTATTTCGCCAGACAGGTATAAGACATTTGATGATTTGGTAAAAGATCGGGAAAAAATCAGGACCTTAAGGCTTTTGCCGTTAAAAACCGATGAAGAATATGTCAGGTATCATCAGCAACCTAAAGAACTACTTTTAGAAAGAGTTAGGGGGTATTTGGGAAGTTCAGCGATCGCTCTTGCCCCGAATATATTCCCCTGTTTATTGCCTGCAGATCTGAGACAGTCTCTGGTTTGGGTTAAAGATCATCAGGTTGATGATGTGGCAGTCAGAGAGTTTATCGCCAAATCGATGACTGTTTTTGATTTAACGCCAGACGACCTTATCCTTTTTGAGCGGTCGACGAAAACCCGCTCAAAAATTGTCAAAGGAACCTTTCCCGACTTCAGACATATCCATTTTTGGAGCAGAATCAGAAATCCAGAAGGGGGGTGAGTCAAATGGCAAAAGATTTTGAACCGATCTACCCATTGGAGATTGTTATCGCCAGGCGCTGGAGCAAGCTGGAATGGGCGATGCACACCACAGGCCTAACCCAGGAAGAATGGTTGGATCATTACGAGAGGATGGGGCTTAAGGAAAGGCAGTGGGGGTCTCATCTGGCACAGATGAAGTCTGTCGAAATGCTCAGGAGAGTTTTGTCTGTTTCCAGGGCGGATAGGAATGTTCAACGCACTTGTCTCCCCGCGCCACCGGGCGCCACCCCCCAGCCGCGCCGGCGGGCGCCGCGGCGCAGGCCGCGGACGGCGGCGGCGTGGCCCGGCGGGCGCCGTGAGCGACGGGTGCAAACGCTCTGGACTGCTTCAGCCCTCTGGCACACGCGGAGGCGCTGCAGAGGGCTGCTCGTGCAGCGCGAAGGTGAGCGAGACCTCGTTCCCCTCCTCCTCGGGAGGCCAGGGTGACGGGTAGTGACAGGGGAGAGAGCGATGCGGCAACCCGATAGCAAGAGTGCGATCACCCGTGACAAGTACGATGCCGTCCTGCTCGACCTCGACGGCGTGATCACGGACACCGCTCACATACACGCGACGTGTTGGAAACAGATGTTTGATGCGTACCTTCAGCAGCGCGCTGCGGACACCAGCGAACCATTGCGTCCTTTCGAGATCGCCACGGATTACCGGCTCTATGTGGATGGGAAGCCCCGGTTCGACGGCGTGCGCGACTTTCTCACCTCCCGTGGCATCCACCTCCCTGAGGGCACCCCGGATGACCCCCCGCAGGCCGACACGGTGGGCGGGCTCGGGAACCGCAAGAATGACCTGGTCAACGACGTCATCGCCGCGGTGGGGGTGGAGCCGTATGCGGGGACTGTCGCGTTCGTCCGTCAGCTCCGCCAGCAGGGATTCAAAGTTGCCGTCGTCACCGCAAGTCAGCACTGCGACGCCGTCTTACAGGCTGCCAAGCTGGATGACCTCTTCGAGGTGCGCGTCGACGGCAACACGGTCCGTGAGCAACACCTGGCCGGGAAGCCCGCGCCAGATACGTTCCTGATGGCAGCGAAGCGGCTCGGGGCAGACCCGACACGCAGTGTGGTCGTCGAGGATGCCCTCTCCGGAGTGCAGGCTGGGCGCCAGGGGAACTTTGGGTGCGTGATCGGCGTCGCGCGCCAGGGGAACGCCGAGGAGCTTCGGCGTCATGGCGCCCATCTGGTGGTGCACGATCTGGGCGAACTGGTTCACTGATCACAGACCCATTCTAGCGAGCGAGGTACGGGACCGATGATCCACCATGAACGTCTCAGGCCGCCGCCTTACGATTATCCTGCCGACGAGTGGAACGTCATTGAAAAGGCGTTTCACCCCGACTTCCTGGCCCAGCTGGAAACGGTGCTGGCGCTGGGCAATGGCTACCTCGGCATGCGCGGGTGCCCGGAGGAAGGCGGGCCCAACGCCGAAAACGGCACCTTCATCAACGGCTTCTATGAAACCCGGCCCATCGTGTACGGAGAGGAAGCCTATGGCTTCGCGAAAACCGGCCAAACCATCGTGAACGTGACGGACAGCAAGATCATCAAGCTCTTCGTGGACGACGAGCCCTTCTGGTTGCCCAACGCGCGTTTCTTGAACTACGACCGGCGGCTGAACATGCAGTCCGGGACGCTCGACCGGGAGATCCTCTGGGAAACGCCGGCAGGCAAACAGGTGCGGATCACCTCCCGGCGTGTGGTCTCTTTCGTGCATCGGCACGTGGCCGCCATCTCCTATCAGGTGACGCTCCTCAATGCGGAGGCTCCCGTCGTGATCGCTTCGGAGATGGTGGCCAATGCGCCGAGCGCCCGCGCCAACGAGGATGACCCGCGGCGGGCGAGCGTGTTGGCAGGACGGGTGCTCCAGCACCGAGCCAGCTATGCCAGGGACCGTCGTCTCGTGCTGTGCCATACGACCGACAAGAGCCAGATGCTCCTCGCGTGTGCCACGGACCATGATTTTGAGACCGCGTGCCCGCACGCCTCCAAGGCGGTCCACACCGAGGACTTCGGCCAGGTCGCCTTCACGATCGAGGCACAGCCCGGCTGTCCGATCCACCTCACCAAATACATGGTCTATCACACGTCGCACACGGCTTCGCCTGAAGCGCTCTGCGGCCGTGCGGAGTGGACGCTGGACCGCGTGATGCAGCAGGGGTTCCAGCCGCTGCTCGCCGCCCAAGAGCAGTACATGGAGGATTTCTGGCACCGGAGCGATGTCCGCATCAGTGCTATCAGGGAAGACCGGGTCAAGCGCACCACCGTCGAAATCCAGCAAGCGATCCGCTTCAACCTGTTGCACATCCTGCAGGCCTCGGCGCGGGCGGAAAACGCCGGCGTACCGGCGAAAGGCCTCACCGGCCAAGCCTATGAGGGACATTCCTTTTGGGATACCGAGATCTACCTGCTGCCGTTTCTGGTCTATACCTCCCCCCGGACCGCCAGGAATCTGCTGACCTTCCGCTACAAGATGCTCGAGCAGGCAAGAGTCCACGCCAGGCACTTGGGCCATCAAGGCGCCATGTTCCCATGGCGCACCATCAACGGCGACGAAGCGTCGGCCTACTACGCCGCCGGCACCGCCGCGTACCACATCAACGCGGACATCATGTACGCGCTGCGCAAATATGTGCACGCGACGGGCGACGAGCAGTTCCTGCAGGACTGCGGCGCCGAGATGCTCGTGGAAACGGCGCGCCTCTGGCTGGACCTGGGCTTCTACTCCGACCGGAAGGGGGGGCAATTCTGCATCAATGGCGTCACCGGGCCCGATGAATACAAGACGGTGGTGAATAACAACGCCTACACCAATGTGATGGCGCG
>WNFT01006079.1_pt1 | contig 10617 bp, 10 predicted proteins | sample 5400191 | NCBI WGS metagenome assembly WNFT01 (sample SAMN13153359, study PRJNA577476) | soil metagenome | isolation source: 80 cm saprolite under Madrone tree | place: USA:California | collected 2016-06-14 | reverse complement strand
CAATTGCTCTTGTTCCAGAGCGTGGGAAAAACTGTTTTTGACGCGCAGGTTGCATTCAATCTCCTGGATCGCTTTGGGGAGGAGGCCTTGCAGAAGTTGGCGGAAGTTCGAGAGCGCGTTCGAATGGAAGCGAGAGTCTTGCTCGATGGAGCGGACCTTGTTCCGGCGGTTCAGGTCGTGCACGCTCCGGTGTTTTACGGAACTGCGTTTGCCGCCTCGGCGGCGTTTGATCCTCTTGCAGCTGGATTGAACTTGGAAAAAATTGAGTCTGCGTGCAAGTCTGCCGGCTTTGTAATTGCCGCTAGTTCTGAAGATGCGCCCAGCAACGTCAGCGTGGCGGGGGAAAAGTCCATCCATCTCGCGCCTCCGGAGCAGGATTCGGGACGGCGGGACACCTGGTGGTTCTGGGGAGCGGCGGATAATATTCGATTGCCGGCGGCCAATGCGGTGAGGCTGGCGGAGAAACTCGCGGAATGAAACTCAAGCGGGAAAATACGGCGGTGCTGGGAATGTCGGTGGTGTTGTCTCTGGCATCGGCGGGCTGCGGGTATCACCTGGCGGGGCGGAGCAGTTCGCTGCCGAAGAGCATTCATGTGATTGCGGTGCCGGCACTGGAAAACAAGACGACCAGTTACCGCATCGAGCAGAGATTGACGACCGCGACGGTGCATGAATTGTTGTTGAAGACCTCGTACCGAGTGGTACCCGATCCGGCGAACGGCGACGCGGTGCTGCGGGGCAAGGTGCTGAGTTTGGAAGCGGTGCCGCTGCTGTTTGATACGGCGACGGGGCGCGCGACGACGATGTTGGTAACCCTGAAGTGCGAGATCACGTTCGAAGAGCGCGAGACGGGAAAGATTCTCTATCACGTGGACAATTTTATTTTCCGCAACCAGTACGAAATCTCCACGGACGTGAACAACTCAAACAGCATTAAGAACTTTTTTGAGGAACAAGACCCGGCGCTGGACCGGATGGCGCAGGACTTTGCGGCGCGGCTGGTGGCGGCGGTAGTGGAGAATTATTAGAGAGATTCCTGAAGGTTGCCCGAATGAGAATGTAGTCAGTTTCAGTATTCAGTTGTCAGCAAAGAAGAACAAATGCGTTCATTGACAGGCTTGGACGGTCAATTGATAGTTGTCAGGTTTTTGAGCGGAGAAGAAAATAGATTTGTTGTTTTTGGTTTAGCTGGTTTGTCTCAGAGACTGCAGAGATTCGTCCATTAGGAAGTGAAGGGGTGCTGCATGGCGCGGCTATCGCCAGAAGAATTGCTGGGACGATTGGAGAAGGGGAAACCCATTCCGGCGATTCTGCTGCTGGGAGAAGAGCCGTACCTTCGCGATGCCTGCCGGACACTATTGATCGAGAGATTCGTGGCTGAAGCGTCGCGGACCTGGGCGGTGTCGCGTTATTCGGCGGTGCGCGGAGAGACGCAGGCGGCGCTGGACCAGGCGCAAACCATGGCGATGCTCTCGCCTCAGCAGGTGGTTTTCCTGGAGGATACGGAAGCGATCGAGAAGCTGGGAGAGAAAAACCGTGACGAGGCCGTGGCACAGCTCGGCGCGTACCTCGAGGACCCGGCGCCATTCACGGTGCTGGTGGTGGAGGCGACGGGGCTGGATCAGCGGATGAAATTGGGGAAGCTGCTGGCAGAGAAAACGCTGGTAGTGGAATGCGGGCTGGGCGGGAAGGTGGAAGAGAGGCTGGCGTCGGCGACGGCACTGGCTAAAGCGATAGCGAAAGAAGAGGGTGTGGAATTCGAAAAGGGCGCCGCGGAGGATTTGGCGGAATTCGTGGCCGCGGATTTGATGCGGCTAAAAACGGAGATCGAGAAACTGGCGACATATGTGGCAGGAAAAAAAGTGATTGGGCGCGCGGACATCAGCGCGCTGGTGATTTCGGAGAAGACGACGACGGTTTGGGAATTGGCGGACATGCTGGCGTCGCGGCAGTCGAAAAAAGCGCAGGAATTTCTCGACCGTTTGCTGCGCGATGGAGAGGCGCCTCTGGAAATGCTCGGCGCGATAACCTGGATGTATAGGAAGGTGATGGAGGCCAGCGAATTAAAGGGTGTAATAAATGGGTGGCAGGCGGCCCGCGCCCTCAGCATGCGCCCAGAACAAGCGGAAATGGCAGTTCAGAGCGCGCGGAAGATTTCGAAAGCGCGTTTGCTGGGAGGATTGCGCGCGCTGCAGGAGGCGGACGACCGCCTCAAAGGCGGCAAAGATGCGCGCACAGTGTTGGAGTTCTTGGTTTCGGAGTTGACGGCGGCCGAGGCACAAGCGGCGCGGGGCTGAGAAAACCAAGGAAGAAAATTAACACAGAGGTTATGGAGAACACAGAGCTTACAGTAAGCGCAGCATCATCTGGGCTGGATCCATCAAGACTCACTCGGAATCGCAGACCCGCTGAAAAATCGCAGGATACACGCCACATAAAGAAAGATTCGCGGATTATTCATGTTCGAAAGAAGTTTCTGAAACATAGCCCGCCTAACTTCACTAATCTCAGCCAAACGCTCTGAAGAGAGCTGCTGCATAGGGTCTACCTGATTAAGACCCCAAGATTGATATAGCAAACAGGAGGTAACACATGTTGGGAAATAGCCGAACCTGCCGGCCGCGGGTGCGTGTGTCTGCGCTCGCGCTGGCTATCTTTAGCGTTATCAGTATCGGTGCCGTGATCTCCGCCAAGGCGGATGAGGACGATCTTAAGAAAGGGACTTTCATTCCGACGGGCGTACAAATCACGCCGTCGGCTGCCTCCGGATCGTCGTTCCAGGCCTTGAATCCGGGCTTGTCTTTCGATCCGAGCTTTACCGTCGGGCAGGCGGTGACCACCGCAATCAGTGCGAGCGGAACCACGCTGCTCATTCTTACGAGCGGCTACAACAGCCAGAATTTCACGTCGGGGCCGAACAAAGGCAATACCAATCCCGATGAGTCCAACGAATACATCTTTGTGTTCGACATTTCCGGCGGGAAGCCGCTACAAACACAAGTCCTCCAAGTGCCCAACGCTTTCGACGGGCTTGCGTTTAATCCAAACGGAAAGGAGTTTTATGTCAGCGGCGGGCCGGACGACAACGTGCACTTCTACGATTGGAGCGGAAGCACCTGGGCCGAGAACGGCGCTCCGGTAAAACTAGGCCATCCCGCGGCTTTGGCCTTGGGGAAAATCACGCCGGGTGCGATGGGTTTGGCAGTGACCGCCGACGGCAAGCGGCTGATTGTGGCGAACTATGAGAACGATTCCATCAGCCTGGTGGACATCGCCGGGCGCAGAGTTCTGGCCGACTTGGACCTTCGTCCGGGCAACGGCGTGCCCGGAGGAGAGTACCCGGTATGGGTGGCCATCCAAGGAAGCTCCACGGCGTTCGTGTCGAGTGCGCGCGACCGCGAAATCGTGGTCGTGGATATCTCGACGAACACGCCCGCGGTCACCGATCGCATCTCCGTAAAAGGGGAACCCACCCGCATCACTCTCAATCCAAAGCAGACGCGGCTCTATGTAGCGGAATCCAGCAACGATTCCGTTGGCGTGATCAGCACGAAGACACACCAGATCATCGAAGAGATCGGCACGACGGCGCCAAAATCCGTTTTCGCGAACAACAAGGGGTTTACGGGAAGCAGCCCGAACAGCGTTGCCGTGTCGGCCGACGGCGGATTCCTGTACGTAACCAATGGCGGCGCCAATTCGGTAGCGGTCATTCGTCTTGCACATGACGGAGATGGCGAAGGCGGCTCTGGCGCCAGAAGCGAATTGCAAGGCGTGATCCCCACCGGCTGGTATCCGAATTCCGTCAGCGTGAGCGCCGATGGCTCGATGCTTTATGTCGTCAACGGCAAGAGCAACACCGGGCCAGTGCCACAGAATTGCACGGATGTGGCGGGGGCCACGAAGGGAGATTTTTCTACCTGCGGCGCGGCAAATCAATACGTTTGGCAATTGACCAAGGCGGGATTCCTGACGCTGCCGGTGCCGAGCGGACAAGACCTGGAAGAGCTTACCGCACAGGTGGCCCAGAACAACAACTATAGTGCACAGCAAAATGTTGCCGATGCGGACATGATGGGCTTCCTTCATGGAAAGATCCAGCACATCATTTACATCGTTAAAGAGAACCGCACCTACGATCAGATTTTAGGTGACCTCAGCAAAGGTAACGGCGATCCGTCGATCGTTGTTTATCCGCAGCCGCTGACGCCGAACCTTCACGCGCTGGCCAACAACTTCATCGACTTGGATAACTTCTACGACAGCGGCGAAGTGAGTGGTGACGGCTGGAACTGGTCGACCTCCGCGCGCGCCGCTGACACCATCGAAAAGACCGAGCCGATCAACTACGCGGGCCGCGGCTTAAACTACGACTACGAGGGCACCAATCGCAACGTGAACGTTGGATTTGCCACGCCGCAGGAGCGCGCTGCGGCCTTCCCGGCGTACAACAGTTTGCCACCAAGTGTTGCGAAAAACCTTCTGCTCGGCACCGCCGATGTCTCCGCTCCGGACAGCCCGGAAGGAGAAGAAGGCGCCGGCTATCTGTGGGATTCCGCGCTGCGTGCGGGCTTGAACGTGCGCAACTACGGTTTCTTCATCGATCTCGGACCATACAGCGTACCCGTCGCGCAGGGCGGAACGCCGCTGCTTCGTCATCCGTTCGATACCGGCACTCCGGTCTCTTCATCGACAAAAGCGGCTCTGCAACCCATCACCGATAGGTTTTTCCGCGGGTACGACAATCACTTCCCCGACTTCTACCGTGTGGATGAATGGGCGCGGGAATTCGACAAGTTCGAAGCTAACGGCGACATGCCGAACCTGGAATTCGTGCGCGTCATGCATGACCACACCGGTAACTTTGGCACAGCGATCGATGGCGTGAACACGCCGGAGATTCAGACGGCCGACAATGACTACGCCGTTGGCCGCATCGTGGAAAAAGTGGCCAAGAGCAAGCGCTACAGCGGCAATACGCTGGTGTTCGTGGTAGAAGACGACTCCCAGGACGGACCGGATCACGTGGATGCGCATCGCAGCATCGCCTTCGTGGCCGGGCCGTACGTGAAGCAAGGTGCGGTGGTCTCCAAGAAATACACGACCGTCAGCATGCTGACCACCATCATCGACATCCTCGGGATCGAGCACCTGGGCACGTACGATGCGCTGGACCGTCCCATGACCGATATCTTCTCGAAGAAGACCAAGAAGTGGGATTTCAACTCCATCGTGCCGGACATCCTGCGCGGCACGCAATTGCCCCTGCCGGTGCCCACCGCGAAAAACACGCTGAAGAAGAATGCGCTGTCCGCGTTCTATGCCAAGCCGACGCACGACGCAGCCTACTGGGCCGCGAAGACGGAAGGTTTTGACTTCAGCCGCGAAGATCACGTGGACGCCGCGAAATACAACCTCCTCCAGTGGCAGGGATTGCTCGGCGAAAACGTCCCGTATCCCGCGATGCGCGACGGCCGCGACCTTAGCAAGAACCGTGAAGCGTTGCTTAGGCAATGGCGCGCATCGCGGCTCCTAACCTTGACGGAAAGTTTTTCCACCACGCGGGTGGGCGGCGGGAACTAGAGCCGTTCACAATCGCCGTTCGGTCCGTCAAACGGGGAACCCAGGGGGTTCCCCGTTTGATGGCCTCCGATCACACCGTAGGTCATCGCATTCTAATAAAGAATTCAGAATGGGGGAGTATGGACCGTAGCGCATTCTTCCGAAAGGCGATTTTCGCCGCTGGCATGTTCGCAATTCTCCCGTGCGTGCTCCTCGCGCAGGAACATTCTGCTGAAGAAGCAAGATCGGGTGAGCCAGGGCCGGGCGTTTCGGTACTCCACGTGGAGAGCGAATCGTTGCTGCGGGTGGATTTCCCGGGCCGCAAAAGTTGGGGGCACGTCGAAAAGGGAGCCGTGCTTGAAGGCCGGCTTTCGCTGCCGCTGTACGCGGGCGAGCACATCGCGGCGCCGGCCGACAGCAAGATTCGGGTCACCGTGAAATCAATCGAGAAAATCCGTGAGGATTTGGGATTCTGGCGGAGGAGCGGACGCACGATTGTTCGCGCATTCAACCCGCTGGAGACGAGCCGCCCAACCGAGTACCACCTGGAATTGAGCGCCGCGGACCTGCTGCTGGCCACAGGCGAGGTGCTGCCGTTGGACGCTTGCGTTCTGCGCGCCAGCTCCGGAGTGACGGTACAGCCGAAGGCCAAATCATTGCAGGCGCCAGGTGCTGCGCGAGTGAAAAGCAAAGCGTCCGGGACACTCCTGATGGCGCTGCGCCAGGAAACGACGGTTCCTGTCCCGGCTCAGCCAATCGTCGCGTCAATGACCGCTTCGGGAGAACAACCTATGGCACGAGCCTACTTGCTCACCGCGCTCCACGCCTCGCGGAATCACCAGGGCGACACGTTCCGCGGCCAACTGGCGGAACCAGTGCGCGTTGCCGGCCGTGTGCTCGCGCCTGGCAGCGTGGTGGAAGGCACTGTTGTGCGCAGCGTTGCGCCACGAATGCTGAGCCGCGCGGGAAAGCTCTATCTTCGAGTTGATCGCATCGTGCCCCGTGACCGAGAGCCTCTTCGCGTCGGCGGCTCGTTGAGCGCGGCGGAAGCCGATGCGCAAGCTCGCTTCGCTCTGGACCAAGAAGGCACCCTGCACGGCCGCAAGCCCGGGATGGTAAACGGGTTGGTTGACCTGGGTTACGCGTACGCCCTTGGAAAGGTTTCCGACGATATTGCCGAGACTCCCATTCGCGCGATCGGCGCGTCAATGAGTAATGCCGCGGTCGCAAATGCCGCGAGGTACGTGGGACTCGGAACCTCGGTGGCATTCCTCCTTACGCGGCATGGCCGAGACGTTTACCTGGCGAAATATTCTCTGATTGAGTTCGATCTTGGCCGGGTGAGTAAGGCTGCTTCGACCGCAAACCGTGACTGATCCGGAGAGCCATCCGCATTGACAAATGCGAACGCAGGACGGTTTCTAGGTCCTACGGGAGATCCCTAACGGCAATTTCGTAGTGACGGACGCGACGGTCGAAATCGGTGAGCAGGGCGGCAGGGCGGTCAGCGACGACCGCGGCTTCGAGGTCGGGGCCTGCGAAATCGCGGATGGCTTCGATGGAACGCCATGTGGTTTCGACGAGGATTTCGATTTCGCTTTCGAGACGGCAAAGGGAAACAGTGGCTCCCAGGTAGCCGGAGACGCGGCGGAGCTCGGGCAGAACATTTTCGTCAAAGTGGTCGAGATACTTGGGCAACTGTGCTACGGAGGCGCGGGCTGACCAGCGACGCAAGATGGTTCCTGATGCCGGGCCCGACGGGGCGGAAGCCGAGGTTGTGGCGGGATTTTCGTTGCCGACGACAACGTTCCAGGGGCGGACTTCCCACTTTTTCGCAAGGCCGTTGAGGACGTAAGGATCTTTGCGGGCGAAGGCTTCGACTTTGCTCTTGTTGTCCACGTGGAAAACGAGTAAGGCGCGGTCGACGGGTTCGGCGAGCGCACCGGCAAGGACCAGTTCGCCTCGTTCGCGGGCTTCGCGTGCCAGACGCAGGTGTTCTTCGCGGAAGGGGACGCGGCGCGTGACCATGTCTTCGACGAGTTCGTAGAACAAGGCGTAGTAGTTCATCGAGTGTCACCAATCATTCCGAACGAGCACACGAGTTTAGACGGGCAGGAGCCAATTATGCGTGTCCGGTTCGCGGCCGGTTTGGATGGCGACGAGGCGGGAGCGGAGCCGTACGGCGACCGAGGAATCCGAAACAGTAGGGAATTGCAGGTCGCGATCGCGGTAACGGATGCACGCGATGGGGGCGACGATGGCGGCGGTTCCGGCGCCGAAGGCTTCGGTAAGCTTTCCGGCGGCGTGAGCGGAGAGAACTTCGTCGATGGAGATTTGGCGCTCTTCGGCCGGAACGCCGATCTCGCGAAGCAAAGTCAGAGCGGAGTCGCGTGTGACGCCGGGAAGGATCGTGCCCGAGAGAGGCGGAGTAATCGCTTTGCCATCGAGAACGAAGAATACGTTCATCACGCCGGACTCTTCGACGTAGCGGCGCTCGACTCCGTCCAGCCACAGGACATTGTGATAGCCCTTTTCCTGAGCGAGCCGTGCGGCGAGAAGCCCACCGGCGTAATTGCCGGCGGCTTTGCTGTCACCTGTTCCGCCGGGGAAGGCGCGGACGAAGCGCTCTTCGGCGAGCAGGCGAATGGGCTGCGCGAAGTAGGGGCCGACGGGACAAGTCATGACGATGAGGCGGAAACGATTGGCGGGGCGAACAAGAAGCGTGTCATCGACCCCGAAGTACGTTGGGCGGACGTACAGAGAACCGCCCTCACGATAAGGGACCCAATCGCGATCTAGCCGAACCAATTCGGTGACTCCTTCAAGGAAGAGCGACTCCGGAATTTCGGGCATGGCGAGGCGCGTAGCGGAGCGATTCATGCGAGCGAAATTCGCACGCGGGCGAAACTGCGCGAGGCCACGGTTCGCGGTGCGGTGTGCTTTGAAGCCTTCGAAGATGGCCTGACCGTAGTGGAAAGGGGTCAGCGCGGGTGAAAACGAGAGCGGGCCGAAGGGAACGATTTGAGGCTGCTTCCACGAACCCGCCTCCCAATCGGCGACGAGCATGTGGTCGCTAAAGGTGGCGCCGAATTCGGAATTTTCGCGCAGCGCTTCGGTGAGACGGGATTGTGAAACGCGGGTGATGGGGATCGCGTGTGACATCAGGCCTCGCAGGGAGAAAAAAGAACGGGCGGGCCGAAGCCCGCCACTACAGAAACCGACAAGACCGAAAAGCGGGAGAACCTCGCTACTTCGCGGCCTTCTCTTTGACGCCGTTGTAGGCCAGCGTGAGGCGCGACTTGTAGCGGTTGGCGGTGTTCTCGTGCAGCACGTTCTTGGTAATGGCCTGGTCGATTGCCGACATCGTGGGCTGGAGAAGATTGCCCGCGGCAGTGGCGTCGCCGGCGGTGATGGCCGTGCGCAGGCGCCGCATCAGTGTGCGGACCCGCGTGCGGTTGGCGCGGTTTACTTCGGCGCGCTGAAGAGATTGCGCCGCGCGCTTCAAAACCGACTTCTTCTTCTTCTTAACCTTGGTAGCCTGTCCCTGGGCCATCTATTGCTCCTTTTGCGTATCGCTCAAACTTCTAACCATAAACGAGGCTCACGCCTTTGTCAAACGAGCTCAAAGGTCGGCAGTGTCCTAATCTCACTTCGACGTTCTCCAATTTTGTCAGTTTGGCATAAGAAATCATTTTCTATCGTTCCTCCATATATTCGCACCCTCTCTTTGAATCTGGAATACTTGCGCGGTACTTGGTTGTGTTATAGCCTCCGCGCATGACCGCGCAAGATGACCCACAGCGCCAAGAGACCCCTTAAAACCAAATTTCTGTTCCCCGTGGACGACACAACGATGCTTTCTCGAATTGAATGGGCCATGAATATTTCACTGTTCTCGGTAGCCATTGGAGTTGCTGGAGAATTTATTGGGAACCAGATCGCTGGCCCAATCCGCAAGCGACTGGATAGGGCAAAAGAAGCAGAAATTGCTCGACTAAATAAAGAGGCAGGAAAAGCACGAAAGGCCGCTGGCGAGGCTATGGAGCGCGTAGCTAGCGCCGAAAAACAAGCGGCTGACTTAAATAAAAAGGCCGAAGAGGAACGACTCGCCCGTGCACAGATCGAAGAAAGGTTGGCACATCGCAAGGTTTCCCCCGGCCAAGCCAAAATTCTTAACGAAGAATTACACAGCTTGAAGGGTCACAAAATCGTGGTAACAACTGCTGCACTGCAGCCGGAAAGCGTCGAATACGCCAAGCAACTCACAGACGCGCTATGACAGGCAGGATTAGATGCGTCCTCCCAAGGTGCATTGCTGCCTGGTCAGCAAGCAGGGTTTATGTTCGTGTCCAGTCCAGACCGTATGCGAGACGCCGAGGCGATTGCGGTTGCCTTCACCAAAGCAGGGATGGCGATAGGTAAACTAGCGCTGCAATCCATTACTACCGCTGGCGAGCCACAAGTAGTAGTCGGCCCAAAAGAAGGAGACAAAAACAATACGGAGCATAACGCCCTGTCACGGAGTCTCATGTTGGAATCCAAATCAGGACAGCGCCGACCTCTGGATAGTGACTCATCTTCAAACTGAGTCCCTACCGAAGCTGGCGCTTCTCGGATGCACGCTAGGATTCTCCTAAGTAGGGGGCTGATCGCGATCAATCAACCAACTTCTCGCTGAGCCATCGGGCGACGACGTTCAGACCGGCCTGCACCAGGCCATACGAGCCAGCATCGCTCCACCATTCTGGGCCGCGATCATGATCGGCCAAGGAGGTTTCCAATTCCAACTTTGCGGAAGCTAGTTTCATAGGGAGTGTGGGATCAAGCGGCTTAGGCTCGGCAGCTTGTTTGAGTTGCTCCAGCATCCGCTGCGGCTGCTTCATATCAAGCATGGAGATGGGTGAATGGCAATAGGGGCAGGCAGAGTTGGATTCCAGGTCGATGGACGCCCCACAATTGGAGCAATTCACAAACTGAACGTTCTGCCGCAAGTCCTTGATCTGCTCAGCCGACAGTGGATGGATGAAATTCTTTTCTTTCAAGAACTCGAAAAAG
>WNFT01006076.1_pt1 | contig 10618 bp, 10 predicted proteins | sample 5400191 | NCBI WGS metagenome assembly WNFT01 (sample SAMN13153359, study PRJNA577476) | soil metagenome | isolation source: 80 cm saprolite under Madrone tree | place: USA:California | collected 2016-06-14 | reverse complement strand
GCGGCTTGCCGGCGCTCCGTTCGTCAAGGTGGAGGCCTCGAAGTTCACCGAGGTGGGGTACGTCGGCAAGGACGTGGACTCGATGATCCGCGACCTGGTGGAGGCAGGCGTCTCCCTGGTGCGGGAGGAGCGGCAGAAAGAGGTGCAGCCCCGCGCCGACGAGCTCGCGGAAGAACGCCTGCTCGATCTTCTCCTGCCCGGCTCGCGCGACTCGACGCGCGAGAAGCTGCGGGGAATGCTGCGCGCCGGCGGCCTCGACGATCGCACGGTCGAGGTGGACGTGCAGGAGAGGGCGGCGCCGACGATGCAGATCTTCGGGTCGCAGGGCATGGAGGAGATGGGCCTCAATCTGCAGGAGATGCTCGGGAACCTGCCGTTCGGAAGGAAGAGCAAGAAGCGCAAGCTCTCGGTCCCCGAGGCGCGGCGGGTCCTGGCGCAGGACGAGGCGGAGAAGCTGGTCGACAAGGACACCGTGGCGCGGGACGCGCTCGAGCGGGTGCAGTCGAACGGGATCGTCTTCATCGACGAGATCGACAAGGTGGCGCTTCCGGCGGGCCAGTCGCACGGCCCCGACGTGTCGCGCGGAGGCGTGCAGCGCGACCTGCTGCCCATCGTCGAAGGAAGCACGGTGAACACGAAGTACGGACCGGTGAAGACGGACCACGTCCTGTTCATCGCCGCCGGCGCCTTCCATCTGGCGAAGGTCAGCGACCTCTTGCCCGAGCTGCAGGGACGCTTTCCCATTCGCGTCGAGCTGGAGGCGCTCTCGCAAGCGGACCTGATGCGCATCCTGACCGAGCCGCGCAACGCGCTCTCCCGGCAGTACTCGGCGCTGCTCGGCGCCGAAGGCGTCGAGCTGGTGTTCGAGGCGAGCGGCATCGAAGAGGTCGCGCGCGTCGCCCACGACATGAACACCCGCACGCAGAACATCGGCGCCCGCCGTTTGCATACCGTGCTGGAGAAGGTCCTCGAGGACGTCTCCTTCGCAGCGCCGGACTTCGCGGGGAAATCGATTCGCGTCGACGTCGGCTATGTCCGGGAGAAGCTCGACCGGGTGCTCAAGGACGAAGACCTCTCCCGGTACATTCTTTGACCGGTTCGATCCGGGGACGCGAGTTCACTTCGCGCACGTGATCGACAACGGCTCCTCGTTGAACACGGTCAGCTCGCCATTGGCGTTGACGGTCAGATGCAACACATAAGTAAGGAACAGTCGGCGTCCGTCCGCAGCGATGTAGACCTCCTTCTCGATGACTGCCTGACCCTCGCCAGGTCCCGAGCGGACCATGGCCTTTACGTTGACGCCGTACCTGAGTGAAAAGATGGTACCGCTCGACTGTCCCTCCGCAACGAACGGCGTGCTATTCGGTGTAAATGGCCCGTAATGGAAGTGGACTTCGTAATTCCCGGACCCGGTGGTGACCTCGTGGCTCGTGTACTCCACATCGCCGAAGAATCGGACATCCTCACCGAGACAATCCACGTAGAACGTGTGCGAATTGAAGAATGTGCCGCGGACCCGATTCTGTTCGGCGGCGCCGCTCGATCGCGACGTTTCAGCTCGGAACTGCGGTGCGGCAGACGAGGGCTCTCCACAACCCGCAACTGGAACCAATGCGAAGAGCCATGACAGCAGGAGAATACCTGGACCACAAAGAGCAATCTGCCTCTTGTCCATGACAGCCCCCTTGCGAAACATTGATTAGTGGCGCAACAGCGCCCACCTCCTTTCTCACGCCTCACGCCCGTTAAGACTAAGGGCTTATGCCAAGTTAAGACCAAAGTCCAGCGGACTCCCCGAAAAACGGGGCAAATGGTGTTGCTGATTGACTCTCCCGTGCGCTTAATTGCGCGGCACTGCGCGCTTGGCGACCGCCTGGTCGCGGCCTTGGACCTGCACCACGCCCTGCTCGAGCAGCTCGCAGAGGATGCGGGCGGTGTCGAGCCGCTTGAGGCCGCAGATCGCGTACAGGTCGTCGAAGGAGACTTCGCCGTCGATCTGCGCGAGGACGAAGCCGGCCCGCGGATCGAGGTTCAGCCAGATGATCTCGTCCGGCGGAATGGCGGTGCGCGGGCGCGCGTCCATCGAGCCGATCTTGCTCTCGTACATGAGGGTGAGGTTGTGCTCGCACACCTCGTAGAGCTGGAGCGCGTCCTTGTCGTTCGCCTTCCGCTGCAGCAGCTTGTTCAAGAGCTCCAGCGCGCCGGAGAAGTCGTTGAGCGCCACCAGCTCGCGCGCGCCTCGCATCCAGACGTCGGTCTCGTCGTCGGATACCGAGGCGTGCGGCAGCGTGTCGGCGTGGATCGACCAGGCGCCTCCGCTGCTATCGCCGGTCTCCGGCTGCGGAATCGCGAGCGACGGTCCCTCGTCCCAGGCGTTGCGCGGCGTCGCAGGCGGCTTCGCCGGGGCTGCGGCGGCGGGCTTCGGTCTGCCCGGGCTTGCCTGGGCCGGCGCCGGTTGCCGGGGCGCGGAGGACGGGACGGCCTGGGCCGCGGCGGGAGGCTGGGCCGGCAGCCAGGGATGTGGAGGCGCGGCGTCCGTGGTGGCCTTCGCCGGGGACATCACCGCGTGGATGCGTTCCAGGGCCGAGCGGAGGAATTCCCGCGCGCGCAGGTTCGTCGGCTCGAGCAGGTAGGCTTCTTCCCAAGCCTTCACTGCGTCGAGCATGCGGCCCTTGCGGTAGTGGTCCAGCCCCTCGAGAAGGAGCGCCGAGAACCGGCCTCCGCCGCCTTGGAGGGCCATCTAGGCCCCCCCTTGGCTGCGCTCCAACGCGCCCCGCAGGGCTTGCAACATGCGTTCGAGGCGCTCGAGCGATCCGGCCAGCGCCTCGCTCTCGCGCTGCGCGAGTTGGAGGCGGGCCACCGACAGCGCCGCCTGCGCGCGCTGCAGCGGCTCCTGTCCGAGGCCGTTTTGGGCGGCGCGCGTGAGTCGCGGCCAGAGCGCCTCGAATTCCCGGAACAGCTCTTCCGCGCGGGCCTTGCGGTCCTGGAATTCGGGATCCTCTTTCTGTCCGAGCATCCAGTCCTCGTTCGATCGCGCGGCCTTCTTGATCTCGTCCTCGGTGAGACCCGACGAGGCGGTGACCGTGATGCTCTGCCGCGTTCCCGTCTGCATGTCGATGGCGGAGACGGAAACGATGCCGTCGGCGCTGATGTCGAAGATGACGTCGATGTCCACCGCGCCCCGTGGCGCCGCGCGCAAGCCGGTCAGCATGAACTCGCCCAGCAGCTCGTTGTCGGTGGCGGCCTCGCTCTCTCCCTGCAGCACGGTGATCTTGGCGGAGGTCTGATCGTCCTTGACGGTGGTGAACACGTGGTGCGCGCTGGTCGGCACGGTCGTGTTCTTGGAGATGATCTTCTGGAAGAACCCGCCGGCGATGGCGATGCCCAGGCTGTGCGGCGTCACGTCGAGCAGCAACATCTCCTGCTCCTCGTGCAGGAGCATCGCCCCCTGGATGGACGCGCCCAGGGCGACCGCTTCATCGGGGTTGACGTTCTTCGCCGGCTCCTTCCCGAAGAGGCGCCTCACCTCTTCCTGGATCTTCGGCATGCGCGTCTGTCCGCCGACCAGCAGCACGTCGCCGAGCTGGGCGGCGTGCACCTTGGCTTCCCCGAGCACGCGCTCGCAGACCTGCATGCAGCGCTGGACCAGATCGCGCGTCATCTCCTCGAGCTGGTCGCGCGAGAGCGTCGCCTGCAAGTGCAGGGGGCCCGTCTGCTGCGAGGCGGAGATGAAGGGCAGGTTGATCTCGACCTGCTTGAGCGAGCTGAGCTCGCACTTGGCCTTCTCCGCCGCATCGCGCAGGCGCTGCAGCGCCATCTTCTCCTTGCGCAGATCCATGCCGTGCTTCTGCCGGAACGGCTCGGCCAGGAAGTCGATGATCCGGTTGTCGAAGTCCTCGCCGCCGAGGAGCGAATCGCCTCCGGTGGCCTCGACCTCGAAGACCCCTTTGAACATGTGCAGCACGGTGAAGTCGAAGGTGCCGCCGCCCAGGTCGAACACGGCCACCTGCCGCTCCCCCTGCGTCTTGCCGAATCCGTAGGCCAGCGCCGCGGAGGTGGGCTCGTTGATGATGCGGATCACGTCCAGGCCGGCGATGCGCCCCGCGTCCTTGGTGGCGTTGCGCTGCGAGTCGTTGAAGTAGGCGGGGCAGGTGATCACGGCCTTGGTCACCGGCGCGCCGAAGAAGGCTTCGGCATCGAGGCGCAGCTCGGTGAGCACCATCGCGGAGATCTCGGGCGGCGAATACTGCTGTTCGCCGAGTGAAATGCGCACGTCGTCGTGCGGCCCGGCCACGATCGAGTAGGGCATGCGCTGGATGGCTTCCTGGGTGGTCTTCGCCGACCAGCGGCGACCCATCAGCCGCTTGACCGCGACCACCGTGCGCTCGGGGTTGGTGACCGCCTGGCGCCGGGCGAGCGCGCCGACGAGGCGCTTGCCGTTGCGCGCCATCGCCACCACCGAAGGGGTGATCCGGTAGCCGCTGCGGTTGGAGATGACTGTGGGCGTGCCGTTCTGCACCGTGGCGCAGACGGAGTTGGTGGTGCCCAGATCGATGCCGATGACCAGCTCGCTCAAGTTCTGCCTACAGCGTCCGGAGGAGCGCCTTGGCCTCCTTGTGATCGGGGTTCTTGCCGAGGAGCGCGGTCAGCTCCGTCCGGGCCCGCGCCTTCATTCCGGCCGAAACGAAGAGCCGCGAGAGCATCATGCGGGCGCTCGCGTCGTCAGGGTTCAATTCCACGGCGCGCGAGGCCCAGATGGTCGCGGCCCGGGGATCGGAGGTCTCCATCGCGCAACGGGCCGCGCCCATCGCCGCGGCGAAGCTGCCCGGGTCGTTCTGGAAGGCGGCCGCGTACGCGGCGATCGCCTCCGCGAAACGCTTCTTTTCCTCCCGCTCGCGCCCCGATGCGAGCGCGGAATTGGCGCGGGCGCGGGCCTGCTCGCGCTCCAGCTCGACCAGCTTGGCCGCGATCTCCTTGCGGTTGGGATCGAGCTCGCGCGCCGCCTTCAGCGCGAAGATCGCCTGCGTCCGCTCGCCGTTGAGCGCGTACTCCAGCGCCTCCTCGTAGAGCTTGCGCGCCGCGCCGATGCGGGCAAAGCCCTTGGTGCGCAGCATGCGCTCGCGGCGCTCGCGACCTCTCCGCTCCTCCTCCGCGCGCGAGAGCTCCCGCCGATCGAGCGCGGCGCGGTCGGTCTGGGACAGCTCGGTGCGGTGGTCGCTGTCGTACGCCGTGCGCGACTCCTCGTCCGACAATACCTGGTACGCGCTGGAGAGCCGCTGGAACCACTTGGAGAGAAGCGGGCCGAACTTGCCCGTCTCCTTGCGGTACCAGGCATCGGGATGGAACCGCTTCGACTTCTCCAGGTAGGCGCGCCGGATCGAGCCGCCGTCGGCGTCGGCGGAAACTCCGAGCAGCTCGTAGTGCGTCAGCCGGTCCCCCCGCGCCTCGAGCTGCTGGAGCTCGCTCTGCATGTCGGCCGGAAGCTCTATGGTTCCTCCGGGGCTGCTCGGCGCCGCACCCAAACGGTTTCCCCCTGCGCGTGCATCCGCGCCCGCGTCGCGCCAGAGTATCCCACGGCCCAATGGGGAGAAAAGGTTCTCGCTAAGCCTTTTCCAATGCCTCGGCGAGCAGCTCTGCCGCCCGGTCGATCTCTTCATCCGACACTGTGAGCGGAGGTGCGAGACGCACCACTCGATCGCCCACCGCGTTCACCAGCAGGCCGAGCTCGCGCGCTTTCACGACTACTTTCGGAGCGAGATCTTCGCCGAGGACCAGGGCACGGAGCAGTCCGATGCCGCGCTCGCCGGCGCTACGGCCGCCGATGGCCGCCAGCCGCCCCGAGAGCCGCTCACCTGCGCGCTGTACCCGCTCGATCAGGCCCTCCGAGAGCAGATCCATCACCGCGCAGGCGGCGGCGGTCGCCAGCGGGTTCCCCCCGAAGGTGCTGGCGTGGGTGCCCGGCGTGAAGACCTTGGCCACGTCCTCGCGGGCGAGCAGCGCGCCGAGGGGGGCGCCGCCGGCGATGCCCTTGGCGAGGGACATGGCGTCGGGCTCGATCCTCTCGTGCTGATGCGCGAAGTACGCGCCGGTCCGGCCCATGCCGGTCTGCACTTCATCGAGCAACATCAGCGCGCCGTGCTTCGTGCAGAGCTCGCGTACGCGGGCCAGGTATCCGCGCGGCGGCACCATGACGCCTGCCTCGCCCTGCACCGGCTCGAGCAAGACCGCGCAGGTCTTGTCGGAGATGGCGGCGGCGAGCTGCTGAGCGTCGCCGAAGTCGAGAAAGCGGAAACCTTCCGGCAGCGGGCCGAATCCCTGCTGGTACTTGTGCTGGCCGGTTGCGGCGAGGGAACCGAGGGTGCGGCCGTGGAAGGAGTTGTGGAAGCAGAGAATCTCGATTCGCTCGGGGTGGCCGTTCACCACGTGGAAATGGCGGGCGAGCTTGATCATCGCCTCGTTCGATTCGGTGCCGCTGTTGCAGAAGAAGGCTCGCTTGAGCGTGCCGGTCTGCGCAGTCAGCTTTTCGGCCAGACGGATCTGCGGTTCGGTGACGTAGAGATTCGAGGCATGCCAGAGGAGCTTCGCCTGCTCCGTCAACGCCTCGCGCACCCGGGGATTCGCGTGGCCGACGCTGATGGTCGCGATGCCGCCGATGAAGTCGAGGTAGCGCTTGCCGTCCGCGTCGTAGACCCAGGTTCCTTGGCCCCGCACCAGCGCGATCGGCTGGGTCCGGTAGTTCTGGAAGAGCACGGCCTGGGCGCGCTTGACGAGCTCCTCATTGGACATGTTTTGCAGTGTAATCGGTGGGGCTCTTTTTGTATCGGACGATGCGACGCTGCGGCGTCAGCGCACTGCGGACTGCACCTCTCCAGCAGGGCCCGGGAAGAAGGAGACGTTGTGGAAGGCTTCGTGGGCGATCTGTTCGGCGACGAAACGGGCGTCGTCGGCTGAGGAGCCGAAGACGATGATGCGGGTGTTGTGATCGGTGTTCGGGAGGCGGTTGTCGTCCTTGGCCTTCTTCAGCTCGCCTACGTCCTTGCCCTGCAGGACCAGGGAGCGGGGGATGTTCCTTGCGCCCGGGATGGAGCCGCGGGCGAACTCGTCGGCGGACCGGACGTCGATGAAGATGGCGGTGCGATCGTCGCGCATGACGCGGCCGAGCGCGTCCGCCTCGATCTGGGTGACGCCGCCGAGCGCGCGCCAGACCGGAATTCCCAGTTGGTAGCGGCGCACGTTGGTGTATCCGGCAGAGGCGAGCTCCTCGCCCAGGCGTTTGCTCTTTCCGCAGAACGGACCGTTGCAATAGAGGATGAGCGGGGTTTCCTTGCGCTCCTGCAGCAGTCTTCCCACTTCCGCCACGTCGGATACGTAGGCGGACGCGGCGACGCCGGGCTTGGCGGCGACGTTCAGGGCGCCGGGGATGTGGCTCACCGCATACTCGGCGCGCGGGCGGGCGTCGAGCACCGTGGCGCTCTTGCTGGCGAGGATCTCCCGCAGCTCCTGCGTGGAGATCTCCGCAGTCTTCGCCGAAGGATCGGCGAGCGTCGCGGTGTACACGTCGGTTGCGGCGGAGAGCAGGAGAATGGCCAACAACATGTTCACGCCCCCTTGCTGCGCGCGCGCTGCGCCTGCGCGTACTCCATCAGCCGCTCCAGGTAGCTCTCGATGGGAGGGCAGGATATTCCGGTGCCGTCGAGGATCTCCAGCGTGTTCCGGCTGGAGTAGAAGCTGAGGTGGTTCACCGTCGCGAACGCCATGCGCTGTTCCCGGGTCAGCTTCTCCAGCCCAGGCAGCTTGAGCAAGCGGTCCGTCAGCTTGTACCCGAGGGAGAGGCGGGGCAGCTTCTTGCCTTCGCGTTCCGCTACGCGCTCGTACACGCGCCGCGAGCTGGAAGGATTGTGATCGACGATGTGGAACGTGCGTCCGACCGCGCGCTGGTCGTGGTGGATCGCCGCCGTCGCCGAGGCGACGAAGTCGATCGGAACGACGTTCAGCGGCGCCACGCCGTCGCCCGGCAGCGGCAATGGGACCTGGAGTCGCGTGGAGAGGAGCAAGGCGGCGACCGTGTACGGTCCCTCGAACCGGTCGATCTCTCCCGTCTTCGAGTCTCCGACGATGAAGGCCGGCCGCAGGACGGTGCAGGGGATCTGACCCATCGCGCGCCGCACCAGCAGCTCGGACTCGAACTTCGTCTGCTCGTAGAAGTTGCGGAAGGTCTGCCCGGCGGAGAGCTCGTCCTCCGCGATCACGCCGACGCGGTCCCCGCTGACGAAGACGGTGGAGAAGTGCGTCAGCCGGCGCAGCTTGCGGCAGTCCTGGGCGAACTCCAGCACCGTCCGCGTCCCTTCGATGTTGACGCGCTCGAGCGTCGGCTTGTCCGCGCCGACGTTGCTCCACTCCGCGGCATGGATGATCTCAGTGCATTCGCTGGAGAGATCGCGGTACTCCGCGGTCGAGAGCCCCAGGTGCATCGAGGCGACGTCTCCGGTGAGCACCCACGCTTGCGGCAGGGTGGCGGCAAAGTCGGCGGCCTCGTCGGCGTGGTGCTCCTGCGCGAGCAGGACCACCGGACCGCGCGGGGCGAGCGCATTCGCGAGCCGGCGCGCGAGCAGCTTGGGAAAGCCGGTGACGAGGAGCATCAGGACTCCTGCCGCAGGCGCGAGACGAGGCTCTCCACCTTTTCCGAGAGCTCCGCTTCCGAACCGGAGTTGTCGATCACGACGGTGGCGTGCCGCGCTTTTTCCGCCGGGGGCAGCTGCGAGGCGATGCGCGCGCGCGCCTCGGGCTCGCTCATGCCCTCGCGCAGGCGCAGCCGCGCGATCTGCACCTCCGGCGGCGCGCTGACGACGATCAGCCCGTCCAGCCCTTGCTGCAGCCCGTTCTCCACGATCAGCGCCGCCTCGTACACGGCGACCTTCTGACCGGCAGCGGCGAGCGCCGCCATGCGAGCGGCGACTTCCTCCGCGATCCGCGGATGAACGATGCGATTGAGCGCCTCGCGCTCGGCGGGGTCGCCGAATACCCGTGCCGCCAGCGTCTTGCGGTCGAGGGAGCCGTCGGGCAGGAGCACGCCCGGGAAACGCGAGGCGATCTCGCGCAGGGCGGGTCGCCCCGGCTCGACCACCTCGCGCGCCACCTGGTCGGCGTCGACGACAGGGATGCCGCGCGCGGCAAGCATCCGCCCCACCGTGCTCTTGCCCGATCCGATGTTGCCGGTTAATCCCCAGATCCGCACCGGCAGAGTGTACACTGCGCCCCCTGCATGAAGCGTCTCGTCCTGCTCTTCCTCGTGGCCCCCGCGGCGCTCGCCTCCGACCTCGTCGGCCCGGCCTCGTGCCGCACCTGTCATTCCGAGGCGTACCGCATCTGGGCGGCTAGCCCGCACGCCCGGGCGGCGGAATCGCTCATGCCCGATCAGCGGCAGAAACCGCTCTGCTTGCAGTGCCACTCGCGCGACGAGCAGCGCGCCGGACAGACCGAGGTGCAGGGCGTCTCCTGCGAGACCTGCCACGGCGGCGGCCGCTGGTATCAGTCCGTCGTGCTGATGCGCGACAAGGAGCTCTCGCGCTTGTTCGGCCTGCTCGACCCGGGCCCGCAGACCTGCATGGTCTGCCACGGCGGTCAGTCGCCGTCGCTGCGCCCGTTCGATCCGAAGGAGGCGATGCAGCGCATCGACCATTGGACCGCGGACCGGGCGGCACGGAAGCCAAAGGTCTCCCTGTGGCTCAAGGAAAGACGGTGAGTGATCGTCCTCTCCGCAGAGTTCGTGAAGTCGGCCAGCGACGCGCGGGGATGGCCGCCGCCTGGCCCACCTGAGTTCGCCTTCTGCGGCCGGAGCAACGTGGGCAAGTCGTCGGCGCTCAACGCTCTCGCCGCCCGCAAGTCGTTGGCCAGGGTCTCGCGCACGCCGGGCCGCACGCGCCTGATCAATTTCTTCGATCTGCGCGTCGCGGAAAAGACCCGCTCCGGCGCGCGCGGCGAGGAGCGGCGCGTCGTCTTCGCCGACCTGCCGGGCTACGGATACGCGAGCGGACCGCGCGAGGAGCGGGATGCCTGGCGCCACATGATCGAGGAGTACCTGACGCGGCGCGATGCGTTGCGCGCGCTGGTGGTGCTGATCGACGGCGAGCTGGGCGCTCAACCCAGCGACATCGAGATGGTGCGCTGGGCGGAGACGCTTGGCCGCAAGGTGGTGGTCGCCGCCACCAAGCTGGACAAGCTGTCGCGAAACAGGCGCGGCCAGCAGATCGACCGCATCGCGGGATCGCTGGCCGTCCCCAAGGTGATCGCCTTCTCCGCCAGGGAGTACTTCGGCGTGGAAGAGCTCTGGAGCGAGTTGCTTACGTGACCGGCATCTGCGACCGGTTCATCATGTCCTGGTTCACGCCGAGCTGATCGGCCTTCCGCCGCATCCGATCGCCCAGCTCGCTGCGGAATTCCTCGCCGCTCTTCGGCGCAAACGCCAGGCCGATTCCCGCGCCGACCAAGCAGCCCAGCGCGAAGATGCCGATGGTGCCGAATGTGGTGGCCCAGGCGCTGCTCCGCTCCTCGAGGCCGAGCGCCTCGAGCACGTCGTCCTTGTCGATGTCCTGCAGGTACTTGAGGGCCTTGAGCC
>WNFT01010252.1_pt1 | contig 10619 bp, 7 predicted proteins | sample 5400191 | NCBI WGS metagenome assembly WNFT01 (sample SAMN13153359, study PRJNA577476) | soil metagenome | isolation source: 80 cm saprolite under Madrone tree | place: USA:California | collected 2016-06-14 | reverse complement strand
GGGACATTACTGGAAGGACCATGCTAGCCGGGTGCTGCTACTGGGCACGGTACGCCGTGATCAGCTGGAGCTCAACCCACAGCTTTCGGCTCAGCTGGTTGACCTGAGACGCGACCTGCCGATTACACAAGTCACCTTGCAGCCGCTGAGCCAGGAGGAGACCCTCCAGCTTCTTGAGGTTATCGTAGGGGAGGGGGAGCTTGGGAGGAGGAATGGAGGGGAGGTGCGTGAGCGGGTCACTGCCGAGGTCGCCCCAGGCGGGGCAGGCCTTGCGCCGGGGCGGGGGGCTAAGCTCTCGGCGCCGGGCGACTGGCTGTTTGCGCACACCGAGGGACAGCCGTTGTACCTGCTAGAGACGCTCAAGCTGTTCCGAGATCGGCAGTGGCTGGTGCCCCAGTTAGGGGCGGATGGCACCTGGCGGCTGGAACTGGTGATGGAGATGGCTACCGTCATTGCGCAGAAGCGGGTCGGGCGCGAGCTGTTGCCGCCATCAGTGCGTGCGATGATCCTGACACGCCTCTCCAAGCTCACCCAGCCAGCGCGACAGCTGGTGATGGCCAGTGCTGTGTTGGGGAGCCGGGTGAGCGCGCAGCTTCTGTGGCAGGTGGCCGAGCTGGGAGTGCAGGCAGGCATCGAAGCGCTGGAGGAAGCCGTCAAGAGTGGGATGCTGCGCGAGGAGGCAGCAGGAGGACCAGGGGCAAGCCGACTGGGCGGCTATAGCTTCTCCCATGAGCTGATGCGCGAGGTGGTCTACACCGAGCTGGGAGCGGCGCGGCGGCAGGTCTTGCACCAGCGGGCCTTGGCGAGGCTGCAAGTCGAGGGAGTGAAGACCTCCGAGCCCGCCTCTCAGGTGGTCTCGGCCTGAGAGGCGGAGGCGGCCTCGGAAGCCGTGACCCTCAACCGCCTGCCGATCTTGGCGGTCCACCAGTCGAACGACAAGCCAGTATGGTGGAAGAAAACTGCTCTATCGGAAAACAGAAGTCGAAACTGAACCTAAGACCGCAAAAGGGAGACGCAAGATCATACTGCCCGACTTTGTACTCGAAGCTATCCTCAAGAAGTGGCCGGTAAGCCTTGGTGCACCTCTCCATCAAAGTACGCATAAACCCAACAAGTACACTTTAGTTCCTTAAATCCACTTCTTTCTTTCAACACCTATTGCCTCACATCTCGTCCGGAACCGATAATGTCCGGGAGGACCCTTCTGGCTTGTACGTCATCCGGGCTGATATCCTCAGCGCACATTTGAAGCCACTTGAGTAGCTTAGGATCATTGTGATAGCGGCTGTATTCACAGTCCACATCCCAATCAGTAAATGCATCCTGTAGATATGACGCGAGCTTATGCGAAATGGATCGTTCGTTTACATCTTTTTGCAAAAGGTAAGCATCACGCTGGTGTAGAGCTTCTATGGCAGCTTTGACGTTCTCTTTTACCATCTCTTGAGTCGGTCGTACCATGGTACATGTTCCTTTCGCACCTTGTCATAACTACCGCCGGTTTCATAGACATCTACCTCCTCCTCAGTTTCGCACTGATCCTCTTCAAATGCCGTTTCATCGCCTCCGGGTCATCCAGGTCCGACGAAGCAATCTCAATCACATCAATACCCTCCTCCTCAAGGCGTTCGCGGATCATCCGATCCATCTGATGACGATTCTTGTTCCCATGAATGCCCTTGGAGAGACCATCCAGGTAGAGAGCAAGCTGCACTTCGCTCACGGCGTCTTCGTAGAAGAGGTCAGGTACTGTGGCTCCGAACGGTTTGCCTAGCTCGATGCTGCGCTGGTGCTCAAACTGTGGGAGGCCTGCCTGCACAATCATCTCCGCAAGAGCCTCTTCCCCGCGATTGGTGGGCTTTCCTACGCTTGGCATTGCTTCTTCTACTGATGGTAACTCTCGTTCCTGTTTGGGTGTGCCCTGATATGCACGCAGTAGCTTCACCGCCTCGTGACGGTCGAGCAGGTCATGGTAGAAGATATTGCGGTAGGTGCGCATACAGCTGTAGCAGCTTCGTTTGCAACCGCTCTCACAGGTACTCAAGCTCTGGATGGCGGCACCAAGGATCGCTTCCCATTGTTCCAGCAGTTGCTGCAAGAGGCCCGACCCACCTGGCATGGGATCGTAGAGGAAGAGGTGGTAGGAGTCATCCGATTGTGGAAGCGGCAGCAGTTGGAGGTCCTGGCTCTCCATCTCAAGCAGTTGCGTTGCGCCAATACGCAAGGCCTCGCCAAGATTGACGGCTGCCGCTCGGTCAGGAGCAGATCGGATAGCCGAGATCGCCTCGCCTCACCCTATCCGCTGGGCCTACGTTGACGAGCCGGACGTGCTGCCCAAAGCGATGTTGCACTTCTTTTCCTAAGATGCTATAGGTACAACCGCCACTATGGGCCTGTTTGAGATAGCCCAGCACCGCCACCGGCATCTGGAAGCGGTTCTGCTCCTCGTCACTGATACGCGAAATGTACGAGATGTCGGCGTCGCAGATCGACAAGCCGGTGAGCATTGCAGCCTGGTTTCCGCCGTTGTACTGCGTCGCTCCTGCGGCCATACTCACCTCTGAGATACGTTCGCGTTCAGCATCCACCTGGTAGCGTTCCATCTCGACTTGTCGCTCGCCAATCGGGAAGTGGTACAGGGATACTTTGAAACGTCCACTGTTCGCGTAGATCAGGTTGCCTGGGACAAACTCGCGCAGTGCCATCGAGGGCGTACGTGAGAGTTCAAAGTCGTATTTCCCTGCCGTCGCTGCAAAGGTACGGCTGGCAAACGCCTTGATCCCCGTCTCATAGGTCCCGTAGCCAGGCAAAAAGCCTTCCATTGCCAACACCGTCAGGGTGTAGGTATTCATCTCCTTCTTGGCAAGTTGGTGCAGGTACCGCTTACAGCGTGCCAACATACGATCCTCTTCCGGTTCGAGCAAGCCGCATTGTTGTGCCGCAAGCAGACGTTCCTGCACACGCACTGCCCACAGTAAGCGCCCATGCAGCCTGTTGATGACTTCCTGCAGCCTCAGAGGCACGTCTTCAATGTATCGCTCCAGTGCTGTTTCGCTGACCATAGAGCGGTCAGCCTCCGGCCAGTAATGGGCAAAGATCCCCTGTACCGCCTCCAGGAACTGCTGCTTGTGCTTGCTGATGACCGTCCCCAGCATGCTGACATCGTAGGGCTGCTGACGATAGGCGAGATCTTCTTCGAAGAGGTACGTCACCAGGTAGTCTGGGAAAGCTGTGTCACGAGCCGCCTGCAATTCCTCCAGGTCGAATGCTGATAGCCCACTGTCCGTGCTCTCTTGACGCGAGAGGCGAAGCATCTCGGAGAGGACCGCCGCATGAACGTGCTTGCGAAGCATGATTTCGTTGTGCAGATTGAAGCGTGGTGTTTCGATGCGCCCGCCAAGCATGCGCGTGGGATCCTCGAAGAAGTACCCGTCGTGCTTGCTGCGTCGGCAGTAGGTATAGATCACCGCCATGCGATGACGACGCCCCGCACGTCCTGCACGCTGCCAATAGTTCGATGGCTTCGGTGGCGCGTTGCGCATCAGCACCATGTCGAGTGCGCCGATGTCTACACCCATCTCCAGCGTCGGAGTAGCAATCAAGCAATTGTACTTGCCATCCGGCTTCTTGAACTCTTCTTCAATCGCTTCACGTTCTTTGGGTGGTACCTGAGCCGAATGTTCCTGGGCCGTCAGCATTGAGAAAGGGAGATCGAGCATGAGGATGTTGTAATCGTCACCGGGCGGCTCTTCACGTTGCAAAGTGCCCTTGCAGTGCATGGCCGTGCAGGCTCCTTGTGGATCCATGCGGGTATGAACGCGCTGGCAAACGTTGCAGCGATAGCGCTCGTGCTGGGCAAGTAGGCCGCACTTTGCCGCCGCGACCTGGTAGACGCCCGTTGCTCCCGGCAGCGCTCTTCCCCTGGCTCCGATCAAGGTCACTGGCTCCAACACCTTGATGCTATTCGTCAGGAAGTCTCAGAGCGCTTTCAGGAAGTCGTCGTACTGCGATGATGGCAGTTTCCACTTGGCGAGGTAGTTCTGGGTGAGTGTCTGCCCTTTCTGCGAGCGGAGCTGGATGACATAAATCTCTCGATCACTGGCCTCGCGCACTTGCTTCATGCCCTTGGGGGGGAAATCAAAGAAGGGCAGATAGCCGCGCTGGACTTCATCATCACCTTCACGCCAGTAGCGACTGAAGATGGGTGCGCCCACATCATGCAGCAGACGATTGCGGCGGTAGGCGTCGAGTAACGATGCGATGCCCGTGGCAAGTTCGTCCGGTGTGAGTTCCAGTTTCTCAGCCCATTCCTTGATCCAGGGATGCGTCGGCTCGATACCAGCGTAGATCACGCATGCCTTGCCCCAGGTTTCCAGGCTGTCACGCTGTTTGAAACCCGTACTCCACTCACGCATCAGCAACATATGCAGGTAGTAGCTGAGTTGCATATCGATTTCATGACCAAAGGCTTCATCCGCACGTCCTACAAAGACCTCTGGCGCTAACACACGAGCCAGGCTACGGTCTTGCCTGAAACGTGACATGAGATGCTCACGCACATCGGTAATCGAGCAGGGGTGGTCACGATGACGCAGAAAGTCGTAGATCAAGTGGCGCACGCGGTAGCGGCGGGCGTGGTCTTGCATCCAACCGGCTTGAAAGGCGGCATCTTGGCGATTATCGGTGAAGACGATCAGTTTCTGCTGCGGACCGTGCAAGGCATTGATCATATTTTGCGCCAGGATATGCACATCCGCAACGGTGACTGCACGCAACGGTTTGATTGGTTCCGTCACACGGTCACCGGTGATGTTGCTGCGTTGACCACAACTGGGGCAAACGACCATCTTTCCACGTTCGTTGAGTTGGATTACCCACACAGGAACCAGCGGTCCCCGACGTTTACACTGCGGTTGTTGACAATTGCCCTGGTGCGTGTGCAGTGTCCCGCAGTGATGACAGAAGTAGAGTTGGCGGCGCTTCTTATCGAGGCGCTGGCTGGCAAGGTCGTCATCGGCGTCGATCTCAGAGGTGAAGCGATTGGTGAAGAGCACACGCGCCCCGTTCGTCTCGTCGGCCACCTCCCAGAGAGCATTGTCTCCTTCAAGATCGCTCCCATACAGCTTGCCATCCTCCAGGCTGAAGTTGCGATAATAGCCTTCGAGATAGTGCTGACCACAGTTCTTGCAGACCAGGAGTGGTGGGCAAGCCGCGGGCTCAACTGCCTCTTGCTGCATGGCAGTGGCAAGCGATAGGTGCAACTCGGCGCGAAAGTCGGCTGTCTGTCCCTGCCGCACAAAAGTGATCACGGCCCCTTCCAGTCCTTTGGTAAAATAATGGACCTTGGGGCGCAAGAGCGGGTTTCCTTCCTGTTCAGCGGCTGCCCCCAATGCTAGGTAGCAAAGCAACTCACCTTTTGCCCTATCATCGACCACAAAGGTATGATCACTTCGCCTCAATAAGGTGTTAATACGCTGTACCGCCTCTGGTAGGTAGAGCGGCATCTCGAGGTGCTGAAAGATGGCATAGATGTACTCGTTCTGCTTGAGGTGCTCGTAGAGTGCCTCCGACCAGGGGAGTGTTTCCGCCATAGGTGTTCCGGTCAATATCTCTACCACGGAGCGCAGCATGGGTTCATCCCCACCCTCTAACGCTTTTAACGTTTGGTCGAGCAAGGTCGCACTATCAGCAGGCATGGGTGGCGTATGGCGCTCAATGGGAAAGACCGTTGTCTCGTACTGCTCACGTACCAGCGCGACGCGGTTGGGATCGACTCCAAAGAAGCGATGGGCAAATTGGAAGGCAGCTTCCTCTCCGCCTCCATTGTTCAGGTCGGTGACGGTGGCCGAGGTGCCAATGCAGATCACATCATCGGCGTTCTTCCCACAAAAGGCACGTAGGCGACGAATCAGGCAGGAGACCTCAGCACCAACAGCCCCAGTGTAAGTGTGAGCTTCATCGAAGACCAGGAACTTGAGCGGGGCATCGATGAACAGCCCCAGGTCTTTGCCGCGTGTCAGCAGGAGTTCGAGCTGGTTAACGTTGGTCAACAAGAGACGCGGTGGGTGAGTGGCTATCTCTTTCTCGGTCAGTCGCTCTTCACATGGGGAGATGATGATGCGCTCGTGCTCTTTATATTTCTGTGCTAGCTTCTCATACGCTCCACGACCTTCGCCACTGCTCAGGCGCACGACACTCGGAAGATCCCCCTCATCGGCGGCAGTCGTGCCGATATACATACCGAAAGAGATACCGGAGCCAACCAGCATGCGGCGTAGTCGTCCAAGCTGGTCAATGGCAAGAGCATTCATGGGATAGACCAGCACAGCCACGACACCCTCGGGTGCCCCTTCATCGCGCAGCCGCAGACAGTGATCGAGGATGGGATAGAGAAACGCTTCCGTCTTGCCAGAACCGGTGCCTGTCGCAACCAGGCAGTGCTTGCCTGCGTTGACCTGCTCCAAGGTCTTATCCTGGTGGGCAAAGAGTGTTGGATAGGGAGCCAGCCCCGGCAGAGCCGGATGGACAACCCCAGCTTGTGCCAGTTCGCGCAAATCACGCCCTTTTTGAAACGATTTGCTGAGCGAGATATATGGTCCCTGGATGAGAGGTGAGCGTCCCAGCATCCCACGCAGCAGAGCACGAGCTTGCTCTGCCAGGTCGGGATCGGTCAGTGGGAATGCGGTAAGCTGGTAGTCCAGGAACTGGGTGTTCACCTGGCTGGCAAACTGAATCGGGTTGATCGTGGTCATCGTCATATGCTCATCGTCCTTCTTTCCCTGGCTGCGTACTCTTAGGGTGCATGAAAAAGAGTCATGCCCTGAAGGCGCACCACACCGGATGAAACCGTGGCTTCCAGAAGAAGTTGTTGGAAGAGGGCGTAGGGACCAGCTTCAGCGCGTCCGCGCCCATGACGTGCCGACGGGGGGCCCAGGGGTGGAGCAATGAGGCACGTTATGGGCGCCCTCTCGATGCCTCCCTGCCAGCGCTTCGCTCCCCATGTCTGCTCGCCAACAACTTTTTCATACACCCGTACTCTTAACTACAGCTGCCATAGCTGCAACTGCCCTCGTTGCGTCGTCTCCTCTTGCCCGTTTCTTTCCTCTTTTCTTTCTTCCTGATCCTTTTCCGGTAACGGCACAGGTATCTCTTTCATGCGGCAGGCATGTTCCTCACATTCTGCCCAACTCTCTGCCACGGTGCCCTGCTCCTGCCATGCCGTGAAGCGGGGTCCAAGCCGCTCCCCTATCTCTTTGGGAAATTGCCAATCTTCCTGGGAGAATGTCTCTAACCCAACCTCTTTCAATCGTTTTGATGTCCAGTACCTGCTATAATAGACAGTAGTTTAAGGGAGAAGCAATCTCCCAGAAAGGTACTGGAACAACATGGCAGAGAAAGAAAGAAAGCAGTGGACGCCGGAACTCAAAGCCAAGGTGGTCTTGGAGAGCCTGCAACGCGATACCACGATTGAAGAAGTGCGCAAGAAATTCGGCGTCTCCAACTCGATGATTCACCGCTGGAGACAAGAGTTCAATGCGAATCTGCCGGCGCTGTTTCCTGACAAGCGCAACCCGAAGCAGAAGGCCCAGGCCCAAGGCTACGCCCCTGGAGAGTCACCCGATGACCTCAAAAGGATCATTGGGGAGTTAACGGTGCAGAACGAAATCCTAAAAAAAGTGCAGGGGCTGTTGGGCAAGTAAAAGCGGCAGAGAAGGTGGAACTGGCCACTCAGCTCATCGCGCCCAATGGTCCCTACAGCAAGAGCCAGGTGGCACGTGCCCTGTGTTTTGCACGAGCCAGTTACTACGTGCGCTCCAAACAAGCAAGGAAGGATAAGGCGGTTGCTGTGGCGATTGAAGCCCAACACGAACGTGACGACACGCTGGGCCATCGCAAGTTAGCGGCGTTGCTTGCGATGGGCAAAAACCGGGTGAAGAGGGTCATGCACAAGTACGGGATCAGTGCGCGTCGCAAAAAGAAACGCTACGTCTATCCTGGTCGGGCGACCCAGATTGCGCCCAACCTCGTCCGCGATCAGAAGGCAGAAGACCCCACCGAAGTCTTGTTCTCCGATATCTTCGAGATCAAGCTCGCCGATGGATCTCGCGTGCGCGGCTGCTTTGCTCTGTGGCGACGCACCCGCCATATTCTTGCCCTGGCTTTTGATTATGGGATGCGAGCGGATCTGGTCGTCTCGACCGTGCAACTCGTGCAGTTTGAAGTCCCTGGCACCATTTGGCACTCCGATCAAGGCAGTCAATATGGAGCTGAGCAGACACGTCTTGCTGTCTTAGAGAAAGGCTTTCAGCTCTCGATGAGCCGTGCTGGCACGCCGACAGACAATGGCTATGCTGAGCGCTTCGTCGGCATTTTCAAGCTGGCGGTGGCCGCACGCAAGCCGTATCACACGCTCGGTGAGTTTTTGCGTGCGGCAGAATTGTGGGTCAACTTTTACAACCAGGAGCGGCCACATGAAAGCCTGGCCTATCGTTCTCCCAATCAGTTTGCGACGGCAAATGATTTGCCGACTGTCCCTTATTTACCCTTGTCTTAGCGTCTAATAAATCGGGTACTTGACATGAAAGCTGCCAACGCCAGCGATGTGTGCCGTAGTTCTTTGGGCTTTTCCTTATCGACACGCCAGAAACCCTTGGGGTTCGTCGGATCGTCACGCAATATCCAGGCAAAGTCATCGTACTCTAGCCCATAGAGTTCTGCAATGATTGCATCAAGTATGCAGCGCAGGCGCAGGCGTTCGTGCTGTGTGATGGCCCACAACTTGCGCCAATGTTGCTCTCCAAGATGTGGATACACTAACCGCATCTCCAGCCACTGCGGTGCAAAGTGCGGCATGATCATGTTGAGGCGTGCGGCTAGCCCAGCACAAGGGGACGTACACAAGTTAGTAGGAGGCAATAAGGGCGTCTCTGCAATAATGAAATAACTGAGGTTTATGCCACCAAGACGGCAACGTAAGGTATAATCATAGACGAAAGAATTGAGGCAAGCGACAAGGGAAAGAACATGTACAACATCACCCGGAGTTGGCTGAAGGGTAAAAATAGAGTGACCACAAGGCATGTCACTAACCAGCGAAGCATACATTGAGCGAGTATTGGTGGCCGACCCGATACGCATAAAGGCAATCTTGTTACCTCTCAGTGCTCTTTCTTGTCCAACATAATCACTAACTGATAGGAGATACTGAGGCCTGAATACTTTATCCTCGAATGGTAGGTCACGCCATACTGCTGTTCTTCCCTTTCCACTCATCCAACCTTTCTCACTTGGATCGAAGGGACCTATCATTCTACCTTCATAGAGTGGAAGAGTAACATCACCATCTTGATTAATCCAGCGTCCATATCCATCCGGTCGGTATCCCTTGGTCTCCCATCTGGGTAGTGGTGGGAAGAGAGTGGAATGATCTGTCATATCGAACTCTTTAGCGTGCTGAAGTTGCCAACCTCGTTCAGTTTGATCATCTAGCATCACCTTGTTCGCATAGAGCTTCTCCAAAATTTTTAGATCGTACTGCACCTGCGGTTCGATGATAACCAGCGATTTGGGACTAAATTGCTCCACTTGTTTGCGGGGAAAATCGAGCATTACTGCGTCAGGCTGTTCTAACTCAGATAGGTCGACTTGATTGAAGGCTACCCTCAATTGCCTGGTGCTTTTGCCTTTCTCTACCAATAGCACCGCAAACTTAAATCGGCTATCAATATCAAATATGTGCTGCCAGTTAATGAACCCAAAAAGCCATTCCCAGCGACATTGGTCAAGAAAAAGTGCTCGTATCTTCGTGGAACCCTCATCAGTATAGATGCTGGAAGGAACAAGCATGCCAAGCCGCCCTCCTCGTTTGAGTAGATGATACGCTACCTCTAAAAACATTTTGTAGGTGTTGACAGTGGCCGTCAACTGATAACGAAAAGGGTGCTCGTGGTCAGCATAGCCATGGTGTTGTGAGCGTCTATGCCGCCATTCTCCATGTAATTGTTCATCTTTCTTTCCTTGCTTAAGTGTGAATGTGTCCATATCTTCCATTGCTGGATCACCAAAGGGGGAAGCCGAATGTTTTGCCCAGTTGTTCATACTTTTAATGCGAGCCCGATAAACTAACCATTCTCGTTCAATCGTCTGATCATATGCAAAAAGGCGTCGCTGTTCGTTAAGTGCTTCCTGTTTACCATAGGTGCGGTAGAGCGGGTCATAATCGGTGAAGAACTCTAGTGATTGGGGCTTAGTGATCTCCCACGGCGGATTCGCCAGAATCGCATCAAAGCCGTGTTCTGGACGTGCGAACACATCGGGGAATTCCAACTCCCAGTGAAAGAAGTGCAATTCCGAGGCTAGTTCATTTACTCTGTCACGAGTAGGTGCAGAAGGTGCATAGAATGTAGCGGGTGTTGGAGCTTCCTCTAGTTGGTCAACAGGCCAGAACCAGGCGGCACACCATGCATCGAAGGCTTGTTTCGTTTCCTGGTAGTCCGGGTGTTGCTGCAACGTGCGGTAAAACTCCTCGCGTTCTTGTGCTGCTGTAACCGGCATCTCATGCATATGTTCTATCCCAGTAGTACGATCACGCTGCACCCCTTCGGGTGTCTGCTGCTGGT
>WNFT01006071.1_pt1 | contig 10623 bp, 8 predicted proteins | sample 5400191 | NCBI WGS metagenome assembly WNFT01 (sample SAMN13153359, study PRJNA577476) | soil metagenome | isolation source: 80 cm saprolite under Madrone tree | place: USA:California | collected 2016-06-14 | reverse complement strand
GGGCAACACGCTGGAGGCGGTCGCCGGCGTGTGGCTGCTCGGACGGGCCCGCTTCCAGGCACAGCTCGATCGCGTCGACGACGTCGTCGCGCTGATCATCGGGCCTGCGATCTGCAGCACCGCGCTGAGCGCATCGATCGGCGTGGCGAGCCTTCGCCTCGCCGGCACCGTCTCTTCCAGCGCAACCGTGCCGGCGCTGCGGGCCTGGTGGATCGGCGACATGGTCGGCGACCTGGTGGTGGCGCCGCTGCTCTTCGTCATCCTCGGGCGGCAGCCCTTGAGATGGCGCAGGTGGATGCGCGCCGAGGTGCTGCTTCTCGCCTGCGCCCTGGTCGCCCTCGGCTTGCTCGTCTTCGGCAACGTGTTTGGAGGTTCCATCAGCCTGTCGCGGCATCCCTACGTGCTTTTCCCGCTGCTGGCGTGGGCGGCACTCCGCTTTGGGCAATACGGGGCGGTGACCTCCGTGTTCCTGGTTTGCGGCATCGCCGTGACGGGAACTGCGATGGGGTTCGGGCCCTTCGCGCGTCCTGTCCTCGCCGACTCGCTGCTCGACCTGCAGGCTTTCATGGGCGTCGCCGCGGGAACCGCACTGGTGCTCGGCGCCGCCATCGCCGAGCGGAACCGCGCCGTGGCGGCGCGCGACGAGTTCCTCTCCATCGCCTCGCACGAGCTGCGGACGCCTTTCACCGCCCTCTCGCTTCAAGTCCAGGGCTTGATCCGGCGGCTGCGGCGGTCCGAAGCGATCCTGAGCCGCGAGGAGATGTTGGTGGATCTCGAGTCGGCGAATCGGCTGCTCGCGCGCGCGGCACGGATGATCGACGAGCTCCTGGAGATCTCGCGCGTTGCGGCGGGCCGGTTCGAGCTGCAGCGTGAGGAGATGGACCTGGCCCAGTCGGTGCGGGAGGGCCTCGCCCGCTTCGAGAAACAGCTCACCAGCGCAGGGTGCCGTGTGGAGTTGCGCCTCGAAGGAAAAGTCACCGGGCACTGGGACCCCGTCCGGCTCGATCAGGTCATCGACAATTTGATCAGCAATGCAGCCAAGTACGGCGCCGGCAAGCCTGTCGAGGTCTGGCTGAGCGACCGGGGAGAGCGGGTCGTGCTCGGGATCCGGGACCACGGCATCGGCATCGATCCCGCGGACCAGTCGCGCGTGTTCGGGCAGTTCGAGCGCGCGGTGTCGCCTCGTCGATTCGGTGGGTTCGGCCTGGGGCTGTGGATCACCCGCCGCGTCGTCGAAGCGCATGGAGGGACGATCAGCCTGACCAGCGAGCCGGGCCGCGGCTCGACCTTCACCGTCGAGCTGCCGCGGTAGGCGCTCCCGCGCAGCGCGCGATTTCCAGGTCCACGCGGCGCCGCGCAGCCTCGTCGGCGCCCTCGGACTCCCGCAGCAGCCAATGCATGAGCAGATCCGGGAGCTCCAGCTTCAGCACCCCCACGCCGGAGGCATCGCCCACGATGCGCCGCTCCGTAGAGAAGCGGCGCGACCAGGCGCGCACGGAGAAGAAGTCGCGGCGGCGCTCGGCCCAGTCGAGGAGCGGGCTCGCCGCGATCTGGTGCGTCACGGTGGGCTCCGGACCGCTGGCGCTCTCGCGCAGCGGCACTTCCGCAGCGCCGAAATCGAGCGAGAATTGGAGCGCGCCCTCGGGGAGCACGACGGTGAGCCCGTACAAGGCGCCTGCCTGGCGGTATCGCCATGGTACGGAGAGCGGCGTCGCATCCGCGCGCGCCCACTGCGCGAGAGCGCGCGCGATTCGGATCACTCCGTCGCGCAGCTCGGCCTCCTTGCGCCCTTCAGGATTCGGGTCGTGCAGCGCCGGAACCGGCGAGGTGGGGTCGAAGCGCAGCTCATCGTCGGACCCGCCGAGGCAGCGCACGAACGGGGAGGCACCGCGCACGATCCGCGCCTCACCGTTCGACATCTCGACGACGTCGCCCGGATCCATCGCTTCGGCTCGCTGATCCGGCGAGACGTGCCCCAGATCGGCGAGGAACGCGCGGCGGGACACGGGAAAGAGAAACCGATTCAGCCAGGCATGCTCGCCGCAAAACCGGAAACCGGCGGAAGCAGGCACGACCAGGCCTGCCCCGAGCATCGCGGCGGTCTCGAGATTTCGCGCATGCTCCTGCCAGGGGAATTCCGCCGCGCGGCTCTCGAAATAGTCGAAGTTCTGGCTCGCGTAACGGGCGAAGTGGGCGGCGAGCTTGAAACGGGCCCGTACTTGCTGCGCGGTTTCGCGCGAGACCGCGGTGTCCACCTGGTCGAAGAACGCGGTCCCGGAATCGGCGAACACCAGCCCGACCTCGCGCACCGGCTCCTCCGAGCGCGTGGGAAAGACCTGCGTCTCGAAGAAGCTGAGCGGCCGCCCGGGGTCGAGCGGCTGCATCTTCCTGAAGCCCAGCTTTTCCAGGGCGTGAGCGATGAGCGGGTCCCGAGGCAGCAGAACGGTGGCTTCGCGCGGGAGGATCGCGAGCGACTCGATGTCGAAATGATCCGGGTGCCGGTGCGAGATCACCACGAAGTCCGGCGGCGGCAAAGCCGCGAGGTCGACGCTCCGCTCCGGCCAGGACCACACCGCGCCGCCCTCGAATGGATCGCGCAGCACTGGATCGACGAGGAAAGAAGCGTCGCCGGCCTCGACGTACAGAGTAGCGTGACCGATCAACGTGACCCGCACGGCTGGCCTCCGCCGGGGACCGCGGGAACTTAGCATGCCGTCCGGGACGCAGCGCGTCCAAGCCCGTCCCGATTAACTTGACTGTTTCGTACGTTTTTCTTATTAGCGCCCCATGAGGCTCAGTGCGCAGGAGGAATACGGGCTCCGCTGCTTGCTCCAGGTCGCTCGCGAACCCGAGGGGGGGCTGACCACTCCCCAGCTCGCCGAGCGGGAGGGGCTCGGCGCGGCCCACGTCCACAAGCTGATGCGGCTGCTCCGCCGCGGCGGCTTGGTGAAGAGCGTACGCGGCCGCAACGGCGGCTATCAGCTCGTCCGGCCGGCGGAGCAGATCAGCGTCGGGTCGGTGCTCGCTGCCCTCGGAGGCAATCTCTACTCCAGGGACTTCTGCGGCCAGCACAAGGGCGTCGAGCGGGTGTGCGTGCGCAACAGCGACTGCGCCATCCGCGCGGTCTGGATCGCCGTCGATCAGGCCGTCCAGAACGCCTTGGGCAAGACGAAGCTCAGCGACCTGCTGCGCAGCGAGCCCGAGATGGACGTCTGGATCCATTCCCGGCCCGAGATCTTTCCCCTGAGAACGCTATCGTGAGCGCTCCCGCGACCATCCAGGAGCTGACCTCCCGCCAGTACAAGTACGGTTTCGTCACCGAGATCGAGGCCGATGCGGTCCCTCGCGGATTGAACGAAGAGACCGTCCGCCTCATCTCCGCGAAGAAGAACGAGCCCGCGTTCATGCTGGAATGGCGCCTGCGCGCCTTCCGCCACTGGCTGACGATGAAGGAGCCGCGCTGGCAGAACGTCCGCTATCCGCCCATCGACTACCAGGACATCGTCTACTACTCCGCGCCGAAGCCGAAAGGGGCGGGCCCGAAGAGCCTCGACGAGGTCGATCCCGAGCTGCGCCAGGCCTTCGACAAGCTGGGAATTCCGCTCATCGAGCAGCAGAGGCTGGCCGGCGTCGCGGTGGACGCCGTCTTCGACAGCGTCTCGGTCGCCACCACCTTCAAGGAAAAGCTGGCAAAGGCCGGGGTCATCTTCTGCTCGTTCTCCGAGGCGGTACAGAAGCACCCCGAGCTCGTCCAGAAGTACCTCGGGTCGGTGGTCCCTTATTCGGACAACTTCTTCGCCACCTTGAACTCCGCCGTCTTCAGCGACGGCTCCTTCTGCTACATCCCCAAGGGCGTCCGCTGTCCGATGGAGTTGTCGACCTACTTTCGCATCAACGCGGAGAACACCGGGCAGTTCGAGCGCACGCTGATCATCGCCGAGGAAGGCAGCTACGTCAGCTACCTCGAGGGCTGTACCGCGCCCATGCGGGACAAGAACCAGCTCCACGCCGCCGTGGTCGAGCTGGTCGCTCTCGACGACGCTCAGATCAAGTACTCCACGGTCCAGAACTGGTACCCGGGCGACGCCGAAGGCCGCGGCGGCATCTATAACTTCGTGACCAAGCGCGGCGCTTGCCGGGGAAAGCGGTCGAAGATCTCCTGGACCCAGGTGGAGACCGGTTCGGCGATCACCTGGAAGTACCCGAGCGTCATCCTGCAGGGCGACGATTCGGTCGGCGAGTTCCACTCGGTGGCGCTGACCAACAACCGCCAGCAGGCCGACACCGGCACCAAGATGATCCACATCGGCAAGAACACCCGCAGCACCATCCTCTCCAAGGGAATCTCCGCCGGGCACGGGCAGAACACCTACCGGGGCCTGGTGCGAATCCAGAAGAGCGCGGCGGGCTCCCGCAACCACACGCAGTGCGACTCGCTCTTGATCGGCAGCCGCTGCGGGGCGCACACCATGCCCTATATCGAGGTGAAGAACACCTCCTCCACGGTGGAGCACGAGGCTTCCACCTCGAAGATCGGCGAGGACCAGCTCTTCTACTGCACGCAGCGGGGCATCTCGGCCGAGGACGCGGTCTCGATGATCGTCAACGGCTTCTGCCGCGTGGTCTTCAAGGAGCTCCCGATGGAGTTCGCCGTGGAGGCGCAGAAGCTGCTCAGCGTGAGCCTGGAAGGGAGCATCGCATGACCGAGCCGATGCTCCGCATCCGGAACCTGCGCGCCAGGGTGGCCGACAAGGAGATCCTCCGCGGCATCGATCTCGAGGTCGCCGCCGGCGAGGTGCACGCCATCATGGGTCCCAACGGCTCGGGCAAGAGCACGCTCGCGCAGGTGCTCGCGGGCCGCGACACGTACTCGGTCACCGGGGGCGAGGTCCTCTATCAGGGACAGGATCTGCTCGCGCTCCCGCCGGAGGAGCGCGCGGTGGCCGGCGTCTTCATGGCCTTTCAGTACCCGGTGGAGATCCCGGGCGTCGGCAACCTGTACTTCCTCCGGACCGCGCTCAACGTGATCCGCAAGCGCCGGGGAGAGGAGGAGCTGGACGCGATGGATTTCCTCGCCTTCGCCCGGGAAAAGATGAAGCTGGTGGCGATGGACGAGAGCTTCACCGGCCGCTCCGTGAACGAGGGGTTCTCGGGCGGCGAGAAGAAGCGCAACGAGATCTTCCAGATGGCAGTGCTCGACCCGCGGCTCGCCATCCTGGACGAGACCGACTCCGGCCTGGACATCGACGCGCTCCGGATCGTGGCGAACGGCGTGAACAGCCTGCGCAGCCCGGATCGGGCGATGATCGTCATCACCCACTACCAGCGGCTCCTCGAGTACGTCGTTCCCGACCGCGTGCACGTGATGGACAACGGGCGCATCGTGCGGTCCGGCGACCGGCAGCTCGCGCTGGAGCTGGAGGAGAAGGGCTATGCGCTGATGCAGCAGCAGCCGGCCGCGCGGGCTGGAGGGCAAGCGAGGTGAGGACGCCGTTCGATCGCAGCTTGCGCGAGGGTTTCTCGCTCCTGCGCCAGCGCAGCGGGGACGATCCGATGCCCGCGCTCCGCGACGCCGCCTTCGCGCGCTTCGCCGAGCTGGGGCTTCCCACGACAGAGAGCGAAGACTGGAAGTACACCAGCCTGGCCGCGCTCGCGCAGATGCGCCTCGAGCCGGCGGAGGCGAAGGCGGACATCGACGAGGAGCTCCTGCGCGGGCTCTGGAGTCCTCCCGCCGATGGCTCCATCCAGGTGGTGTTCGTCGACGGCCATCACCGGCCGGAGCTGTCTTCGCCCGCCTGGGGCTCCGGCGGGTCGTTCGTCGGCAGCCTGCGGGTGGCGTTGGCGCGGAACCGGGATCTGGTTGCACGCGAGCTGGCCCGCCATGCCGATTTCCGGCGGGACGCGCTGACCGCGCTCAACACGGCCTTCATCGAAGACGGGGCCTTCATCCACCTGCCAGCGGGCGCCGTGTTGCAGTCGCCCATCCATCTCCTCTTCCTTTCCACGGTTTCCCGCGGGGCAACGCTCTCGCATCCCCGCAACCTGATCGTCGCTGGCCGGGGAAGCCAGGCGACCGTGGTCGAGACCTACGCGGGCCCGCCCGAGGCGACCTACTTCACCAATGCGGTGACCGAGGTGGTCCTGGATGAAGGCGCCCGCCTCGACCACTACAAGCTGCAACAGGAGAGCGAGCGCGCCATCCACATCGCGCTCCTTCAAGTGAGCCACGGCCGGGACAGCCGCTTCACCTCGCACTCGCTCGCCCTCGGCGCCGGCCTGGCGCGCAACGACGTGCGGGCCCTCTTCGCGGCCGAGGGGAGCGAGTGCACGTTGAACGGGTTGTACATGGCCGCCGGCAAGCAGCACCTGGACAACCGCACGCTCATCGATCACACGAGCCCGCGCTGCACCAGCCGTGAGCTCTACAAAGGCGTGCTCGACGGAAATTCGCGCGGCGTGTTCAGCGGCCGGGTCCTGGTGCGGGAAGACGCGCAGAAGACCGATGCCCGCCAGATCAACAAGAACCTGGTCGTTTCCGAGGGCGCGGTCGTCGATACCAAGCCGCAGCTGGAGATCTTCGCCGACGACGTGAAGTGCGCGCACGGCGCCGCCGTCGGTGAGCTCGACGAGGACGCGCTCTTCTACCTGAGGTCGCGCGGCCTCGGGCGCGAGGCGGCGAGGAGCCTGCTCACCTACGCCTTCGCCAGCGAGATGGTGAACCTGATTCCGCTCGCGCCCCTGCGCGCGCGCGTCCGGGAGCTCGTCACCTCGAGATTGCCGGACCGGGAAAGCCTGAGGGAGGTTGCATGACGGCGCTCGCCCAACGATCGCTCTCCGGCGCGCCCGGCCTGGACGTCGAGAAGGTCAGGAAGGACTTTCCCATCCTCGGGCAAGAGGTCAGGGGCAAGCCGCTCGTCTATCTGGACAGCGCCGCCACCAGCCAGAAGCCGCGCGCCGTGATCGATGCGGTGGCCCGGTACTACCTGCAGGACAACGCCAACGTGCACCGCGGCGTGCACCTTCTCTCCGAGCGGGCGACGAAAGAATACGAGGGCGCCCGCGAGAAGGTGAGGCGGTTCATCAACGCCGCGCGCGCCGAGGAGATCATCTTCGTCCGCGGCACCACCGAGGCCATCAATCTGGTGGCGCAGACGTACGGCAGGACCCGGGTGCGCGCCGGCGACGAGGTCCTCATCACCGAGATGGAGCACCACTCGGACATCGTCCCCTGGCAATTGCTTTGTGAGGAGAAGGGCGCGGTCCTGCGCGTGGCGCCGATCGACGACGACGGCCAGCTTCTGGTCGACGAGCTCCAGCGCATGCTCGGGCCGCGCACGCGGCTTCTCGCCCTCGCGCACGTCTCGAACACCCTCGGCACCATCAATCCGGTGCGCCGCATCGTCGAGATCGCGCACCGGCAGGGGATTCCTGTGCTCCTGGACGGGGCGCAGGCCGTCCCTCATTTCCCGATCGACGTCCGCGCGCTGGACTGCGACTTCTACGCGTTCTCGGGGCACAAGCTGTTCGGGCCCACCGGCATCGGCGTCCTCTACGGGAGATCCGAGCTGCTGGAGGAGATGCCTCCCTGGCAGGGCGGCGGCGACATGATCAGCTCCGTCACCTTCGAGAAAACCACCTGGAACAAGCTGCCCCACAAGTTCGAGGCGGGCACGCCCGACATTGCCGGAGCCATCGGCCTCGGCGCTGCCATCGATTACGTGGGCGCACTGGGATTTGCAGCCATCGCGGCGCACGAGCACGATCTCCTCTCCTACGCTACGGAGGCGGTGCGCGAGGTGCCCGGCCTGCGGCTCATCGGCACCGCCAAGGAGAAAGCGAGCGTACTCTCCTTCGTGCTCGGGGAGGTCCATCCTCACGACGTCGGCACCATCCTCGACCAGGAAGGGATCGCCATCCGCACCGGCCACCATTGCACCCAGCCGCTGATGCGGCGCCTGGGGGTGCCGGCCACCGCGCGCGCTTCGCTCGCCTTCTACAATCGCCGCGAGGACGTGGACGCGCTCGTCGCGGGATTGCACAAGGTCCAGGAGATCTTCCGGTGAATCACGAGCTGCGCGATCTGTATCAGGAGGTCGTCATCGACCACAGCCGCAAGCCGCGCAACTTCCGCAGGCCGGAGGGGGCCAACCGGAGCGCCGAAGGGATGAACCCGCTCTGCGGCGACGAGATCAAGGTGCATCTGAGGCTCGCGGGCGACGTGATCGAGGAGATCGGATTCGAAGGGGCCGGTTGCGCCATCTCCAAGGCTTCCGCCTCGCTGATGACGACCGCCCTGAAGAGCAAGACGAAAGCGGAAGCGGAGGCGCTCTTCCAGCGCGTCCACTCGATGCTGACTTCAGGTCCGGACAACGTTCATCTCGAGGAGCTGGGAAAGCTCGCCGCTTTGTCGGGCGTCTGGGAGTTTCCTGCCCGGGTGAAGTGCGCCAGTCTCGCCTGGCACACGATGCGCTCGGCGCTCGACGGAGCGGGTACGCGCGTTTCGACCGAGTGAGGTTCCAGGATGGCGAGCAATCTTCCGGTGGTCCAGGTCATCGAGACGCCCCCGCAGGGGGGCGGACCGATCGCGCTCGCCCGCGATTGCGAAGCGACGAGGATCCCGAGCGGGGCCCCCGCGCGGCTTGCCGCGGGCACGCGCGTGGAGATCGCGCAGTCGTTGGGCGGCCAGTTCACGGTCACGACCGATGACGGCGGCCTCTTTCGCATCGCCGGGAAAGACGCCGACGCGCTCGGGCAGCAGCCTGCTGCGGCTGCGGCCGCGACCGCGGAGGGCCCCTTCGACCAGCAGCGGGTCTGGGAGCAACTGAAGACGGTGTTCGATCCCGAGATCCCGGTCAATCTCGTGGACCTCGGCCTCATCTATCGCTGCGAAGCCGTGCCGCTCCCCGAGAGTGGCCACCGCGTCGAGATCGACATGTCCATGACCGCTCCGGGCTGCGGAATGGGAGACGTCCTCAGGGACGACGTCCGGCGCAAGATCCAGGGCCTCCCTGGGGTCCGGGAGGTCCGCGTCGAAGTCGTCTGGGATCCTCCTTGGGACCCGAGCCGCATGTCCGACGCAGCCCGCCTCCAACTCGGCTGGATGTAATCTGGGGACACAATACGCAACTCCCCATGCCAACTCGATTGGCACGGGTTGCGTATTGTGTCCCCGGATCTAAACCGCCGCGACGGAGCGCGGTTCGGGAGAAGTGGAGCTTACGAGGCAGCTGCCGGCGCAACGATCGGCCGGATGGGCGGATTGCGCCGGGCGTTGTCCATCCACCGGCGCGATTGCCGCAGGAAATGCTCCTGGCTGCGCACGGCGCCGTCCGTCCGCTGAGCCCTCGAGTACGTGCCGTCGGGCGCGAGCCGCCGCGCCTTGACGCCGTCGGTCAGCGACACGGCCAGGATGTCATTCAGCAGACGGCTGCGGAGCGCCGGGTCGTCGATGGGGAACATCACCTCGATGCGCCGGGTGAAGTTTCGCGGCATCCAGTCCGCCGAGGAGACGAACACCTCGGCCCGCTCGGTCGAGCCGAAGCTGAAGATCCGGCTGTGCTCGAGGAAGCGGTCCACGACGCTCACCACCCGGATGTTCTCCGAAACGCCGGGAATGCCGGGCCGAAGACAGCAGATGCCGCGCACCAGCAGATCGATCTGCACTCCCGCCGCGCTCGCGGCATACAGGCCGCGGATCACGGCCGGATCGACCAGCGAGTTCATCTTGGCGACGATGCGCGCGGGCTCGCCGGCGCGGGCCCGCTGCGCTTCACGCTCGATGAGCGCGAGAATGCGCTCCTGCAACCCGAAGGGCGCCACCGCGAATCGCTTCCACTGCGGCGGCTCGGCGTAACCCGTCAAGAGATTGAAGAGCGCCGAGGCGTCGTCGGCCAGCTCTTCCCGCGCCGAGAAGATCGACACGTCGGTGTACTGCCGGGCGGTGTTCGGATTGTAATTGCCGGTGCCCAGGTGAACGTACCGGCGGATGCGGTCCTCGCGCCGCACCACCAGCGCGATCTTGCAGTGCGTCTTCAGACCGATCAGGCCGTAGACGACGTGCACGCCGGCGTCTTCCAGCCGGCGGGCCCAGGCGATGTTGTTCGCTTCGTCGAAGCGCGCCTTGATCTCCACCAGGACGGTGACCTGCTTGCCGTTCTCCGCGGCGCGCGAGAGCGCCTGGACGAAGGGGCTGTCGCCGCTCGTCCGGTAGAGCGTCTGCTTGATGGCGAGCACTTTCGGATCTTCCGCCGCCTCCTGGATGAAGCGGACGACGGGATCGAACGACTCGTAGGGGTGATGCAGCAGGATGTCGCGGGCCGCGATCGCCGAGGACATCGACGACGCTTCCTGCAGCTCGGGCGGCACCAACGGCTGCAGCAGATCGACCCGCAGCTCGGGGCGAGGGTCGGCATCCACGAACCCAAGGAGATCCGCGGGCTGCAGCGGAAAACGCACGCGGTAGATGTCCTGCTCGGCGAGCTTGAGCGCGCCCGCCAGCGCCTGGGCGAGCTCGGCGGGAGCGTCGCCAGCCAGCTCGAGGCGGACGGCCGCCCCGCGGTCGCGGCGCCGCAGCTCGTCTTTGACGGTATTGAGGAGGTCCTCGGATTCCTCCTCGTCGATGTC
>WNFT01006068.1_pt1 | contig 10624 bp, 16 predicted proteins | sample 5400191 | NCBI WGS metagenome assembly WNFT01 (sample SAMN13153359, study PRJNA577476) | soil metagenome | isolation source: 80 cm saprolite under Madrone tree | place: USA:California | collected 2016-06-14 | reverse complement strand
AATTTGAAATTCACACTGACCATCGGGTATCCAGAAGATACTGCCTGATAGGGGACGATCGCTTCCGCTGTCGATGTAAGATCCCCACCGCACCGTGATATCCCCTTCGGCTTGCGGTTGCCAAGTCCGATACGCCGCTTGGGTCGTCGCGGGAACAGTTACCAAACGGCGCCCCGGCGGGCGTTCCGGGCCAAGGCTCAAAGCGGGTCTTGAGCATCCCGTCGGCTATGCTGCCATAGCCGACGCGCTATAGGCAGCGGATCGAGTTTGACTTGCTCCCACCATATGCGTTCATCGCCCCGCTGATGGAGTTCACGATGGTGGGCCCTGCAGAGTGGCACCGTGAATTCATCGCTGACTTTGCGCCCGAGCGCCCGGGCTTGCGCGAACTTAAGATGATGCGCGTCCGAGGGGCTGCGGCCGCAGGCCAGGCAAGGCTGAGTGCTCACAAATTTTAGATGGTCCCGATCCCGCAGCCGAACTGGTTTGTTCAGCGGGGTGACTTGCCGACCGATAGTCTGGTCAGTTGCGTTGACGACGGATGCACTTTGGTTTGCGGCACCATGCTTCCGCGCGCCATTTCCGTTGAGCTTGCGTCCAGGCTTGGGTTTCTCACTTGGTGAGATTGGTTCGCAGTCAAGTCTACCGTTACCGTTTGCAGTGCTCGGAATGCTGTTACTGGTGGTCTCGGCTCTCGTGCTGGCTTCCAGCATTTCGGGAGTTTGGGTGGCGTTGTCGGCAAGCGCCTCAAGTTTCGCGGCAAAAGCGTCCTCGATCTCCTTGGCATCCGCCGTGGTTAGCTGGTTCTTGAGCGCCAGAATTCGTTGTGCCCACATCGTTAGGGCATCCGAGCCGGCAAGGTCCTTGAGCTCCGAAATCAGTTTCTCGCGCAAAGCCAGAGAATGGTCAGCAGGCAGAATGACACGTGCCGGTCTGATCTGTTTGCGTCGGCCATTGTCGAACGCCGTCACAGGTGGAGATGGGACGGACGCGGATGCCGTAGGGATTGGAGCCCCGACGGCGATGGTCTCCTGACCAGACCCGTTCAATCCGTCAGGGCGGGGCAGGGTGCCCATCCCGCCATTAAGATCCGGCGCATCGAGGTCATCTTCGCCGGCAATCCCGACCAGCGTGAACAGCGCGTAGCGCCGCGCATAGGTGAGGGCGGCTCCCATCCGATGCGGGGCCGCCGTCTCGCTCACCGGACAGACCGGCCAGTCGGAGGAGACCCATTCACCGGACGAATGCGCCAGTGTCGTGGTAAGCAGAATCAGCCCGGCTGCCTCATCAATCGAGGTGGTTTGCACCGTGGCAATCTCGTGCCGCCCCAGCGATTTGCGCACCAAATCTAACCCACTGGATAATGAGGCGTAGCGGAAGCTGCGGTCGCCCTCTCGGGGGAAGGGCGAGCGGATGGTCGCAGTCAGCGACTTCTCGGGGTTGGCAAGTTCGATCTGGGCTTTTGCCAATGCGCCTGCAATTGCGCCGATCGTTTCACTGGAGCGCTGCATGACCGACCTCCACCACCTGAAGATCAAAGCTGATGGCGCCTGATTTGGAGCGCTTGGCCCGAATGCCGTGGCCGACCGCCTCCTTGGCATCCTCCGGCATCAGTTTCTTCAGCTCCACTTTCGCGGCTTCATGATTGAGAAAGGCTGCGCGGGTCTGGCAGAAGACCCCGGCAAAATCCGCCCAGGAATTGGATGAACTCATGTCGACAATCCGTACGGCCTCGATCCGGGGCCGGGGCGTCTCAACCCCGAACAGATGAGGGGTCTCGCCAGTCTCGACGCAGCGCCAGAACTTCTTCTCCGCGGTCAGCAAAAGATGCTGGTAGAGCGGATCGGCCGGAATTGTCATCTCGACCCATTTGCCACCACCGGTGATGATCGAAAGCACCGCCGTCCTCGATGCGGTCACCCACATGTTGTGCTGCAGCTGAGCCATGTGCTTGTCGGCGGCTGCCTCCTCCGAGAACGCCCAGGGCAGCATGAACTTGGCCTCGAAGACCGCGCCGGTAGCTTCGACCTTGCCATCCAGCGTCGCCGCCATCCAGCGTTTCACCGGATGGACCACCCGCCGCTGCAGCTCGGTGACGACGTGGCCGGTATTGCGTTCGTACCAGAGCCGATTGAGATCCTCAGTCACGCTGCCGAGGTGGACGATCAGATTGTCCGACAGGTCCTCGGGCCCGACTTCACCGCGTTTCTCCCGCCAGAGGCGGGTGAGCGCACTTTCGTCGCTCCCCATAATGATGCGGGCATCTGATCCGCCGATGAAAGAGCGGCGGTCTTGGTTCGTTTTTGTCCACACGTCCAGTTTCATTCTATGCCTCCTCGGTGCTAGGATCATAGGGAAAATCACCCCATATGGGGTAATTTAACCCATATGGGCATAAAGTCAAGATGAAACGAGGTTCGCTTTCGAGCGCGCAGATTCGAGCGGCCCGGGCGCTTCTGAGGTGGAGCGCAGCTGATCTTGCCCGCGAGGCTGCTCTGGGCGCTAACACGATCCGGCGCGCTGAGGTCGCGGAGGAAGAGACTTCACTTACCGCGGCCAATGAACTTTCGATTCGCCGTACCTTGGAAGCCGCTGGCGTCGAGTTCATCGACGAGAACGGCGGCGGCCCTGGTGTTCGGCTTCAAAAGCCCGCAAAAGGAAAACTCCGCAAATAGCTCATGCAAAATGAGGCTATCGACCTTTGCGGTTCATTCATAAATATGGTAGAACGGTATAATCGATAGGGTAGAAAGGGATACCAGAATGGGCCTGAACATCAAAAACCCGGAGACGCATCGTTTGGCCGAAGAGCTCGCCAAGCGAACCGGGGAATCCATGACCGCGGCCGTCACAACCGCCGTTCGTGAACGCCTCGATCGGGTCCGCCGCGAACAGGGTGCCAGTCTGGCCGATCGTCTTGTGGAGATTGGCCAGGACTGCGCCAAGCGCTTGAAGGAGCCGTACCGATCTGCCGATCATGGTGAGCTACTTTATGATGATCGAGGACTTCCCCGATGATCATCGACACGTCTGCGCTGATCGCAATCCTGCGTGACGAACCCGAAGCAAAGGACTGCGCCCGCGCGATCGAGAGAAATCCGATCCGGCGCCTGTCCGCTGCCAACTTCGTTGAATCCGCGCTGGTGATCGACGGAAGCCGAGATGCTATCGCCAGCCGCCGCTTCGACGATCTTGTCAGAGAAGCGCACATTGCCATTGAACCCGTCACCGAAGCTCAAGCGCGAATCGCACGCGAGGCCTATCGCGATTTCGGTAAGGGCAGCGGACATCCCGCCAAGCTGAATTTCGGTGATTGCTTTGCTTATGCGCTCGCAAGGGCGACCGGCGAGCCTCTGCTCTTCAAGGGCGATGATTTTATTCACACAGACATCGTCTCGGCATAGCGAAGATTGGTCTTTCCGCCTCGGTCAGCAACCTTCGCCTAGGCTACATGCCTGCGAATTTCGGAAAACGCATCAAGCAAAGCAAGTGACGCCAGGTTCATCGACGATGCTTTCTCAGCAACGAGTTCACCGTACCTCTGTGCAGGATCCATCACCATGGGTTTAAAGCCAAAGCTTGCTTGCCAGGTTGATGGGTTCGAGACCTGCCTTGCCGCGCGGGTGTGCCCGGCAACCTATTGCCGCAAACATTTCTTGTAATGACATTGACATTACGTTATGTATCTGGGATGGCTGCACCGGAGAGACGGAGATTATGTCATGCGCCAGGGCCCTAAACGACAATCCCTGAACCTGCGCATCAAGGCGGAAGAGCGCGGCTTGATCGACCGTGCGGCCAAGACGTTAGGCAAGAACCGCACCGACTTCGTGCTCGACGCCGCCCGCCGAGCGGCCGAAGACGCCTTGCTTGATCGCACCATTTTCACGGCGAGCCCCAAAGCCTATGCCGAGTTCCTGGCCCGCTTGGACGCCCCGCCGCAACCCAATGAGCGATTGCGGAAAACCCTGCGGACTAAAGCTCCCTGGGAGTAGGGATGGCGCTATCCGCTCCTGCGCCCATCGGTACCCACCATCAAGTCGGAGATTTTGCCTCCGGTACAGTTTCCCTTGATGAGTGGCTCAAACGGCGGGCACTCGCCAACCAGGCGACCGGCGCTGCGCGGACGTTCGTGGTGTGCGAGGCGGATAGGGTCGTCGCCCATTTTGCCTTGGCTTGCGGCGCCGTGAACGTCGCTGCAACTCCCGGTCGCTTCCGGCGCAACATGCCTGACCCAATACCCGTTGTTGTGCTCGCGCGGCTCGCCGTCGATCGCGCTTATCAGGGCCAAGGCCTAGGCCGCGCGATGGTTCGAGACGCCGCAAACCGCGTCGTGCGTGCCGCCGACACGATCGGTATCCGAGGCATCATTGTCCATGCAATCTCAGATGACGCCAAGGCGTTTTATCTCGCGCTTGGCTTCGAACCATCTCCGATTGAGCCGATGACGCTTATGGTCACGCTGGCGGATATAAGCAAAAGCCTTTGAACCTCTTCCTTTCGGTGCCAGCTTCCCCTGTCTGCACCACTAATATACAGGACCGGATCCGTTCCGCTGTCCCGGCGTTCGACGAAGCGAGCGGTGGCCTGACGCTGACCGCCGGGGCGTCTACCGAGCGCGACGAAAGCTCGTTTCAGATTCCAGAGAACGGATCAAGCTGCGGCACGCCGGTCACGGCAATGTCCGCGACACTGCGGGTCACAAATGTCAGGCCGTGCACTTTGGCAGTCGCCGCCAGCAGGCCGTCGATCAAAGGCAACGGATTGGGAATTCCCAGGAGCGCCCAGGCTTCCGCGACCGCCTCGTCGATCGGCAGGACGCGCCCCCCGAGTCTGGTCCGCATTTGCAAAAACCATCGATCGAGGGATTCGGCCTGCTCTGGATCGCTCCGCCGTTTCAGCTCGATACCATGGCGGATTTCGGCGAGCACGAGCACGCTCGTCCCAATGTCATCGACCGGTGTGCGCGTGACCCAATGGACAACGTTTGGATGGGCGCGGTCGCGCTTGCGGATTTCGGAAATGACGTTCGTGTCCAGCAAAAATTTCACAGATCAACCCGGCGCCAACCTCGTTGACGCGGCTGGTCAAAAACGTTTGTGAAGACTTCATCGGGGAGTTCCGAACCAAAGATGTCGAAAGCAGTCCTCATCTCTGGATTCATCACGGCCTTGGCGAGGGTGGATCGAAGCGCCTCGGCCTTGTCGGGCCCGCCACGCAGCGTCTCCGCCAGCGCCCGAATGAGGCCGGCATCCTTCTTGAGCGCCTGAACCTCAACGCGCACAAAACCTCGCGCCGCCGCGCGACGACGGTGCGTACGGGTCGCTTTGCGCTGGGACTTGCTGGCCATAGATCCTTCTCGGGTTGTCGAGATTGGTATTCCGGTTATATAACCGGAAATTTAAGAAATTCGAGCGGAATCATTTTATTTACCCGGTGTTCGGGTAAACCAGCCGAATTCGGTTCCGGCGGGCACCGGCGTCCCAAATCCCAATATTTGCAACTGCGGCGTCGAGATTGTTTCGCGGCGAGCCGATATCTGAGAGAATGTGAAAGCGCGCTATCCGGCGGTTCCTTGGCAAGAAGGGGCGGCGATCGGACCGCCACGATCAAGCTCACGACGATGAGGACGATGGAGCGGCACTGCGAGATAGAGGCTCCAAAATAGTCCCAGTCGCTTCGACCGATCAGAGCGAGAGCAACGGTTTCAGCTTGGCCCGCACTTCGTCAAGAACGCTCGTTGGAGCCTTGCATATGAAACGCGACCGCGCGCCTTGTCGACGGCAACCGCCGGGCTGATACGCACTGTCACGACGCTCTGGTAGTTCCTGGATGCATGAATGGTGAATGTCATGGCGTCCTCACCGAAGGAAGATCCGCGATCCCGCGTTCCGAACCGCGCACATGATACGACACGCACAATTTCAAACTTCGCACGCGTTGCCGATTCGACACATTTGAGGAAAATCGAATGATGTGAGGGGAACTGGTATCCGGCTCCGCTGGACTCAGCCTTCGCGCGGCTACTCTCGCAATATTGCCGTGAATCTTTTGTTTGCGGGTAGGCCCATGAGTTTTCAGATTACAATTCTGAAGGTTTTGGCTGGGCATCCTGGTGGACGCGCCTCGCTGGCCGAGCTCAGGCAGGCCGTCGCAATTTTGATTTCTAGCGGTACCGATTGGACCGACCGGACGAAGCGCTTGGCGGCGCGTGCTCCTGGGCTTGATATCTTCTCTCAAGCACTTGTTTTACGCGACGATAGCGGCTGGCAAATCACTGATGCCGGTCGAGCGTTGCTCGCATCCGTCGAAAAGCCCGCCCCGGTGATGGCCACCAGCGAACAAAATCCGGAAGTCGTTGCAACGCTCGCGTCGGTCCCGACATCGCCGGCGATAAGGCTGGCTGCCGTGAGTCGGCGCAGGCCTCGTCATCGAAGGGCGGACCGTATGCGACCGTCCGCCGCATAAAATGGAGCGAGCAACGGGACTGTAGTTGGCCAGGGAACGTCAGCGCGGTGGTGATTTGAAAGAGATTGCGAACTCAGGCTAATCGAAAGCCACACCCAATCGATATCCTCTGCGCCAGATGACATGGCATGGCAGACATAAGCCGTCGCTGTGCACAACCAGTCTGAATTTTTCGGGGATGCCGATTTCGTGGGACACTGTTAGCGCCGCTCCGGTAATCGACAGGTCGCGAACCATGCAATCAATGGCGCCGCCGACGAACTCGATCGTGGCGGCTTTGGAGGCGCGGTAGCGAGGCTCGATCCGAGTTTCGACCATTCATTCAAAATAGTGCAAATTGGTAACGAATTGATAAAGCATCCAGGCTTCAAAATGCGATGAGGGGGTGCGCTGCCCATACGTGATTAGTTCAGAACCATTCGCCGGGCATGTACTGATCCAGAATCAATACCGATAAAGACAGGAGCAGGCCGAGACAGCTAAACAGCGCCACGGTGACAAACGCATCAATGTTGGCGACCGATGTCGAAGACGCGCGGGCGAGAAGTCTTGCAATTGTAGCGCTCATGTCCTTCTCCAAACTTCACGGAGCCCTAAAGGGTCTGTCTGCGATCAACGAAACTGCAGTCAACCACCGTGCATTTAATATTTGGTTTCGTGATCCGGCCCGGGCGCGAGCAGCCGCGACTTGAGAGAGCATGGAAAGGACCAGTAGGGCCTTATTCGAGTGCAACGCCGATCCGCTTCCCGTTCCGCCACACAAGGCGGCAGAGCGTCCGGTGTCCGTCCGCTTTTACAGTTAGGGTGAAGAGCTCTGGGACGTCAGCGGTGGTTGCCACGTCGAGCATCGCGCCCGCGCCCGAAATATTGCGAACCATGCACGGGATCGCGCTGCCCCCGAACTCAATCGTTGCGGGCCTCAAAATGCGATTGCGTGCGGCGCTGCGTTGATCCATCGACGATCCTCGGGTGAATGCTAAATCCCGAAACGTTCTCATCTGGTAAATTAGGGCAGTCCGTGATTCAACTTAGGACACTTAAGGGTTAAATACAGACAGCACCCGTCAACGAGGTACTGGCCGAATTAGGCCACTTGCAGATTCAAAATAGGCCACTATGGAAAAACCCCGCTGGGGCCAGTCCCAGCGGGGTTTCTTCGCAAAGAGCGCCCCCGAGAAGAGCGCGAAGAGAGCCTATCTTCGAATCTACTAACGATTGCCGAGGAGAAACGCTAGAATCTTACGATTTATGGGAGGCGGGAGTAGCTTAAGGCGATCCGAAAGAGTCTTATCGATCCCACCATCGCTTGCTCATCGGGGCTGCATCGTCAAAACAACCGGCGAGGGCATGCTGGCGCAGCATTCAAATCAATGCACGTCCTACTTTTGCGGCTTTGCTTCACGCCGCAAGTGCTACATTCCGGAACGCCTTCACAAGCGACCGTTCCAGCTTGCCGTCCATACCACACAGGAGCTCGTAGGCGTCTTTGCGGGACATTACCGGTCTATACGGCCTCGACTCAATAAGAGCAGCGAAGATATCGGAGATTGTCAGTAATCTTACCAGATCGGAAATTTCCGGCGCCTTGAGTGCGTCGGGATAACCGGAACCGTCCAGATATTCGTGGTGGTGCCTCACAGCGTCTAGAATCTCCGCACTAATGTCTGAATTATCCTTCAATAACTCATATCCGATAACCGGATGGCGTCTCATGATCTCGTCTTCACCGGGGTCAAGGCATCCGGGCTTGTCGAGTATCGATAAGGGAATGTGGGCTTTCCCGATGTCATGAAGCGTTGCTGCTAATCCGAGTCGCCCTACGTCCAGGCTTGCGAACCCGATGTCCAAAGCAAATCCGACGGCCACTCCCGTTACCAGCAGACAATGTTGGAACGTTCGTTCATGATAGCGGCGTACGTCGTCAAGCCAGGCGGAAAGCCCGTTTTGCGCGATGCCATTGATGATTTCTGATGTGGCGCGATCGGCATCTGAAAAATCTATCAATTTGCCGCCCTGTATCGTCGAAAACATGGACGCGAATGCCGCCGCGCTTCTTGTGATCTCGGGTGAGGTATTGCCATAGTCGGCAGCGATTTCGATCTGCGCCAGCTTGAACATGATTTCTCTTGGACGCGAAATTATAGCGGTCGCTCCGAGCGCATACGCCTGCGCTACCATGCAATGAACGTGGTTTTGGACAACAAACAGTTTTTCAGGAATGCAATTCAGCTCCTGCAAAACAAGCCTGATCTGTTCGACACGAACGACCTTACGCAGATCGGCGTCAACCACTAGTACGCCATTTGGGCTGATTTGCGTGTCACCACCCCCCAGCAACTGGGGAACAACGCGATATCGCGGTTCCAGCATCGCGCGGACGGCCGGTATCTTCGTAGGTTCATCGGTGACGAAATGGACAAGCATTTCAAAGCCGAATGAGAAAGATTGAAGCCGCGGCCCTCAACGCTAAAGGGAAAAACTGGCAATCCTAGCCAACGTACAAGAACTTCCCTAACCGAGGGCTAACGAGCACAGAGCTGGCAAATCACTGACGCGGATTGAGCGTTGCTACCATTCCCATGACCGCGCGTCAGCGATAGAATCCAAACGCTCACCGCAACTGCTGCTTCGCCGCCATTCAGCCTGGTTAGCGGAACCGCCAGCGCCGCGGCGTGCAGCTTCCTCCGGCGAAAGCCGTCACCGCGTCACCCGGTGGCGGCTTTTTCTCTCACTGACAATGCGGCTTGGGCTCGCGGCTAGGGAAACATATTATGGGCGATTGATTGCCTAATGCTCCCGCCGCCATCCAATAGCTTGCCGTTGTTGTAGCCTTGGTCCCAAACAAAGCGGGCTGCGAGAACGACCAGCGAGGCGACGAAAATTCGCATGTCACTCTCCCCTGGTGTTTCAGGCAGCTAGAGCGTGAGCTTGCTCATTTTTGTATTTTCGCCCGCCTATCGTCTAGCGCGGTATGGGAGAAATCATTCGCCATCTACAACCCGCGCTCTAACAGTGGAGTTTAAGAACGCACAGTTGTGTCGATACCTCGATCTGGCGAGATAGCCCGATCGGTTGAATGCCGATTAATGAACCTGTTTTGCAGAGTTGGTGTGGGCTAATATCGCGAGCGTGGTGCGGTTGCCGATGCCAAGCTTCCGATAGATCCGGTGCAGATGGACCTTCACGGTGCCTTCGGCGAGTCTAAGCCGTACCGCTATTTCCTTATTGGTCAAACCTTCCGCCATGACCCGCACGATCTGTCGTTCGCGCGCAGTCAGCGGCTCAGCGTAATGCTGGCGAACCCGGGATAGTTTTTTTAAGGGCTGCTGCATTGGCGGGTATTTCTCAACCAACAGCGCTGACTAATGTTCCGGTAAAAGGACGTTGTATGATCTGTTCACTTTGGAACTCATCGATGAGCTTGTGCCGTTAGAATCCAGGCTACCTTGCAACCCGATGTCATTGAAGTGAAACCGGAATTAATAATTAAACGCAACCATTAGCGCTCGGCACGCGGGTTTCACCTCGCGGCTTTGCTCAAAGGATCTGCCGGGCATGAGCTTTCGAGGTGCTCTCCAGATCCTCCAGATACCGGTCGAGACGCTTAGCGCCGACACGATTAGGCGCTCGATCGGCGCCAAGGCCGGGAATGCGAGTTGGAATGCTTCAACCTCGATTGCATTGGGCGGGTAACCGGCGGTCTCGATCATTTTTCATGGTGGCCGGGCGGGAGGCCGGGTCGTCGAACCAGGGCGCCGCGAGTCGACGTGCTTCCGATTGCACAACTACCTCTGTGATGCCCGTCTTCGCCGCCGGACGCACTTTGATTCTGCGGAGCAGGGACTCCAACGCCGGCCGCTGGTGGGCGGCCAGCACTCCGACCTTCATACGCTGGTAGCGCAGCATCTCCCAGGTCAAAACCGGGTAGTGGGTCAGTTTGATATTGTGGCAGGGTTTCGGTCTGGAAAAGGTCCCGGTTCGGGGCGCATATTGCCGCATGGCATACAGGCTCGCGGTTAAGCGGCGTGGTCGTCGCCGTGCCACACCCTACAAGTGGGAAATTTACGAGGATGACAAGCTGGTAGAGCAGTCACTTGAGTATTTTCCGAGCAAGGGGAAGGCCGTAGAATCTGGTAATAAAGTGCTTCTGCGCCTT
>WNFT01006067.1_pt1 | contig 10624 bp, 8 predicted proteins | sample 5400191 | NCBI WGS metagenome assembly WNFT01 (sample SAMN13153359, study PRJNA577476) | soil metagenome | isolation source: 80 cm saprolite under Madrone tree | place: USA:California | collected 2016-06-14 | reverse complement strand
AGGAAAACGCTTGCGTACTGCACGAAGCGTCGGCAGCGCCATAATGGCATCTCCGACCCAGTTCGTCGTGCGTATGAGAATCTTCACGCCGCCGCTCCCGCGCCTGCCGCCAAAGTCTGATCGAGGACATTTCGGAAATCGGCCTCGGGAGTCACAACCAGATCAATCACTGCGACGTAAAGCGGGGCTTCATCAAACTTAAGACCACTCAGATTCTGTGCATCCTTTTCGGTGGTCACAAAAGCATTCGAACCTGCCCGTCTCCCCGCCTGTTTAATCGCCAAAATGTCCCGCTCGGTATAGCGATGGTGATCGGGGAAAACAGCTTGGCCGCAAATCCTGAGTCCCCAATTTTCGAGATCGCGAAAAAACGCGTCGGGATTGCCAAGACCGCCAAATGCAAAAAAGGGGCCGGCACCGATTTCGTCAGCATTGAGAAGATTGATCTCATCGCCGAAACGGCGGAATCCAAGCAGCCTAGTGGACGCAGCGAAAACTGGATACTGATCGAGCTTCCCGATCGCTTCGAGCGTCCCAGACGCCGTTTCCGCGCGGGTAAAAATAATCAAATTTGCGCGGCTCATGGCGGCTATTGGTTCCCGGAGTCTGCCGGCCGGCAGCAGGGCCTCTCCAGTGAGCGGCCGCGACGCGTCCATCAAAAGGATGTCCAGGTCGCGCGCGAGTTGCAGATGCTGAAAACCGTCATCCAAAAGAAAAACGTCGATGGCTTGCCGTGATTCGAGCCGGTGGCCTTCGGCGAACCGGTCTTTGCCTACTCCAAAGGAAACGCGATTCTGGAGGCGGAATTTCATCAACTCGATTTCATCGCTTGTTCCGTTTGCGCCGCGATAGCCGCGGCTCAGAATCGCAACACGCTTTCCTTCCGCGAGAAATTGCTCAGCGAGCCAGATCACCATCGGCGTCTTCCCCGTGCCTCCGACGGTAAGATTCCCCACGCTGATGACCCTTCCTTCCAACCGCTTTTGCTTCAGCCAACCATGTGCGTAAAGCCACACGCGCACGCGGACGCCCACGCCATACAGCACAGAAGGCGGCCAAAGAAGCATTCGCAACAGCGGCGGAGCGTTCATCGCCCGCTGCCGTCCAAACGCCCTGCAATTTCCGCCACTACTCGATCGGCAGCTCCACGCGAGCCGGCCACCAATTGGCGCGCCGTCTCACTCATTTTTTTCATGCGCTCTGGATTGCGAAACAATTCAATCCAGGCGACACCGGCATCTTCTGGGCTTTCCACCTGAATGGCAGCCCCAGCGGACACGAAGCGCGACGCGACCTCCGCAAAGTTTTCCATCGATGGGCCAAACACGGGAATCTTACCGAAAGCAGCCGGTTCGAGAATATTATGACCGCCAGAGGAAACGAGCGAGCCACCTACAAAAGCGCCGTCGGCGAGTCCGTAAAGCGATGCCAACTCACCGATGCTGTCGATCAGCAGGACGGTCACGTCATCGGGGATGATGGAGTTATCGAAGAGCTGAATATCCTGCGACTGCCCCGGCCCGGGAATCGGCAATCGGGACCGGCGGATAAACTTGCGGTGCGATTCATTAATGAACTCCGCGGCTTCGTCAAAACATTCCGGCTTGCGGGGCGCGAGCACAAGGAGTGCCTTCGGGTACTCGCCTTGCAAGGTTCCGAAGGCAATGAGTGCGTGCGGCTCTTCCGTCGCCACAACGCTTCCGGCGACAATGATCGGCGAGCGGCCACTGCGCCTGATCTCTGTTGCAAGCCAATTCGACAGCGGTGTGGGCGCAGGAAGCTCCAGGTCGTATTTCAAGTTTCCACTGACTCGCACGCGATCCGCCGGCGCGCCCAGTGCCCGGACGCGATCGGCATCTTTCTCGCTCTGCATGAGGAATGCGCTGGCATCGGAAAGCACGTTTTTCAGGAACGGACGCAGGAAGAAACCAAAAACTCCGAGATAGTTCTGGTAGCGGGCAAAAGAGCGGTCTGAAATGCGTCCGCTGACGAAGAGTACGGGAATCTTCCGTCGCCCGGCTTCGCGCAAAAAACTTGGCCAAATTTCCGTTTCGAGAACAAGTACCACCGACGGACACACGGCATTGAGCGCACGACGGACACAGAAGGTCCAATCCAATGGAAAATAAATGACGGCATCGGCGAACGGCATTCGTTCGTGAGCCAGCGCCTGCCCCGTCTGCGTGGTCGTCGAGATGATAAGCCACCGATTGGGGTAGGCTTCTTTCAATCTTCGCGCAAGAGTGATGCCGGAAAGCACCTCGCCGACACTCACAGCATGAATCCAGATAGCGCCACCGGAGGCCGCAGAAAGCTTGGCAAGTCCCAGGAAGGAAAATCCCAAACGTTCCGCGAGGTTCGAGAGGTATTTTCCATGACGGAGTCCCTGCACAACCCAATAGGGCGCCAGCAAGAGGGCCGCGAGGCCCATAAGAAAACTATAAATGAAATACACTAAGCGTGGCTCCGGTCTGTGCGCTCCGCTCGCAAGAGAAGCGTGCGATGCAGGGCAACCCTGCACAACCCCCAGGAATCGAAGGCCTCAAAGATGAGAAAAGTCTATTATAACCCGATGCGAAGACTAACCCTCATGCTTCCCTTGTTCGTCCTCTCGTTGCTGACTTCCCATCCAGGAGCCGCGCAGCAGCCGTCTACGCTCAAGACGAACTCACTGGAATCCCACGAAGGAATGACCATCACGGCACGCCCGTGGACCGACCCTGCGCTTTATAAAGAGAAATTCCCGAAAAAGTCGCCATTTGCAGCCGGTATTATCGCCATCCAGGTCATCTTTCGAAATGATTCCGACGACAGCATGAAAATCAACCTGGAGCGCATTCGACTGAACTTGACACTCTCAGAAGAGGATCATCAGGCGTTGTATCCCCTCACGTCGGAAGAAGCCACCGACGTGATCACTCGCCCATCCACCAAAAACCTAAGCGCTAAAAGGCTGCCTATCCCTTTAGGCGGCCCGAAGATCGGAAAAGATAAGAAATGGATTGAAGTCGAGCAATCCATACGCAACGCAGGCGTCCAGGCAAGCGTTATCGCGCCGCATAGCTCGGTACAAGGACTTCTTTATTTTGACTTGCGAAGTCAATTCGATCTGCTGAACACCGCTCATCTCTATGTGCCTGAAATCGTGGCCATCGAAAAGAATCATGGCCTCTTGTACTTTGAAATTGATCTGAGCCGGTCCGGCGAACGCTGAATCGCTCGAATTTACAAGTTGATTCCATACGTTTGCGCCGGTAGCCGCCGTCGGCTAACATGACGTGTGCAAACTTTCTCCAACCACCGCGGACAAATGCTCGCTCTTCTCGATGAACTGAACCCCGAACAACGGCTGGCCGTCGAAACCATCGATGGCCCGGTGCTGATTCTCGCCGGCGCCGGCACCGGAAAGACGCGCGCCATTACGTTTCGCATGGCAAACCTGATTGCCAACGGAGTGCCTGCCGAAGCCATCCTGGCCGTCACGTTCACCAACAAGGCCGCGGAAGAGATGCGCAATCGCGTCTCGGACCTGCTGTTGCGGGCCGGAGTGCCTCCCGCGCAGCCGTGGCTTTCCACATTTCATTCGCTTTGCGCCCGCCTTCTGCGGCGCGAAGCGGCCACCGCCGGCCTGCCTCGGGATTTTGCCATTTACGATGACGACGACCAGCTCGCAGCTGTCAAGCTGGCCATGAACAAGCTGCAGATTGATACCGAAGATTTGACGCCGCGGAGCGTCTTGAGCCGGATCAGCCACGCAAAGAACCATAGCCAAACCGCGGAGCAGTTGCGCGCTGAAGCGTTCGATCAAGACGGGCGCCGGACCGCCGATATTTTCGCGGCGTACGAAAAGCTTCTGCACGACAGCAAGGCCCTGGACTTCGATGACTTGCTCCTCCGGTCAGTGCGTCTACTGCGCGAATCCGCGACGACGCGCGAGAAGTGGCAAGCTCGCTTCCAATATATTCACGTGGACGAATATCAGGACACCAATCGGGTGCAATACGAGCTGATGCGGCTGCTGACCGGCCCGAAGCAAAACGTTTGTGTTGTCGGTGACGAAGATCAATCGATCTACCGTTGGCGCGGCGCCGACGTCTCCATACTCTTGAGTTTTTCGCGCGATTTCCCTGCCGCCCGAATCGTCAAGCTGGAACGCAACTACCGCTCGACGCAGAACATTCTCGACGCGGCCGGAGCTGTCGTCGCCAACAATCCGGAAAGATTGGGTAAGTCCCTGAGCGCGGAGAAAGGGCACGCCGGAAATCTGAGGTATTTTGAGGCGCGGGATGCGCAGTCCGAAGCGGAGTTTGTGGCCGGTGAGCTCGAGCGCATTCTCAATGACGATTCGGACCTGACCTGCGCTGTAGAGTACCGCACGAATTTCCAGTCGCGCGCATTCGAAGAGGTTTTCCGGCGCCGCGGCTTGCGCTACAAGCTTGTGGGCGGCTTCAGCTTCTACAATCGAGCCGAAGTGAAAGACGCGCTGGCTTACGTGCGCCTGGCAATGCATCCGGAGGACGACATCTCGCTGCTCCGCATATTGAATATTCCCCCGCGCGGAATTGGCAAGACGACAGTGGATACCCTTCGCGAGTCGGCACGCGTCGATGGAACACCGCTTTGGACAGCTATTGAAAAATTTATCTCTGGCGCTTCCTCTGGCCGGGCTGTTACTCCTTTGCGGGCCTTCCAGAACCTGGTCCGCAAATTGCAGGAGGCGCTTGCCACTAAGGAACCCCCGGCATTTCTCCATACCGTACTCGAAGAGTCTGGCTACATGGCCATGCTTAAAGACCGCAACACTCCCGAGGACGTAGCGCGCTTGGAAAACCTCGAAGAACTTGCGCGCGCCCTCGCCGAAGGTATGGAAGCGGGAGAGACCTTCACCGATTTTCTCGATGCCGCAGCGCTGGTGAGCGACGCGGATCAATTTGAAGGCAAACCCGGCGTGACTCTTATAACCCTCCACAGCACCAAGGGCCTGGAATTCGATCATGTGTTCCTTACGGGCATGGAAGAAGGCATTTGCCCGCACAGCCGGTCCATTAACGAAGAAAAGGGAATCGAGGAGGAACGGCGCCTCGTTTACGTCGGAATGACCCGGGCACGGCAATCGCTCACGCTTACGCGCGCCGTCTATCGGCGCATCTTCGGGAATGAGCAGCAGTTGCGCGCTTCCCTGCCGTCGCGTTTTCTCGCGGAAATCCCAAGCGAACTGGTGGACACGGTCCGCGGCTCCATGGCAGAAGTTGGCGAGACACGCCGCTATGAGCCCGACCCGGAGTATTCGTATTCACCGGAAGAATTCCTGCGCCGGGTGCGTGGCGGACCGAAGCAGGCGGCAGCCGCTCCACGCCGCCAGTCCGCTCGGAGTTCCTTCGGGCGCCCTGCTGTAAAGCGCGGCAGTGATGTCAATCCCATGTTGGGACGCAAAGTTCGTCACCCCAGCTTCGGTGTCGGAACGATTGTTGGCGTCGAGGGCGACGACGAAGACCGCCGCGTGTCCGTGAGCTTCCCCGGACGCGGCACAAAGAAGTTTATCGAGCGGTACGCGCAACTCGAACAGGCATAGAGCCGGGAACCCGCACCTGCGCCTGATGGTGCCGGCAAGTTGCGTGATCGGCCTTCTCGGGTTACATTGAGGCGCGTTCCATCCTCAAATGCGTACTGCGTAATTTCAGGTTTCCGGCTAGCCGGATGCGATCGGAGAGCATGAGTGGGATCACAACTACTCCGCTGCAAAGACATTGACCAGCTCGTTTCGGATTCCGAACACCCCGAGAAACGCCTTAAGAAAACGCTGGGCTGGCTCAGCCTGACAGCGCTCGGTATTGGCGCCATCATCGGCACGGGGATCTTTGTATTGACGGGAACGGCGGCTGCCGGGGAACAAGTAGAGGTCCCTTCGATCCTTAAGGCCCCAGTGCTGGATGTCCTGTTTCACGGCATGCACGCCACGGGTATCTCCGGCCGGCCAGGGGCAGGACCTGCGATCGCTTTATCCTTCTTCCTGGTGGCCATCGTGTGCGGGTTCGCGGGTCTTTGTTACGCGGAACTGGCGTCCATGATCCCCATCGCCGGAAGTGCGTACACCTATACCTACGCCACGATGGGTGAGCTGGTCGCTTGGATCATAGGGTGGGATCTCATCCTTGAGTATGCGGTTTCCAACATGGCCGTAGCCGTCGGTTTCTCTGCATATATCAATAGTCTTCTCGATACTTTTGGTATCCGTCTTCCAGCCGCGCTGAGCACGCCCGCTTACGCCCCAGCGACGGGCTGGGTGCCCCATTTCAACATCGTAGGATTCTTAATCGTCATGCTCTTGACCGTGCTTCTGATCGTCGGAATCCGCGAATCCGCGGAGGCGAACAGCGTCATGGTGGGCATCAAGTTGGTCGCCATATTCGTCTTCATCGTGTTCGCTTCGAAATACATCCATCCCGTGAACTGGCACCCGTTCATGCCGAATGGTTTTCAGGGAGTGCTGACTGGGGGCGCCATCGTTTTTTTCAGCTACATCGGGTTTGATTCCGTCTCGACTGCGGCGGAGGAATGCAAGCACCCCAAGCGTGATTTGCCGCTCGGTATCATGGCGTCACTCTTTGTTTGTGCGGCACTCTATGTCGGCGTCGCCGTTGTGCTGACGGGCATCCAGCCCTATCACATTTTCAAGGGCGATGCCGCACCTGTGGCCACGGCACTCCACAATATTGGCCTCGACAAGCTGCAGCGATGGGTAACCGTCGGTGCACTTATGGGCATGATCTCGTCTTTGCTGGTCTATCAATACGGCCAAGCGCGTGTTTGGTTTGCCATGTCTCGCGACGGACTGCTGCCCGGCGCATTCTCGAAGGTTCACAAGCGCTTTCGGACGCCCCACGTGGCCACCTTAGTGGCCGGCATCTTCGTTGGCATTCCTGCGGGAATATTCGACATTGGGACGCTGGCGGACCTGTCGAACATCGGCACCCTCTTTGCCTTTGTGCTCGTCGCCATCGCCGTACTCATCCTGAGAAAATCTCAGCCCGGCCGGGCGCGCGGATTCCGCGTGCCGCTCGTGCCCCTGGTACCCATTCTTTCGATTGTCACCTGCTTGGTCTTGATGGCCAGCCTGACACTCGAAAATTGGATTCGCTTTTTTGTCTGGCTCGCAATTGGGCTGCTGATTTATTTCTTGTATAGCAAGAAGCGCAGTACGCTGCGAAACTCTGTGAACACATGAGGATCTTTCGGGAATGAACGGGATGACGGACAGGAAATCACCTACGCGAGCTTCAATCTCGATATTGTTCTCGGTCATAGGTCTGTTTGTATTCTTTCCTCAATACGCGCGGGCGTGGGGAAGGAACGGGCACCGGTTGGTCGTCAATAAGGCCATCGAAACCCTTCCACCGGAGTTTCGTGGATTCTTCGATGCCAACCGCGGCTCTCTGTTGCAGCATGTTACCGATCCACTGGATGCAATCTCGAAAACGCCGGCCGAGCGGCGCAACCATTTCATTCTTCTCGAGAGATATGGCCGATTCCCGTTCTCGGCTCTGCCGCGTGACTACAGAGCGGCGGTCGCGAAATTTGGCAAACCTAAGCTGGATGCGAACGGCCTGCTTCCCTGGCAGATTGGCGTGTACAGTAAAAAACTGACTGAAGCGTTGAAGGACGGTAAGTGGGAAGAGGCAAAACTGGACGCCGCTATGCTAGCCAATTATGTTGCGGAGGCGCATGACCCATTCAACACAACCGATAACTTCGACGGCCGCCTGAGCGATCAAGCGGGCGTCAACGAGCGCTTCGGGACTGCGTTGATCGACCGCTATTCGTCGTTCTTTCCCATGCGCCCGAACGATGCCATGTTCATTAACGATCCCACGGATCGCGCTTTCGAAGCCTGCCTCAGCTCACATAGCTGGCTCGAGAACATTCTTCTCGCCGACCGCCACGCGCGCCACGGGGAAAACTCTTTCAACGACGAATACTATGACCGCTTTTACAATCAAGCCGCGGCAATCTTGATTCGCCAGCTCTCTGATGCGGCAACCGATGTCGGCTCGTTCTGGTTCACGGCGTGGAAAAACGCCGGCAGCCCGCAATTGCCGCACTAAGCTTTTGGGGATGGCACCTCACTCGCTTTCCGACCGCATCGCCTCCCTTCCCAAGGCCGAGCTGCACCTCCACCTCGAAGGTTCCATCCAGCCTGCAACTGTCTGCGCGCTTACGGCTCGTCACGGCGTCAATATCACCGAGGAGAAAGTGCGCCGGCGCTATGCCTACCGCGATTTCCCCGAATTCATCGAGGCCTTCAAGTGGGTCACAACGTTTTTGCGCGACCCTGAAGACTATGCGCTCATCGCCCGCGACCTTGCCGAATACTTGCTCACGCAACGCGTGGTCTATGCGGAAGTGACCCTTTCCATCGGCGTGATGCTACTGCGAAAGCAGCGCCCGGAAGCAAACTTCGAAGCTCTCCTCCGCGCCACCGAGACATTCGAAAGCCGCGGCCTCCGATTCCGATGGATATTCGATGCGGCGCGCCAATTCGGCGTGGATGCCGCTATGGAAGTCGTCGAATCCGCGAAGCGTTGCAATTCGAAAGCGATCGTGGCCTTCGGTATTGGCGGCGACGAGCTCAGCATCCCAACAAAGGAATTTCGTCCTATCTACGATCGCGCCGGACAAATTGGCCTTCATAAACTAATGCACGCAGGCGAGGTCGGCGGCCCGGAGAAAATTCGCGAATCCATCGAATTGCTTGGCGCGGAACGCATCGGACACGGAATCGCCGCGATCAACGATCCGGAATTAATGGATTTGCTTGCAGACCGGAAGATCCCGCTTGAAATATGTCCCGGAAGCAATATGAAAACCGCCGCCCTCGCCAAGCAGCTCCGTCGCGAGGATGTAAGAATCGAAGATCATCCGCTCCCTAAACTCCTTCGCCATGGCATCCCCATTGTGCTCTCCACGGACGATCCAGCCATGTTTCACACCACTCTCGAGGAAGAGTATGCCAACGCCGCCCGCATGGGACTTCAGGAACACGAGCTAGTCCGCATCGTCGAGATGGGTTTCGAGCACTCCTTTCTGCCCGCCGCAGAACGGCTCGGAGCATAAGCGGTCAAGGGCAATGCTATACTGGCCATATGCAAGCACACGTCTGGGTAATGCCTAAACGCACGGTACTCGATCCTCAAGGACAGACGATCCAGCACGCTCTCTCCGGCCTCGGATACTCCGCTGTGCGCGACGTCCGCCAGGGAAAATTCTTCGTCTTGAATCTCGATGGCTGGAGCCGCGACGAAGCGCAAAAACAGCTCGAGCACATTTCCAAGGAAGTGCTGACAAACACGGTCATCGAGGAATACCGCTTTGAAATCGTCGACTGAACCGCAGCTTTCATGAAACGATTTCCGAATGCCGCGAAGAATTCATGTTCACCGTAATCTGATTCGCGGCAAGGCTCCCGGAATTCACCTTGGTAAACTGCCAGCGTGCTACGCTGCTGGAAACGCTCATAGGAGAAGCCGCGCATGTGCGGAATAGTTGGGTATATCGGGCCAAAAAAAGTTGTGCCCGTCATCATCGAGGGCTTGCGTAAGCTCGAGTACCGTGGCTACGATTCCGCGGGCATCGCCGTCGTACCGCGCTCCGGCAAGCTGGAAATCCGCCGCGCCCCCGGAAAACTTCGCAATCTCGAAGAGGTCATCGCCAGTTCCCCGCTGGAAGGCACCTATGGCATCGGCCACACCCGTTGGGCTACCCATGGCCGCCCAACCGAAGAAAATGCCCACCCGCATCGTGACTGCACGGGCCAGATCGTCGTCGTTCACAACGGAATTATCGAAAATTATCTCGAGCTGAAAGAAAAATTGCAGGCGGAAGGACACAAGTTCGCCACCGAAACGGACACGGAAATCGTGGCACACCTCGTCGAAAAAAACTCGCAGGGCGGCGTTCCTTTGGAAGAAGCGGTGCGCCGGTCGTTGAAAGAATTGCGCGGCATCTACGCGCTGGTTTTCCTCTCCGCGAATGATCCCCAGAAGATTGTCGCCGCGCGCCTGGGTCCGCCGTCGGTGATTGGCCTCGGCGATGGAGAGTATTTCGTCGCCAGCGATATTCCTGCCTTGCTCCAGCATACCCGCGAAATGTTTTTCCTCGCGGACGGCGACATTGCCGTTCTCACCGCGAAGGGCGTGCATGTGATGGACCACGACGGCCACCCCGTCGAGCGTCCCGCGCACCACGTCGCCTGGGATCCCATCATGGCGGAAAAGGGCGGCTATAAACACTTCATGCAGAAGGAAATTTTCGAGCAGCCGCGCGCCGTGCGCGATACTCTGCTCGGCCGCATCTCGCAGGACACCGGAAAAGTCTTTCTGGATGAAATGGCGATTACGGAAAAACAATTCCGCGAGTTTCAGCAGGTCCGTATCGTCGCTTGCGGTACGAGTTGGCACGCCGGGCTGGCCGCAAAATTCATGATTGAACGTCTCGCTCGTCTCCCGGTCGAAGTCGATTATGGAAGCGAATTCCGTTATCGCGACCCAATCATCGATTCTAAAACGCTGACCGTGTGCATCAGCCAATCCGGCGAAACCGCAGACACCCTGGCTGCCCAGCGCGAGGC
>WNFT01006066.1_pt1 | contig 10626 bp, 10 predicted proteins | sample 5400191 | NCBI WGS metagenome assembly WNFT01 (sample SAMN13153359, study PRJNA577476) | soil metagenome | isolation source: 80 cm saprolite under Madrone tree | place: USA:California | collected 2016-06-14 | reverse complement strand
TGCGCGAGAGCAAAATTGAAAACGGCGTTGTTACCGTTTTCGCGCAGCACACCAGTTGCAGCTTGATCGTGATGGAGAATGCTGATCCCACGGCACGGCGCGATCTCGAAGAATTTTTCGATCGGCTGGTGCCCGAGAACGCCGACTATTTCGAGCATGATTCCGAAGGCGCGGACGACATGCCATCGCATATCCGCATGGTGCTAACGCATAGCAGCGAAACCATTCCCGTTGCGGAGGGGCGGATGCAGCTTGGAACCTGGCAGGGAATTTTCCTTTTCGAACATCGGCGCGCCTCCCATCGCCGAAAGATTGTTGTGACAATGATGGGCGAATAGGCGGCGTTGTAGAGGCGCTCGCCGCGGCGAGCGCCTGTTTGGCAGATCGGCGGTCAATGACCGCCGCTACAGATAAAGCGGATCGTTGGCCCTGTGGTGGTCCGCCTGAGGCGGATGTCGGCTGCGATTTTCCCAGTGCAGGCGACACGCCTGCCGCTACAAATACATCGCATCCACCAACCGGAGCGATTTTTCGTTAGGCAAAACTGATTGCGTCATCTGGTTCATCACGTAGGCGAAACCGATCTTGTTCTGCGGATCGGCGAAGGCATGGCTCCCGCCCGCGCCCGGATGGCCGAAGGCATTGCTCGATGGACCGAAGAGTTTCCGCTCCGCACCGGCTGCATCTTTCATCAACCCGGCGGAAAACGCGGTCGGGATTTCAAGAACGCGATCGAGCCCGTCGCTGATGGTTGTCGTCATTAATTTGATGGTGTCGCTCGTGAAAAATCTCCGACCGTCGATTTCGCCGCCGTTGGCAAGCATTGCATATAATTTTGCCAGCGCGGAGGCGCTGCCGATTCCTCCAAATGAAACAAACTCCCGCGCACGGTTCTCCGGTTTGTTCATCGCGCTGACCGAGTTTAGTCCATACGGTGATGTGAAGGTTCTTCGTTGAAGCGTGCCAGGCGTAACCAGGTCGCGGTAAAAGTCCGAGCCGGACGGGCGGTTTTTCGACTCTGGCGGAATTCCGGCTTTTGCCGGGTAAATTATCGCGCAGCGGGAGTTTAGTTCGTCAGGCAACCCGATCCAGAAATCGAGAGTGAGCGGTCCGGCAAAAATTGTTCGCCAATATTTGGAAATTGAGGTTCCCGCAACTCGACGCACCAGTTCGTCGATCAGGAACCCAAAGGTTCGCGCGTGATAACCGTGTGCGCTGCCGGGTCGCCAAAGTGGCGTTTGTTTTTCCAGGGCGCGAATAACCGCATCATAATCGGTCACCTCAACGTTTTCATCGAGCGCGCACAATCCAGCGGAATGCGAAACCAGTTGCGCGATGGTGATATCGATCTTGCCGCCCTGACCAAACTCCGGCCAGAATTCTGAAACGCGGCGATCAATTTTGATTTTGTTTTCCTGAAGCGCGTGCAGCAAACAGGCACTGCCAATTCCTTTCGTTGCCGACCACACCAGCACGATGGTGTCCTTGGTCCAGGCTTGTTCCCGCTTGGTATCGCGAAATCCGTCGTGCAGATCGAGGAGCGGCTCTCCGTTTTGCCAGATCGACAGCGCTGCGCCCACCTCGCCAAAGCGTTGGAAGTTCTCCTGGAACAGCGGCGCGACCCGCTCGCGTAACGTGTCTGCGTGTAATTTCACGCCGACCTCTGTAGCGGCAGGCGTGACCCCTGCAATTTTTTTTCGGAGCAGCCGACATCCGCCTCAGGCGGACCACCACAGGCTACAAGGTGGCGTGAAGCGGTCTAAGATCGGGATCCCGCTTCGCAAGATCGCGAAACGATGAATCCATTTTGAAGCTAATTTGCAAGTGCACTCTAGCGTCTTTCAAGTTGCCGAGCAGAACTTCGTAACAACCCATGTTGTAATAATAAATTGGTTCCTTCAGCAATGCGGTCGGGCCACGAAGCAACAATTCCTTGGCCTCACGGGTCCGGCCGATCTGATGCAAGCAAAAACCGGCGTGCAAAAACCCCGCGCTAGCTTCGGGCGCAGCACGGCAAAGGCGGCGGCTAACGCTCAGGGCGCGAGACCAATGCTTCTTACGCATCAGGTGATGCAAACGCAATTGCAAGACTTCCGGGCGATGCTGGAATTCATCGTCGATCGCATTCAACTCCGCAGTGGACTCAGCCGTCATGCCGAGTTCGGCATAGCCACAGGCCGCGCGAAACTGTCGTTTGAAGTCCACGCTATTGGGAATAAGCAATCCGCTTGCCAAAAAATCTGTAACTGTCATAACGGTGTCCACTGTACCACGCTGCCACTCGGCGATCGGCAGGTGGACGGCGCGGATCTTCGCGCGGTACTTATATAGTACATTGCACTCGAGAGGCGCCGCAGGCGGAGCCTGATCGGGCGTTTGCGCGACAAGCGAATCTGCGGGCGATTAAAGAAGGGCCTCGAGTTCGCTAAGTCGCTTCTCAAATAGGGCGATCGTGCGATTGATTGGCTCGGCTGTCGTCATATCGACTCCAGCGTCGCGCAATGTTTCGAGCGGGAATTTCGATCCGCCGGATTTGAGAAAGCCAAGATATTTTCCAACCGCGCCGGCTTCGCCGCTAAGAACGCGCTGGGAAAGAGTCACCGCAGCGGACAGTCCGGTGGCATATTTGTAGACATAAAAGGCGTGGTAAAAATGCGGAATCCGCAGGCATTCGAGACCGAGTGAAGGATCAATGACCATGGTGTCCCCGAAGTAAGTCTTAAGCAATTTGCGATACTCGCCTTTAAACAGCTCGAGCGTGAGTGCGCCCCCGGCTTCCTCGACGGCATGAATCACTCTCTCAAACTCTGCGAACATCGTTTGCCGGTAGAGCGTGCCGCGAATGTCGTCGATTTGCCGGTTGATAATGTAAGCACGCATTTTCGGATCGCTGGTTTCTTCTAATAAGAAGTGGGTAAGCAGTTCCTCGTTGAACGTGCTGGCAACCTCGGCCAGGAAAATTGGGTAATCGTAGTCCTGAAAGAGCTGCGATTTAGCCGAAAACCAGGTGTGCATGGAATGCCCCGCCTCGTGCGCCAGGGTGTAAACCTCCGCAAACACATCCTCCTTGTAGTTCATCAAGATGTAAGGCGGAGCTTGGTAGCTGCTGGAGGAAAATGCGCCACTGCGCTTCCCCTTCGTCTCGTAACGATCGCACCAGCGTCCGCGCAAGCCGTCGCCGAGTGTGCGCGTGTATTCCTGGCCGAGGGGAGCCAGCGAAGCGATCACTTTATCGATCGCCTCATCAAAGCTGACGCGGGTTTCGATTTCCGGAACTAACGGGACGTAGGTATCGTAAGCACGAAGTTGGTCGAGACCGAGGACGCGCCGTCTCAGCTCGTAGTAACGGAGAAACGGCGGAATCCCTTCTCGCACGGCATTAATTAATCCGTCATAGACCGCAATCGGCACGTCATCTTTAAACAACGATGCTTCCAGGGCGCTGGGAAAGTTTCTTGCGCGTGCGCGAAACACGTCGGCTTTCACCGAATAGCTGAGAGAAGCTGCGAGAGTGAACTGATGATCCTGAAATTCATCATAGAATTGTTTGAAAGCGCGCTCTCTCAGATCGCGGTCACGTTTCAACAAGAACGAACTGTAGGTGCTTTGAGTGAGCGGTTTCTCGCGGCCATCAATGTCAATGAGAACGCCGAATTTCATGTCGACATTGGTTAGCTGGGAAAAGGCGTCGTCATAACCATCGAGGGCGGCGGCACCAAGGGCGAGCAGACGTTCCTCGCGCTCGCTCAAAACATGCGGACGCATCCGGCGGATCTTGTGGAGCGAAACCTTCCAATCGGTCAGCGCCGGATCAGCAATGAATTTCTCCCAGCGTGCGTCGTCGATCGCCTGAATTTCGGGCACAACGAACGCGGAAGCTTCCGCGAGCTTTGTCATCAAGTTCTGCAACTGTCCGATGCGCGTGAGGTAATCGTTGTTCGCGCTATCCTCCGCCAGTTGCAGCGAGGCGAAGTGATAAACGCGCTCGATTTTCAGATCGAGTTGCTTCTCAAACTCGAGGACCTTTGCCAGCGTTTGCGGCGATTCGCCGACGCGACCCTTCCACTCCGTGATTCGCGGATAAGTCCGCGTAATCCACTCTACGTCCTCATTCCACTTGCCTACATCCGAGAACAAATGCGTCAGATCCCACTTGTCGGAATCCGGAATATCGGTGCGGGTTGGTATTTTTTCTTCTTCCATAAGATATGCGGCGCGAACTAGCGGAAGCCTGCCTCGTCTTCTTTGTGAATCTTGGGGCCTTTAATCTCAAGCGGTTCGGGTGCGTCTTTAGCGGAGATTTGCGAACAACTGTCGATCCACTTCACGCCATCGCTTGCAGCCCAGCGAACGGCATTGCGCAAAACCAGGCGGACGTCCTTGTTATAATAGATCGGATAGGCTTCGTGGCCGGGACGGAAGTAAAAGATTTTGCCGTTGCCGCGTTTCCAGGTACAACCAGAGCGAAAAACCTCGCCGCCCTCGAACCAGGAGATGAAAACAATCTCGTCGGGCGTCGGCACGGCGAAAGGTTCGCCATACATTTCGACGTTCTCGATTTCGAAATAGCGATCTATCCCGCGCGCGATTGGATGCGCCGGGTTGCAAACCCAGAGCCGTTCCTTTTCGCCGGCCTCGCGCCAGATAATGGAGCAGCTCGTGCCCATTAGCCGCATGAATGGTTTCGAGTAATGCGACGAGTGCAGCGCGATGAAACCCATTCCCTGCCACACCCGCGCCAGGACGCGCTCGACGATGGTGTCAGCTACTTTGGCGTGCGCAGCGTGGCCCCACCAGACCAGGACGTCGGTATTCTCGAGAACGCCGGTGGTTAATCCGTGCTCAGGATCCTGCAACGTCGCAGTGCGGACTTCGCAATCGCCATCTTCCGAAATGGCATCGGCAATCGTACGATGCATTCCATCGGGATAGATTTTGGCGACGAGCGGATTCTCGCGCTCGTGCACATTCTCGCCCCAAACCGTAATGCGAAGCTTTTGCGACATCACCGCAACAAAGGCCGAATCATGAACGCAGGAAAGAGGGAATTTTTTAGAAACGTTTAGTTTTGCCACCTCAAAGCCTTACTAGGGCGTGCGCACTAATTGAGCGATTTTTTTAAATCGCAGTCATCCCGAGCGGAGCGAGGGACCTCACAAGGTTGAAGATACTTCCGGACTTTGGGAGGTTCCTCGCTGTCTGCGCAGCTCGGAATGACGGTTTTGTAGTGTGGTGATGATTTGAGGATGAGGATCAATGCGCGGTTTCATCGGCAGGCAATGGTTCGCCTCTGTCATGTCGAGCGAAGTCGAGACATCTCTAATCATTCTTCAAGACAATAGTTAGAGATCCCTCGACTGGCGCTCGGGATGACAAAGGGAAGCAGCAGGACGCGGCCCTAGCGCAACGACCGCATCGCGGGATGACGCGCGATTTTCTTCATCGCGCGAACAAGCAACTCCCGGCCCGGCGAAATCTTGTGCCAGGGCGAGACACCGCTTGGATGCGGCAATGGAATTAAATCGAAATTCAATCCCCCACGGCTAACGAGAAATGAACAACCAATGACGGCCTCGAGCTTCTTGCAGTCGATAAATTGCGTGATGGCAAGGCGGCCCACCGGAATAACAAGTCGCGGTCGTAAGATCTCGAACTCGGCATTCATCCAACCGGAACAGTTGCGAATTTCATCGAACGCAGGAACACGATCGCTTCCGCCGGGTGCTTTGCCGGGAAAACAACGAATGACAGCGGCAAAATAGATTTGCGAGCGCATCGTGAATTCATCAAGCCCGCAGAATTCCTCGAACCAGCGAAACAAGGTCTTACCAGCCGTATGCGCGAACGGTCGTTTCAAAGTCGGCTCGCGGACGCCGGGAGCCTGTCCGATCACCATCACTTCGCTAACGATGGCGCCGCCCGAAACAGGCGGGGGAGTGACTCGCGGACAGCGGCGGCAACGGCGGAGGCGCCCGACATGATTTTCCAATCTTTGGCGGCACGATCTGGGCATTTTGGGAGACGGGCGATTGAGTGGCTTTTCCTTGGTAGGGCGAGACTCTGTCGAGCCGGGCGACAAAAACAATCAGCCCCAGAGCGTCGCTTACCGCCGGAAGAACGAAAAGATCAGACTCAGCACGATGCTAATAATGATGCAGGTGACGATTGGGAAATAGAACGCACTGTTGCCGCGTTCAATGCGGATATCGCCCGGCAGACGTCCGAGCCAGCCGGTGCCGACGCCGCTCCAAAGCAAAAGGCCAAGCATAACGATCACGACTCCCAGAATGACGAGAAATTTTCCGAGCTCCGGCACGCAGAGATTCTCGCATGGGAGCATTCGGGGCGCGAGACAACAAAAGTTGCGAATGCCAAGCCTGCGATGAGATTCAACGGCAATGGCGGTGCTATTTCGCGATTACTACGAAACGCTGGGCGTGTCGAAAACGGCGAGTGAGGACGAAATCAAAAGCGCGTTTCGAAAACTCGCACGTAAATATCATCCTGATGTCGCGAAGGATAAGAAAGAGGCGGAAGAAAAATTTAAACAGATTAACGAAGCCTACGAAGTCTTAAGCGATCCGGAAAAGCGCCGGAAATACGATCAACTGGGCGAGAATTGGAATCAGCCCGGCGGATTTCAGCCGCCGCCGCAGTGGGGCGGCGGGCAACCCGGCGGTGGATATCACTGGGGGGGCAGTGGGGAAAACGGCGGTGTCGAATTTGAGTTCGGCGGTACCGGGTTCAGCGATTTTTTCGAGGCATTTTTCGGTGGAGGTCGTGGTCGGTCGGCCTTCGGGGGGTTCGGGCAGCGCGGAACGATGGCGGAGCGCGGCAGCGACGTCAAAGCTGACATCATGGTTACGCTGGAGGAAGCGTTACATGGTTCGACGCGACAGGTTTCGTTGCGCCGCGCAGGTTCGAAAAAAACGGAAACCTACCAGGTGAAAATTCCGCGCGGTGTGCGCGAAGGGCAGCGCATTCGTCTCGCCGGCCAGGGCGAGGCCGGCGAGCGCGGTGGAAAAAGCGGCGACTTATTTCTGCGCGTGCGACTGGCGCGGCATCCCGATTTCTCGGTCGAGGGGAGCGATCTTGTGCATGAAGTGAAAATTGCGCCGTGGCAGGCGGTCCTGGGCGATCAAATTATCGTGCCGACGCTGGAGGGAAACGCTCGTTTGAAATTGCCGCCGGGCACGCAAGGCGGTCAGCGTTTTCGTTTGCGCGGCCGAGGGTTGCCGGGCGTTTCGGGGCAGCGCGGTGATTTATATGTCGTGGTGCAAATTGCCGTGCCAAAAAAATTGAGCGACTCCGAACGAAAACTCTGGGAACAGCTCGCGCAGTTGCACGGTAGTGAAAAATCCGATTAAACAACACGATGAAGATTTCGCTCGGATCCGATCACGCCGGTTTCAAATTGAAAGAAAAAGTCAGGGCCTTACTCGGCCAGCTTGGGCACGAAGTGAAAGATGTTGGGACCTTCGCGGCCGAGCCGCCGGTAGATTATCCGCTGTTTATTCGACTGGCTGCGGAAGCGGTTGCGCGTGGCGAATGCGAACGTGGAATTGTCTTCGGTGGCTCCGGCAACGGCGAGGCGATGGCGGCGAACAAAGTGCACGGAGTGCGTTGCGCGCTGTGCTGGAATTTGGAAAGCGCGCGGCTTTCCCGCCAACATAACGATGCCAATGTGCTATCTCTGGGTGAGCGACTGATCGAAGAAAATCTCGCGCTGGAAATTGTGCAGGTCTGGTTGACGACGGAGTTCGAAGGCGGGCGACACGCACCACGTGTCGCGATGTTGAACGCGATGTAAGGTCCAGTGCGCGCATCCGAAAAACGATTGGAACCTTGGTAGTTGGCCGCGGCTGAATATTTTGAGGGACCGCGGCTACAACAGGCGATCGGCGCAGACTGCGCCAAGAAAGATTGCACTCACAAACGCATTCGAGTTGAAGAAAGCGCGATTGATCGCGGCAAGATCATGAAGCTGGCGCGCGCTGCGATGCTCGTAAAAGAGCGCGGCCGCGATCGGAATCATCGCGCCGAAGTAAATCGGGCCGAGTTTTGCCGTAATCCCGAAAGCAATCAGCGCCAGAAGCATTAAAAGATGGAGAAACTGCGCGACCCGCAGACTGGCGGCGAGACCGAGTCGAACCACGAGCGAATGCAATCCTTCATGCCGATCGAAGTCGTAATCTTGAGTGGCATAGATTAGATCAAATCCACTCACCCAGCAAACGACTCCAAGGGCAAGGACGAGCGGCGGCAATTCCAGCCGACCTGTTTGCGCGATCCAAGCCGCAACCGGTGCAATCCCGAGGGCGAGACCAAGAAAAAAGTGTGTCGCGTCAGTAAAGTGTTTGGTGAGCGAATAGAAAAAAATGATGCCAAGTGCGAGCGGCGAAAGCGCGAACGTCACCCGATTGATATTTGCAGCAAAAAAAACAAAAAGGGCGCTGCTGAAGATGAGACAAATGAAAATGATGTTTCTGGTCGCGAGAAGATGACGGCTCCCTGTCCGCGGATTGCGCTGATCGATCTCCCAGTCAACGAAGCGATTGAAAAGCATCGCTGCCGTGCGGGCCGTAATCATACACCCCAGGACCAGCAGTACGACCTTCAGACTGGGCCGGCCGTTGGCTGACACGACCAGGGCGGCGAGCGCAAAGGGCAGAGCAAAAACGGTATGAGAAAATCGAATGAGCCGAAGAAATCGGGCGAACGCGCCGCCACGATTTTGCGCGACCGCGAAATCGTGAAGCACATCCTGCTCACTCATGAATCGAGCAATGATTCGAGCTGCTCACGCGCGCGAATCATGATGGGATTTCCGTGGGCAAAAAAAATCCGCGAGAAATCGAGATCCAGCAGTTTGCGGAGTGATCGGACCATTTGTTTTTGGTTAGTGCAATATTTTCGGGGCAACAAGGTGAAACCATGCGGATCAAAGTTGATGAGCGCGTCGCCCATTATCAGTGTGCCGCCGTCATCCGCATGATAAAGAGCAAATTCGCCGTCCGCGGCGCCTTCGATTCGAATGACTCGCAGCGGGCCGAGGGCAAGACCGTCATGCAAGTTGTGGCTACGGAGTTCTCCACGTAGTTCCGGCGGCGCAAAAATCGGAGCGGAGTAGGAGAGAGCAAAGGTTGCAGCGTTGCGAGCATGGTTCGCATTTGTGATAACAATTCTGGCAACGCGGCCAAGTGATTCCAAGTCTGTCCGGTGTGCGGGCGGGAGTGCGATGGGATCAATGATGATGAGCCCATTTCCTGCTGCGAGAGCGGTGGAAAAGAGTTCTGCTTTAATTTTTGGATCGTAGGTGTGCCAAAGGGCACAGCTGGCTGAGATGCAGGCAAATTCTGTCACACGTAAGTTACTTTTTTACAACCACTTGCGATTTCCGCGCAATTGGGCGGACCCAATTTGGGCGGCGGTCATTGGCACCGTATTTGCTACGATTTCCATAATTAGCTAGCTTATGATCACATTCTCCTATCAAGCGCGCGACGCCGGCGGTCGTATCGTGTCCGGCATTCAGGAAGCCCTCAACGAAGACAACGCTGTGACCAGCCTGATGAGTCGTGGCCTGATGGTGCTTTCGCTGCAGCGAAAAGCGACAGCCAGCCACTCGCGTAGGAAATCCACTAAAGTAAAAGAGACCGATCTGGTTCTCTTTACCCGGCAACTTTCGACCATGGTCGAGGCAGGTATTTCGCTGGTGCAAGCTTTGACTGCTTTGTACGAACAGGCCGATCCAAAACGGCAGGGAGCGTTGCGGGCCGTCATCAGCGATATCACAGCGCGGGTACAAGGGGGCGAAACATTCCATGAATCGCTCGCCAAACATCCACGCGTTTTCAATCGACTTTTTATCAGCATGGTGAAAGCGGGTGAGCATGGAGGTTTACTCGCCGAAATTCTCGACCGCCTGGCCGGATTCCTCGAAGCCAGCGCGCGTCTGCGCAAGAAAGTCAAATCGGCGATGACCTATCCGGTCATCGTGGTCTGCATTGCATTCGCCATTACCACCTTCCTGATCGTGCGCGTTGTCCCGATCTTCGGCGAAATTTTCGCTGATTTTGGAGCCAAACTTCCCGCGCCCACACAATTTCTTATTGATGTCAGCAATTTTGTTCGCGGAGAGTGGTACTTCCTCGTGGCCGGTATCGGAGGCGCTATCTTTGGCGTTCGCGCGTTTTTGCGTTCGACCCGCGGCAAACAACTGTGGGACCGTTGGAAACTCAAGCTGCCGGTCTTCGGTCCGCTCGTTCATAAGATTTGCATGTCTCGTTTTGCGCGGACCTTTGCCCAGTTGATCCGCAGCGGCGTTCCGATCTTGGAAGTGCTCGACATTGTCGGTGGCTCTTCCGGCAATCACGTGGTTGAGACCGCCATCAAAGAAGTTGGCACCGATGTTGAAAAAGGCGACAACCTTTCCGTCTCGCTTTCACGCAAAAGCATTTTCCCGCCGATGCTCCTGCGCATGGTCGCAGCGGGCGAAGCTACCGGCAAGATCGACACCATGCTCGAAAAAATGGCGGACTTTTGGGACGAAGAAATCGAAGCAATGCTGGATGCGCTTACCTCGTTAATTGAGCCAATGTTGATCGTTTTCCTCGGCGTAATCGT